>Ga0310037_10000030_pt1 | contig 152604 bp, 119 predicted proteins | sample Sb_taG_11_FD_200239 | JGI IMG/M metagenome (GOLD analysis project Ga0310037, IMG submission 200239) | Peat soil microbial communities from Weissenstadt, Germany - Sb_50d_3_AS metaG (v2) (version 2) | ecosystem: Environmental > Terrestrial > Soil > Wetlands > Peat | place: Germany... | reverse complement strand
TTTTCAGGCCCCTGAATCCAAATGTGGAAGCCCACTCGGGTCGCGGGCCAGTGAGCTTCATCTTCGGGAAGCGCTGCACTAGATTTAAGATCGCAATCTGCCCCTCTAGCCGCGCGAGTTGAGCTCCAACGCAAAAATGCAAACCCGCACTAAACGCCAGGTGTTGATTGTTCAGCCTATTCAGGTCCAACTGATTCGGTTCCTTAAACTGTTTTGGATCGCGGTTTGCCGCACCGAGCATGCACAAGATCGTCCATCCCTTCGGGATGGGCTGGCCGCAAACTTCGATATCTTCCTTGAGCACCCGAGCGGTGAATTGCACGGGGCTCTCAAAACGCAAAAGCTCCTCTACCGCCGAGCGGATCATCTCGGGATTCTCTCGTAACTCGGCCGTCTCTTGTGGGTTTTTCAGGAGCGTATACATTCCGTTGCCGATCAGATTTCGAGTGGTCTCATGCCCTGCGAAAAGCAGCGCGATGCACTGTGCGTACAACTCTTCTTCGGTAAGCACTTCTCCTTCTTCTTCGATGTCGATAAGGAGGCTGATCAGATCGGTTCCTTTGTTGCGTCTCCGTTCCGCCACAGTCTTTCGGAAGAATTCAGTTAATTCAACCAGAGCATCTTGCGCCGCGCTTGCCTCCTCGACCGTGCGATTCGGATTGCCTCGAAACACTGCGATGGCCCGCGACCAATTGACAAATGTGTCACGCAGTTCCTGCGGTATTCCGAGCATTTCCAAAATGATGCGCACCGGCATGGGGTTCGCGAACTCGCTCATGAGGTCGACTTCCGAGCCATGCCGTAGCGGTCTCAGCATTTCATCAACGATGGCCTCGGCCCGGGGGCGCAAGGCTTCAACCGCAGCGGGGGAAAAACCCTTGTTAAGAAGTTTGCGCAACCGCGTGTGCTCCGGCGGGTCCATGAAAATCAGCCACAAGCCCAGCATGCGCGCGAGTTCGCTGAACTCGGATTGGCGGCTAAGCGGCAGCGGCAATAGCATCTGCTTGGCGCGTTTTGCAGAGAGCCTCGGGTCTTTCGCGATTGATGAGCACTCGGCGTGGCTGAAAATTGACCATACCGCCCACTTCCCGGCAACCTCCACGTAATGCAGGGGACCTTCTTCGTGCATGCGTGCGTAGGTGGGATATGGGTCCTGCAGAATCTCGTCGCTGAAAAGAACCTTCTTGCCGATGGCGCCTATCTTGGACAACCTTCCCTCCTCGCGAGATTGGAATTAAGTAAGGCAGAAACAACGATGATCTTACTGATCTAGAATTTAACATCGAGACGAGGCGCATTCCGGAGCGGGGATTGACGGACGGCCCACGAGTCGCCAGGCTTGATGGTTACGCCATCGCCCCTGAGGCCTGATTGGAAATTAATCGAGCTAAGCGGCGCAGACTCCTCATCACGTCATCCGTTCCAATTCCAAAGTCAATCAGGCATGCAATCTCATCCGCTCCGTTTTGGCGCAGGCATTCGGCCTGCTGGGCACAGCGATCCAGAGTTCCAATGAAGCTCAGCGGACTCTGGAGATTTTGATTCACCTGCATTGTGGTCATCAGCTCCGCATCCCGTTCGCTGAGACTGCCGAGACCCTTTTGATCTTTGGCTCCGGCCGAATGGTCCTGCTGCATTCCGATGTTGACTCGAATGTACTCAGCCATAGCAGGCCGGACGATCTTCTCTATCTCTTTCTCATCCTCCGCGGCGTATGTATGAGCCATCAACGTAACGTGACCCCGGCGGCCGTGATACGTGTTGCACGCGTCACGATAGATTTGAACCTTCCGAATAAACTCGTTCATACTGTTTTTCAAAATGAAGTTCGCGGTCAAAAGATTGAAGCCGAGTTTGCCGGCGTTGAAAAAAGTCTCGTCGGATTGTCCAGTGAGCCATATCGGAAGCTCTTGTTGTATGGGTACAGGCAGAACGCGAACCTCGATGTTGACGCCGGCGCCATTGGGCAGCGAAACTGACCCGCATTTCCAGAGCGTTTGTATCATGGCGAGCTTCTGGTGCATATCATCGTTGCGATTCTTGTAGGTGTCGGGCGACAGGACGAAATCGTTTACATGCCACCCGGAAGCGGCGGCGATAGCAACCCGGCCATTCGAAAGGTTGTCAATCATGGCCCATTCCTCAGCTACGCGCAGTGGATTCTGCAGAGGCAACACCACACTACCTGCGCGAATCGAGATGCGCTTTGTCAGCACTGCGAGCGCAGCACCGGTAACGGATGGGCTGCCGTAGAGCCCTCCAAAGCGTTGAAAGTGCCTCTCTGGAGTCCACACCGCCACAAACCCGTTTTCGTCCGCGAACTTGGCAGACTTTAACAGCATGTCGTACTGCCCGACTTTCCGTTCTGCGGAGTCCGCGCTGAAGAAGAACAAGCTCAACTGAGGCATTTTTCCCATTTCTATCGCCCCTCCACTCCCATTCGAGTCGACTACGATAGCATTCAGCGCTTTGGTTCGGTAGTGCTGTGAGTGCTTTGGTTGGATGATTCTACTCTCTTGGGTGTGGCGCTTATCAGGACCTGATCGGCAGACGCTGCCAAATCAGTTCGACCGTTTGAGTTTTTCCGTTCACCGGCGTCGGGGGAGTAGTCAAGGTGATTCGGTCGCCTTCGAGTCTGACACTGCGCACCAAGTCCTTACCTACATAGTTCTGAATCGACGAAATTTCGATGTGATGCGTTATCTTCTCGCCGCTGAGCGTGTACCGTCCGGCATAAGCCAAAAATGTCTTAAATGCTTCGGCGTGCTCTTCCGCCCCGGCGGCGACTGAGAGCGGCTTTCGACCGTCGTAGCTGATTAGGGCGGTTACTCTGCCGTCCTCAGAATAGTTGAGAAAGCCGGTAGGATTGGTTCCATAGGGAGTTTCGCTGCGTTCCCCGGTCTTTGTTGTACTTGAGGCCGACACTAGTTTCCACGTGCCGACAAGTTTGTCACTCGTATCTCCTGGCACACCAGATCTCATTTCGATTCTCTCTTGACACCCACAGGTTCTTTCACTGAAGGTATTGAGCGTACCGCGTGACGCAATCTCTACGCAAGATCACGGTCAGCCATTCTATCTAGAGAGATCTGATTCGGAAGGAAAAATATGGCAACTGGGCTAGAAGGAAAAGTCGCGCTGGTGACCGGCGGGACGTCCGGGATTGGCCGTGATACGGCCGTACTTTTTGCGAAGTCAGGAGCTAAAGTACTGGTTTCTGGCCGGCGCGAGAAGGAAGGTGAGGAGACCGTCGAGCTGATCCGTGCCGCCGGCAGCGACGGCGAGTTTGTGAAGGCCGACGTCTCCAAAGCTTCCGAAGTTGAGACGCTCATTCAGAAGGTGGTGGAAAGATTTGGTCGCTTAGACGTCGCCTTCAATAATGCCGGGATCGAGGGAGTTTGGGTACCGATCATCAAGCAATCCGAAGAGGACTGGGACCGGACCATCAGCATCAATCTCAAGGGCGTCTGGCTCTGCCTGAAGTACGAAATTAGGCAAATGCTGAAGCAGGGTACTGGCGGAGCCATCGTAAACATGGCGTCGGTTACGGGCTTGAGCGGTTCTGCTGGGGCTGCGGCCTATAGCGCGAGCAAACATGGAGTGATTGGTCTGACGAAGAGCGGCGCACTGGAAACCGCCAAAAGCGGAATTCGGATTAATGCAGTCTGTCCTGCGGTGATCGAAACGCCAATGGCTGACCGCCTTTTTGGCGCTCCAAAGGTTCACCAATACGTTCGTGGTTGCCATCCCATCGGGCGTTTTGGAAGACCTGCGGAAATCGCTGAGGCAGTGCTGTGGATGTGCTCGGACCGTGCATCTTTCATGACGGGCCAGTCCTTGGTGCTCGACGGCGGTTTCCTCGCGGGGCCCAGTTCTCCGAGCTAGCTGCACTTACGCGAGATCGCGAACTCCTCCAGCGGTAGCGGGAACTGCGAAGACAATCTAATTGTCTTTGGCGACAGAGGTCATTTCCAAGTATGGCGGTAGAGACTTCGAAGATGTGCGATCTGCGATCAGTTTAGCAAGTTCGCCTTTGACAACTTTCCCGGTCGGGGTTACGGGCATCGAGGGAACGAGCAGAATTTGGGATGGCCGTTTGTACGGAGCGAGATGCTGAGCAGCGTAGTCCGCCAGGCCCGCTGGTGTACAAGGTGAACCGGGCAGCAGTTCAACGAATGCGACAACCTCTTCATCTCCGTCGATGCTTTGGCCTACTACAGCGGCCTGAACAACAGAAGGATGAGCCTTCAACACTGCCTCGACTTCGACCGGGTAAACGTTGAATCCCTGGTGGACAATCAGATCCTTGGTCCGCCCGACGATGACGAGGTTTCCATCCTCCAGCTTGGCGAGATCGCGAGTATTGAACCATCCCTCGGCATCGATAGCAGCGGCGGTTTCTTCTGGCGCCCGGTAATAGCCCTTCATGACGTTAGGGCCGCTCACTCGCAATTCGCCGACGCCGCCAGCAGGAACTGGTTGTCCATCGCTTCCTATGAACTTTACCTGGACGCCTGGAAACACAGCGCCGATTGAAGTGTCACTGCGGGGCGCTTCGGGGCGGGTCATGGCGATCGTAGGCGAGCACTCCGTCACGCCGTAGCCGTTGTGCAGCACCATGCCGAAGATGCTTTCGATTCCAGCTTTGGTTGCAGGATCGAGCGGAGCACCGGACGAAGTAATAATGCGAAGTTCGGGAAGCTTCAGAGACGAAATCTTTCTCAGTTTGGCGTATTGCAGCAGCTGGTTGAAAATCGCTGGTGTCCCATACAGCAACGTAATTTGTTCCTTCTCCAGCGTCACACGCGCCGTCATGGGGTCGAAGCGCGGCGCCAAGTAGACGGATGCACCCGCTGTGAGTGAACCCAGCAAAACTGTGGCAAGACCAACGGCGTGAGACATCGGAAGAACGCCGTAAACTCGGTCCTTCGGATTCACCGATCGCACTTTGGCCGAACCTTCCGCCATGAACAGCAGGTTGCGATGGGACAGCATGACGCCCTTCGGAGTTCCCGTGGTACCGGATGTGTAGATCAAAGCCGCGACGCGGTCCGGAACGCTGGCATCGAGTGGCTCAGGCTTAACATCTTCGCGAAGAGGGCCAATGCCAACCACACCAAAGCCACACCGTTGTTCGATCACCGCGCCGACGCGAGTGGCATGGTCGGCCGCATGTTGCGACACGCTTATCGTGAAAAAGACACGTCGAGCGCCGCAGTGATCTCGAATCTGTTCAATCTCACGAGGCGCGAGACGGGCGTTCACCAGCACGGGCCACGCGTCGAGGCCGGCCGCAGCCAGAAGAATGGTCACGAAGGCCCGGCAATTCTCGCCCACGATCATGACCCGATCGCCGGGACGCACATTCAACTCGCGAAGCCAGGATTGAGTGTCGGAGATTGCCGAAGCAAATTGCCGATACGTCCAGGTCCCCGTGCTTTCTACGAGGGCCGGATGGTCGGGCAACCGCTCAGCCCACAGTTGCGCAACGTCGCTGATACGGGTGGCCGCAGAGATCGGGGCCTTCGGTGTTTCAAATTCGGTCATGAGCACTTTGCCAGCTACCGAGTCACTGGCGTGGTCTTCAGGCCAGTCTTGAGAATGATTTCGAACATTCTAGGCGCCAAGCTTGCCCGAGAGGTATGCCACCAGGTTGTTGATGGTATCGAAGTTGCTCGGAAGCACTTCGTCGTCCTCTACAGTGATTCCGAAATGCTCTTGAAGATAGGCGACAAGAGTGATCACGCCCATGGAATCGATCACATCGCCCAGCAGCGAGCCGTCGGCACGCAGCCTGCTGGCGTTGCCAGAGAGGAACTGCTGTATGACAAAGCTGCGGACGTCACGCTCGATATCAGTTGTTGTCTGCATTGATCAAATAGCCTCCGCTGAAGATTTTGTGAAATATTTGCTAGAAGTCTACGGAAAAGCAGCTGGCCCTCAAACCACTTCGGTTCGTTCACTCTCGGGAACATCAACGGCTACATCGTTGTGAGCAGCTTCCATGGGCTCTTCCAAAGTGAAATTCGGGGCAGAACGCGAATAAGAGGGTCGTATCAGGGTTGCATCTCCGTCGAAGGGGCACGCGTACCAAGCGGCCTCGTCGCCTAGCGTCTTGTGTAGCTCTGGGTCTGCGGCTTTGTAATAGTAAGGACACGCCGGATATTTCCTCTGATATGGGCGCCAATCAGAAGATAGCGCTCGAATGTCGGACGGAAACCCTTGCACCTCGAGAATGTGGCTTCCCGCATTTCTGGCGTGTTCATAGGCCGCTACCCAGAGAGCTTTTATAACTGCTGGGTCATCCTGTGTGGCTATCATGTCCGCAATGATCGATTTTCGTAGACCGTTTTTGGGATCTGTGTCGCTGCGGACCACGGCGTAGCCACAGAGTTTACCCTCTTTATGGCAGCAAAGCACGCGCGCCAACCCTCTATCCCCAGGTATATCAAAATGCCATCGCAGAGTAGCCGGAGTACGGTCGGCATAGAGACGGCACCTCTCGTTTAGTTTCTCTGTCCACAGAGTTTGGAAATCATTCCCAATATCGTCGGGGCTGATTTCGCTCACCGCAAGTCGCGCGGCAGACTGCCGGGGCCAACGCCTCCGGAAAATCTTGTCACTTCCGATTGCAAGCGCAGCGAAAACGCTGCAAATTGGCGAGAGCAGCGGGTTAACGTTAAGTTTCCTCATCAATGCACGAGCGAAGGAATAAGGACGCAAAACCCAGAAGAGGACGGGGGCGTAGTCCGGCTGAGGCAACGCAGCACACTTGAAAGCGATCGCAATTTTACCGGAAGCTTCAATTGCGGATGTCGAGAGGTGGAGGTCGACAGATTTCTGGCGATAATACGCCGAAGCCAAACTCAACGCGACTGCCCGGTACGGGGGATCGACTGCAAAACCATGTGTGGCGACGGCGGTTAACGTTCTGTCGCCATAACGGCAAGTTAGCGAGATGTTTCCGAGATAGCCGACAACCTGTCCATCCGCTTCCAGGACCCAGCCAATCGGACGGTTGACTTTACTTTGTGCCAGCGCCGGATTACGTCGCCACAAGCGGTTCCAATTTTCGGGTGAATCAGCAACGATGTCCGAGCGCTTCTTAAGCTTCGCCACCTTGTCGAAATCAGCGAATGTCGCCTCCCTGAGCTTTGCGGGTGCAACCGCAGGAGAGCGACGCTGTCGATCACGTTCCGAAGCGGTGCGCGAAGCTCGGCGTTCCCGGATTCGGGTGAGAATTGCCGCCGCGATATTTTCCTGAAATGAACTCATCTGTAGAAAGGGAGCTAAGGCGGTTATACCATTTCGCCGTTTGCGACGGCGGGCCGCACCCGTGCGACTCGCGGCAGGGTTATCGAGAGAGTTCCGGCTTTCCTCGACTCCACGTACTTCAGCCAATTGCGATACACGCTGGTAGCCGGGGATTGCCAAGTGTTCTGTAGTCCATAAACAACCCCGGCTTCCGGAAACAACGTCACGGTTTCTTCCCGGCGATCCGATAGAGCGGTGTTTCGAAAATCATTCAAGAGCTGAGTCGCGGCTGAATCGAAATATCCGATGGGCATCGTCGGATATGTTTCCCTTTCCTTCCCAAGGAATCGTTTTATATCCCTTCGATACTCTTTCAGCAGAGTATGCGCACCGTATTCTGGATGTCCCTGAAAATGCACGAATAGACTTTTCTTTTTCTTTTTCACGAACAGGTCGACGCCTGCCTCTGCCGACTGCGTGAGAACCGAATAACCGCAGGAGGTCAGCTCATCCGCTCGCACTTCGTTCCATCGAGAGTGCGGGAAGCGGATCTGCCCTGCGATGCGGCTCGTTAGGGGATGGTCGCAGAGCTTGGCGGAATCAAAGACGCCGAACTGCTTGTCGGGCAAGCGGTGGCGGTTGACGCCATCGCCATGGAGAACGCTCGCATGCGCCGCCAAACATGACAAGACAGTAGAGATCGTATTCTGTTCGGCCCAGTCAAACAGATTGGTAAGAGAAGCCCAGTAAGGTTCGTCCTTCAGGTTGGGCTGCTTCGGCTCCGTGCCGGTGACGATGACGCCGTCGACCCGGCTGTTCCAGAGATCATCGAGTCCGAAGTAGAAGGTGTTCAAGTGCCGCTGTCCGCGATCCGTCCGGGGAATCCCGGCGAGCGAGTACAGCTTGAGCATCACCAGCACGTCGCCCGAGGCGATATCCAAGAGATCAAAAAACTGCAACTCAGTGTCTTCCAGAGCGGGGTCCGGCATGTTGTTGATGAGTGCGAGCCGGATGCACTCCTCCCCCCGGGCAGTGTCGGTCGAAATCCTGGGGCGTGAATTTTGTTGCTCCGCCCAACGACTTGGTACTCGACCACCTTCGATGATCAGTGGCATATCAAACCTCCCACGCCGATCCTTCTTGTTTCGCGAAACTTCACTTGGCCGCCGTGTCCAGGGCCTGACCGAGATCCTCTAAAATGTCGTCGATGTGTTCGATTCCCACGCTCAGCCGAATCATTTCAGGGGTAACGCCAACCTTCGCCTGTTCCTCTGACGTCAGCTGCCTGTGTGTTGTCGACGCCGGATGGCATGACAACGATTTGGCATCGCCCATGTTCACCATTCGCTTGAATAACTTGAAGGCATTGAAGCACTTCCTGCCGCCTTCGTAGCCGCCTTTTACCCCAAAAGTAAGCAGTGAGCAGAAGTTCGACCCCAGATATCTGTGAGCCATCGGGTAGAGCGGATTATCCGGAAAGCCGACGTAATTCACCCAATCGACCATGGGATGCGCTCGCAGAAATTCCGCAACCTTCCTTGCGTTCTCGACATGGCGCTCCACGCGGAGGGCTAGGGTCTGAATTCCCTGCAAAAACAAGAAACCGTTAAACGGAGACAGCGTTGCGCCGGTATTTCGCTGGCAGACTGTTCGGCAGCGCGCCACAAACGCCGCATCCCCGTAATGGTCGACATAAACCACGCCGTGATAGGCGATCTCCGGCCGGTTGAACATGTAAAATTTTTCCGGATACTGCCGCCAGGGAAACTTGCCGCTGTCAACAATCATCCCGCCGATACTTGTGCCGCCGCCGCCGATAAACTTGGTCATGGAATGCACCACGACATCGGCACCGTACTCGATCGGCCGGAGCAAAATTGGCGTTGCCACGGTGTTATCCACCACGAGCGGCACACCATGCTTGTGGGCGACCTGCGCCAATCCTTCGATATCGGCCACGTTCCCCGCGGGATTGCCGACACTCTCGCAATAGACGGCCCTGGTATTGTCGTCGATCAACTTTTCGATATCTTCCGGCCGATCGCTCTCCGCAAACCGCGAACAGATTCCCCGCTTCGGAAAAATGTGCGCGAGCAGGGTGTAGGTGGCGCCGTACAGTTGCGGCGTGGAAACGATGTTGTTGCCGGATTCGGCGATATTGATGAGCGAATACTCAATCGCGGCCATACCAGAGCTGACGCTGAGTCCATCGACTCCCCCCTCGAGCGCCGCAACCCGTTTCTCGAGAACGGTGTTTGTGGGATTGCCAATCCGGGTGTAAATGTTCCCCTGGACTTCGAGATTGAACAAGGCTGCCCCGTGCTCGGCGCTGTCGAACTCGAACGCAACGGTCTGATAGATCGGCACGGCAACGGCCTTCGTAGTGGGATCGCCGTCGTAGCCTGCGTGAATTGCAATAGTCTCTCGCTTCATGGGTTTAGCCAAGAGGAAAAAGAACTGCAGGTATCCTTTGCATAGGTGTTCAGCACCTGCAGCTCTTTTTACTTCGACGTACTCACGACCTCCGGAGCTGGAATCTGCACCAGTTTCCTGGACAGCGATCTTGGTACGGCTTTCGCCACGGTGCGCGCGGCAAAGTCGGCGCCGAAAGCGAAGCGCATCACGGGTCCGAAGCTGTTGGCGGCGGCGATGCCGACGAAATAAAGGCCCGGCATGGATGACTCACAACTTGAGGAAAGTACCGGAGTGTGCGCCACGGATCTCAATTTGGATCGAATTTCTGAACTAAGGAACGTCAATCGTTCGAGATCAACCTTGTATCCGGTAGCGGCGATAATATGATCGGCTACAACCTCGCGTGCTGCGCCGTCCTGCCCGCGCAGGTGCAGACGCACTTGGCCGTTCCGGACTTCAGCCCGCTGCGGCGTCTGTCCCAGCAATTGAGGCACATGGTTCATCACGGTGTCGCGGATGAACCATCCGCCGGAAGGTCCCAACGCTCGTCCAACAATTTTCAGCCGGAGATTTTCAGGCAGGTAATGAAAGGCTCCCGGTGTGTCAGCATAGAAGCTTGACCGCCAGCCTGGTCCAAGCCCGGTTTGAGGATGTTTCACGCGATCGAACCACGAGCGTTTTTTATCGCTGGGCTTGCCATGAAACTTCAAGGCTGTTTGCCGTGCAACCAACTGCACCTTCACTCCGGCCTCATACAAGAGCCCGGCCCAGTCGAGAGCCGAAGCACCACCGCCGATGACAACAACATTTCGATCCCGGAACTGTTCGACTTCATGATGGCGCGCGCTGTGGGAGAAGAAATCCGCAGGAAGATGCGCCAAATTTTCGGGAACGTGTTCAAAGTGCGTGATACCAACCGCGAGTACAACACTGCGAACTTGAAACTGCTCGGCGTCGTCGAGACGAACGAGATATCCCTGCGACGAGCGCTCGATACCTACGACCATCTTCTCCTCAAGCTCGGGTACCATCCGCTCCTGGAAAGTGAGGCCATAAGCAGTAAACGTATCGAGACGAACCGGGATTCCCGTGTGGGCATACGGAATCCCGCGCTCAGCGCAAAACTTTTCCAGGGTGAGCTGGCCATCTGGATCAGAGATGTTGCTGGCGAAACCGTCCGATTTGAGCAACATTCCCTTCGGCATGTGCGCTCTCCAACTGTCCATGGGACGGCCAAAGATGCGGAACGACAAGCCTCGTTTCCGGAGATGAGCGGCAACTGATAGTCCATACGGACCTGTACCGACAATGGCGACGTCTGTCATAACTTATATAAAGCCTCTCTCTAGGGGATTCGTTAAAGTGGAGCGATACAGCTCAACTCACATGGGGAAATTAACCAATCGTACCATGTCCTGCACTACATCTTCTGCAAGATGCCGGCGATGCGGTCACCAGCGTAACCGTCCCATAAGGGAGGCCTAAGGCCTTTCTTTTGTTTACCTTCCAGAATCTTTTCCATCTCAGTAGCCAAGCCCTCGCGATCGTCGCCGACCAGAATATTGGTTCCGAGGGTCACCGTGATCGGGCGTTCCGTGTTGCGCCTTAAGGTCAAACACGGAACGCCTAAATATGTGGTTTCCTCCTGTATCCCGCCCGAGTCAGTGATCACAACAGCGGCGCGACTTTGCAGGGACAGGAACTCGATATAGGGGATGGGATCGAGCAGCTTGAGATTCTGCGTATCGATTCCAAACTCGGCGAGGCGCTGACGCGTTCGCGGATGCACCGGGAAAATGATGCTCAGCTCCTTGCTCACGTTGGTCAGGGAGTCCAATATGGCTCGCAGCGAATCGACATCGTCGACGTTGGAAGGCCGGTGCAAAGTGACCAGAGCGTAGCGATCGGGAAAGCCATTTTTCGGGCAACTCTTCGCAGCCGGCAGAAGCTGGATGAGGGAATCAATCATCACATTGCCCACGAGGTGGATCCGTTCTCTCGGCACACCTTCGTGCAATAGATTGGTATCTCCGTCTTCCGAAGGCGTAAACAGAATATCGGCGAGGCGATCCGTCACAATCCGGTTGATCTCTTCCGGCATGGTTCGATCGAAGGAGCGAAGGCCGGCCTCTACGTGTCCCACGGGAACCAGCAGCTTCGAACAAACCAGTGCAGCAGCAACCGTGGAGTTTACGTCCCCATAAACCAAAACCATGTCCGGCTTACTTTCGAGGACCACGGGCTCGAAGCTCCGCATAATTTCAGCCGTCTGTGAAGCGTGAGTTCCCGATTTAACGCCGAGGTTTACGTCCGGCTCCGGAATCTCAAGCTGGGTGAAGAAGACATCCGACATGTTTCGGTCATAGTGCTGCCCGGTGTGCACCAGCGTTTGCCGCAGGCCACGCTTCCGGATGGCACGCAGAACCGGAGCGGCCTTGACGAAGTTCGGGCGTGCTCCAACGACGTGAAGAATGTGATTCAATTGGTCACCTGGGTTGTTTGAAGTCTCATAATGTGCTGGAACATTTCAAGCTGTGTTCACCGCTAAAACATCGAAAAGCTATTCCTCGTGCCCTCAACGTGAGAACCGCTAACTCTGCGTGCCACCGCCGGTGCTGTGGCCGGTAAGCGGTATGGAGCGAGCGCGCGACGGTCGCATGAACATAGATGTCAGTCGCTGCCGCTGTTCCCGTCGAAGAAACGCACCGAGTTCATCCGGCACTTCTCGCTGCTCTCCGGTTAGATAAGGCCAAATAAATCCCGCAAGCCGTCCGAGAGTGATGAGAAAGTAGGGCCAGTCGCATACCCGGCGCAGACATTTCATAACTTCAAAGATCGGATCGCTCCCGAAAGAATAGTCCAGTCTGCCAAGCCGGAATGCATTCTTGAGTGGATGGCTGCTTGCACCCGTGTGCCGGTGGTGAAAGATCTTCAATTGCGGGAGAGCCTCCACTTCCCATCCCTTTATCTTGGCCGTGATCTGGGCATACCAGTCCTCGCCGCCATATTTCAAAATCGCATATCCTCCGATGGCTTCGTAACATTCCCTTCGCACCAGCTGAGCTGCATGCGCAACGTTGCGGACATCGTTGATTCTGCGGCTGCGATATCCTCCACCGGCGTCTTCATACACGAAACCGCCCACCAATCCGAATCGTGGATTTCGGTGGAAATGATCGAGCAGTTGTTCGAAGTACGAAGGCTCCAGAGTAATATCGCCGTCGAGATTGCCGATAAAATCGTATTCGACACCGTGCAGCAGTTTGCTGACTTTGTGCAGCGCGACCACTTTCGCCCCGAAGCTGCGCCCCGGGGGCCTGCTGATCGGCAAGAAACGGATAAAGTCATGCTGTCGAGCATAGGTTTCGACGATTTTGTTTGTCCGGTCGGTGGAATTGTCACTGGCAATTACCCATCGTTTCGGCAGCAATGTCTGCGCGAGCACACTCTGGATCGTTTCTTCGATGAAGGCGTCCTCGTTGTGCGCGGCAGTCATCAGGACATAGGTCCCGGATGGCTTATCTTCACTGTTACTTTTCTGGTCGGAAGGTTTGGACATACTCAGGCGCGGAAAAAACTCTGATAACGCCACTCCGTTTCGCTCTCGCCGTTTTCGGTCGCAGCCGGTTGCTCTACGAATTGTGCGCTCCACTCTGCGACCTTCGGGGAATCCACGATGGCCACGTCGTGAGATTCTTGCTGCCGGCGAACTAAGGCGGCCGCCGAGATCGCAGCCAACAAGCCGTACCAAACCACCTGGGTTTGATCCCAATAAGAAATGCCAACGAACGAAACCACGTTGGCGAAGAGGCAAGCCCCCATCGCCCATAGGAAGAGTTGTTTTTGTTTGTCTCTAACGACTGTTCTGGCTTTCCCCAGGTACTTGAACCCGTACACGATGGTCGCCAGAAATAACAAAAACGGTAGCAGCCCCGAGGCGTCACAAGTACTGACATATTGGTTGGCCGTGTCCCACATATCCCATCCCCAATCGTAGGTGGACTTTACTCCGATCAGCCACCAATCCGAGAAATGGCGGATACATTGATCGATAAGCATGTAGCGGTGATAGCCGGATGAGCCACCCGAGATATCGATCCTGGAGATCAAGTGCCACACTGGCGCCTTCATCACCATATGAAGCGATACTAGAAGGAAAACAAGGCTCCACCTGACAACCCGCATCCAACGGCGTATCGGCCAGAGGAAAATGGCGAACACTCCTCCCGCATAGGCGAGAACCGGCGTACTCGAGTTCGATGTGAGGACAATGATAATAGAGGAGACAATGCCCACAGCAGCCAGCACCCGATCCTTCTTGCCTCTCCTCCACAGAAGGACAAACAAGGGAACCAGGATCGCTCCAAATGTTCCTGCCAGGATGGGATGTCCGAAGCATCCCATGGCACGAAAGCGGTCGTCCCGTTGCATTAGATCGGCGTAAAACGAAGAGTTTGAGCCTCCAAGCATAGCGTAGGGATTGTGCCCTGTCTTTATTTCCCAGGCCATGATGACGGCAACGAACGCGGCGATGCAGGCCAGGGTCCGAATCATGCGGACAATATCGTCATCGTCACGGATCAGAAAACGAAGCAGGAAGTAAATGCCAAAGACGGTATAGACGTTCCCCAGCTGAAAAATCACGGCTCCGGATTGTTGGAAGAGCAATATCCCGTTGACGGCTGTGAACACGGTCAAAAGAATCACCGACAGATCGATCTTGTTCAACCCGCCACTAAAGATCTTGTAGCGCGAAGTATTTCGATCCCTGAAGATTCGCACCGCTCCAAACAGAACGAGCAGCCGAAGCATCGGGAAATGCATCCCTCCAATCAGGAGCACCTGGTCCATCGGAATCAGAATGGACGCGACCAGGAAAGCGAGCATCGCCTGCTTGCGCGGCAAGATGCACATCAACACGCCCGCAACCAGAATAAGAAGCAGGACCGCCGGATTGAGCACCGTCTCGGCGAGGCCGCCGCCAAATCTTAGATTCTTAGGTTCCAACCGATAACCTTTGTTCCGCAGCTGCTACCACTCGAAAACTGAACTGGTTCCCCGGCCCCGGCCGCGAGCGATCACCGAATATGCGAGACCGTAGGTCAGCAGGCATATCAGGATGCCGAGCAAGACGTTCGGGATCGGCCGGGTCGAACTTCCAATCCATCGGAAAAGAAGATAGACCGCGACGCCGCTCAGCGATAGCACGCTCCCAATGGCAACGCTCTTCCGGTAGTCGGACAATTTCAGCCCGGTCACGTGCCGAATTCGCTCGATCTGGAAGAGGTAACCGACGATGATGCAAGCCAGCGCCGCCAACTGCCCACCCACCATGCCAAAGTACCGAGCCGATGGATAGACCAGCAGAACCATCATAACGGCCATCACCGCCACGCAGCGACGATGCAACTGAGGCATCCCCTTCGAATAAAACAACGTCGTGATCTGGTTGTTCGCGGTGTTCAACAGGGCGATGACCGCGGCCACAATCATCGCGGTCGAGCCCGCTCCGTAGCGCTGCCCATAGACTAACGTCAGCAGCGAATGGCCGCTGAATACGAGAAAGACCAGCGCCGGCATGCCCAGGATAAAAATGGCGGAGGTCACCTGCAACAGAATACGATTCATGCGTTCCCGCTCTTCCTGGACATGCGCGAAGGTTGGCATCAGCGTCTGGGCCAGAACATTAACGATGAAAGATGTGGGCGTCTGCACCAGGTAGATTGCCATGGCATAAAGCCCAAGGTCGGTCGGGGAGTACAGCTTGCCCAGCACAAAAACATCGGCGCGCATGAAAATGAAATTGAGCAAAGGCATTCCGAAGACGCCTCGCGAAAAATGCAGCAGGTCGCGCATCGCTTTCCCATGCCATCGCAGCGGAGGCAGATATGGGCAAACAATGTAGGAGAGAACGCACCTTCCTACGCTCTCCATGCCGAGGCCAAGCACCAGAGCCCATACGTCACGGATAAAGTAGCTCAAGCCCAGGGCGGTGAGGACTCCGCAAATGGCTCCGCCGTGATTCACGATCGCCCAACGCCTGAACTTCATCTGCTTCAGGGCAACGTATGCCTTGGTGCTGATCGCGCCTTCAAACATCAACCCAGACACGGCCACACGCAGCAGCTTGCTTAGTTCCACGTTTCCGTAGAATTTGGCGATGAAAGGCGCAGCCGCGAACAGGATCACATAGATAGACAACGATCGGAGCATTGCCAGCCACCAGGCCGCGTCGATGTACTCTTCCTTGTCCCCGTTCGGATTCTGGATCAGGCCTTCCTTGACGCCGACTTCGGTCAGACATTGAACGATGGCAGTTGTCGACTGAATGATCGCCATGATCCCGAACGCTTCCGGGGCCAGCAAGCGTGTGAGAACCATGTTGCGCGTGAATCGGAATACCTGCTCCGTGAGGCTTCCAGCTCCCATCCACACTCCGCCACGAAACACGCGGGCCTTCAGACTATCGCGCGTGAGTCCCGCTGGAAGTTTCGCTTTTAGGCTCAGCGAAATAGTTTCAGTCAATGACATCAAAATCCCCTAGGCCTTACGCTTGGTTGCCATGACAAATGCGTGAAGGGCGCCGTTGCTTAAAAGTGGGAAAGTTGCAAACTCGATGTGCTCAAAACCTAATTTAGTTAGGGTTCGATGGAGTTCGAACTGATCGAAGCTGATCCCGTGCATTGGAGGTTTGGCGCCGCGTTTCATGCGCAGTCGCTGGTAGGCGGTCCGCGCTGAGAGCGTCGGTTGCAAGATCCTGCGGTAAAGAGCGTCGCAGAACCGGGAAAACTTCAGGCTGACCGCGACGGGATACATGTGGACAGGCAGGTGAATCATCAGTGAACCGCCGGGCCTTAGCACGCGCAAGAGTTCGACGAAATACGTATAGCCCATCTCGACGGATGGCAGGTGCTGAATGACGTGACAGGAAAAGGCACCGTCGACCCGGTCGCTCTCTACAGGTATCTCGCGGCCGTTGCTTACTCGCCATTCGACATTCCCGTCCGTCACGCGTGCCGCCGCGTAACGGATCATGTCCTCGGAAACGTCGATCGCATAACCCCGCTCAAACGCCGAGGCAAGCTGTTTCGTAATGCGCCCGGCGCCGCAACCGATCTCGATGAAGGTCCCGGGAGTATAACCGTACCTGCGCCATCGGAGTTCAAAGTCGCACCAGTCTGATTTGCCTAGGGCGTAAAACTCCTCGTCCGTCCATGGATCTGCACCTTCAACATTCTTGTTCGCCCAGCTAGCCACGCCGAACAGAGGATCTCTGCGGCCCCACTCACGCCATTCGGGGTTTGTCGCTAAGTCCATTTTTCACCTTCCGTTCATACCAGTCTAGCTTAGTAGTACAGGCCATCCACGTTACGTGTGACACAAGGCACTAAAGATTAAGTGTTAAGTTTGCTCGACCGAGCGCGCCAGACCTTCTTAATCCTGGGAAGCAGGTTGGTGCCCTCGAGGAGCTTTTTCGCGGCTTTGTCCATCAGCCCGGCCGAGGTTCTGGTCGCATTAAGGAGGATTCCCTTAGGGGTCGGGGAAAAGAGAAAAACTGAGGATTCCGTCAAGGGATTATTCCCGAACTGTTCTTTATATCTCGCCTCGCCAAAACCGAAGTCGATCCCTTTCACACCTTCCGCGCAGAACTCCTCCACCACCTTCATCAGGAGGAATGTTCCAGGAGAGTATTGGGAAAAAGCCGGGTCAAAGGCGAGATAGTCGCTGCAGAAGCGGCCGTGATACACCGTCCCAATCCAAAATGCGCACGGCGTGCCGCCGACGTGCAGGATGTACGCGCGCAGCCATCCCTTCTCGGCACACAACAACAGCCTCCGCCTGGTTTCCTCATCATTTTGAAATCCTACGCCGAGGCCTCGCTGGTAGGTCTTTTTCGCTATTTCTTCAACCTGTTGCATCCAACCTTCGAGCTCGGATGGTTCCCGGTAGCACAGAACCTTAACGCTACCCTGGTGGTCAGCCATCAGTTTCTTGGCCTTCCTCTTCAAGTCCGATCGATGGTTCCCGGACAGTCCTGCATAAACGTCCTTGATGTCCCCGGGCAAGCTCATGACGAAATGTGTTTCGGCGGTCGCGAGATGATCACGAGTTGCAACTCCCGATGCGACGAGCGCGCGTTCGTGCAGGAATGAACCCACACGCAGGTGATCGAACAGCGCCAGGTCCGCCTCGCCATCACGCAATGCGCTCAAGACCGACTGCATGAAATCGTTGCAGTTCTGAACAGAAGCATCGCCCAAGAGGCTTCCGTAGGCGAAAATCAGAGCCCGTGACGAGATTCCTGCCAGATTAAGGTAGCCGATTTTAGATCTTAAGCGGGTGTGTTCCAACCGACCGACGAGCATGGCTTCCGGGCGACCATCACGGTAAATCAAGATCACATGCGGCCGGATCACCCTCTCGTCAGCCCAAACGAATCCTAGGCAAAAGTCGATGTCGCTATCTCTGTGGCTCGGCCATGAAGACCAGATTTCGCGGATTTCCGCAACCTCGGCCAATGATCGCGCAATCTTGACTTCCAACGCAGGCGAGGCAGCGAGGCGATCGGTGAGATTTAAGTACTGTTGCGATGTAGCGCTCATAAAAGAGACGGGCAGGGGGAGAACTCTCGGTCGTGTTGTTGGAGATAATCGATCAGCCAGTGGTTTCGCCCACTGGCTGACGATGTTAAAAACTAACTCCGGGAGGAGAAAGTCATTCTTCTACTGAACCGCTGCCGACAGTCCTGTCGGGGGATTCGGCGCTGCCGAAGCGGTACCGAACTGATAGGCACCCGCGTCCCACGCGCCCGTTCTCTGGACGGGTTGTATCGCGGGGTAGGATGCAACTTTTCCACCCCACCCACTCTGTTCCAGCACACCACCGCCGCTTCCGTACGCGCACGCGGCTGAGGCCGTAGCATCTGGTACACCGCCGCAGAAGGAGGAGGAAGCACTGTTTCCTGCCCCTACGGTGGCCCCCGACGAAGATGTAGGGGCGTAGTCATTGGACAGGGTATAACCCTGACTGTTCGCCGCGGCTGTAGTCTGGAACACCTCCCCGCCGCCGTCTGACACCTTACAATTATCGCCCGAACTGCAGGAGAAGAATCCTCCGATCGAGGTGAAATCCATAATATGGTTGTTTTCGAAGGTGATCGAACTTCCCGATGCCCACGACGGCGTTGCGGAATTGCCCGGGCCTGCCTGTGCTTTGTTGGCCTGGAAGGTGTTATTGAACACGTACGCCGTTACGGCACTTGAACCGCTGGCTCCGGGAGGACTCAGCATCAGGCCGTTAGGGTCTGGCGCGAAGTGACCCGAGTTCTCCCACACATTGTTGAAGACGTAGTAGTTGGGGCACTGAATCCACCAGTTTACGCCTTCAACCGTATTGCGCGTGACGTTGTTATAGGCAATGAAATTGTTACAGAGATTACCGAATCCGCTAGCCGTGACCTCGAAGACGTTGCCATGGCGCCCGCCGAAGGCGGGATTAAAAAGATACTCAAGCAGGTTGTCATGAACAATCGAAGCATCGCCGCATTCCATGCCTTGAGACGTGTGCCGGATGACGTTGTATTCCACATCCCAGCAGGTGTTGACGGCCCACATCGTTGCGTAGCCATTGGAGTTCCCGCCGATGGTCTGAATGCAAGAGGCGTTTGTGCATTGCGTGCCCCAGGTGGAGTCCGAACCGTCGATTACGTTGAAGAGCAGGCGATTCGTGTTGTCCGAAGGGTTACCGTTCCCGTTGCCAAGGGCCACGTGGTTGTCATCCCCTGCCGACGAGGCGATGGACCAGCCGTGAATGTAGAGGCGCTCCGCGATGTTGTGTGTACCGGCTCCGATGTTGAAGATGTTGCCGCTGCTTCCGCCGGAAGTGCAATCGCCCTGCTCTTCAAACGCATCGATGATGACGTGGGACGCGCCGGAGAGATCGATCCGGTTCGTTCCGTCATCGGGATGAGGGCAACCGGAAGGTTCACTCGTCGTAATGGGGTTGTCCTCGTTGATGATGGGACGTGCGAACGATGGTCCGGACGACCAATTGAAATCTACTCCGAGATAGACAGGCGCGCTGCTTGTCCCGCTTTGGTTCCATGACCAACTTCCGCCTGTGGAAGGATTCCCAGAGCTTACGTGCCAGGTATCGCCGCCTCGAAAGATGAAGCCATTTCCTGCAGCCGGGTTAACCGAGGCGCAGGTCCCGGAGCAAGCGGGCATTCCCGGAGCGTGCAACCAGGGCGCAGTCTCGCTGGTTCCGGCATTGCTGTCACTGCCATTGGCGGCAATGTAGTAGCAGCTGGTGATGCCGAGGCTGGAGAGCGTAATGGAGCCTTGCCCGCCGCCGTTTTGTGGGTTATTCAGATCCAAATAATTTGCTCCGGACGGGCATGCGCCTCCGCCGGTGGTTGCGGCGAAAGAGTGTGATGGGGTTGCGAGGACAAAGATTCCGAAAAGAAATGCGATGAGGGTTTGGGGGAATGTGCGGGTCATTTGGCTCCCATATCTTTAGAGTCGGCTGTGTGGCTTCTACGGACATGGTATGCGCATTGTACCCGGTCGGCGAAGGTCTCAGAAGGGCATGAACCCTTAGGCATCCTTTCCACTGAACTTCTGACAGGCTAAATCGGGAAAAGCCGCGATTTCCCGGCACGGGCCCCCTTAAGCATTACGACACAAGAGCTAGCCGAAAGGCTAGCCGACGTTCGTAAAAATGCCGGCCCTCGAGTCTTCTGGTGTAGAAATCGATATTCCCGATTCGGGTTCGGCGAGCGCCCGCTGAACGGTCAAAATCCTGCTGCCACTGCGGGCTGCAACCGACACCGCAAACTCGAAAAGGGCTGGCGTGCAGCCATACGGAGAAGGGCGGTTGCGCACATCGTGGGTGTAAAAGATGAGCCAACTCCGTTCCTTCGCGTTCTGCAAGATCAGATGTTCAGCCTGGCTGGATCCGTCGAGGTCGCCGTACAGGGCGTTTGCCCGCAACAAGTTGAGATCGATCTCTGGTCCGTTGAAGCCGGAAAAGATGCCGCGGGCGCTGGCCATGCGTGTTCCCACCACTCGCTTGGCGCGAAGGTTGACGTGCCCGAAGGGATAGGCAAAATTCCCAGCGGGCGCGCCGCTCACTTCTTCAATAGCTTTCCTGCCCCTCTCTGCATCCTCGCAAAATATTCCGCAACCAACCGCGCGACAGGAAATATGGCTGTAGGTGTGAGTGGCCAATTCGTGCCCTTTTTCCAGCAACGAGTGCAGATCGTCGGCACAAAACTGTTCCCCAAGTTCATTCGAAGTGTTCATCAATCCATAGGCAGCGTAGAACGTTCCTCGCGCTCCCGATTGTTCCAAGATGGAACCGCCAATGGTATAAGCTGTCCGCGGAAAATCGTCGAAGGTAAATGAGATGATCGGGCCGCGATTCCCCAATGGCACAGTGCGACGGCCCAGCGAACAAAGCATTCGGCGCCGCGCCGCACTCAGGCCGGACCGGACACTCATGCCGGTGTTCCTTGAATCAAGTCTTGAATCTCCACCTGGATGATGCCATCTTCCGGAATCTCCCAATCCTTGCGAAACCTGAGAGATAAAACTCCGTTCCGGTTTTCCACCTCTTCCATCCCAACGTCAGCGAACACCTTTCCCGAAGGCGCATTCCGCGGAGTTTTCCGGTAATCCGCGTAGAAGTCCCTGCCGGTCTCCTCGATATACTTACGAATCGTGCAGGCCAGAAATGCGTGCTCCACACGCTTCGATTGAACGCGACAGCTGAACATCAGATCCGTCAGGCGCGGTTCGCGCCGGTCCACGATGGAAAAACCGATCACGCCATAGCTGCCGAAACGGTCTTCGCAGCTCAGTACGAATGTGTCCACATAAGGGCTGGACAGGATCTCCTGCAGCACATTTCGGTCGTAGCGGTTGCCGGAAAAATTCATCTGGTTGGTGCGCTGTGTCAACTCGTGCACTCGATCCAGATTCGCTTCGGTCATGGGACGGACGGTCAGGCGAATCTCACAGTGCCGCAGAAATGCCATGTAGTCATGACTGAACTTCTGCGCCACCGCGTGCCGGGCTTCCTGCACCTGGTAGAGCTTGCGTCGTTCGCGGCTTTCGGCGGTAACCGCCACGGAGCAGTCGCTTCGTTCCGGGAGAGTGCGATATTCCTCGGCTCTCAAAAGCCGGACCTCCGGACATACCGCACCGACTTCTTCCAGTTCAAAGGTGGAGTCGTCGACAAACAGAAGACTGTCCAGGCCAATATTGAGCTGCTGGGCGATGGCTTTGATTCCCTGGCTTTTCGGCTGCCAGGAAATCTGTGGACAGAGGAAATACTCATCCAATTGGAAGTTCTTGATGGCCTGAAGCGCGTCTTCCGGATTGTTCTTGCTGACGACGGAGTGCAGGATGCCCCGGCGATCCAGTTCCTGAATGATGGCGGCGAGACCGCTCTTGATTTGCAGCCGTTCCGCGCCGTCTTCGACCAAAACCCCATCCCATAAAGTGTTGTCGAGGTCCCAGACGACACATTTGATCTTCTTCTCGAGCTGGTTTGAGTCCTCGGTTGCTGGCAAATCCTTTGCGAACTCCATCAAGCCGAAATAAAGGGTGGTTTCGCGAGCCTCGTCGTTGGGCGTGAGCTCGATTCCAAAGGGCCGCTTCAAGTCGAGGAGTTCGGTAATCTCCTCGAATGGAATCTTGATACGGTGAAACCCGGGAGTCAGATGGATCAGCTTTTGGTAGGGGATTCGGGCGCGTTCGTCGGTGGCGCGCATGGTCAACGACAATGGTACGCTGTGCGCTTCCGGGTTGTAGCACTCCAACAGGAAATAAGAGGGCATCTCTTCGCACCGGTACGCCAAGGCTGCCGTTCTCTTCTTGAAGCCATAGAGCTTCGTCGCGGCTGTGATCTTCACAAGAGACGGGAGGGGAATTCGCTGCAATGTTCTGCCGATCACATGATCTCTTTTCTCGAGCTTTTCCGCCTTTTCTGCGGAATGCAACCGGACATTGCCGGGCGTCCACAGCTTTCCCCAGCGCTTGAAGCGGATTTTCAGAACATAAGAGTTAACTGCGGTGGGGAGTTCGATTCTCACCATTCCGTCGACAAAACGGCGGCAGCCTCCGTCAGGCCGGGCGCTGTAGAGATCGCAGGTCGTATAGCAGGTCGGCCACACACATTCCGTGCAGTGTTCGCTCCAGGGTAAAACGGTTCGAGATTGTATCCGGCCTCGGAGGTGCCCGAACGAACGGATTACCCCTTCCGGAAGTTGCGCCGGACTTTCAATTGCCGAATTGGTTTCGGTCTCGTACATCGAGTGAAGAGTCTAGATACGGTCTCGGCATGCCTCGCTGGTCAAGCGGCTTTGTGGCTGGTCTCCAACTGTTTGAACTTGGCCGCGCCCACCCATTGCAGGCACGCCAGACTCCTCTTGAGTTTGGCAACAGTGCTTGTCCTCTGCGAGGGCAGGAACAGATAGATGAAGGCAGAGCCCAGCAACCGAATAGAATGATGCACTGCAAAGGCAAGCAAAAAGCCTAGCTGCGACAGCGCTCCATGATGCTTGCGCCAATATTGCCAGGTAGCGCGATACAGCTCCAGATAGAAGCGCAGCGGGGCGTGGGACGAACTTCCTCCTCCGTAGTGAACTGCCCCCGCCTCTGCAAAGAAAACCACTCGTTCGCCCGCCTGATGGAAGCGATAGCACCAATCCACATCTTCTCCGTACATGAAGAATTGAGGATCGAGGAGACCCACCCGGTCCATGGCGCTGCGCCGTACCAGGACAAACCAGCCGGTGAGCACTTCCACCGGCGTGGTAGTTCGATGATCGAAGTCGGACATTAACAAGCCACCGAACCAGCGGGATCCCTTGAAGGCGATATCGAGTCCCAAGGCGCGGCTGAAATGGTTCCAGATGGTGGGAAAACGCATGGTGGAACGCGCTACGTCACCAGCCGCGGCAAACATCTTCGGTCCAACCATGCCAACTCCAGGATTGGTCGAAAGGTATTCGATCAGGGGCGTAATGCAGTCCTCGACAAACTCGACGTCGGAGTTGACCAGGCAAACGTAGGATCCTGAACTCTGCGCGATGCCAATATTGTTCGCCTTCGCGAAGCCGAGATTCTCCGAATTGCGGATCAGCTTGAACTCCGGGAAGCGTTCCGCAACCATCTCTGGAGAGCCGTCGGTCGAGGCATTGTCCACAATGATCACTTCATCGCAAACCTCGCCGCAATGCTTTCTCAGCGACTCCAGACACTGCAGCATGTACTCCTTGCCGTTCCACACCACGATCACGACGGAAACTGTCGACTGCTTGGCCGGGGGCCTAGGAGACGAAATCTCTGAATTGCAAAGCGTTGTACTGGTTGATTGCACGGGGAAAGTCACGTTACATACTCCTGAATCGAACTGCAACTGAATCGAACGGCACCGGATTAGCGATGCTTCTCACGGGAACCTGGCACGCAGACGGATTCGCGAATGGAAGCATCCGAAAAGTTCGACACGCCTCTTCCGCAGCGGCCAGCGAAAGCGTACAACAGCCATCCTAATTCGTAGGGGCGGCACTCGAACAACACCTTCAGATCTTCGGCGTTTTCATGTTGTATGGACTTCGAAGGGAGACCGAGCCCAGTCTTCAAGTATCTGCCCAAGGAGCGTCGGGACCGAAAGATGCAGCGCCAAATCACGGCCACGGCAGCATCTTCCATGTCAAAACCAAGCTCGTTGCGCGAGTTGATCCACTGCAGCCCCCGGTAAATCCACGGCTTGAAGTCGTACTGAATGGTTTCTCCTAATGCAAACAGCGTCATCGGCGCCATGGCATGCTGGTGGACGGAAAAGACTGGGTATCCATCTGCGACATGCCCGCTGACGGAGTCGTAATGCCACCACCACTGTCCCAGAGGTCCTTGTGCTTGGCAGATACCGAGTGCGCAACTCAACGACTGCTCTGCCGCCTCGCGGTGTTGATAAGCCTTCGCGAACTGATTCAAAGCGTAGATCGGATAGACTTGATCTGCGAAGGATCCCATGCGGCCGCGGGCTATACCCGCAATGCTTCCTAAGCGCGCCTGATGGCCATAAAAACGATGTTCACCGCGGTTTTTCGCAAGCTCACCGTAGGTTTCAAAAGCTAGACGCTCCAACTGCAGTAACTTCTCCGGAAAGCTCAGGCCCCAATAGGAGACGCCGGTAAGAAACCATGCCAGTTCCATGGTGACGCGCTGCCTCGCACCTCGATAGCGAGTTAAAGCTGTCTGAAGTTCGATACGGCGTTCGACTTCGGCAAAGCGATCGGGGCAGACCACACCACAGAGCCACAGAAGGACACCAAGGTCGCCCAAATTGTCGAGCCAATTGAGGTTGGCCAGCAAAGCGTCCAAAATGGCATCGATGTCGAAGGGCGACTCACCTCCGGCCTGTCGCCAACGATGAAGTCCCATGAGGGTCATCATGGTGTAGCGTGGCGAAATGCCTTCCTGGACCAGCCCGTTGCCAACTCTCTTTAGGCTGTAGCAAAACAAGCCCCGCTGCCGATCAAACATTCGCTCCAAACCGCGAACGGCGAGCGCGAGGAAGCGCTGCGCACTTTGATCCATCTCTGCGGATTGCTGCAGCGACGAATTCCCGAGGTCTGTCATTTCCCGAATACTCATTTTCCCAAATGCTCCTGGAGGCGTCATTTACCAAGTTGTGGTGGAAGCGGACAGCGCTTATCCAATATGCCGGTACAAGAGGCGGCCAATGGCCGGCAGAATCCCCGGCGAGACATGCCGGAGCACGTACTTTGTCGCCCTGGATTTCCGCTTCGACGCATAAATATCAAAGCAGTGTGCGGAGTTCTTCGAGACGCCATATCGCGAATAGTGCAGGACGGACTGGGTTGCGCCCCAGCGATTCTTAAAGACGATGAGACTTTGTTGATCTGCGTCGGTTCGTCCGAAATCCAGAACCCGAAGGCCGGCAGCCTTGGCCTGCCGGATGGCGGTCCAGAAAAGCAAATGCATGCTGCCAAGATTGTTGAAACCTGTGTCGGAGCAGCCATACTTGTACGTGAGAGTGTCCTTGTAGCGAAGCGTGATCATCGCCGCGATCCGACGTTCGCCTTTGAGCGCGACTCGAATGGTAAGAGCTGGCCCGAAGCATTCCATCAGATTCCGAAACCACTCCTTGGGCTGGGGTGCTAATCCCTGCCGCTTACGGCTGAGCGTAAAGAGCTGAAAAAAATCATTGAGGAGCGCCTCCGAAGATCCTTCCAGGAAGGTTAGCCCTTCGCGCTCCGCACGCCGAATTTTTCTTTGAGTCGAACTCTTATGGAAATTGCCGAAGATCACATCGAGGTCCGGCTCGAGATTCAGTTGATGAAAGGCATACGACACTAGAATCCGATCAAGCGCAAGCAACAGGGCGGATGGTCGCAATGGGCGAACTTCCAGATAGTCATATCGGCCGTCCTCGCACTCCCGCTTCAAGGCTGCCGAAAGGATGCCAAGATCCTCGGTAGTATCCACAAGCGGCTCGCAGTGATCGGAGAATGGCAGCGAAACCAGACGCCTTCCGGTTAGCCAACTTTCAACCCGGCACAATACGATGCCGTTGTTGAGAGGCTTCCCCGCGGGTGTCGTCGTGAGAGCAATCGGCTCGTATCCGTAGGTACGAGAGAGCGCCTGCAACCACTGGGAAGAATGGAAAACCGAAGCGCGAGAATGTCTGAGCAGGAATTCGTCCCACCGGGGGTCTTTTAGTGGTTCGATCGCGTGAGCGACTTTTGATTCGGAACCGGGTTGGATCATCTCTACCGGATCGAAGCATGTGCTGCAGGACGCCATCCGCTGAATCTCCTGGGGTAACCAATCTGGCTGCCAAAGTGTGAATGCAGAACAGCCGGGACAACTCTTTGCCGAAGACTATGCCTGGCGGACGCGTGACTCGGGCTTTGAGTTTTGTAATCGCAAGTGGCCGCCCTCGTGATTTTTATCTTTGGATTCGAGAACCGAGAGTATGTTGCCGATGATGCACTGCAGCACAGGGCAATTGCGATCTTCCGGTTTGGCTGGCCGGTTCCAGCGCACCAGTTTGATCTTGCGGTGAATATCGCTGGTGTTCTCAATCATGGTGAGGCGGCCAGTCTCCGCCAGATAGTGGTCCACGGCTCCAAGCTTGCCGCGAAAAATGCTATAAACCGGTACACCCAGCGCAGCGGCCTCGCGATTCATCGTGCCTCCGCCGCTGATCACGAGGTCAGAAAACCAGATCATATTCAAACCGTCCAGAGGAGCGCTGGGCACCAGCATTGTACCGGAGGCGATCAGATCGCCCCAGTCGGCTCGCAGTTGCTCGCCCTGCCTCGCGTTTCGTGGCAGAACCACCGCCCGCACGTGCGGCTTCGATGAAAGCAGCCGCAGGGTTTCGGCAAACAGTATTTCGCTCTCCGGATTGTGATAGTGCGCTTCTGTCGCCGGAGGCCGGATCGTGACCACCAGATGATTGCTGGAAATTCCGAAGCCAGACAGGATGGAAGGATCGGGCCGAAAGCGTGGGATATAGACGTCCTCTTTAAGGCCTGGATATCGCAAGACGGTGTCGGTGTGCCTGCTCATCGCTCCATCCGGGATCACATCCGGCATGAGCAGCCAGTCGGGCTCGAGAAATCCCGTTTTCGTGGAGTGTTCGTAGTCGTGCATCATCAGGGTTGGAATACTAAACGCCTTACAGATAAGCAACTGGGCCCGGGAACCATGCGAGATCGCGAGATCTGCGTGCGTCCAGGCTGCTGTAGGAGCCAACTGGAACGTTCGTATGAAAGTACCGAGCACCTTGAGGAACTTATTCTTGCCATAATGTCTGCCGATCACGGTGCAGGGCAAATGGAAAAAATCCAGGAGTTCGCGTACCTGATAGATATTTCTGGCGGTCAGGATCAGTTCGACGTCTTGCCGCTGCAGTTCTTCCACAATCGGCACGAAAAACGGTACATGAGGGGAGTTGTCAATATCAATCCAAACCCTCTTCCGTTTCCCGAAGTGGGGCCGTGTTTTTCCCGTCCATGCCGGCGGTTGTGCAGCCGTCTCTGGTTCCATTTCCTTGATTGCTTCTGTCATGACACCCCCGTCTTATGAATCGTGCGTAGTAAGATCGTCCTGGCTACAGATTGTCTTATTCCCGCAGGTTTAGCCGTTAAGTTAAAAAGCGTCATCGCTGAACAATGCCTTGGGCGTTTGCGCCAGGATTTGAAGATCCAGCCAGAGCGACCAGTTCCGCACATACTGCAAATCCAGACGGACCATATCGTCGAAGCGCACCCGGCTGCGCCCCTTGATCTGCCAGAGTCCGGTGATTCCGGGCTTAATCTCGAGCACCCGGCGGCGATGCCAGATGTCATATTCCTTGCATTCGTAAGCGATCGGCGGTCGGGGACCGACCAGAGACATATCGCCTTTGAGGACATTGATGAACTGCGGCAGCTCGTCCAGACTCGTCCGCCGCAAAATCGACCCGATCTTCGTGATCCTCGGGTCGTTCGTCATCTTATAAACCTTCTTGCTTCCACCCTTGACCTCTCCGTCGAGATCCCCTTTGATGACGCGCCTCATAAACTCCTGATGGATCTTGCGGTCATTGTTGGCATACATCGAGCGGAATTTAAGGAAGGTGAAAGTCTTGCCGAATTGGCCCAGACGCTCCTGCTTGAAAAGCACGGGACCCTTCGAACTGAGTTTCACCAGTAAAGCGACCACCAGGAAAATCGGGGACAACAGTGCCAGAGCTACCGCGCTGCCGACGACGTCCATCAACCGCTTGGTGATGCGGGCGATCTTCTGGCCATCATGGCGATTGATAAAATCGGGATACAAGACGGGGTTGCCGTGAGTGAAATCGTGATCCCACTCCTCCGGGAAGACGTGCATCGAAATACTGATTTGCTGAAACTTCTCATCGTTCAAGTTGTTTCGCAGGGTTTCGCTCACGCGTCCCATCATCGTGCCCAGAATCGACTCGCGCTCGTCGGCGCTGATATCGGTAAATAAGACGCCCACGATCGAGGAATTCTTGTACCAACCGGTCACATCGGTGTCCCGCGTGGACAGCGACAGCGCTGACAGTATCTTGCTCAGCACTTTGCCGTTTCGATCGGAGGGCAGGCAGTCTCCTCCGTCGAGCAGCATGAGCACGAACGGCTGTCCTGAGCGCTCTGTCCGTTTTCTCTCGAGCGCGATCATGCGATGAAAGGGCTTTTCCGCCAGGACGCTGTACCTCTGACTCGGTAGCGGCAAACCGCCTAATGGCATCACGGACGTATTAGTTCGACTTACCTTCACAAATTGTCTCCCTGTCGCTGCTCGATTTTGCGGGCAGCAGAAACGGGGGAGTCACCGGTTTGTTTGAAGATTCGAAGATTCAAAGACTAAACACGACTCCATTCATCACAGAAGTTCGTGTCATCACAGAAGCCCATGCCCTCATGCGGCCATTGGTTTTGTTCGCTGCTTATTTCTGGGCAGGAACGTCGCTCGTTGGTACGGGGTTCGCTGGGATGGAGTAGGCCTGGGCAGAACTGCGCTCGCCCGAAGCGATGACCGGACCGAAGAATGGACCGAATAAGTTTGCTCCACCGTCCGACAGTCCGATTTCGCGATGGATGTTCGCGATTGCCGAGCGGACATCCTGCTTTGCTACTACGAACGAGATCGTGCACTCGGATGCGCCCTGCGCGATGGCGACGATGTTTACATTTTCGCGGGCCAGGGCTCCGAAGGCACAGCTTACGATTCCGGGAATCGACTTGATGCCTTGGCCGACTAAGGTAACGATGGCAACCGTCGAATCCAGAGTGATTTGATGCGTGAGGTCGCGCGCCAGGTCGTCGGCAAATTCAAAGCGCAAAGCCTCAATCGTTCGCTGAGCCATGGCAGAGGAAATGACCAGACACACCTCGTTCTGCGAGGATGCCTGCGAGATCAGCAGCACCTCGGCTCGAACCGCAGCGGTTGCCCGGAAGGTGCGGCCCAGAACATCCGTCACTCCTGAAAAATCAGGTCCACCGATCGTGATTAGTGCGACCTCGGACATCGCGCTGAGCGCGGTTACCGCTCCGGCGCCGGACGGAGTTGCCGGACCTGCCGGAGTAATCTTCGTTCCCAGCCGCTCTGGAGCGAAGGTGTTGCGGATCCAGAGCGGAATTCCGCACTGGGCAAGAGCTCGAAGAGTTTTTGGATGCAGCACTTTGGCGCCGAAGTGAGCCAGTTCAGCGGCTTCCCGATAGGAGACCTCCGGGATTGTGCACGCGTCCGGCACCAGGCGCGGATCCGCGGTCTGCAAGCCGTCCACATCCGTCCAGATAATCACCTCGTCGGACTTGAGCACGGCGCCCACAATCGTGGCGGAGTAGTCCGAGCCGCCGCGGCCGAGTGTGGTAAGCACGCCGTCGGCTGTGGCGCCGATAAATCCGGTGACCACCGGAATCACCCCTCGCTGCAGAACCGGCCTGAGTCGTGCCTCGCAACGTTGCCGCGTCGCCTCCATGCAGGGATCGGCGCCTCCGTGGCATGCGTCCGTCACAATGAGTTCCGTAGCCTCAATCGCTTCGCCCGGCACTTCGAGTTGGTTGAGAGCGGCTGCTACCAGAAGAACAGAAAGGCGCTCTCCGAGACTCGAGATCGCATCGCGCGTGCGGGGCGACAACTCGCCGAGCAGCATGGTTCCCTGGCACAGGCGATCACCGGCTTGAAACAGAGCTTCCATTTCGCCTTCGATGCGGCTGCGCTCGGTTGCCGAACGGATCAATTCGCCGGCGGTGGCGGTGTGCTGCCGGCGTAATTCAGCGAAAATCGAGGACGCCGCTTTCTCATCCGCAGCCTCCGCGTAGCCGGCGGCAGCGACCAGCTTGTTGGTCACTCCACTCATGGCGGAGACTACCACCACAACTTCGCTCTCCCGCGAGGCGGCTCGAATGATTTCGGTGACTCTCCCGATGCAAGAGGCATCGCCCACCGACGTGCCGCCAAATTTCATGACTCGCAATGGCTTCTTTCCCATCATGCGAGTGCGGCTTGAAGCATGGCGATGCTGAAGAAAGCGTTCAGAAAAAGTCTCGGAGTTCCGGTGAGGCAATCCGGCGCTCGCGGCGGAACCCTTGGGTGGAATTGTCATAGGCGTGGCAGACGCACCGGAGCAAGCTTTTGTACCGGCTTGGGTTGGAAGGCTAATGCACCTTGGTGTTTACGTTTGCCGGCAAAGGCACGAAGCAGTTCGGGTTCGTCCCAGGGAACGTCGTGATAAGCCGACTGTAGGAATGAACTCTCTGGATCTCTCATCCATTCTTGCGGAAACAGAGCGATGGTGTCGTTTTCTGTAATCAGGGGAGCCGTCCGGAGTTCGGCTCCAGACAAGGCTGAGTACAAAGCCGCGGGCAGATCGCGTCCGGCGCCCAGCGTCAGATGCCCAACCTGGGTCGCGCGAGGATTGATTTCGATCAGGTACGCGGCTCCGGTGTGCGCCTCCAGCATGAAGTCGAAGCCGTGCAGTCCGGAAAGCTTCAGCTGGCGCACCATGGTTTCGACAGCGGCGGACATTTCGGCATGCTCGATCAGTCGCACCACGCTCGAAGGACCCGCGGCATCCCGCTTGCTGATGACCTCAAAGTGAAGGCTGGCGAGGACGGCGCCGTTCCAGCAAGCGACTGCGCTGGTAGCTTCGCGCCCCGGTACAAATTCCTGGGCGTTCACGTCGGGCCGCTGGCGAAAAAGCGATGGCCAAAGCAGCGTCTTATCCCGATCGACGACCGCACGCTTAATTGCACGCAGAAGTAATGGAGGCGCTTGCAGCGTCCGAAACGCCTGCTCCGCTTCTCCGAGGGTATGGACCACTCTGACTCCATCTCCACCGGAGGTGCCATTGGCTTTCAGAACTGTGGGAAGGCCTACACTTGTGACCCATCGCTTGAGTGCGTTTCCATTCGCGATCACTTCTGTTTTCGGAGCCCGAACGCCCGCTTTGCGGGCAAGGTCGATAAAAGCGGTTCTCGCGTAGACCACCGGGAAACTCTCGGACGAACCGAGAGAGCGCTCGATGAGCGCGCAAATCGAATGCCCTGTCTGGCCGCGCCGAAGGTCACGCTGATAAAGACTGTGCAAATGACAGGTCGCCAAATCGTCTCCAGGAACAATCAAATCGGGCCGGGTCGTACAAATGGCCTCGGCAAACGATCTCAAAGCCGTCAAGCCACGGAAGGTGTAGATCTTGCGCATCCCGCGAAGGTTGGTCATGGGATGGCCAGTGGGACAGACCGCGTCCACACTACAACCTGCAGAGGCTAGAGCCGCAGCCAGTCGGGCGGTCGGGAACCAGCGAGACGTCGTGGCGATTAGAACAGACGGTTTCACCGCTGGACCAGCCTCCTTGAATCATCGCGCCCTGCAAGGTCGGCGCGTGCCGCCAAACCGGGATATGAGGCCCGATTGCTCGCGGCCGCGGGAATTTGTTCGTCGCGCTCTTCCGGGAAAAGATGGAATGAAACACTCGCTTGATTGAATTGCCCGGAACTCAGACCTTTGCGAAGGGTTTCGCTGACGCGGGTCATCACGGTGGTCACGATCGAAGCTCCATCCTCGAAGTTGATTTCCGTGAACAAGACTCCCACCACGCGATCGTCCTTGTACCAGCCCGTCACATCGGTCTCGCGCGTGGCCGCCGAGAGTGCGGACAAAACTGTGGCCAGCGCCTTACCGTTCCGCTCGAGGGGAAATTGGGATTCCATCTCGACCAGCATGAGGAGGCAGGGTTTTTGGCACCGCTCCGCTCTTTTGCGCTCATGCCAGATCACGCGCAGGAAGTCCTCTTCCCGCAGCGCGGTGCGGTCCGCAACGGACGCTGTGCCGGTTGCTTTCAGTTTGTGGTTGGAGCGACGCGTATTCATGATTCCCTCCGCCCGTCCCGCTTTTTGAAGCGGGTACAAGTGAACTCTCAGTTGAGGATTTGTCGTGTGGGGGGATGCAGAACTAGACGTGTAAGACGCCGTGTTTACGATCGCTTACCTGTTCGAGCCGGGCTGCCAGTCGACGAAGTGGCGGCACCGTATCGCAGATAATAATCGCTGTGTACTGAGTCGGTAGAGCCATTGACGAGGGCTCCCAACAGCTTCGAGCGTTCCAGCGCTTCGAGCCCTCGCTGCAATTGCTGTTTTTCGGTGATACCTTTTCTCGTTACCAATAAGATTCCATCGGCCTGGCGGGCCCAGAGACTGGTGTCGGCGAGCGGCAGAACCGGCGGCGAATCGATGACGATCCAGTCAAACCACGAAGCCAATTCCTCCATCAGCGACGGCAACTTTCCAGACTGCATTAACTCCAGGGGGTTTTCCGGCGCACTGCCTGCCGGCAGGATCCAAAGGCCCAGAGCTTCCAGCCGGTAGATGTTTCTGGTTTCGGTCTCGCCGCGGAGCCATTCGCATAATCCGGGGACGGCGCCTAACCCAAATTTCCCCGCCACTCCGGGACGGCGCAGATCACCTTCCAGCAGCAGCGTTTTATGCTGTTTCCTTCTGGCTAGTGTACAAGCCAGATTGGCCGCGACGGTGCTTTTGCCTTCCTGTGGAATGGTGCTGGTAATCAAGACTTTCTTCAGCGGTCGGCTTTGCCGCAGCTGTCGCAAACGAACGGCCAGGAAGCGGAACTTTTCGGCGCCCAGGCTTTCCTCTTCGCCCACCGATACCAGCCGGCTATCGGGCGGGATGGAAACCGGCAGAGAGGGAAACTGATCGACGACACTCGGGGGTTCCTGGCGTTCGAGCTGCTGGCGATCGCTTCCTGATCGATCGATTCCCGGGCCATCGTTTAATGGACGATCGCTTCCTGAACGATCGATCTCTCGGCGGGTCATCTGGCGGTCGGTGACCGTCCCGCTCGTAGTTCGCCGTTTGCGCTCGGCGAGTTCGAGTAAATCGGTCGCGACCGGCAACGTGGATTCGCTCCGAGGCGCTTCTGTTCCGGACTGTTCGGCTTCCGATCTCTGCAACGCGTCAAATATATGGCTCATTGTTTAATCACTGTTTAATCACTCGAACCGGCATGCGGGTTGTCAAGTCTTCCTCACGGGCGGGTTCGCTCGCCGCGAGGGCGCACAGTGAGAGCAATTTTCTGGCAAAGTCTTGCAGATCGACCTCGGGCGCAGGATTTTTTTCCAGTTTGCGGGGCTGAACTCCGAGGCGGAAGTCTTTCGCGATGGCATCGATCATCTCGGAAGTCGCTGCGGATGCCTGCCTCGCGTACGCCGCGATCAGCGCGTTCTCGCAGATGGTGTTAATCAGCCGGGGAATTCCGCGGGAGTACTGATGAATCGCGGCAACTGTCTCCGGCGGAAATAGCAGGGAAGGCGTGGGGCTTCCCGCCAGTTGCAGCCTGCGCTCGATATAACCCTTGGTTTCGCTGAGATCCAATGCCGACAAGTGCGAACGCAGCGCGATTCTCTGTTTGAGCTGGCGTAAATCAACGGAGTCCAGTGTCTGGTCCAGCTCGGGCTGCCCGACCAGGAGAATCTGCAGCAACTTATCGTGTGCTGTTTCCAGATTGGTCAGAAGGCGGATTTCTTCCAGAATGTCAGACGATAAGTGATGCGCTTCGTCGACCACCAGCACCGTAGTCAGTTTTTTCTCGGCGCGGGAGACTACGTAGCCCGCCAGCTGCAAAAGCAGTTCGCTCTTGTTCTTGGCCGAGACCGGCAAGCCGAGATCCCCGGTAATGTATTGCAGGAACTCCAGCGGCGACAGCCGTCCATTGAATACGTACGCATACTTGATATCGTTGCTGTCCTTCAACAATTGCAGAAGGCAGCGCAGCAGCAGAGTCTTGCCGGTCCCGACCTCGCCGGTCAGAACGACGAACCCCTTGTGGCGACGGACCCCATAGTAAAGCGCGGCTAAAGCTTCGTTGTGTCTCCGCGTGGGAAACAGAAACGAGGGATCGGGAGTGATCTCGAAGGGATTCCGCTTGAGGCTGTAAAAGGCTTTGTACATGTGTTTATCGTCAGCCGCGCAAGTAACTCAGTGCCGAACCCAGCAAGATTGTAACCGAGACCACCACTGCGGCCACCCATCCCAGCCACAACCGCCGCCGTTCCCTCTGCTGATCGGTTACTGAGGCGATCGAGGGAATCTCCGAGATCACCGCAACCGGCAACAGCTTCTGAAATTGTTTCTCGTCGTAAATTCGGTCATCCATCATTTCGAAAGAGCCGGCAACGACGGTACCGAGCGCCAGTCCGAAGCCCAGCCCAATCATGCAGAACTTCAAGCGATTGGGAAAGTCAGGCTTCACGGGCAGGCTGGGCGGATCGATGATGCGGAAGCGCTCCCCTTGTTGCAGCAATTCCATACTGGTAGCCATCGCCGATTCGTTCTTCTTTTTCAACAGCTCGTCATAATTGGCTTTGGATTGATCGTAGCCGCGAGTTAGATCGGAAAGCTGTTGCTCGCGCACCGGTTCCTGATTCAGCCGTGCCTGGTAGTCGGTTACCTTGGCCGAAAGCTCCTTGATCCCTTGCTCGCGATTGGCAATCTCGACACGATTGGCCTGAAGCTGTCCTTGCAACTGCACCATGGGAGAGTTTGGATCTCTCATTTCGGCGTCGTTGGCCGTCGTGGTGGGATCCAACTGTGCGGCGGAAGCTTTCGTTTTCAGATCGGCAGCCATCTGAGCTCGCATTTTCTCCGTCTTGGCGATCTGCTCTTTCACCTTGCGAACGTCGGGGTGACGGTCCGTGTAATGGGCGCTGAGATCCGCAAGTTGCGCGCGCAGTTTGCTCAATTCGTCGTCGATGGCCGGCAGACCTGCGGGCGCTCCGCTCTCGGTTTTCGGCGAGGCCTGGAGCGAGCGGTATTGATTGGCCAGCGTTTCGAGGTAGACGCGTTGTTGCTTGGCAGTGTTCAACGCGTCTTCTTCGGCCTGCAACTGGGATTGCAACCCCGCCAGAATCTGCAGATTGCTGCCTACCTGCGCCGGGAGCTGGCCTACGTGCTCACCCTTGAACTCACGAATCTTCTGCTCCTGGGCAGAGAGGGTTTTGCGGGCAGCCTCCAATTGGGTTTCGAGAAAATTTGTGGTGTCTTCCGATTGCTGCTGGCGGACTTCCAGATTCTCGCTGATAAACAGATTGGTAAGTTCGCTGGTTACCTGCTGCGCGATGTGCGGATCGTTCGACACGTAGAAAACGTTGAAAGCGCTCACCCGGTCCGCAGCGTCGCGCACCAGTTCGATGTCGATATCCCTGCGCATGCGATCTACCTTATCGTCGGCCGTCAGGCGGCCGTGCGAATCTGTATACAGGTTCAGCTGATCGATGATGTGCAATAAGCGGGTACGGCTGAGAATCTGCTGTGTGATGCTGCGCAACCGGTCCTGCAGATCGTCGTTCACGTTAGGCGTGACATAATCCTTCGGCATAGTGGGCTGTTCCACCAGAATCAATGTGCCCGAGCGATAGCGCGAAGGTAGAACCCAGCTCGCTCCCCAAACTATAAGCCAGCCCAGCAACAGCGGCACTAGGAACTGCATATGACGGCGGCGGACGATTCCCAGATAACGCTGGAGATCGAACCCCTTTGAATTGTCGTCTTCCAACTCTTCAACCATAGGAAATTATCGCCCGAGCGGTCTGGCAAATTGATAAGAGACCGAGACCCACTCCCGATTTGTGTCCGGATTCAGGAAAATGCCGCTGTAGCTCTGATGCAAGCGCGTGTATCCACCCTGCAGCCTTACATGCTCGCCGACTTGGCGCTGCAGCGCGGCGCTCGCGGAAATAGAATGCCCGCCCAACGAACCAGCGGAAATAACTGCATTGTTGCCGTACGCTCCGGCGAAAGAGGCGCTTAGGTTACGCGTGATCTGCTGCCTCAGTGAGGCGTTGCCGCTATCGAGTTCCACGGCCCCAATCAGGCCGCCACCGCTGCTTACCGTGTGCAGGTAGCTGACTGTCACGGCGGTGTGCCGCGCCTGCCAGTTCAGACTGGCGCCCGCCGCGGGTGTCCAGGCTTGAGAAGCGGGTACTTGCGTCTGCCCCGCGCCCAAGAACTCTGGAGATGAAGTGTAGTATTGCGGACCGCCGAAGAACGAGAAAGAGAACGTCGGCGCAGGATAGAACGTGTAGAAACCGAGTGCGGCATGGGTCTGTGTCTCATTGGTCCCGCCCGTTGGATAAGAGAGCAGCTCCTGGTATTGATAGGTCAGGCCGATGTAGTGCTGCTGCGACACGCGATAGCTGTAGAATGCCGATCCGCCTCGCGAAGCCGAATCGTAGAGCCCCGGCACTTCAGCCGGGTCTGGGTAGTGCAGATTCGTAAACGTCCCGCTCGCCCCTACCATCCCGTTTGCGCTGAACTGATAGGCGATTGCGGCGTTGCCACTATTGCTCAGCCGGTCCGCCAAAGGCGCAATCACGGTCTGGTTGGCGCCCTGGGCGGAGCCGGAAACGGCCAGGTCGATCCCCTGGTTCGGCTGATTGAAAACGTCCGAAGATTTCTGCAGGGAATCGCGCACGCTGACTGTCACATGAGGGCTCAAGCGGTAGCGCACGTCGAGCGACAGATTCTGATCCGCTTCGTTATATGCGCTGGTGCGCTGATAAAAGGTGAATCCGGGCGCATAGGTTAACACCGTGTGCAGCCGCGATGTCGTTTCGTCGAGCGCAATCGTAGGCCATACCGAATAACTGACGTCGCTTACGGGAGTTGGGCTGATCGCTCCCAGCACGTTATCGGAGTAGGCAGTATTAAAGGTCACCGCGCCCCGGAGGTAGTTGGAACGCTCCTCGGACGCGAAGGAAAGCGGATAACTTTGTCCGCTCACGGGAGGCGGAACCAACATACGGCCGGGGTCGTCGCTATTCAGCGGGACGGAAAGCATGGGAGCGCTCGCTGCTGGCGCTGGCGCGCTGCTGCTATCCTGCGACCAAAGGGGAATGCTCGACAGCAAGATCACTCCCACCCAAAATAGACCCGAGATTCGCATTGTGCCGGTACTAATGATCACGATTTGCATGCTCACGATTATGGAACGATGATCGTATCGCCGGGCTGCAGCTTGATGTTCTGTTCCATATTCTTGCCCTGACTGACTTCCTTGTAGTTGAACTTGATGCGGGACTCGCCGCCCGATCCCTGCCGCAGAACGTAGATGGATTTCTGTTTGGCGAAATCGCGGAAGCCGCCCGCCAGGGCAATGGCATCGAGCACGGTCGGAGAGTTGGCGATGACGTACGATCCAGGCCGCGCCACTTGTCCTAAAATATTGAACTTCTGGCTGTTTACCTGCTGCACCATCACCGTAACTTCCGGCTCGGCGATGTAATTCTTAAGCTTGATGGCGATATCGGTTTCGAGCTTCAAAGGAGTCAGGCCGGCCGCCTGGACTTCCCCGACCAGCGGCAGCGATATTTTTCCATCCGAGCGCACCGGAATTGACCGGGAAATATCAGGCTCCTTCCACACGTTAATGGCCAGTACATCGTCGTTGCCGATGACGAAACTGTTATCGTGCGGCTTGGCCGCCGGTGGGTTGGCCGCAGACGATGCCGGAGTTGCTTTGGTGCGGCTCGGGTCGCTACCCGGAGCATCCTGGGCGCAGACCGATCCCGCCACAAGGGCGCAACCCAGAATCAGGGCCGCTCTTTGAGCCCAAAAGAGGCGAGTGTTTAAGGACATAGCGAATCCTTCACAGCGAACGCCCGACCATCGATTATTGACTTCGGGCATACTTTCCTTGGGTGATGCGGCTCAACTCGCCTTCCCGTTGTTCTTGACCTCGTCGTAGACGGAAAAGTCTCCCGCTGGCAGCGGAGAAAGGAACGGCTCGGGAGCGCGCATATTGTATTGTTCAATCTTATACAACAAAGTGCGATAGCTGACCCTAAGCAATCGTGCCGCCGCCTTGCGATTCCAGCCAGTTCGCTTTAAAGCCGCACCGATGGCATTTTGCTCGGCTTCCGATTTGATGCCCTGAATCAGCGATTTCAGAGACTCAGGCTTGGATTCTCTCAACACTCCTTCTTCCGCCAAAGCCTCTCCCCATCGCGCAGCCGGCTGACGCGTACTGTCGTTGGGGGCTGGCGCCGCCAGCCCCAATTCTTCGAAGTTCAATTCCTGTTCGCCGGCAACCAGGTAGCGCTTCACGAATGCTTCCAGTTCCTTTAGGTTTCCCGGCCAGGCATAATCGTGGCAGGCGTCCAGCACCCCGGAGGAGAACCCGCGCGGCGGCAGATTGTAATACTTCGCCAGCTTGTGCATGAAGTAGCGCAGCAGAATCCCGATCTCGTCCTTACGCTGCCGCAACGGAGGCACATGCACGGTGAAGGCACTCAGCCGGTAATATAAGTCTTCGCGGAGCCGTTTCTCGGCCAGGGCGCGCTCGAGGTTGGTGCTACTCGCCGCAAGGATCCTCGGGTCGGAGGACATTGCGTCGGTGCCCACGGGGTTGCGGAATTCGTCATTTTGCAGAACTTGCAGCAGTCTCGACTGTAACGCTGGGGACATCGCCGCGATTTCATCGAGGAAGACCGTGCCCTTTTCGGCACCTGCGAATTTTCCCAGACTTCGCCGTCCACCGACCGAACCGTCGTTTCCAAAAAGCTCAGCCTCGAGTACGGATTCTGGCATCTCCGCGCAATTGACGCGCAGGAGTTTGAAGCCCGAGCGGACGGAGAGTTTGTGAATCAAACTCGCGACGGTGTATTTTCCGGCCCCTCGCTCCCCCAGAATGAGTACAGGTACATCGGTTTTTGCCATCAATGCTGCCTGCGCCCGTAATTTCTGCATGATCAGGCTGGCACTGACGAAGAATACATCCTGGCCAAGAGGCTCGATATTCTTGCTGACAATTTCCGCTTCGCTGCTTCCTTGCGGTGCGAGATGACGGCGGATCACAAATTCGAGTTGTTTGGCGTCAAAGGGCCGGGCCAAAACCTCCCCGGCGCCGAGGCGGACCGCCTCTTTTCCCTGGGCGGCGTCGTCCGGATAGCAAAGCAGCACCACCGGCAGATCTTCTTTCAGGCGCCGTAGCCATCGCAGGAAGTGCAAGCTGTTGGCGTCGCCTCGGGGAATATCGAGCAGCAGCAGGTGAGGTACTACGCCGGATTGCACGCGCTCCATCGCGTCCCAGCCGCTGGCCGCGGTTTCTACATGCCAGCGGTTGGATTCTTCAATGGACCAAAGCAGACGAAGCACCGTCTGTTCTTTGCTCACGACCAGCAAGCGAATAGTTTCGTTTCGATTTTCTGTCAAGGGTGAGTGGAGTCCTTCCCAGGGAGGGACGGTTCAAAGTGGTTTCAAACTGCCTTCAAACTGCTTCGACCTCGTATCCTTGCACGCGAACCGCAAGGGATCGCTGGATCGCATCCACGGAAATGACCAGCGTGCGATCGCCATTTCGCGAAACCAGTATGCCCTCGACCCCGTCGAGCGCACCGCTTCGCAGCCTTACTCTCTGACCGATCTTAAGGAAGGGATGGGAAGACCACGGCAGGCGCTGTTCGATCAGAGTTTGGACCGCATCGATCTGCTCATCGGGAATGGCTGCGCCTTCGCCTCCGGCGCCTACCAACCCGAAGACTCCGTCTACCCGCAGAACCCGTAAGCGCTCTGTCCGGTTCGGTACAAACTTCGCAAACACATAACAACTGAAGAGAGGCACCTCAACCGATTTCTTGCGATCGCTCCAGCGGTGGACTTCGGTGACAAGAGGCAGGAACGTAATCACGCCCCGTTCCTCGAGTCTTCGGGCCACGATTTTTTCGTGGCGGGGACGGGTCTGGAGACCGTACCAGTTTTCAACTTCGGCTTTATCCGTCCCTGCTCTAACCAGCAGACCAGGCTGCGGAACCCCTAACGATAAGCTGCTGATGCCCATAGCTTCGCCCTCTAAGTCACCTTCTCAGGATGACCCCGAATGAATCACAGTACGGTTGTCGGCAGTGATCTCAACCGTTAGATCTAGGGGGAACCCACCGAGGAAAGACGTCTGCAACTTCGAGTGATCTCTTACAAGCGGAATCGGGGGGTGATTCCTGCTAGCCAGATAATCAGTTAGTCAATCGAAGTGGGCCAGTGCTGTTTTCTATCGTGCAATCGTAATGCCAAAAGAAATAATCACTATAATTACTATAGGGATTATAGCATTCCCGGATCGCCCTGCGAAACTGCACTTTCCACTTCAACTTTCGGCTTTCGCCGTTTCCCTGCACAGCTTTCCTCAAACCATCGGGCGGCGGGAGAAACCATTGCTAAACTTAACTTTCAGCATGCCCGGATGACAATCACCTTACATGTGATTGCAGGTCGTTGCAAGGCCACTTAGTCACCAGCGCCGTGGTACTTTTGTGCCATTCGATGAGAAAAAAACACCGTCTCACTGGAAAGTCGTGCGCTGTTTGTATGCTCCGTCCCCTTTCGCAGGTTAACTTGTTTGCGTAAAAGACCTTAGTAGGAATCGATCTGGCAACAATGCGGTTCGATCCTCTCTTAACGGGAATGGTACCTGTCTCGGCCTGGCCGATACGCTTTGTGCAAAGACTTGCACTTTATATCTAGAAGTTGTCACATTAAGCTTTGAGAGATGGCTGACGGTTGCAATCCCTTGCAATCTGGTTTCGTACATATCCGAAATGGGAAAGTAATAAATCCCTCTCTGGAATGAACTGAAGAAGGATCACCTTTACGGCTGCGCCGGGGTCGGCTGGAAACTCGTATTGACCACCGTACTAGGAAGGGTACCCAACAGGGCACCAAAGAGAAACGGCGCATCCGATTTCAGACACGCCGTCAGGATTCGATTTCGTGCTTGGGCTCTCAGCCCTAGGCCAAGTAATTAACTGTTCGTCGCGGGTAAGGACGCTGGGCGCCGAGAGCGGAAAACCACCGCTCCGAGGCAACACAGGCCAGCCAGCGACAGATAAGTCAGAGTCGTCCCGCCTTCGGGAACGCTCTTACAATTGCCACCGTTGTTGCCACCGCCGCCCCATCCCCATCCCCAGTCTCCACCCCATCCCCAGCCACCACCACCACCTTGGTTGCCGCACCCGTTGCCGCCACCGTTATTGTTATTGCTTCCCCCCTGGTTGCCATAACCCAAAGTGAGGGTTAAGAGGGCAGGTGACCCGATGTTCGTCTTCGTGCTGACTGTGTCTTGGGCGAATGCGCAAGACGCGAAACACAAAACCGCTGCGAAAGCCACCGTCGTTATTCTGGCCATTGATCTCATTACCGCTCCTCGCGATCGGATATCAAGGGGAAGGAAACTGCTATTGCCACTCTAGCGCGAAGCGTGGAGGTGTCAAGACTGATAATTTCTGCAACCGGTTGCAGGCAATTGCAACTTGATGCAGAAAATCTTTGTTGTCAGCAAGATAGAACTTCTTATCCCTCCGAGCCACGGCCCTCGCATTTTCGTCAGCATTGCGAGCAGACAGCGGCCGCTTAGGAGTGTTCTGTCTTTCCATCCAACAAATTCAGCGCGTGAGGAATCACGTCTGCGACTGCTTCCAGGGATTCCACCGCGCCGCTGGGGCTGCCCGGCAGATTCAGGATCAGGGTTTTTTCGCGGACGCCGCAGACGCCGCGGCTTAGAGCAGCAAATGAAGTTTTCTTCGCGCCTTCGAGTCGCATGCGCTCGCCCACGCCGTCGATTAGGCGGTCGCAGATCGCTTCCGTTGCCTCCGGCGTGACATCGCGCGGCGCGATTCCCGTTCCCCCGGTAGTCACGATCAAGCGGGCTTCAAGGGCAAGGTGGACCAGGGCGTTCTGGATCTGCATCGAGTCGTCCTGCACAATTTTCGTCGCAACCACGCGAAAGCCAAATTTTCCCAGCGTTGCGGCGACGGCGGGTCCGGAAAGATCCACGCGTTCGCCACGAGCGCAGGAATCGCTGACCGTGACCACCGCGGCCGTGAAGCTTACGGGCGCCTCGCTCGTTCCGTCAGCCATCGAGGAGGACATCTTCTTCCTCTTCCCGATGGCCCGTGCCGCTTGAAGTCGGAGTGCTCGACGCACCTGTACTCGAAGTCGAAGGGCCCGCCGTCGAAGTGCTCGAAGCGGAGGCGCTGGCACCAGCACTATTCTCTTCAACCGCTTCCGCGCCGCCCTCACGCTGCGATTCGTCGAGCAACCGTAAGCCTTCCATCAGCAGGCCTTGGGTGTTGAGCTTGGCGGTCTCCTGATCGGTCTTGCCCTCGAAGTTGAGTTCGAAGCTTCCGCCGGTCCAGCGCAGAACTTTGAAGACAGCTTCGTCGCCAGTCAGCGATCCGTAAGTCGCGTGCTTGACCTGGCCCTCGACGAAGAAGACTTCGCACTTGTCTCCCGCATTGTTGAGTTTGAGCTGGCAGCTCTTGCGCCCCATTTCGAGGGATTGCATCAGGTCGATGACGTTCATCTGGGACAAATTGCCTCGAACCACGCCATCGGAGGGCGCAGTTTTGGCCATTTTCTCGAGCGCGATACGATCAACGGTGCGCTTGATGCGGCGCGTGGCTTCTTTCAGGAAAAAAGGTTTGGCGAGATAGTCGTCGGCGGCATCCTGCGGCGAAAGGCGTTCATCAATGTCGGCGCGGCTCGCCATCAGGATGGCGGAGAAATTTGCCGTTGCGGGACGGCTCTTCAGCTTCTCTACGAGTTGGCGGCCGTCCATTCCGGGCATGCGGTAGTCGCAGACCACCAGCTCCGGAGGGTCGTCGACCGCTTTCAACAAGGCGTCGGCCGCATCGCCGGCAGAGACGACCCGCGCGAATGGCTCCAGCGCATGCTGCAACATGTTCAGCACCATCGGGTTGTCATCGACTAAAAGTAGCTTGACGTCGTTCGCCATGGATTACTTTGCGCGTTTTTTCGCTTCACTTTTTCGCGCGGCGGTAGTCGCCGCTCTTGCCACCAGTCTTGCGCTGTAGGACGATCTCGCGAATCTCAATCCCCTTATCGAGCGACTTTGCCATGTCATAGATGGTGAGGGCGGAGATGGTGGCAGCCACCAAGGCCTCCATCTCGACTCCAGTTTTGGCAACGGCTGCAACTTTGGTTGTGATTGCGACGCCATTCTCGCACAGCCGCATTTCGACATCAACGTGCGAGAGCGGCAGAGTGTGGCACATCGGGATGAGATCGGAAGTACGCTTGGCGGCCATGATTCCAGCGATGCGAGCGACTTCAAACGGATCGCCCTTGGGATTTTTCGACATGGCCTTCAGCACATCCGGCTGGACGCTGACGAAGGCGCTGGCTTCGGCCTCGCGTCGCGTGTTGGTTTTGCCGGAGACATCGACCATGCGGGCGCGGCCGGCGGCATCGTAGTGAGAGAGCTTTGCCATTTAGAAGCTCTATCTTACATGGATGCGCCGACGTCAGTGGAGGCGCACTCAAGACATGGCAAGCCACATCGCTACCGTTGTACTGAACCGCAGCCTCCTTACCGCAGCATTATCGCGACCCATTCGCCTGCATGGATGTGCTCGCGGTCCGGCGGGATGACGATGTAGCAATTTGCGCGGGAGCGGGCAGCGATATCGCCTGATCCATGCCAGGGGACCAACTCGGCATGCGAGTTTTCGTATTCGCCGGAGAGGACTGCAGGAAGGAAGCGCGTGAGCCCGGGCTTGACGTTGACATCGGATTTTAGCCGCGCATGCAGGAACATGAGGGTGCGTGGGGATGCTCCCGATAAGGCATCGAGCATGGGGCGCGCGAAGAGCTCGAACGTGACCATGGTTGAAACTGGATTGCCCGGGAGGCCGAAGAAATATTTGTGTGTCGGAGGGGCGGAAGCCGTTTTGCGCGCGGGAGCCTGATTGCCACACGGGACGCGACCGAACACTACGGGGCGGCCGGGCTGAATTTTCGCTCCGGTGAAGAAGAACTCGGCCTGCAAATCGGTGAGGACCTGCTCGACCAGATCATAGCGGCCCATGGAGACGCCCCCAGTCATGATCAGCAGATCGGATTGCAGTCCCTGCTCGATCAGTTGGACCAGGCGGCGCGCTTCGTCGGGGGCGATCGCCAACAGCACGGGCTCGCCTCCGGCTCGCTCAATTTGGACCGCGAGCGAATACATGTTGGAGTTGCGAATCTGCGTAGGACCGAGGTCGTTGTCAGGACTGGCATCGACGTCAACGATCTCATCGCCGGTGGTCAGAACCGCCACGCGCGGGCGAACGAAGACCTGCAGGCGCGATTTGCCAACCGAGGCTGCAAGTGCGATGGCCGCCTCATCGACGCGAGTGCCGCGATCGAGTAAGAGGCTTCCGCGTTTCGCTTCAGCACCTTGCGGGACGATGTTTTCTTCCGGGGCGACGCCTTTTGTGATTTCGACGAGGTCACCCTGTTGCGAACTGTATTCGACAATCACGACGGCGTCTGCGCCTGGCGGGACCGGGGCGCCGGTCATGATGGAGTATGTTTCGCCAGGACCTAGCGGATGTGGAACCAGACCGGAACCCGCTTTGATCTCCCCAATCATTTTTAGCTTTGCGGGAAGGTTTGCGAGATCGGCCGCGCGAACCGCGTAGCCATCGCGCGTGGATCGGGCGAACGGAGGAATGTCGCGATCGGCTACTATCGGCTCGGCCAGCACCCGGCGCGCGGCGCTCAGCAGAGCCACTATTTCTGTTTCCCTCGGAGACGCATGTGAGGCATGCTCTTCGACGACACGGCGTGCATCCTCAAAGGTCAATACGAGAGATTGGGTTGGCGTGGTGGCCATAGGAGAGATGATAGATCAAGGAGAGGATGCCCAAGGCGAGCATGCCCGATATTACGCCAGCCGTCCTCGAACGCGGTCGTACAAACCTCTGCGTTTAATCCGCCGACGCGCCGAACGGGAATAGGGGAGAAGCAGAGCTTTTAGACTCGAACGAATCCATGAAGCGAGCGAGCCTTTACGGTAGATGGCCCAATCGAGCATGGCGCCCCCGTTGGTTTGCTGAACCAGGCGGGCGAGATCGGCGGTGTCGCAGGGCTTCAGTTCGTGGGCGGCGATAGCATCATCCAGCAACTTCCTGGTTTCGTCGTGAGTGGCAGTGTATTGCCTTAGCAGGACGGCGTGGAATTCAGGGTCTGTGAGATCAATTTGAAGATACGCGAGAAAGTTGGCCATAGACTCGGGAGTTGCGGCGAAGCTGCTGCAGTCAGCAGACATCTCAATCAGCGTCTTGAGGGGCGAGCCGTATTGGGCGCGGGCCGCGGCGAACCGTCCGGCAACGTCGGCGGTCCACGCTTTGCAATTGGCGAGGAGCAATTCGCGCTTGGTGCCGAACCGTTGGATGATGGTTGCGGGCACGATTCCAGCCTCTTTGGCGACGTCGGCGAGGGTGAGGTCAACCGGGCTGATGCGCTGCATGACGCGGGCGGCGGCGGCGAGGATCTCTGCGTCGGAAGTTTCGCGGGGGCGGGGCGTCATGCTGGCGCTAGGATTTGGCAGGACAAGAATAACTGAATAGCCGTTTATTTTCTACTTGACATTACTGAATGACTGTTTATTATCAAAATTAGCAGTGGCTACCTAATCTCCAGGCAGGTGGTTTCTTATGCAGATTAAGAGGATGAACCTCGAGGAATTCCGGCGATCGCTCGAAGAGGACGCGGCACCCGTCAGCTTGTCCGCCCCGCTTGCAGCTCTGTGGTGGGATGCAAGAGGCGACTGGACGCGCGCCCACTCCCTGGTGGACGAGTTGGAAACGACGGACGGCATGGCGGTTCACGCCTACCTGCACCGCAAGGAGGGCGCGACTTCGAACGCCGATTACTGGTATCAGCGCGTTGGCCGCAGCTTTTACAGGCCCACGCTCGAGGCCGAGTGGACGGCGCTGGCTGAAGAATTACTCAGCCGCTCGGGGATGGCGTGAGCCGCCTCGCTGCCTGTTGTTGGGAAGTGAATCGTCTGCGCTGAGGCAGGTGATGCGTTGATGCCACTGCACGTTGACCTTCCCCTCGCCCCCACTTAACATGTCTAACCAGTGTCCACGCCCTCCCAACCTGTGGGGCAGACGGTCTCCCATTACCGCATCCTCCACAAGATCGGCGGCGGGGGCATGGGCGTGGTTTATGAGGCGGAAGACCTCAAGCTCGGTCGCCACGTCGCCCTGAAGTTCCTTCCCGATGAACTTGCGGACGACGCACAAGCCCTCAGCCGATTCCAGCGGGAGGCCAAAGCTGCGTCCTCTTTGAACCACCCGAACATCTGCACGATCTACGAGATTGACGAGGCCGATGGGCGATGCTTCATCGCTATGGAGCTGCTGGAGGGGCAAACGCTCCGGCACCGGATCGCTGGCAAGCCACTGGAGATCGAGGCGGTGCTCGATCTGGGCATCCAGATCGCCGATGCTCTGGACGCCGCACACTCAAAAGGCATCGTCCACCGGGACATCAAGCCTGCGAACATCTTCGTGACGAATCGAGGTCAGGCAAAGATTCTCGACTTCGGGCTGGCGAAGGTCACCCTGAAGCCAGAAAGCGTTGCCCTGAGCGCCCAGACCATCGAGTCCGAGCAACATCTCACCAGTCCCGGCAGTGCGCTCGGCACCGTCGCCTACATGTCTCCTGAGCAAGTACGAGGTAAGGAACTCGATCCTCGCACAGACCTGTTCTCATTCGGCGCGGTCCTGTACGAGATGTCCACCGGCACCTTGCCGTTTCGGGGTGACACTACGGCGTTGATCTTCAACGCTATTCTGGAACGCGCTCCCGTAGCTCCCGTGCGGCTGAATCCCGATATTCCAACGGGGCTTGAGCAGGTCATCAACAAGGCCTTGGAGAAAGACCGCGACATTCGTTGCCAGTCTGCCGCCGAGCTTCGGGCCGACCTGAAGCGGCTGAAGCGGGATACCGAGAGCGGGAAGAGTGCAACTACAGTGGCTGCTTCTCCAGTCGGCCGAAAGCTGAAGCTGTGGCTTGGAGTCGGTGCCCTCTTCGTTGTGTTAGCGGGAATCACAGTGGGTGTCTATTACTGGCTTGCCCCGAAAGCCGTGCCGTTCCAGAAAACGGAAATCACACAACTAACCACCAGCGGCAAGGTGACATTAGCGGCCATCTCGCCGGACGGAAGATACGTGGCGTATGCCACGGGTGAAGTTTCGTTCGTCGGCGGGGAAGATATCGGCGGTGAACCTCTCGACAGGGAAACTCTTTGGGTGCGGCAGGTCGGAACTGGGAGCGACGTACAGATTGTCCCTGCCGCCGACGTGCGTTATGGCGGGCTGACTTTCTCCCGTGACGGAGATTTCCTTTATGTTACGCAGTCGGAAAGCAAGGACAGTTCGCTTGGTGTCCTCTACAAAATACCCGTGCTGGGAGGAACCAAGAAAAGGCTGATCGTCGATGTGAACATTGGAAGGTATTTTGTTAATCCGGTGTCGCTGTCGCCGGACGGAAAGCGGGTGGCATTCCTGCGGGACTCCAAAGCGGGGAACGAGACAGCATTGATGGTAGCAAACGAGGATGGCAGCGAGGAGAAGCAACTGGCCGTCCGCAAATGGCCCAATGACTTTGGAGACAGCGTTGCTTGGTCACCCAACGGAAAGACCATTGCCGTGGGTGTTGACAACTTCGAAGCGGGTGTCACGTATGCGAGTTTGGTTGAAGTGCCCGTCCAAGGCGGGGCAGAGCGCCCTCTAACCCAGAAGCGGTGGCGTGTGGTTGCGGACTTAGCATGGGTTCCCGACGGCCGAGGGTTGGTCGCCAATACGCAAGAGCGGCAGCAGGGGCTAGCACCAATCGTGTACGTCTCGTATGGGAATGGTGAAGTTCGCAGGATTACCAGTGATTTGAACTACTACAACAACCTCAGCGTAACTGCCGATTCCCGCGTTGTAGCGACGGTGCAAATGGAATGGCCGTTCGATGTTTGGGTCGCGCCCATGGCGGCATTGGACAGCGCCAAACCGATCACATCGGACGGTCGTGGGGACTGGCCGACGTGGAGCCCCGACGGCAGGGTTGCTTATTCTAACTACGCGGACGGGAACATCTGGTTGATGGAACCGGATGGAAGCAACCGGAAGCAGTTTACCTCGAACGCCGAAAGCTTCCACCCTCGGGTTTCACCGGGCAGCCATTACATTGTTTTTTCTTCAGAGCGCTCGGGGAGTGCGCAGATTTGGAGGATGGACAGCGACGGCAATAACCCCAAGCAGTTGACCGACAGCCCGTTTCAACATCCGCGATCAGACTGTTCGCCGGACGGAAAGTGGGTGGTTTACGGCAGGTGGGGCCCGGAGAAGGGAGTCTGGAAGGTCTCGATGGAAGGTGGCAATGCCGTTCGGCTTAGCGATACAGATGCACATGTTCCGACTATCTCGCCTGATGGGAAAATGATCGCTTACTCCTACGAAGACGCTGCGGCAAGTCCCCCCCGTGGAATCGCAATCATGGCGTTCGAAGGTGGGCCACCGACGAAGCGTTTCGATATTCCGCACGGAGAACTAACGGCGTTCCGGTGGGCCGCTGACGGTCGCTCGCTTCTTTACAGCAAGAGCGAAGGCGGCGTCTCGAACCTCTGGAGCCAGCCGATTGCGGGAGGGACGCCCAAGCAGATCACCCATTTCAACAACGAGGAGATTGATGATTTCGACGTGTCACGAGACGGCAAACGGCTGGTCATGAGTCGTGGCATACCAAAACAAGACGTGGTGCTGATCCGCGACCTGAGGTAAGGCGAGTGGTCAAAAGCTGCGAATTATCGGGCCAATTCTTGCCCTAACACGGTGGGGTTGCTGGCGAAGGAGAGGCCGGTTTCAAGATCGACCACGCGGTCGCGCACCAGTTGAGCGATTTCTCCGTCGAAGTGTTGCATGCCTTCCGTCGCGGCAGCTTTCATCGCGTCGAGCAAAGTTTTGCCTTCGCGGTCGCCTTTCTCGATGCACTCGCGGGTGCGGGCGTTGGCTTTCAGAATTTCGGCGACCGGCACGCGTCCGCTGCGATCGGTCTTGGGCAGAAGCCGCTGGCACACGATATAGCGAAACGATTTTGCGAAGCGCTCCCGCACACTTTTTTGTTCGTCTGGCAAGAATGAAGTGACGACCCGCTCGACAGTTTTGGATGCATCCATGGTATTTAAGCTGGAGAGCACCAGGTGGCCTGTCTCGGCCGCTTCGAAGACGATCTCGATGGTTTCGCGGTCACGCATCTCGCCCAGCAGAATTACTTTCGGCGCCTGGCGCAAGGCGGAGCGCAGGGCGTGCGCAAAGCTGGGAGTATCGCTGTGCAGTTCGCGCTGATGAACGGTGGAGCATTTGTGGTTGTGCAGGAATTCGATGGGATCTTCGATCGTGATGATGTGATAATTTTTCTCGCGATTGATGCAGTCGAGCAACACGGCCAGAGTCGAGGACTTGCCCGACCCCGCGGGGCCAGTCACCAGAACGATTCCATCGCGCAGTTTGGCAACGTCAGCGAGACTTGAGGGCAAACGGAGGGAAGAGAAATCAGGGATATCAGTCGGAATGACTCGCATCACGACGGCGCAACTGCCGCGCTGGATAAAGATGTTGGCGCGAAAGCGGGCCACGCCAGACAAGCTATAAGAGATATCGCACGATCCCTGTTCACGCAGGGTTGCGACGGCCTGTTTGTTGTCGCCAATCAGATCGGCGGCGAGGTGGCGGGTGTCGTCAGGGCTGAGGGCCTCCATGCCGGGCACCTGAACCGGAATAAGCTGTCCGTAAACCTGTACCTGAGGAGGCCTGCCCGGAGAAAAGATCAGATCGCTGATTTTTTCGGCCGCGCGCAGCATCGCGCCCAGCAATGCGGCGGTAGCCACCTTGCCCCTGCCGGAATAGCCTTCCAGGGAAACTGAAATTGGTGCGGTGCCAGGTGCTGCCATTCCATCCTCGTACGAATGATTGGGGGAGCTGCACTAGGGAATTGGTCGCACACAGAACAGAGAGTCGAACGAACTGAATTAACTTACTGTATCGCGCTACGGGGCAGAATGTAAGGACGGGATAGGACATAGCCCTTGGTAACGTTTGAAGTGTTCGGTTAGAGAAGAAGGAGCGGCAGTCGAGGATCGGTCTTCGCGAGAGATCCTAAGAAGCGGCGGCCTTCGTCTCCCTGAAGCCGGATGCCGATTCTCATGATACTTCCGCTAAGCCGCGCAAGTTGGGACAAGCTTATTTGGGACAAGCTTATTAAGATCAGTTGGACTTCTTAGGCGGCGCCTTCTTCTTGCCAAAGCCGGTTTCGACCGAAGCGCCGATGCTCGTGAGCATTTGCTTGGCTACGTCGGCGTAGGGGCCGTTCGGCTGCAGTTCGAGATATTTCTGAAAAGCTTCGGCGGTGCCCGGGGGCGCAACCATTTTGTCGCCTTGAAGAGTGGCCTTGCCGATCATGTTCACACCCTTCTGGTAATAGGCGTCCGCTTTGTTCGGATCGGCAGCGATACATTTGTCGAAAGCGGCAATCGCATCATCGACTTTGCCGGCATTGGTTAATACCGCGCCAATGTTGTAGTAATAGCCGGCTGCGCCCTCGGGATTGATTTGCGACGCCTGCGTGTAGGCCTTTACTGCGTCGTCAATCTTGCCGGATCTAGCGGATGCTTCGCCGAGGTTGTTGTAGTACGCCGCCAGCCGTTTGTTATCTTCGGGATCCTTCTTAGTAGCGGAGTCCATGGCCTTCTGCTTCAGGTCGATGGCCTTTTGGTAATCGGTCTCGGCTTCCTGCAGGCGCTTCGACTTCTCGGCCGGGTCCGTCTGCTTTGTCGCCGAACCTCGATAAGCATCGGCGAGCTGCGCCCAGAGCACATCGCGGTTTGCGTCGATCGTTGTGGCTTCGGTTAGGGTGTTGATCGCGGTATCAAAGTCCCCGGCTTTCGACGCTGTACTAGCCGCAACAATTTTTTCGTTCAAGGTCTTAACGGTGGACTTTTCCTTTTCCTGCTTTGCCTGCGCCTCCTGCATCGCCTTAATTTGCTCTGGAGTCAGGCCCTGCCCCTTCGCCGTTTCCTCCGACTGCTTCTTCAGGTCGAAATCGAGCGTATTCTCCTCGAGCGTGACCTGAAATTTATTGAAGTGGAAGAGTTCCTTATTAGCTTTTGCGTCGTCGGCGTTCTTGTACAGCGTGACGTTATAGCTGCCCGCTGCAAGTCCCAAGGAGAAATATTCGCCCTTCTTATTGGTCTTGAGGGTATATTTCTGGCCGTTATCCTGGTTGGCGTACACCACCACTCCGTCAGCAATGGGTGTGCCATTGGCATCTTTGCAAACGCCCTTGACCGTTCCGGAGGCCTGCGAGAATAGCGCAGGGGTACAGAGTCCCAGCATTAAGACAAGAAAAACGAACACTGCAAAATGCTTCTTCATCGTAGCCTCCCGGCGCAAAACTGAATTATTGAACGCTGATTCCTGACGGTTGACGGAAGATGCACGTGCTGCGGATAAGCGCGTCATTTGTCGAATCAAACGTTAAGATTCAACTCTCTGGCCCATCGCTGTTGCATATGGAATCGGATCCGTGGCTCCTGCTGCCGCAAACGCCTGCAAGCGTAACACGCAGCTATCGCACACGCCACAGGCTTGATCCTCGCGACTGTAGCATGACCAAGTTAAATCCAATGGCGCATTAAGTTCAAGGCCGAGGCGCACAATTTCCGATTTGCGCAAATGGATGAGAGGGGCAACGATTTCGATGCCGCCTTCTTTCGTCCCGGCTTTAATAACCTGGTTGAACGCCTCATAGTAGGCCGGGCGGCAATCAGGATAGCCGGAGCTATCTTGTTCCACCGCGCCGATGTAGATTTTTCCGGCACCCAGAACTTCGGCCCAGCTTACCGCGACAGATAAGAAGTGGGCGTTGCGAAACGGCACGTAAGTTACAGGAATGTCGTGGCCAGTGGCATGACCGCCGGCATCGCCCGTGGGCACGGCGATGTTTTTATCGGTAAGAGCCGAACCGCCGATGACTCGCAGAGCTTCGTTGCGCACAACGAGTTTGTCCTCGATAGACAGGCGATCGCAAATTGCGGAGAAGGATTGGCGCTCACGTCGCTCGGTGCGCTGTCCATAACTTATGTGCAACGCGGCCGCGGAATAATCGCGGGCTGCAAGAGTGGCGCACACGCAGGAATCCATTCCTCCGCTGAGCAGAACGATTGCGCGTTTGGACGATTGGGTCATGATCTAAATGTAAGATCGATTGCAGATTGTCGATTGCAGGATTGTGGATTGCTGATTGAGAGTCGCACGTGCCCTGGTTTCTTACTCAACCATCAGCAATCAACAACCCTAAACGCCCTTCACCGCCGGGTCCCAGATGAATTTGTGCAATTGCAATCCCAAGCGCGCGGCAACGTCATCGGCGAGCATCCACTTCGCAAGGTCCTGTGGATCGAGCAGGCAGTGCGAGCTGTCACGCGCCCCGGTCGCGTCTTTGCAAAACGCGGGAGAGAATAGAACCGCGTTCACGCGCTCAGCGAGATTGTGTTGCCGGGTAAAGTCACGTGCAAATTCATAATCTACGCGGCTGCTTAACACAAATTTCACTTCATCCTGTCTCGTCAGAGACTTCAAATTCCCGAGGTGAAACGTATCTCCTTCGCCCGAATCCGGACACTTGACGTCCACGATCTTGATGACTCCCGGAGGAACCCGCTCCAGCGGGCGCTCTCCGCTGGTTTCGAGGAGGACTCGATAACCAGATTCCAGCATCTGCCGCATCAGAGGCACGAGTTCCCGCTCCTGCAGCATAGGTTCGCCGCCGGTGATCTCGACCAACCCTCCGTTTGGACTGAGCCGGGCTACTTCGGCGCGCACTTCTTCCTGTGTCATCTTTCGTCCGCCCTGGAACGTATACTCACTGTCGCACCACGAGCAGCGCAGATTGCATCCCGTCAGGCGCACAAATATGCAGAGCAGGCCCGCAAAGGTCGATTCCCCCTGCAGCGATTTGTAGATCTCAGTTATTTGCATGAACCAGTATTTGCATGAATCGACGATCGTAAGTTCCGGCAACCGGCGGCTGGCAACTGCTACTCGCTGTATTTTGCCGTGGTCGTATCGGTCTCAAATACGGTTACGTCTTTCACCCGCACCCGGCCGTTGGTCACGCTTTTCAACCGGACGTTCGATTCATCGTAAAAATACTTGGCAAGATTCTCAGCCGAGGGATTGATCACGGTAAAGGGCTCAATCTCGTTGATCATCTGGTGATCGAGGCGGTCAATGACATGCCTCATCACCTCGCGCAGATCCTTAAAGTCGAGCAGAAGTCCGGCCTTGTCGAGTTCGGCGCCGGCCAAGGTCACGCGAATCTTGTAATTGTGGCCGTGCGGATTCTCGCACTTGCCCTTGTAATTGCGCAGGTAATGCCCCGCGGCAAAAGAGTCGTCAACCGTTACCTCGAACATGCATCCCTCGGCGGCTTCGCGTGAATACACGCTGTGCCGCATTTGATCGCGAAACATCTATTGTAGCGCGCCGCGGGCGGAATGCCGCTTGACTGACCCACGCTGCAAAATGTAGTTTGCCTATTCCGTCAAACTGTTTGACCCAAGTTCAACCGGAGCACACAATGCCGCGTCGTAGCCTCTCGACCCCATTCCTGTCGATTCCAATCTTGATCAGCCTGGCGTTGGGCGCCCATCTTGCAGCGCAGAGCAAGTCTGACGAGCCGGAGTTCAACGTCAAGGAACACTACACTAAATACGAGTACAGAATCCCCATGCGCGACGGCGTACACCTCTTTACCTCGGTGTATGTGCCCAAGGACACCGCGCACGCCTACCCGTTTCTTATTAATAGAACTCCCTACAGCGTGGGTCCGTATGGAGTAGATCTGTACCGCACGCGGCTCGGACCTTCGCCCGACTTCGACAAGGCGGGATACATTTTCGTCAACCAGGATGTGCGCGGGCGGTTCATGTCGGAGGGGACGTTTATTGAGATGCGTCCGCACCTCGACAACAAGAAATCGAAACAGGATGTGGACGACAGCAGCGATCTCTACGACACCATCGACTGGCTGCTCAAGAACATTCCCAACAACAATGGAAATGCCGGCATCTGGGGCATTTCGTACCCCGGATTTTTCACTTCGGCCAGCATCATCGACTCGCATCCCGCGCTCAAAGCGGCCTCGCCGCAGGCGCCCATGACCGATCTGTTCATGGGCGACGATGCTTACCACGGCGGAGCGTTCATGCTCGACGCCAACTTCGAGTTCTATGCTTTTTTCAAGCCGCAAGAGAATCCGCAGCTCCCGCCGAAGACTCCCATACCGTTCGATTACGGAACCAAAGATGGATACGAGTTCTTTCTGAATGCGGGTACGCTCTCCAACCTCGCAAAATATCTGGAGGGCAAGAGCGCGCTGTGGGAAGACCAGGTTCACCATAACACTTACGACGACTACTGGAAGGCGCGGAATCTGGCGCCGCACATGAAGAACATTCATTGCGCGGTGCTTACCGTGGGCGGATGGTTTGACGCCGAAGATCTGCAGGGTCCGTTCAGCACGTTCCACGCCATCGACAAAAACAACTCGGGAATCTTTAATGCGCTCGTGGTCGGCCCCTGGGTGCATGGCGGTTGGGCGAGGTATAACGGTGAGCACCTGGGGCGCGTCGAGTTCTCGTTCAATACCGGAGAGTACTACAGGAGGAATATTCTATTTCCTTTCTTCGAACAATACTTGAAGAACAACGGCGACGCGAAGCTTCCAAAAGCGTATGTGTTTGAGACGGGAACAAATGTTTGGCGGCGCTATTCCGCGTGGCCTCCGAAAGGAGCCGTAGCGAAGACGCTGTATTTTCGCGGGAGTGGAGGGCTTTCTTTCGACTCACCCGGTGCGGATGCGCCCGCGTTCGATGAATATGTGAGCGACCCGGCCAAGCCTGTGCCTTTCATAAATTACGTAGCGACGGAAGTGCCGCAGGAGTACATGCTCTCTGACCAGCGGTTCGCCGACAGCCGAACTGATGTTTTGGTTTATGAAACTTCGGTGCTGGAGGAAGACGTGACTATTGCCGGGCCGGTCTCGCCACGGCTTTTCGTTTCGACTAGCGGAACGGATTCCGATTGGGATGTGAAATTGATCGATGTGTATCCAGCCGACTATCCCGACAGCAAGTTTGACGAGCCCAGAGCCGAAGACAAGGACAAACCTCTAACCGACGTGGGTCCTCCTCTATTCACCATGGGCGGATATCAGCAACTGGTGCGCGGCGAACCGTTTCGTGGAAAATTTCGCCATAGCTTTGAAAAGCCGGAACCGTTCGCGCCCGACAAGGTCGAGGAGATCGACTTCACCATGCAGGACGTTAACCACACGTTTCGTCGGGGGCACCGCATCATGGTGCAGGTTCAGAGCTCATGGTTCCCGCTCACAGACCGCAACCCGCAGACCTTTGTGAACATTCCCGATGCCAAGCCCTCTGATTTTGTGAAGGCCACGGAGCGTGTGTATCGCACCAAGGGAGAGGCTTCGGGAATCGTTTTGGGCGTATTGCCAAATCCGGGAGCAGAAGAAGAGCGCAAATAACACCTAACTGACGCTGCGCGGAGGTTTTCCCAGCGGCTACGGTACAATTACCGACACACTCCTCGCCTGCTGTGTGCGACGTTCGCCTTGGGGAATCACAGCGAGGCACTAAGGATTGGTTCATGAACGTTCTGTTGCTTTCGATGCCGGATTCGTTCGAACATATGCCGCCCGTGGCGATCCGCATGCCGAATGGTGCCCTCACATCGCTCGCGGGAAACGTCGATCCTCATCATCGCGTCGCTGTGGCCGACTTAATCCTGGTTCACCGCAAAGTTGGTGAAACTGTTGTCAAGCTTGTCCGCGAACTGGATCCGGAAGTCATCGGACTCTCCATCATGACGTTTCAGCGCCGCACTGCGGGTCGCATTATCGACCTGGTGCGCAAACTTCGGCCGGGCGTGAAGATTGTTGTGGGTGGATATGATCCCAGCCTCGCTCCAGAAGCCTATGAAGATATGGGCGTCGATTATCTGGTGCGCAGCGAGGGCGAGGTTACGTTCCGCGAATTGCTGCGGGCGCTTGAACAGGGTTCTGGCTTCGAGCGCATTGCAGGACTCTCGTATAAGAATGGCGACGCCTGGGTACACAACCCGGCACGGCCGCCACACCGGCTGGAGGACAGCGAAATTCGCCTACCCAATCGCGATGCCCGTGTGCTCAAGGGATATACGTTGCTGGGCCGGCAGGTCGACGTCATCGAGACCTCGCGCGGCTGCACTTTCGATTGCAGCTTTTGTTCGATCATCGAAATGCGCGGGCGCAACTTCCACACTTATTCATTCGACCGCGTCTTAGCGGACATTCGCGATTCGCGCGATCACGGGGCACGAACGATTTTTTTGGTCGATGACAACATTACGCTGAATGTGAAACGCTTCGAAGCGCTCTGCGAAGCCATCATTGCCGCCGGATTGAACACCCTGGACTACTTCGTGCAGGCCATGACCTCGGCGATTGCCAACCACGGTGAAACTTTGGCTCCCTTGATGCGGCGGGCTGGATTCCGCTACGTGTTTCTGGGCATTGAAAACATCCTGGAAAACGACCTCGAATTTCTTAAGGCCTCCGCCAAGAATACGGAGCGTACGAACGGCCACAACACTGGAAACGCAACACTGAAAGCCATCGATTACCTGCATCGCAACCAAATGTATGTAGTGGGAGGATTGATTGTTGGGAGTCCGGCCGATACGCGGGAGTCGATTGAAGCGAATCTTGAATTCGCGCGCCGCTACGTGGATTGGCCCTACATCCAGCATCCAACGCCGTATCCCCGCACGCCCATGACGAAAGATTTCCGCGATCAAGGGCTGATCATGAATGAGCGCCTGGAAGAATACGACGGCACTACCGCGATTGTCCGTACCGAACATCTGCCGACAGAGGAAGTGGAATTCATGCGCTGGAAAGCCGAGCGCTGGATGAAGGTTCACCACATTCCCGTCGCGCTTAAGCATGACCCCGGGTTCGTGTTGCTTCGAGGCTGGAAGATGTTGCTGCATACGTTCCGGGGAAGCTCGATCCGCTCGGCGCTGGGGTTGGAGAGCGAGAAAAAGGTGTTCGAACGGTATCGGGCAATTCGGCGTGCCGAGCGGGAGTACGTGTGAAGCATCTTTTCAGATTGTTAGACAAAGATAACTTTGGGCAAGTGAGACCGACTGCTAACTTACAACTCAAGAGAAGCCGGGCAGATTGTGCTACGCTCAAATGCCGAAGCTGACCACGAAAGGACGAGTCACCATTCCTCTGCGGATCCGCAGAGCGCTTAGGCTTCAGACTGGCGATCGTGTCGACTTCGTGGAAGTGGCGAAAGGGCAATTCGCTATGCGGCCACTCAAACGTCAACGCCGAAAAACTTCTCGACCACGCCGAGATCCGTAGTCTTCCTATAATTTGGCAAGCTCTCGATAAATACGCGGCCGTACTGTTTCTTCAGAATGCGGTTATCAAGCAGCACCAACAGGCCGCGGTCGTGCAGGGAGCGGATGAGGCGACCGAAGCCTTGTTTCAGCGTGATCACCGCTGCCGGCACCTGATACTGAAAAAATGCGTTGCCGCCATCGGCGTCAATCGCCTTCACGCGCGCGGCCACAACGGGATCGCTGGGGACGGCAAAGGGCAGGCGATCGATGATCACACAACTCAACTGCTCGCCCTGCACGTCCACACCCTGCCAGAACGACGAAGTCGCAAACAGCACAGCATTCGGCGTCACGCGAAACTCCTCGAGCAGCGCGCTTTTGGGCGCATCGCCTTGCCGCAGCACGGGGAACTCCAATTCGCCGAGAAGGCGCTGGTAGATATCGTTCATCTGCGCATAGCTGGTGAAGAGCACGAAGGCACGGCCGCGGGTGATTTCCAGAAGCTTGCGAATGCGCTCCGCGGCCTTCGCGGTGAACTGCGGCGTCCGCGCATCGGGCAGATCGGGGGGCACGTAGAACAGGGCTTGATTTTCGTAATCGAAGTGCGAAGGCAGCACCGATTCGCGCACATGCTCAATCCCCAGGCGTTGCCGGATGTATTCGAATCCGCCTCCAACCGCGAGGGTTGCAGAAGTAAGAACCGCACACTCGAGTTTTGACCAGAGGCATTCGCCCAGAATCGGGCCGACGTCGATCGGAGTAGCCTGCAGAAAAACGTTTGGCCTTCCGCCATCGGCGCGAGAGCTTTCTGTGTTATTCTCTGTGCCTCTGTGCCTCTGTGGTGAATTCCCTCTTCCGCGTCCCCCGCGACGTTCGATCCAAAAAACAGTATTGCGATCGTCCGACTCCATGGCGAAAGCGAGTTGCACCTGAAGTTCCTGCGCTCGCCGCACGAAGTTCAAAGTTTCTTCCGGTTTCTGGGACAGCCCTTCGAGTTCGCCCACCAGCCGCGTCAGCGCTTGATTCAGAGCGAGAAACTCGTCTCCGTTCTCCTCAAGAAATTCGCGGCGGCCGTCGAAGGCAAAGCGGCCATCACCCGGCGGTAACAAGGAGAAGAAGAATTGCGACTTTTCTCGCAGACTGCCTAGCGCTCCCGAAAGCGAAGCTGACATCATGTGGTTATGTTGCAGCGACGCTTCGACGTCGCGCGCGAGATCTTCGACTCGCAGATTGCTCACGGAGATGCCGAAGTAGTTGCCGGCCACGTCCTCCAGTTCGTGCGCCTCATCGAAAATCACAGCTGCCGCGTCAGGAAGAATTCCTGCGTCGGGTGCGCCCTCGGCCTGCAACTTGATAGCGAGGTCGGCGAAAAACAGGTGATGATTGACGATAATGATGTCGCTCTCCATCCCGCGTCGGCGCATTTCGGTGATGAAGCAACGCTCCCACTCGCTGCACTTCTGTCCGAGGCATGCTTCGGCGCGCGCATCCAGTTTGTGCCACAGAGCGCTGGCTTCGGGGAGTTCCGCAAGTTCCGCGCGATCGCCGGTCGCAGTTGTTTTTTCCCACGCGGCGATCGCACGATATTGGCCTATCTCCTGCAACCCGCTCAGCACCGGCTGATCGGTGAGATCGTAGAGCTTCTTGCGGCAGAGATAGTTGTTGCGGCCCTTCATATAACAGACCGATAGCCGGGAACTGGAAACCGCCTCTCCAAACAGCGCGCGCTCAAGAAATGGAATGTCTTTATACAAAAGTTGTTCCTGCAGATTTTTTGTCCCGGTGGAGATGATTACGCGCTTGCCCGAACGGATGACAGGCAAAAGATATGCCAGCGACTTTCCCGTGCCTGTGCCTGCCTCGACAATCAGGTGCCGCTTTTCTTCCAGCGCCTGCTCGACGGCCTGCGCCATCTGCAACTGCCCGCGGCGAAATTCGTAAGCGGGATGCGTGCGCGCGAGCACTCCGCCCGGAGTGAAAAACTGGTGGAGCGATGCGTCCTTGCCCCCGCGTGCTGAGCGAGACGGTGTTGAAGGAGACGCGGGCTGGGAACCTAAAGCCACGGGAGTCTCTATAATAGAGCTTTCAGTTCGCTTGCATCATTTGAGCTCGTGTGGGGACAGCCGCTCTCGGCTGTCCTTGGGTCGTCACACCCAGTGGTTTTCGCATTCGCAGTAGCTCAGCCAACTCTTTGTAGAGGCGGACAGCCGAGGGCGGCTGTCCCCACACGACTTATTTTGACCCAAGGGGCTGTCCCTACATCGGCGACTCACTTTGACGCAACCCACTTACAACTCGACCAGCACGCTTGCCACGACTGCAGCCGGCGTTCCGACGATCGCCATCGTGGGGCGGCCGAACGTAGGCAAGTCTACGCTGTTCAACCGCATCGTCGGATCGCGGCGCGCTATTGTGGGCAACGAGCCTGGTATTACGCGCGACCGGCTCTACGGCGATGCAGAGTGGCGCGGGCGACGCATCCGCGTCATCGACACCGGTGGCATTCTTCCCGAAGAAAAAGATTTCATTCCGTCGGAAATTTTCCGCCAAGCCCGGATTGCGTTCGAGGAAGCTGCAGCCATCGTGATGGTGGTGGATGGCCGCTCCGAACTTGCCAGCCCTGATCTTGAGTTGGTTCGCCTGCTGCGTAAGACCGGACGCCCACTCTTTCTCGCGGTGAACAAGGCTGATAGTGAAAAGCAGTCATCGATCGTCGACGAGTTTCATCGTCTGGGAATCAATCAGATGTTTCCAATCTCCGCGGAACATGGGCGCGGGATCGATGATCTGCTGGACGCTGTTTTGGAAGTCTTGCCTCCGGACCAAGAGCTAACCTCAGAGGCCACAGGGGACACGGAGGAAGACGAGTCTCAGCCATCGGCTGGGTCGGCGGACACGCCTGAGTCTGTTTATGAAACCAAGGTCGCCATCATCGGGCATCCCAACGTAGGCAAATCTACGCTGCTGAATTGCCTGACGGCCTCCGACCGCGCGATCGTCTCGCCTATCCCGGGCACAACGCGCGATGCGGTCGACGAGATCGTCGAACGTGACGGTCGCCGCTTTCGCTTTATCGATACAGCTGGCATTCGACGCAAGGGCAAGACGCATCTCATGGCCGAAAAGCTTTCTGTCGTGATGGCGCGCAAGCATCTTGAAGGTGCTGATATTGCGCTGCTAGTGATCGACGCGACCGAAGGCGTCAGCCAGCTTGACGCGGCAATTGCCGGTTATGCGCACGAGAGTGGGCGCTCCATGATTATTGTGGTCAACAAGTGGGACTTAGTTGCGGACAACGCGCAGAGGCCCGGCAGGCCGTCGAAGGCCATGCGCATGCGCGAGAGCAAACGTCCCGGCAACCGAGAGGCTTACGAAGAACGCCTGCGCTACGATCTCAAATTCCTGAACTACGCACCCATCGTTTTTGTTTCAGCCCACACGGGCAAAGGGACGCAGAAAATCTTTCCGCTGCTCGAACAAGTCGCCACAGAGCGCCGTAAGCGCATCTCCACGTCAGCGATGAACCGCTTCATTGAAAGCGTGGATTTCGAGCGCGCCTCCGTTCCCATGCGGTCGCGCGTGAAGATCCTTTATATGACGCAAGCTTCGGTCGCACCGCCGACCTTCGTGCTCTTCACCAACCGCGCCGTGAAGCTGCATTTTTCCTACCAGCGATTTTTGGAGAATCAAATCCGGCAAGCTTTCGGGTTCTTGGGCACGCCGATCTGGATCAAGAACAGAGCGAGGAATTCGTAGCGTTTAGTCCGCCCGTGGATTCTGATCCATGGTCAGCAGCCCAACGCGCTGCACGCCGGCGTGATGCGCCACGTCGATCACGTCGGCCACATACTGAAAGTCGACGTCGGCATCTCCACGCACGAAGACTACTTTCTCCGCCCGCTTCAGATAGATTTCCGCGAGACGCGTTTCCAGATCCTCCCATTTCACTTCGTCCTGATTGATCTTCACAGTCGGCGGCTGATCTTCTCTGGTCCACACCACCTGAATGACCACCGTGCGCGGCTGTGAGATGTTCTGTGTTTGCTTCTGATCGGGCTGCGGAATTTGCGCCGTCTCTCCCTGCTGCTTATCCATCGACACGACCACCATGAAGACGATGATCAGCGTGAGCAGCACATCGATCAGCGGTGTGACGTTAATCTGCGGAGCGGACGGACTCCCGCCTGCCATTGAGAACGCCATAGAAAGCTCCTCGCCTTCTCTTTCTCTTTAGCACGCGCGTGTCTGCAGTATCTGACACCTGGAGCGGGTTGTGAGTTCCCTCAGAATTGAAGGCAGCGATGTCAGCACTACCTTGAAGCTACCGTGCGGCAGGGTTTGGCGCGGAGCGTTGTTATTCTGCGCGATCTACTTCAAGCCGGTTACTACGTAGGCTTCCGAGAGGATGCGGCCATAGCCGTATGCATAAATGCTGCCGTCGGCTGAAAAAATGGGAGCACCAGCGCCGGTGAGTCCCGCGCCCGCCTGCTCCCCGAAAGATCTCCAGAGCTCCATTTTTCCGGTCGCGATACTTACTCGATAAACCTTCGCAACCTTCTCGCTGGCTCGGTTGGAGGCTGCGTAGAGCGATGCCCCATCTGGCGACCAACCTGTAACGTAGTAACTCGAGTCCAGAGCCGGAATCGGACGAATAGCGCCGCCATCCAGAGGCCAGACTCCCCATTTTCCATCCGAGCCCAGCACTGCTGTACTTTTGCCGTCGGGAGAGAGATTCACCCCGGCGATGCCCTCCGGCGTAGCGGGCTTGGAATCGCCGGTGCTCAGATCAATAAGATAGTCACGAGCAGCGTGTCCGGCTTCAATCCCGTCGGCCAGCAAATGCTTGCCGTCGGGAAGAAAACCCACTCCGCGATAACTGACGGCGTCGTGCGTAAGCTGCCTGGCCTCGCCCGCTCCTGTCGGTACCAGATTGAGCGGCCCGCCCTTCGCAGATTTCGTGATCACCCACTTTGCGTCAGGCGAGATGGCCATAGCTACTCCTTCGCCAAGGCGTGCCGGAGGCGAGCCATTTGTGTCACGCAGAAATACGGTGTAATTGGGTCCGCCCCCGTCGCCTTCCTCTTCGAACAGGATCTTCTTTCCGTCGCGGCTGAGATCGCGCAGGTTCGACCAGCCAAACCATCCCAGTTCGCGTTCCTCTTTTTCCCCTGGAGCGACGCCCCGAATTCCAACCCGTTCGTGATGCGTTACCATCAGCGCGGTTCCGCCCCGCAGGTCCTCGAGCCAAACCCCTCCGGGCACATTCGTGATTTTGCGCAACTTGCCCGAAAGAGTTACGGCGTGCGGGTTCACGGCACTACCAGTACTGGTCGAGGTAAACCAGATCTCATCGCCATCGGGAGACCAGAAAATTCCCTCCAGAGACTCCCAACCTGAAGAAAGTTTCTTGTCTTTATTGTTATCCCCGCCATCAGAGCGGACCACCGCCACCGAACCCTCGTCGTCGCCGCCTGGGTTTTCGTGGTCAGCGAAGGCCACCCACTTGCCATCTGGAGAAATCTTGGGATGGCTAATCCAGTTGATACTGTCGAACAGCACCTTGCCAATGGGATACTCCAGCCGCCAGTGGCTGTTTTCTGGAACATAACGGACGACTGCCATATTTACGCCGTCGGCAGCCCAATCCGCGTCCTGCACATGCTCAAGCACTTCTCGCGGGGTTCCCCCGCTAAGAGAAACGCGCGCCAGCGTCCCATTTCTCGCGTACCCGCCGAGATTCGCAGTGTTAAGCCGAATCGCCAGTTCTCCGCTCTTGGAAATGGAAAGCAGCTCGGCGTCTTTCAGTCCCAATTCGCGCGCGCCGGGGTCATCCGCACGCGACAGATATAGCTGGTCCGCGCCACCGTCCCAGGATGCGCTGTAGACGACGCTGCCATCGGGAGTGAAGCGTGCGTTTCCGATGGAGCCGGTGCGAAAAGTGATTTGTTTGTATTCGGCCAGGGGAGCGCGACTGCCACTTTGGCCCAACCACCACCCGAGGCCGAGTGTGATCAACGCGAGCCCGAGCGCAGCCGCAAGGCCGGCCAGCAACTTCCCTTTCGGCCGAGTTGCCGCGACTGTCGTTATCCTTGCGCTTGCGCTCGCGCCCGAGGCACCGGAAAGATGTTCGAGATCGAAGGCGATGTCGCTGGCGGAGTGAAAACGCTGCTCGGGATTCTTTTCCAGGCAGTGCTGGACAATGCGCTCCAGCGCGGGAGAAACATTGCGATTGGTTTCGCTCAGATCCGCAGGTTCTTCTTTGAGGATCGCGCTCATCGTATCGGCGGCGGTTTCTCCATGGAAGGCTCGCTTGCCGGAAATCATCTCGTAGAGAATCGCGCCGAAACTGAAAATGTCTGAGCGCGCATCGACGGCTGCGCCACGCACCTGCTCGGGAGACATGTAGCCCGCCGTTCCCATCACGACACCGGCCTCGGTGGCGCGGGTCATGGTGGGCAGCGAGGTGTGGGAGGCGGGATCGGGCTGGGTGAGTTTTGCCAGACCGAAATCTAGGATCTTTACGCGGCCATCTTTCGTGAGGAAAAGATTCTCTGGCTTCAGGTCGCGATGGATGATTCCTTTTTCGTGCGCGGCCGCCAGGCCGTGCGCGATTTGCAGGGCATAGTCCAAAGTTTTGCGCAGAGCGATCGCGCCGCTTCGCAGACGCTCACGCATGGTTTCGCCCTCGAGCAGTTCCGAGACGACGTAGGGTGAGCCTTCATTAGTGCCGATATCGAAGACGGCGAGAATGTTGGGATGATTCAGAGCAGCGGTGGCGAGGGCTTCTTGCTCAAAACGCCGCAGGCGATCCGCGTCGAGAGAAAGCGCCTTCGGCAACACCTGACCGCCACGTCGCGCTTGAGACGGGAGTCGCGGGCGCGATAAACCTCACCCATTCCTCCCGCGCCGAGCAGGTTTACGATTTCATAGGGTCCGAGTTTGGTGCCAGAGGACAGGTTCATGAGGTGGGCTGGATTATAACTCACGGACGTATTCGAGAGCGCGAGCGAGTGCCGATCTCCGGGGGCTTTCTGGCGCTGCAGGCGCTATAATTGCGCCGCACGAATTGCACTCATCTCGTACGAGGATCCTTCCTCCTAATATTTACTCGCCCTTCGTGGCAGGAGAAATTCATGGCCCACTTACAGAGATTTCGATTTCCCGGCGAAAGTGATTCCTACCGCCGCACTCGCGACGAACTGCTGCAGGCGGAAATCGATCTGAGACGCCGCGTAGAAGAAGTTGCGGCTTTACGCCGCAAACTTCCTCTCGGCGGAGAGATTCCGGAAGACTACGTGTTTGAGGAGGGAGCAGCCGATCTCGACGACGCGCAGACTGTGCGGCGGGTATCGCTGACGCAACTATTTCACCCCGGGAGGGACACGCTTGCCGTCTACAGCTTTATGTTTGGACCCAACATGAAAGCGGCATGTCCGATGTGCACTTCCATTATCGATGGGCTTAATGCGACGTCGATCAACGCCACGCAGCGCATGAATCTTGCAGTGGTGGCGAAGTCTCCTTTGGAGAGGATACGTAGCTTCGCTCGCGGGCGGGGATGGAATCGCCTGCGTCTGCTTTCGTCGGCCAACAATAACTATAATCGCGACTACTACGGCGAGAATGCGGAAGGAGGCCAGCAGCCGTCGCTCAATATTTTTGTTCGCCGCGATGCGAAGATACGCCACTTTTGGCATTCGGAGCTTGTGCTGGTTCCATCGGACCCCGGGCAGAACCAGCGTCACGTCGATATGATTTGGCCGCTGTGGAACCTGTTGGATTTCACTCCTGAAGGACGGGGAGTGGATTGGTATCCGAGTCTGAATTACGGTGAGCAGAAGTCGTGATGCGCGCGAGATCCCTCGCTCGGTCTGAAGAGCGGCTGAGCTCGGGATGACGCCGTTGGGAACATCGACAATCCCGTAAGGGATTATAATTGCGACGCGAATGTCCCTTACGTCCGGAACGAGACTCGGTCCTTATGAAATCCAGTCGCCGCTAGGCGCGGGTGGTATGGGGGAAGTTTATCGGGCGCTTGATACGCGCCTAGATCGCACAGTCGCAATTAAAGTCCTGGCCTCTCATCTTTCTTCCTCGCCGGAGTTGAAGCAGCGCATGGAGCGCGAGGGGAGAGCGATTTCTTCCCTGAACCATCCCCACATCTGCCAACTGTATGACATCGGCTCGCAGAACGGCACCGATTATCTGGTGATGGAGTTTCTCGAAGGAGAAACTCTGGCGGAACGACTAAAGAAGGGTGCTCTACCGCTGAGCGAAGTTTTCAGGATCGGAATTGCTGTGGCCGAGGCGCTGGCCGTGGCGCACCGGCAAGGCATCGTTCATCGCGATTTGAAGCCGGGTAACATCATGCTGACGCAGAGCGGGGCGAAGCTGATGGACTTTGGGCTGGCAAAGCCGCTCGGGATGCAAAGTGCGAGCTCCGGGTCGGTGTCTGCGCCTTCGTTTACAGCGGCAGCGACGACGAGCGGACCTAGTCCTCTAACCCCGCTGACCACCGTGGGTAGCATCATTGGCACAATTCAATACATGTCTCCGGAGCAGATCGAAGGAAAAGAAGCAGATGCTCGCTCCGATATTTTTGCATTTGGCGCGGTGCTATACGAAATGGTGGCGGGGAGGCGGCCGTTTGCGGGGAAGAGTCAAATCTCGCTGGCATCGGCCATTTTAGAGAGCGATCCGGAACCGATCTCCGCCATCAAGCCGCAAGCGCCGCCTGCTTTCGAGCACGTGGTGAAGACCTGCCTGCAGAAAAATCCTGACGAGCGTTATTTCGCAGCACACGATATCAAGCTGGAACTGCAGTGGGTTGCGGCGGAGCGGCCGTCTGTGCCGGCGTCTCCACAGACGTTGCAAGCAACGTCTCTACGACAGAAGCTTGGTTGGATTGCGGCTTTGCTGGTCGCGATTGCGCTGGGAGCGGCAGCTGGATTCTTTTTCAACCGTCCGGTGCAATCTGCACAATCCATCCGCACGGTGATCGATCCTCCGGCAAAGGCTACCCTCAATCTAATCGGAGACTCCGCGGGGCCACCGGTGTTGTCGCCAGATGGTGCATCGATAGCTTTTGCGGCGACTGGCGCGGACGGCAAAATCGCGCTCTGGGTTCGTCCGATGAACATGCTGGAGGCACGTTTGTTGCCCGGTACAGAGAATGCGATTTTTCCTTTCTGGTCGCCCGACGGGCGCTCGCTGGGATTCTTCGCCGATAGCAAGCTGAAAACGGTCGATCTGAACGGCGGCTCCGCCCAGGTGGTTGCCGACGCGCCGTTCGGGCGCGGTGGCGCGTGGGGTCCGGGCGGAGTGATCGTGTTTTCTCCGACCACGCAAGCGCCGCTGATGCGGGTGAGTGCCAGCGGTGGAACGCCCGTTCCCCTCACCAAGATCGATGCGACCCAGCACACTTCGCATCGCTGGCCATTTTTTCTTCCCGATGGCAAGCATTTTCTCTATCTCGCCATTAACCATGATCCATCGAAGTCGGCAAACGATACCGTCTACTATGCCTCGCTGGACGGGCACGAGAATCACGAGTTGCTGCGTGCTGAATCCAACGCAGTTTATGGACGTGGATATCTTTTGTTCGCGCGCGGCGATCAGTTGATGGGACAAGCCTTCGACCCCGCCACCGGAAAACTGCGGGATGAGCTGCAGAACGTAGTCAAAGGCGTTGCCAACGACATCAGCACCTGGCACATGGACGCCTCGGCAGCCGGCGACGGCTTGCTGGTTTTCGCCAGCGGCGGCACCGGCGATTGGCAGTTGCTTTGGATGGATCGTGCCGGAAAGCAGCTTAGCCCCGTGGCAGACAAGCTCACCAACCTGCAAAGTGCGCGTCTTTCCCCGCAAGGCGATCGCATCGCGCTGCAGATCGACACCGGCGTGAACGACATATGGGTGCTCGATGTGGCGCGAGGCATCCGCACGCGATTAACCTTCGGCCCAGTTGCAAATACATTTCCCGTGTGGTCGCCCGACGGCAAGTGGATCGCCTATACCTCAGATCGAAATGGACATTCGAATCTCTTCCGCAAACCCTCTGATGGCAGTGGCGCGGAAGAACTGTTATCCATCGACGATCAGATCGACGTGGGCAGCGACTGGTCGGGAGACGGCAAATACCTGATCTATTCCCGCGGCATGGCAGTTGGCGACGCAGGGATTTGGGCGTTGCCTCTGGAGGGAGAGCGCAAACCCTGGCAAGTGCTGCCGCGCGGCATGTTCGCGCGCCTTTCCCCGGACAGCCACTGGCTGGCCTACACATCGGATGAATCCGGCGGACCGGAGGTATATGTCGTACCTTTTCGCGGTGGGCAGGGCAAGTGGCAGGTCTCGGCGACCGGCGGATCGGATGCGCAGTGGAGCCAGGATGGCAAGTATATCTACTACCTCGACCCGACTTTCACCCTCTTTGCTGTGCCGGTCAAGGATGCCGGTGGCACGCTGCAATTCGGCTCCGCTCAGATTCTCGTCGCTAATTGGACAGCTCCGAATGTCTTCTACGATGTCGCGCCTGACGGCAAGAAAATCCTGCTGGACCGGGTTTCGCAGCAGGTAAGCCAATCCGTCACGGTGGTGACGAACTTTACGGCGGACTTGAAGAAATAGCATCTTGAGGTATCCGCGTCGTATGTTGCCCTGTGTCTCGCCGCTTTTGCGAGACGTGGGTTTCAGTCGGTTTCGTTGACTTGCCTGTTTCGCCGACGTAGGATTTCTGCACAGTGATCGGGCGAACCATCTCGCACTATCGCATTGCGGAGAAACTCGGGGGCGGCGGGATGGGCGTGGTCTACAAAGCTGAAGACACGCGGCTGCACCGTTTCGTTGCGCTCAAGTTTCTTCCTCGAGAGGTTGCCCGCGACCCGCAAGCCCTCGCCCGTTTTCAAGTGGAAGCCCAGGCCGCGTCGGCACTGAATCACCCCAACATCTGCACGATTTACGATATTGGCGGGCAGCGCGGCGAAGCCTTCATTGCGATGGAGTATCTCGAAGGGATGCCCCTGAAACACCGTATTGCAGGGCGTCCGCTGGAGATGGCGACGCTATTGTCGCTCGGAATCGAGATTGCCGACGCTCTGGACGCTGCGCATACCCATGGCATTATTCACCGCGATATTAACCCGACAAATATCTTTGTCACCAAGCGCGGAACCGCCAAGATTCTCGACTTTGGTTTAGCGAAGGTCACTACCGGCGAAGCAGAGATCAGTGGCGACACATTCGGAGGTGTGACGCATTCGCCGGAGGAGTTGACCCGTCCGGGGTCAGCTCTCGGGACCATGCCTTACATGTCGCCGGAACAGGCGTTGGGCCGGCCTTTGGATTCGCGCACGGATTTGTTCTCTTTCGGAGTTGTGCTGTACGAGATGACGACAGGAACTCTGCCTTTCAAGGGGCAGACCACTGCGGCGTTTTTTGACTCGCTGATTCACAGCGTTCCGGATTGGCCTCTGCAGTTTAATCCGGCGACCCCTGCAGAGCTGGAGCGCATCATTCAAAAGGCGCTGGAGAAAGATCCGGGACAGCGCTATCAGAGTGCGGCTGAAATGCGGGTCGATCTGCAGCGTCTTCGGCGGGAAATCGAGTCGGGTCAATCTGCCGGCGGAGCGTCGGCTGCAAGGACGGTTCCGGATTCCAAGGAAAGAATCCGGGCTTTGTTTACTGCTGCCCACGCGGTTCAGTCCCAGCGCAAGGCGAGGATATGGCCGTGGTTGGTTGCGGGTTTGGTTGGCGTCACGGTGTTAGTTGCGGCGATCCTATTTTTCAGATCGCCGGAATCACCGCCAGCCGTGCTTTCGTCGCTGCAGATTACCAACGACGGAGCATCGAAGCGCTCTCTCGTAACCGATGGCACGCGAGTTTACTTTTCTGAATTTGTGGGCGGCCACTCGGGACTGCAGCAAGTTTCAGCATCCGGCGGAGAAACTGCGTCCGTACCAACACCGATGGCGAGCGCCGACATCTATGATTTTTATCCGGGCACTTCAGAATTGCTGGTAAAAGGCGAGGCGGAGAGCACTGAGACTGAGGGACCAATTTGGGTGTTGCCGCTGCCCGCGGGGTCGCTCAGGCAGGTGGGAAATATACTGACGCACTCAGCCGCGTGGGCTCCCGATGGACAGCACATCGTCTACGCGCGGCAGTCAAGTTTGTACGAGTGTAATGCGGACGGAAGCGATTCGCGAGACCTGATAACCGTTGCGGGAGTTCCGTTTGCTCCTCGATTTTCTCCCGATGGCCGGCGCCTACGCTTCACTATCCGCGACACGAAGCTGGGGACATCTTCGTTGTGGGAAGTTTCGTCCGACGGGAAGAACTTGCATCCCGTTTTGCAGGGCTGGCACAAGCCCTCACAAGAGTTTGGCGGAGCCTGGACCTCGACGGGAGAATATTTCCTGTTTGAGTCGACGCACGACCATAGCCAAAATATCTGGGCACTTCGCGAGGGTACCTCGTTCTTTGACAAAGCGTGGTGGTTTCGGAAGTCCGGCGCTGAGCCAACCCAATTAACCGTGGGACCGCTCAGGTTCAGCAATCCAACGCCAAGCCCGGATGGAAAGAAATTGTTCGTGATCGGCCAGCAACGGCGCTTCGATTTGATCCGATTGCGGAGCAACTCGCAGGACTTTTCCGTTTACTTCCCCGGTGTATCAGCGGGCGAGGCCGATATCCAGCGCAATGGCGAGTGGATCACCTATGTGGCTCACCCCGAACTCACGTTGTGGCGCAGCAAAGCGGACGGAACCTCACGGACCCAGCTCACGTACGCTCCAATGCAGGTACACATGCCTCGGTGGTCGCCCGATGGCAGCCAGATCGCATTTATGGCATCGGGTCCGGGAAAGCCGTGGAAGATTTTCGTGGTCCCCGCGGAGGGCGGCGCGCCACGCGAATTGACTTCAGGCGAACACAACCAGGGCGATCCTACCTGGACGCCGAAGGGGGATTCTGTCGTGTTCGCAGGAATGCCATGGCTGGACTACGGCACCGCAGTCGGCCCCAACATTCACATGGTGGACGTGCAGACTTCGCAGGTCTCAGATCTGTCGGACTCGGAGAATCTTTTCAGTCCCCGCTGTTCGCCGGATGGCCGATACGTGGCGGCACTCTCGTCAGACTCCACGAAACTGATGCTCTACGATGGCGACACGAAAAGTTGGAAGCAGCTCGCGACTTCGCGCTTCGGTTTCGAAAACTGGTCACACGACGGGAAGTATCTGTATGCGGAAGATTATTCCGATAAAACCGATGACCTGGTGCGCGTTCGTGTACCTGCCGGAAGAATCGAGCGCTTGCTCAGCCTGAAGCAAATTTCACGGGGCTTCGATCCGTGGGAGTTCTGGGTTGGCCTGGCCCCGGATGACTCGCCGCTTCTGATGAGGGATCGAAGCACGCAGGAGATTTATAGCCTGGACGTGCGTTTCCCGTAGCCCTGGCTGGGGAAGGGTTGGCATCCCTTTGTTTTGCCTGGCATGCTTGTAACCCTTGCTATTTGGCATCGTTGACCAGAGCCAGCGCCTGGTCTGTGGTAATAAATTTTGCTCCGAGCGCTTGCAGCTCCGCGGCGGCTCGCTCTCCATCTTCAGCTTTGAGAGTCTCGATCGCGTCTTCAACCACGAAGACGCGGCGGCCGCGCTCGAGCAATCCTTTCGCAGCGAAACGAACGCAGTATTCCGTAACCACGCCGAAGACCACAAACTCTGCGTCCTTCCCTAGCCGGTTCACGAGCTCCTCAGCGTGCAGGCTCTGAAAGATGTCGAGGGTTTGCTTTTCGAGCAGGATCTGCTGGTATTGCAACAGGTCTTTGGGAAGTTCGGCCATGGGCTCGTTTGGGACGGTTACAACTTTTTCAGTCAGCGCCTCAGCAACATATGCGGAACCTGGTGTGCCTTTAATGCAGTGCGGCGGGAAGGTGCTGAACTCGGGATCGTCCTTGGTGTGGTAGCAACCATGCGACACCAGAAATACCCGGCCCTGCCGAGCGGCGTCGGTGAGCTTGCGGATATTGGGCAGCAACTTTTCGGCATAGAGCACGTAGAGCTTGCCGCCGGGAAGCATGAAGTCCACCTGCGTGTCGACTTCCCAGAAAATAAAATTGCGAGATAGCATGTCGGTTCGCTTGCACCTACCCCAGGCTACTGTAAGAGTAAGTTTACAACATTGTTAACAAACCGCCGGAATCCGACGAACCAGCAGTCTTCTTAAGTCCGGAGACAACAATTAACAAACTGATGACATATTGTTGACAATTGAACGCAGGAGCGAACCTAGCATTCCTCATCAGCAGTTAGAGTCACAACGGGCCGCCAGCTTCGAATTTGGTTATCGACGTGCCCTTCTCCCGCTCTGACTCGCATCTCAGGAGGATCTTTTCTATGCAGCGTTGCCGGATTGCTTGCACCGTTTGCCTCGGCTTTGCGTTGATGTTTATTTCCAACGCGGCCTGGGCGCAGTATCGACTTTCAAATCTTGATTCTAACCAGGTAGGAGCGGCGATACACACGGATCCACTGTTGGTAAATGCGTGGGGATTGGTACACGCTCCCGGCTCACCTTGGTGGGTCAGTGACAACAACTCCGGATGGTCGACCCTTTACGGAGGCAATGGAACTATCGTTTCGGCACTGAAGGTGTTGATCCCGACGGGAGGAGAAAACGGGCCTGGTTCGCCGACGGGCATCGTGTGGAGCGCATCGACGTCGAACGAGTTTGAGGTTGGGGGTGGACCATGGCCATCAGTGTTTCTGTTTGCCGCACTGGATGGAACCATCAGCGGGTGGGCGCCTACAGCGAGCTTCAACGACGCGATCGTGGCGCCGTTAAATCCTGCACCCACGGGCGCCGTGTTTACCGGCCTGGCAATCACCAACAAACCGTCCGGAAACTTTCTGTATGCTGCCGACACGGCCAACGGCGCGGTGGATGTGTACGACGGAAACTTCAACCTGGTGACTACGGCCACCGCGAACTTCGCTGCGGAGATCAGCGCTGCGATACCTGCAGGCTTTACCCCGTTTGGCATCCGCGACATCAACGGAGAAGTGTATGTGACATTTGCCAGCAGTACGGGTGGGAGCGGCGGTTTCGTCGAGAAATTTAAAGAGGACGGCACGCCAGTGACGCCCGGGCACCCTTTACTCTCGGGAGGGCCCCTGAACCAGCCCTGGGGAATTGCCGCGGCGTCGAGGAACTTCGGACAGTTCAGCAATACGCTGCTGATCTCGAACAATACAAACAGCGGCACCATCAATGCCTTCGATGCGGTGACCGGTCAGTTCGTTGGAATCATGAAGGATAAGACCGGCAAGGCCATTGTGATCGATCAGCTTTGGGGAATTGATTTCGGTGATGGCTTAAAGGGGGGCAAGAACGGCGGGACGAACGAAATGTTCTTTACTGCGGGTCCCGCCAACAACCTGGCCGGGACGTTCGGAGTGATTGTGCCGGATTAATTGATTCGCTTGCGCGAGAACTTTTTGGCGAAGGCCGCCCGTAAGGGCGGCCTTCATATTTTGCGAGCGGCGCACAATAAGTGACGCTCTTGTGCTTTTTGACGACGATTAGGGCTGTATCACGGAATTGGATCGTGCGACGGCTGCACGAACGAGTGCAGACTTGTCTCCAGAGCTTTCTTTCTCGCTTCAGGAAGTTCGATGAAGCGGAAGGGTTGCAGCCAGCCCTGAGTCGCCCACATTGGAAACATGATCTCAGCCCGTTCGCGAATGGTGGTGTCGCCCAGATGGAAGATCAACTCGACTTTCAACTTTTCGTCGAGGGGCTTCTCCACGTTCATCAGGCCGCCGGTGGTGGAGAGCTGATGCAGTTTGGCCCGAACCTGGCGCTGATTGGGAAGACGAATCAGGATCAGGACGGAACCGCGCAGCTTGACGCGAAACGGGCGGACCTGTTGATCGTGCGCCTTGCTGGAAGATGGAGCCGGGGCTGCTGCCGAAGTCTGCGACATGGCCTCTAAATTATGACACCTCGCCAAATGAAGTACGAAGTTACGAAAGCAGCAAACCGTCTCACCTGATGCGACTCGCGTGAGCAAAATCTGATAGTTGTCACTCAGAGACGATTATTTTCGCCCGGGATGCGCCTCGCCATGAGCAGAGAAGAGATTGTACGGCCAAACATCTTTGTTCTTGGCGGCAGGCTTGACCTCGGGGCTCGCGGAGGCCGCGCCGAGAGAGGCGGTGCAATTCCAATCTTCCGGCGGGTCGGCGATTCCCCAGATATTTCCAGGATTGTAGAGCGAGATTCCAATAAGAAAATATTTCCCGTCGTTGCCAAGAGGCAGGCAATTCGCTACGCGGCCAGAGGCGCCTGCTCCTCCAGGCAAATCGCTTAGCAGCACCGGGGTTTCAAGGGGCAACGGCTGCGATGCCTGGAAGCCACAGCCTTGCGGGCTCACAACCAAGGCAACGCACCTCGCCGAGAACGGATGCCGGCGATCCATGCTGGTCACGGTAACCGGAATCTCAACACGCAACCGCGTGCTGCGTCGCGTGGACTTGGTTGTGAGTATTTCCATTGCGGATCATGACTTGACTGTCTTCATCAGTTTGACAGAAACGACGTCGCATGCGTGCATTAGAACGAGCAAATCGGGATGACGGAAGTAACTTTCAGTTCTGCGGACCGGAGAAATGGCACGTTTCATCCCAGTCGAGGGCCCATGCGTGGCCCTGTTAAGATGGGCTCGACATCGGCGAAAAACAGACAGTGAATCGAGAAATTCCCTCACGTGTGGACGATCCTAGTCCGACCGCTTCAGTTGAGTGGAGGCTTTTGCTGGCGGGCAGCTCGGTTGATGCAGGCGAAAGCGATGTCGTCCGCGCGCGTATGCACGAGCTACAAGAAGCTGGAAGGTTCGATTGGGGACTGGCGCTGCGACTGGCTGAAGATCATGGTACGTCTTCGCTGCTGTATCAAAATCTTGCGTCTTTGGGCGAGGGAGTTCCTGCGGCTGTTCTCGCATCGCTGCGGCAGCGTTATGAGACGAATGTGCGCAAGTCGCTGTTTATGGCGCGCGAATTGATGCGAATTCTGGATTGCACTGATTCGCTCGGCGTCGAAGTAATTCCCTACAAGGGCATCGTGCTTTCGGAGATTTACTACGGAAATATCGCGCTACGGCAATCGGGCGACATCGATCTGGTCGTCCGCAAGCGGGATGTGGCGCGCATCAAAAGCGCCGTTTGCGATCTTGGATACGCGCCCCGCTTCACGATTCCTGAAGACGCCGAGGAGGACTATATCGAATCCGGATATGAGTGGACCTTCGACAGTGCTGCCGGGAAAAATCTGTTGGAGCTGCAATGGGCGCTGCAGCCGCGCTTCTACTCTGTTGACTTTGACATGGATGGATTGTTCGACCGCGCGGCGAACACGATGGTTGCAGGGCGCCGGGTAAAGACTCTTTCTTCCGAAGATCTGTTGCTGGTGCTAGCCGTTCATGCTGCAAAACATCTGTGGGGACGGTTGATCTGGCTATGCGATATCGCACAAATTCTGAAGCGGGGAAACTTGAATTGGGATTTTGTGCAGGCGCGAGCGCGGGAATTCGGTATCGAGCGAATTCTTCACGTTACTTTGCTGCTGACCAACCGTTTTCTGACAACGAAGATTCCGCCGGCTATAGAAAGGGCGACTCGCGAAGATCGTGGTGCGCGAGCCTTCGCCGATGAGATCGAGGCGGCCGTTGCGAATGGAGTGTCGTACGAGGAGCAGAAGATATCGTATTTTCGTCTCATGATGCGGCTGCGCGAGCGGCGAGTAGATCGATTACGATTCTTGACCAGGTTGACCTTTACGCCGGGGCCCGGCGAATGGGAAGCGGTGCACCTTCCGAAATTATTATTCCCTCTGTATCGGGTGGTACGGATGGCGCGGTTGGCGACGCGGTGGGCGAAGAATTAGGGTGCTGGCACTCCCATGCGCCACCAGGGATTGGGCAGCCGCAGTCGTGGTGGTCCAAAAGTGGCAGCCCCCAGCGGAAAAAACGCCGGAAGCATGGTGTGCGACTAGGATCTATTCGTTCCTGGAAGAGCTTGAGCTGGCATCAAGATCCGAACTTGGGGCGGGAGTGGCGTGACGTGTGTAATCATTGAACGCGTCCGCGATGGGAACCAGCGATCCCGAAGCCTAAGTACCGGCTGCTCGATAAAAACAGCCATAGCGATACCCACAATAATGCTGAGCGCCACGCAGAACAGCCACTGCCACTCTTGCATTGCTGGACTCCACGTTACCGGACTGCCAGTTGCGATGCACCTGGTTCGAAAGCAGGGTCGAAGGTAGTAGATAATTATCCAGTGCCACAGGTATATCGAGTACGAATAGAATCCGATGCGCGCGAGCAGGTTGACCGGCAGCGCCAACGGGTGTCTCGATTCGAAAGGTACATGGATAGCCCATGTGATTATGCAGGCGAAACCGAGGAATGTGCAAGTGAGTCCCCACGTATACATGTGCCAATACTCAATCTGCATGAAGTAGATTGGAGTGAGTAGTACGCCGCCAGCAACCAGGAGTGGCCAACGCGCGACGCGAGCGAGAAACTGCGGCTTGAAGTGAAACAAGTACCCGATCACCACGCCGCAAAACAGGCCGTCCATCCGGAGGTGTGTCGGGAGCAAGTAGGTATACACATCGCCATAGTGCGTCGGTTTTGCCGTTATGCGAAGCCATAGCGAACCGATTGCGATTAGCAGAAAGACGACTGGAATCGGCGCGAACGGGTCTCTTTTCCCAGCGCGTAGTTTTATCAACACCAGCAGGAACAGAGGCAGTACAAAGTAGAAGTGCTCTTCGACCGCCAATGACCACGCATGGCCCGATAGACCTTGGAAGTAGCTGGATAGGAATGTTATATCGATTAAGACCAGACGCACCGGAGATTTGACATCGGGCCTATTGGCGAACACTACCAAATACGTGACCGTTTGGACCAGTGTGCAAATGTAAAAGGCCGGATAGATTTTCATGCCCCGACGCAACCAAAACGTCTTGAGATTAATGTCTCCGAACCGTTTGTATTCTTGGAAGAGAAGACCCGAGATCAGAAAGCCGCTAAGTACAAAAAACAGATCGACCCCAGACCAGCCAACCTGAGTCCATAATTCCGAAACGTTGGTGTGCCTACCGAGCACTAAGAGAATAGCGACGGCGCGCAGTGCGTCGAGCACTTTGCTGCGGTCGCCATTCTTAGGTCGCGGTTCGGAAATGGAAGAGGTCCTCACCAGGTGACCGAATCGTATTGCGCCAGGGGGACTGGAAACAGATAACTAACGTCATCTTACTGGCTACGCCGATGGCTACTGGGGGCTGGCCCACCCATGCGCTACCACGAATCAGGCGGCCGTTGCGAATGGACTGTCGTACGAGGAGCAGAAGATATCGCATTTTCGACTCATGATGCGGCTGCGCGAACGGCGAGTAGATCGATTGCGATTTTTGACCAGGTTGACCTTTACGCCGGGGCCCGGCGAATGGAAAGCGGTGCACCTTCCGAAATTATTATTCCCTCTGTATCGGGTGGTACGGATGGCGCGGTTGGCGACGCGGTGGGCGAAGAATTAGCTCCGACGAATTAGCTCTGGAGGATCAGCCCTGGACGATCAGCGGCGAGCATTCGCCCGCGCTTGCCGAATGCCGGCCGTTAGACCGTCCTCAATCTGGCGTCGAGCATTTCCGCAACCGCAGGCGGCCGCACAGCGATGATCAACATGTCCGCGGTTGCGATTGCAGCTTGGAGGTCAGGCTCGACTGCAACTCCGAAATCTCGCTCCAGCGCCCGTAGCTTCTTGGGGTTGCGATCGTGAACCACGATCTCCTCCGGATATTCCGCGCGGTGCAGTCCCGCGACTAGGGCGCTGGTGATGCGCCCTCCGCCTATGAAGACAATGGCGCTCACCGGCTGGCCAAACCTCCAGCGATTTCGCCGCCGTCCATGGTGAAGACTTGGCCGGTAGCGTAAGCTGCGTCCTCGGAGGCGAGAAACGCGAAGAGAGCCGCTATTTCTTCTGGTTTTGCGTGGCGGCGAAGCGGAATTTTCTCGTTGACATTATCGAGCATCGAATCCGTATACTCGGCGCGCTGCATGGGAGTGAGCACATAGCCCGGAGCAACAGCGCAAACGCGAATCCTGGGCGCGAGTTCGAGCGCCATGGTTTTGGTTAGCTCGATTACCCCCGCTTTGGTCGCGTTGTAATCGGCGTAGTACGGTTGTCCGACCATGCCGTTGGTGGAGGCGGTTTGCAGAATCACTCCGCTGCCGGATTCAGCTTTGTAACGTTCCCACATATAACGCGCGGCGGTCTGCGCCACGTAGAAAACTCCGGTGAGATTTATGGCGATCACTTTGTCCCATTCTTCGGGAGTGATGTCGAGAAAGTTGTGGCGGATGCTGATGCCGGCGTTGTTGATGAGCACGTCGACTCCGTCCATTACGCGGACGGCGTCAGCAAGGGCAGCTTCCACCTGCATCAGGTCGGTGACGTCGGCGATGATGGCCTCGGAAATTCCCGGCATTTGCTGACGAATGGCTTCGCACGCTTTGGCATCGCGGTCGAAAATGCAGACGCGCGAGCCTTCTTCCAGAAAGCGCGCAGCGGTGGCTGCGCCGATTCCGCTGGCGCCTCCGGTGATTAGGATTCGTTTGTCTTTCAGGCCGCGCATGGCAGTGTCCAATGGTCGCGGTCAGTGATGAGCCGTTGAATTCTATTTGGGCCGAAGGGCATCTTAAGTTTGTGACTCAGATCAATGTAGAGCAAAATCCTCGGCCTGGTCCAGCGAGGCCTGATCCATCGGAGCACGGTCCAACAGAGCGAGCCGATTCGCCGCCTCACGAGGGGACGACGGACATAAAACCTGCTCACGTGTGGCTGATGGCTTTCAGCGTGGGCGCGGTTGTGGCCAACATCTACTATATCCAGCCCCTGCTATCCATCATTGCGGCGAACTTTCGAATTTCCGTGTCGCAGGTGGGGGCGGTTGCCATGCTGACACAGTTTGGCGGCGCGGTCGGCATGCTCATTTTCGTTCCGCTGGGCGATACCAAAGAACGGCGGCGGCTGATTGTGTCGCTGCTAGTGGCGGAGTGTATTTGCCTGGCGCTGTTGGCGAGCGCGCAGAATTTGCCGTGGCTGGCGCTGGCGAGTTTCGGCGTTGGAGTTACGACGGCGACGGTTCACGTGATCGTGCCCTTCGCGACCCATCTGGCTTCGCCTGCTCGGAGGGGCGCGACCGTGGGAGCGGTTCTTGCCGGGCTTCTGTTTGGGATCCTGCTGGCGCGATCGTTCAGCGGGCTATTAGGCGCGTGGCTGGGATGGCGCGCCATCTATTGGGTGGGATCGGCGCTCATGTTGTTGCTGGCGATTCTGGTTCGCTCCTGCCTTCCGGCCAGCCAGCCGGAGCTGCAACTGTCGTGGTTTAGCTTGGTCCGCTCGGCCTTTGGACTGATCCGCAGTCAGCCAGTGCTCCGCGAGTCGGCTGCCCTCGGCGCGATCTTTTTCTGTTCATTCAGCGCATTTTGGACGACCCTGGTGTTCTTCCTGGAGACCTCACCGTATCACTATGGAAGTGCTGTCGCTGGCTTATTCGGCTTGGTCGGGGCGGTGGGCGCCGTGTGCGCGCCCGTTATCGGACGTCTGGCAGACCGGTATGGAGCTAGGCGAAATGTTCTCGTCGCGCTGCTGGTGACGCTGTTTTCGTTTGTAGTTCTTTACTTTTTCGGCAAACACATGACCGGCCTGATTGCGGGAGTAATCCTGCTCGACATCGGCGTGCAATCCGGGCACGTCTCAAATCAGACGAGAATTTATGGGCTGTTGCCGGAGGCTCGAAGCCGGATGAACATGGTTTACATGGTTTGCTATTTCACCGCTGGGGCGGCGGGGTCGTACATGGGATCGCTGCTTTGGCAACACTTCCGGTGGGCGGGAGTGTGCGGCCTTGGATCATTCTTGCTTGTTACGGGCTGTGTCATTCATGCCTCTACAGGGAGGAAGCAGGTTGTTGTTCTTGCGGGGGCCGGAACTTAGTTGCGCGGGAGGAATCAGCTTCTGATTCGTGTGGGGACAGCCGCCCTCGGCTGTCCATGCCGAGCGGAGCTCGGCTCGGGTTTCCTCGCCAGAAAGGTGAGCCCGCTTCACGTGTGCCATCGCTGCGACTCCGGTCGGAATGACAAGCGATATTCTTAGATAGGTTTGCCGCGGAAGAAATAGATCAACTCGATGATCAGGATAATGACCACCATCAATTCGAGGACGAAAGCACGGCTTTGATTGAATTGGTCCACCATGAAGCGGTAGAGCTCTTCGGCGGTGTCCAGTTTTTGCTGAACCAGATCCTTATAGTCGGGCACGCCGACTCTTGACGCGGCCAGTTTGTATAGTCGTGCGGAGAACATGTCGCTGAGAAACTTGATGGCGTTGTCGGCGCGCTCCGTGAGTTCGCTCACGTCAAGCAAAACGGTATGGAGTTTCGAGGCGGCACCAGCTGTGCGCCACCGATACCAGAGGCCGTGGCCCCCGCGATCGAGGAAGGCGTAGACCTTTTCCAGTTGCCGCGTGAGCAGTTCGTCGTAGTGGCGGAACTCGAGCAACTGCGAGTTGGCATATTGAAGGAGCTGAATGGCAGTTTCAGCGCCCACCGGGCTGTCGTAGATGAAAGCGGCGTTCCATCCGATCACGGCAAGGTCGTTGGGGTAGTAGGAGATGCGCGATTGCAGAATCTCCTGGCGTTCGCCATCGGAGAGCGGCTGGGTCTCGCCGCGCACCACCCGAGAGATAGAGTCGCCGTGAGTTGTGAGGAGATCGGCGGCGGAGGGTGAGCCGGCAATCTCACGCAAGTGGAAAATGAAATAGTCTTCCTTCAGCCATTCGGTGGTATAAGGCTTGACCAGAGCTGGAGCGGCGCGCTCAAGTTTCTGCTTGACGATACGAGTGGCGAGGGCTTCGAAGTTCGTGTCCCAAACCCAGCGGCTGGAAAGTTGGACCAGCTTGTCCCAGTCACCGGAGAAGGGAACCTCGAAGACTACGCTCACCACGCCGTAGTCGAAGTACTTGATGTCGCCCTGCAGGTGCTCGCCGCTTTCGAGAATCAGGGGTTCGAGGGCCTCCTCGACCGGAGGACGCTGGTAACGGACGTATCCGGGGGCGAGATGTTTGAAGCTGGCATCGGCGGTGCGTGCGCCGAGGATTTGGCGAAGCTGGTCGAGGCGAATCTCCTCGCAAACGTCGAACTGAATCAACACCAGCACCGAGCCGCAGAGGGGAGCGTCCAGGGGCTTCGCCGCTACGAGGGTGGGTAACGCCTCTGTAGGGACTTTGCCGATGACTGGCGCGGTGATTGTGGTTTCACGATCCATGCTCGAGGGCGAACGTGAAGGAAGAAATAGCAGATTCCTCCTCTACGCTTGCCCCTCCTTCGGAAGGACAAGGTCCGGTCGGAATGACAGGCTTGTTTAATGATGACCGTGCTAGCTCGGACGGACCATCGAAATACATTTCTTATTGTCCCAGAAGTAAAGCAATCTGGCGAGGGGCAGATGTGAATTTCTGGCTACCAATTCCAGTAAGCCAAGCAGAATCAATGATTTCTGGTGAATCGCCACAATAGAGCTGCGCCTGCCGCTAAGGCTGCTAATCCGAGCCCCGCGCGTTTCATGGAGCGGAAGACTTCTGCCTCGCGACGACGGGTGCTAAGGAGTTCGGGATAAGAGTGGATCTCGGGCCAGCCATGTGAGTTCAGCGCCATCTGTAGCACTTCGGCCAGGTGCAGGGCGTGGCGGCGCGAGCCTTGGGCGATCTGTTCGCGGCAACTGAATCCGTCGGCGATGATGAACCAGTCTGCTGGCGCTTGCCGGACGGCGGGCATGAGTTCGAGTTCGCCGATGGCGATTGAAATATCGTATTTATCTCTATCCCGTTCGAAGCCGAAGGAGCCGGCCATGCCACAGCACCCTGGGGCGAGAGATTGGAAATCAATGCCGAGGCGGCGCAGGACGGCCTCTTCGGACGTCATTTTCATAATCGATTTGTGATGGCAGTGACCGTGGAGGAGTGCTTTGCGGTCGAGGCGCGGCAGGGGAAAATCCTTGGCGTGGATTTCGAGAAATTCACTGAGCAGGAATGTCTGGCGCGAGAGGGCCTGAGCTCGTTGGTCGTGGGGGAACAGATTGACGAGTTCGTCGCGGAAAACGGCGACGCAACTGGGTTCGAGGCCGACAATGGGAATTCCCGCTTCAATTTGCGGCGATAGTGTGTCGAGGATTTGGAGCAGGAGGGCTTGGGCGCGGTCGAGCATGCCGTGGTCGTAGAGTGGGCGTCCGCAGCAAAGGTTGGCTTTTGGGACGAAAACCTGGAAGCCGGCCGCTTCGAGGACAGCGACGGCAGCTTTGGCGGTCGCCGGCAGGAAGTAGTTATTGAAAGTGTCGGGCCAGAGCAGGACGGGCGTTCCCTCAGGGGCTAAAGCCCGCGCTGAAAGGGGAGGGTTAATCGCAGCGCTGGAAGCGCTGCGCCACCCAAAACCATTTTTTCGAGTGCGCCGCGCGGTCCGCGTGCGATGGAACCAGCTTTTGAAAGTTTCCGGAGCGAAGGCTGGAATGGAGCGCTGGGCGGGGATTCCGGCGACAATCTTTGAAATATCGCGCAGCAGCGGAAGTTGCGTGGTTAAGTTGACAAGCCCAGGGGCGTGCGATGCGACACGAGCCCAGAGGTCGATGTTGCCGAAGGCGTAGGCGCTGCGCGGGCGCGCTCGGCCTTCGTAGTAGTGAGAAAGGAATTCGGCTTTGTAGGTGGCAACGTCGATGCCAACCGGGCAGTCGCTCTTGCATCCCTTGCAGGCAAGGCAGAGGTCGAGAGCTTCTTTCACTTCTTCACTGCGCCAGCGGTCGCGAATGATTTCACCTTGCGTCATCTCCCAAAGCAGGTGAGCGCGTCCCCGCGGGGAATGCTCTTCTTCGTGCGTGGCGCGGTAGCTGGGACACATCAGGCCGCCTTCTTCGCGGCGGCACTTGCCTACACCAACGCAGCGCAGCGTGGCTTCGGCGAGGCTGCCGTGGTCGGCGGCGAATTTGAAATTTGTCCTTGGTTCCCAGGGAGAATAATTCGCGCCCAACCGGAGATTCTCGTCGAGCTTGTATGGCTCGATCAGCTTGCCGGGATTCATCTTCCATGCGGGATCCCAGGCCGCCTTGAATTCGCGGAAGGCCTGCACTAACTCGGGACCAAACATCTTCGGAAGCAACTCGCCGCGGGATTGACCGTCGCCGTGCTCGCCTGAGATTGAGCCGCCGTAGCTGACGACGAGGTCGGCGGCTTCCTCCATGAATTTGCGGAACTTGGCGATGCCGGCTTTCGATTGCAGATCGAAGTTGATGCGAGTATGTACACAGCCGTGGCCAAAGTGGCCGTAGAGCGAGCCTTTGTAGCCGTAGGCGGCGAACATCTTGCGGAGATCGCGAAGGTAGCCGCCAAGTTTTTCGGGGGCGACGGCAGCATCCTCCCATCCCTCCCAACTGGGCGATTCTCCAGCCACGTGCGAGGTTGCACCAAGAGCCGATTCGCGCACGTCCCAGACGCGCTTGATTTGTTGCTTATCGGTGTATAGACGCATCGCAGGGGGAGTGGGACTGCTGCCCAGCGACTGCATCAGACCGCGGGCCTGGGATTCGGCCTCCAGCGCGGCTTCCGCGCCAAATTCAACCATCAGCCATCCGGCGCCTTCGGGCAATAGCGCGAGGCCTTCGGAGTTGATTCCTTTGATCCGAGTGTAGCCGACCAGAAGATCGTCGAAGCCTTCAAGCCCGATGGGTTTGTGCGTCATGATCTCGGGCACATGATCGGCGCACTGATAAATGTCGGGATAGGCGATAACCAGCAGCACGCGTTCCGGTGGGCTCTTCACCAGCCGGCAGGTTGCTTCGAGAATCGTTACGCACGTACCTTCCGAGCCGACAAGCGCGCGGGCTACGTGGAAGCCGTTCTCGGGCAGAAGATAGTTCAGGTTGTAGCCGGAGACGCGGCGTGGAATGTTCGGGAAGCGCTGGCGGACGAGAGTGCCGTAGGCGGCGGCAATGGCCTGCAACTTGGTATAAATTTCGCCACCTCGACCGCCAGCTGCACAGATGCTTTCAAATTCCGCGCCGGAAGTGGCTCCGACTTTCATGCGCGTGCCGTCATAGGTGAGGACTTCGAGTGACTCAATGTTGTCATCGGTCTTGCCCGCCATCACAGAATGGACGCCGCAGGAGTTGTTGCCAATCATGCCGCCGAGGGTGCAGCGGTCGTGCGTAGCAGGATCAGGCGCGAAGGTCAGGTGATGTTTTTCGGCGGCGGCGCGAAGACTATCGAGAACCACGCCGGGCTCTACGCGGGCGATTTGGCGCGCCGGATCGATTTCGAGAATCTTCGCCATGTACCTGGAAAAATCGAGGATGACGGCGACGTTGCAGCATTGACCCGCGAGAGAGGTGCCGCCTCCACGACAGAGCAGAGGGGCACCGAACTCGCGGCAGAGGGCGACTGTGGCGATAACATCATCGACATCGCAAGGCAGCACGACACCGATGGGAACCTGGCGGTAGTTGGACCCGTCGGTGGCATAGAGAGCGCGGGCGCCAGGGTCAAAACGGACGTCACCGCGAATCTGGGCGCACAGCTTTTCCGCCAGGTCGACTGCATCCACCGACGCCGACCTTGCAGCGTGTGCGATTTCTGTGAAGGGGTTGGGCATGCGGCGCGAGTATACCGCAGACTAGAAGTTTTTTAGTTTTTTCTGTGATTCAAAGCCAGATGAAACCCTGTTCTTTCGTTGGCTTAATGCGGCGCAAAGCGCCGCTGCTCCACATCCTGAGATGGCATTAGCTCCACAGGCGGGTGGCGTAGTCCGACATGGTCAGACCCAACAACAGGAGAAGGAAGAACAGTGCGGCGATCACTACCAGCTTGGTCAGCTTTTCGCTGGCATGCCAGACGTGCATGAAGAAGAGAGCGACCAGAGTCGCTTTAATGGTCGCGATGCCGAGGGCGACGGCGGCGTTGTAGGGCGCTAAATCCAGAGTCGCAGCATAGACGGTGAGGCCGGTGCCGGCCAGCAGCGCGATCCAAACTGCAAAATACATTTTCAATGGCGACGATGTTGAATGTGCTGACATGCAAACCTCACGGATGCCGGTCGATCAGGTAGAGCAACGGAAACAGGTAAATCCAGACGATGTCGACGAAGTGCCAATACAGGCCGCCGATTTCAACTGGCGTGTGCCACTCCGGGGTGAAGCGTCCCTTCCAAGCCGTATATAAAAGCCACGTAAAGACACCCAGGCCAATGATCATATGCAGCGCGTGCAGCCCCGTCATGACGAAGTAGAGCGAGAAAAAGATCTGCGCGTGCCGCGGGTTGGCATACTCGCCGGGACGCCCGGGGATGGGAACGTTATTGAAGCTAAAGGAAGCGCCGGGAACGTGATGTTCTTCGAATTTGTCCGTGTACTCGATGCCTTTGATACCGAGAAAAGCGAGACCGAGGAGCATCGTGACGACGAGGCTGACAATCAGCAGAGTGCGGCGGGCGGTCTGCGCAGCCCACACCGCGAGTACTACCGTCAAACTGCTACAGATTAGAACAGCAGTGTTGGTGGCGCCAAGCCCCATGTTGATGGTTTTGCTGGCGGCGGCGAAGTCTCCGAAATACCAGCGGCGGTAAATCAGGTAGGCGCAGAAAAGTCCGCCAAAAAACATCACCTCCGTCGCGAGGAAGACCCACATGCCGAGGCTGGAGGCATCGCGCTGCTGCTCCGCATCGGCGAAGTGATGCAACAGCTCCGGATGATGCTCTTCTTCGTGGTGAAGTCCGACCAGGGTGCTATCGGGCAACGGGAACCTCCTGGGTGTGCGGCGGCGCGTCTAGCTCCTCATAGTTGTAGGCTTCCCAGGTCACGACGGGCTCTTCGTCAAAATTAAACGTCGGCGGCGGAGAAGCGGTTTTCCATTCGAGCCCGGCGGCATTCCACGGATTGTCCGATGCCGGCTTGCCATAGCGCATCGACCACAGGAAATAAACCATGGGCAGAAGATATCCGACCCCAAGAACCGTGGCGCCTGCCGTAGAGAGAACATTCAGTACCTGAAATTCAGGCATGTGGCTGTAATCGTAGTAACGGCGCGGCATGCCCATATAGCCGAGCAGGAATTGCGGGAAGAACGTGAGGTTGAAGCCGATGAAGACGATCAGGGCCGCCAGCCGCGCCCAGCCCTCGGGATAGAGGCGGCCGGAAATTTTTGGCCACCAGAAATGCATGCCGCCGAGGTAGCCCATGACCGCGCCTCCGACCATAATGTAATGGAAGTGGGCGACGACGAAGTACGTGTCAGTGACGTGGACGTTAATGCCAAGAGCGGACAGAAATAGCCCGGTCAGGCCGCCGATGGTGAACAGTCCCAGAAAGCCGAACGCGTAAAGCATGGGCGCATCGTAGTGGATGGATCCCTTGTAAAGCGTGGCCGTCCAGTTGAAGACCTTAATGGCTGACGGCAATGCCACAGCGTAGCTCAAGAAGGAAAACACGAGAGCCGAGTAGACAGAAATCCCGGCAACAAACATGTGATGGGCCCAGACCAGGAATCCGAAGACGGCAATGGCGATGGAGGAAAAGGCTACGAAGTGGTAGCCGAAGATGCGCTTGCGCGAGAAGCAGGCGATGATTTCGGTGATGACCCCCATCGACGGCAAAATCATGATGTAAACGGCGGGATGGGAATAGAACCAGAATAGATGTTGAAACAGTACCGGATCGCCGCCGAGTTTGGGATCGAAGATGCCAAGGTGCAGAGCGCGTTCCGCCGCGACCAACACGATGGTGACGGCTACGACTGGCGTGCCTAGGAGTTGAATGATGCTGGTGGCGTAGTGAGCCCAGATGAACAAAGGCAGGCGCGACCACGTCATGCCCGGACAGCGCATACGATGAATGGTGACCACGAAATTCAGGCCGGTGAGGATAGAAGAAAATCCCGCGACAAAGATTGCAAGTCCCGCTTCGACGATTTTCGTGTTGGTGAAATTTGTGCTGAAGGGTGCGTAGAACGTCCAGCCAGTATCGACGCCGCCGGTCAGCATGCAGTGCAGCATCATGACGCCGCCGATGATGTAAAGATACCAGCTCAGCAGGTTGATGCGGGGGAAGGCCAGATCTTTCGCGCCGATCATCATGGGCACGAGGAAGTTTCCAAGCGTGGCAGGAATGGAAGGAATGAGGAAAAAGAAAATCATGACCATTCCATGCATGGTGAAAAGCTTGTTGTAGGTATCGGCCTGAACCAGGTCGCCGGCGGGCGTCAGCAGTTCGAGGCGGATGAGCAGAGCGAAGAAACCACCGATGAAAAAGAAGAACGTGATGGAAAGAAGATAGAGAAGCGCGATGCGCTTGTGGTCGGTCGTGAGCAGCCAGGACCACACTCCGTACTTTGCGTTCAAGTAGTTTTCGCGCTCGGCGACTGGGGATTGAGGGATTGCGATTTCCATACTCATTGCACCTGACTTCTGTTCGGTTGAGCCGCCTCGGGTCGAACCGAATCAGCTTGAGCTTTTTCCGGAACTCTTTCCGGAACTTCCGGAATGGCGGTGCTGGCGCTGGTTTTGGCGCCATCCGCCGGTTTCGTTGTCGAAATGGCCTTGATGTAGGCGACCAGAGCATTGACCTGTTCTTCGGTGACCAATCCCTGAAAGGTGGGCATGATGGGCTGGAATCCCTTTACCCGCTTTGCGCCCGGGTCGAGGATGCATTCCCGAAGATAGTTCTCGTCGGCGGTGACCATGCGTCCATCCTCGAGTTGAACCGGATGGCCGAAAACTCCCTGCAGGTTGGGACCGCGACCCTGCGTGTCTGGGCGATGGCAGGTGGCACATCCGAGCTCGGCGAAGATCTTCTCCCCACTCGCTGAGAGCGGACCGGTCGAGCCACCATTCATCCACGCTTCGTATTGAGCCGGTTCCTGGACTACGATGGAGCCGACCATGCCGGAGTGCTGCGTGCCGCAGTATTCAGCGCAAAACAAGTGATAGACGCCGGGTTTGGTGGCGCGGAACCACTCCACTGTGTAGCGGCCGGGCAGTACGTCCTGCTTGATGCGGAATGCCGGAATGTAGAAGCTGTGGATCACGTCCTGCGAGGTCATGATCAATTTAACGTCGCGACCGACGGGAACGTGGAGTTCATTGATCTCGCGCTGACCTTCGGCGTGTTCCACTTTCCACATCCATTGCTTTGCCACAACGTACACTTCGGTCGCGTCAGCGGGTGGAGTGCGCTCTTTGAAGTACACCAGCGCTCCCCAGGCAAAGATCACCATGAAGATGAGGAAGGGGATGGTGCTCCAGGTGATTTCGAGCGCGTTAGAGCCTTCAATCTGTTCGGCGAGAACGCCGGGGCGGTGCCGGTAGCGGGCGGCGAAAAAGATTACGAAGAAGCAGACTAGCAGGGCCATCATCCCCGTCACGACGAGCAGGAAAATGTAAAGCGCGTCCACGCGGTGAGCCAGGGTGGAGGCCTGCTGCGGCCATAATGGAAAATTATTGAGCATACCGTGTCTTCGTTGTGCTCTTCCTCGTTAAGACTTTCCGGGTCGCCGAGCGGTCGAGCCGCCACAAAATGAAAATTAATCCGCCGATAAACAGAATGGTCGCAGCGGCTGCCAGGCGCAGAATGTTCGCAACCATCGCGCCATATTTTCCGGTCTCGGGGTCGTAGTGATAGCAGTAAAGCAGCACTGCATCGACTGTGTTTCCGATCTTATTTTGCGAAGCCTCAACCAGACCCATGCGCAAATCCTTGGGCGGAAAATCTACGCCATAGAAATAGCGCGAGATGCGGCCCTGGGGCGTGAGCACCATGATCGCCGTGGCGTGCGCATACTGATTGCTCCTGGCATCGTATTTGTACTGGAACCCCACGGCGTTGGTGAGCGCATTGATCGACTCCGGCTGGCCGGTTAGGAAATGCCACCCCGCGGCGGCATTGGGGCGTCCGTAACGTTCTACATAATCTTTCTTCTTGGCCGCTGCCATCTCCGGAGTTTCACGCGGATCAAAGCTCACAGTGATGACGCCGAACTCTTTGCCCACGTCGAATTTCACCAGGCGCATGGCGCTGGCGAGTCCGGCCAGAGCTTCGCCGCATAGCATAGTGCAGTTGTAGTAAACCAGGTTCAGGATGAGAGGTTTGCGGCCGAAGTAATCGCCAAGTCTTACGGACTTACCGGTCTCGTCGCGAAAGATGAGATCAGGCGGGATCTGAGCGTCGAGATGCTGTTCGATGCCCACGTTTTCGAGACGTGGAGGGCGCGTGTTCGCGGGAGGTGACATTACGCCACTGTTTATTTGCGCAGTAGCAGAAAGCGCGAATAGGGCCACAGTTATCGCAAGGCGCGCGACGTAAGTCGAATTGTTTTTCTTGCAGCTCACTGCATTTCACCCTTCTTGCCAGCTGCGGTCATGTTTGGTTCTTTCCTGTTTGCTCCAGACGCTGTGGCAGCGTTATCGATGGCCCCGCTTTGTGGGCGCACCGGTAGTCCGCGTTCCACAATTAAATCCATAGCGCGCTCGATGGGGATGTGAATCGTACCCGCCTTTTCGTCCACCCAGCCGTAGCTGTAGAGCGTCTTCTCTTCGTTTAGAAGGATGCCGTTCAGTTGGCCGCGTTCATCTTCCTCGAGTTTTGGGCTGGGGAAAGAAGTTTGGGGATATCCAGGGGCAATGTGCCGCGTATCCGCGGGGACGTTGGTGATCAGCGGATTTACTGGAGGCTGTCCTGCCTTCTCGCGTTGGTCGAGATAGGCATAGAGACCTCTGAGTCCGAAGAGGCACAGGATGGTCGCCACGCCAAGCGTCAAGAGAAAATAGAGGATGCCGGAGGGCGCAAGGTCCTGGCGCTCGTAGTCTCCGTGGCTCGGAGTCGCGTGTTTGGTGTCGTCAGTCATTCTGCTTGCGTTTCCTAAATTAAGAAGCGTTCTTCGGCCGCTGAAGCCGCGCAAGAAATGCGTCCGGCACGGCACGACTGAACGTCGCGTCCTTCCCAAAACCAGTCGGCGAAATACTTCTCTAAGTCGCTCATGGCGTTCCCTGCGAATGAATGTGATGTTCAGGCTGTAGAACCTCGTGGGCGTCCTGGTCATATGCCGGGATCAGCGGCAGTGAAGCCAGGTTGCCGAAGAAATACCACAGCCAGATTCCGCCGATGGCGATGGGCACAACGATATCGGCCGTGGTCACTGTGAAAGTCTTCGAAAAGTTCGGCTCGATGATCCAAAACAAGTCAACGTACCGCATCAGTATCACCCAGACCGCGAGCCAAACCAGTTTTCGAATATCGCGCTTGAAGGGGCGCGAAAGCAGCGTCGCAAACGGAGCGGCGAAGCCAAAAACAACGAGAACCAGTGCGACCGATCCCCAGCCCCCACTCAGCCGCTTCAAATAAAAAGTGATTTCCGAGGGCAGGTTGCCGGCCCAAATGATGAGCCACTGCGAGAACGAAAAATATGCCCAGACCATGATGAAAGTCAGCATCCACTTGCCATGGTCGTGCACGAAATCGGGCTTCAACATCTCCGACATCGGCTTGTAGTTGAAGAGAATGCGTTCGACCACAACCGCGAAGCACATCGCCGAGAGCACCTCGCCGATGAGGATGATGAGGCCGAAGATGGTCGAGATCCAACTAGGGTCGAGCGACATTACCCAATCGATGGCGGCAAAGCTGATAGTGAGTGCGTAAAGGATCAGGCCGGGGCCGCTGACTGCCTTGAAACGCTGGCTATTGTCAGGGGCGTTGGGGCTGTCCGTTTGTTTCGACCATTTCGATAGCAGAAACGAGAGCAGGTTCCAGATTGCGAAATAAATAAACGCGCGGAACGCAAAGCCGGAGAGATTCAGGTAGCTCCTGACAAAGCTGTGCTTTTCCAGATGCTCGCGGATGCGTGAATCCTGAATTGAGTCGAGTGGCATCGCCCACGGGTAGATTCGATGTTGCAGGCCCGCAACGATAATCGGAATGAACAGAAGCGCCAGCAGCGGCAGAGTGCGCATGGCAGCGCCCAAGATCCGGCGAATGACGGTGCCCCAGCCACCGCCTGTGAGGTGCCGGATCATGAGGATCGCCATCGATCCGAGGGCGACGCCCAGCCAGCACATGAATCCGAGAAGATACGCGCGATAAAATTCGTCGGGACGGACGAAGGCGACGGCGCCGGAGATCACTGCAAATACGATGCCGACGACGAGCGAACGCTGAGAGATTTTTCGTACGACCTCGGGCGCCGTCAAATCGAGATGTAGATTCGCGGCGCTCATTTGCGTTCCTCGGACGGCAAGGTTGATGCGGAATCAATCCCCGGCAGAGTTGCACCAGAACCCAACTGCCCGAACTTTGGCGCTTCTGAAGGAACAGCCTGTCCTGCGGGAACGTCTGCCTGGGTTGCGTTCTGACTCAGTTGCAGCGCGCGGATGTAGGCCACGATGTTCCAGCGATCCTGCGGCGCAATTTGCGAAGAGTAGTCGGGCATTATGCCGAAGCCGTTGGTGATCACATCGTAAAAATAGCCGAGAGGAGCTTTCTGCAGCCGCGGGATGTGGTACGACGGCGGCATGCGAGAGAATCCGCGCGACGGGATGAAGCCGCTCCCGTCGCCGACCAGCGAGTGACATGGAGAACAATAAATGTTGTAGCGCTCGCGTCCACGTTCGAGAACTTCTTTGGTGACGGGAAACGGCATATAGTTGCCGGGGCCGCCGCTGGCTCTACCGGTATAGAAATATGAATCCTCGTGCAACTCGCCGCGCGCTACGGTACCTTCGACCGGCGCACGCTCGGAGCGCTGGTCGGCGAAGAAGTCGCTGCGGGAAAGCGGATTCTGCCGGGGTTGGACGTGCATGTCCAGGCGACAAGCGGAGAGGACCGCGAGGCCCAATAGTAGCGCCACGATAGATGGCGTCTTCGAAAAACCTTCAGCTCGACACAGCAGTGGAATCCCACCTTTGCGCACAAAACGCGCAAAGATGGGGCACCCGTCAGTAGACATTTGGCGGAGGCGCTTCATGCTAGCTGGGCACCTCCGAGATCGAGCGCGGCTCGAGGCTTTCGAGAAAACTGCGCGTGCCGGCCGGATCGTATTTCTTGTCGGAAGCAAACACGATCAGGAAAAACCGATCTTTTGAAGCGAGCGCAAATCGTGGGACGTTAAACACCGGGTGATACGGCATAGGCAAGCCGTTTAGCGCGAGCATGCCGAAGACCGCAGAAATTCCGGCGAAAAGAATCGTCATCTCGAAGGTGATGACGATGAAGGCGGGCCAGGAGTGCGGGGGCTTCCCGCCGATGTTGAGCGGATAGTCGACGGCGTCCATCCAGTACTGCATCAGGTATCCCGTGAGACCTCCGACGATTCCTCCGATCAGTACCACCAGTGGAACTTCATCGTGATAGAAGCCAATCTCTTCGGCCAGGCCCTCGATGGGGAACGGGCTATAAGCGTCGATCTTGTTGTAGCCCGCTTCGTGCGTGCGGCGCGCCGCGTCCACCAGCGCCTGCGCTGAATCGAACTCGGCCATGATTCCATAGACGCGCTCGCGTTTCATTCTTTGACCTCCGCTTCCGGCAGGAGGGTGCGCATTTCAAAGATCGAAATTGCGGGCAGCAAGCGCAAGAACAAGAACATCGCGGCCAGGAACATCCCGATGGTGCCGATGTAAGTCATCCAATCCCAGCGCGTCGGATAGTACATTCCCCAGGACGATGTGAGGAAGTCGCGGTGCAGGCTGACGACCACGATGATGAAGCGCTCGAGCCACATGCCAATCAAAATCACGCCGGAAATCAGGAACAGGGCGACGGGACTGGTGCGCAGCTTCCGAATCCATAGCACTTGTGGAATGAAAATGTTGCACGCCAGCAGAGACCAGTAGGGGATAGCGTAGGGGCCGTGCAGGCGATTCCAAATCGTGAAAGCGTCGTAGCGATCGCCGCTGTACCAGCCCATGAAGGCCTCGATACCATAGCCGTAAGCTACGATCAATCCCGTCGCCAGCATTACTTTCGCGGAGTTCTGCAGATGTCGCTCGGTGATGAAATCTTCCAGGCCGTATATCTTCCGAATTGGAATTGCCAGCATCAGCACCATGGCAAAACCGGAATAAATAGCGCCGGCAACAAAGTAAGGAGGGAAGATGGTTGTGTGCCAGCCGGGGACGATGCCGATCGCGAAGTCGAAGCTCACAACCGTGTGCACCGAGAGCACAAGGGGCGTGGCTAATCCGGCGAGCAGAAGATAGGCGGTTTCGTAGCGATGCCAGTGCCGCGCCGATCCTCGCCATCCCATCGAAAGCATGCCGTAGATGATTTTTGCGGCAGGATGCACGGCACGGTCGCGCAGCGTTGCCATGTCCGGGACCAGGCCGATGAACCAGAACATCGCCGAGATTGTGGCGTAGGTGGAGACGGCGAAGACGTCCCACATGAGCGGGCTGCGGAATTGCGGCCAGACCCCCATGGTGCTGGGATAGGGAAAGAGCCAGTAAGCGAGCCAGGGGCGGCCAACGTGGATCCCGGGGAAGATTCCGGCGCAGGCCACGGCGAACAGTGTCATGGCTTCCGCGAACCGGTTGATGGAATTGCGCCACGACTGGCGCAGAAGAAGAAGAATGGCGGAGATGAGCGTACCGGCGTGGCCGATTCCGATCCACCATACGAAGTTCACAATGGCGAAGCCCCAGCCGATGGGGATGGTCACGCCCCAGATGCCAACGCCTTTCAGGAACAGGTAGCCGATGGCGTAGAGCATCATCATCGTGAGTAGGAAGGCGATGCCGAAGCCGAGGAACCATCCGTTCGAAGCGGGACGGGTTAGGACGATGGCGCTGATTTTTTCCGTGACCGTGCCGAAGGTATGGCCGGGCTCGATGACCGGAGCTTGCTGCGCGTCGACCGTTATTTTGGATTGCTCGTCCATCGATTTCTTGCTTCAGTTCCTGGTTGGCTTTCAGGTGGCGCAGCGCTTCAGCGCTGCGGTTCAGCTTCCCCCCTTACCGGCTTCAGCCACTGAGTGCCTCAGGGGCTAAAGCCCTCAACCATTCCAAGCTCGTAATCGCACCGCTAAAAAGCGCTGCGCCACCCAAAATCGAAATTCTTTTCTTCCGCCTATCCCTTCAACTCTGGATTCGGGTTGCTTACTTCTGCCAGATATGTGGTGCGCGGGCGGGTATTGAGTTCGCCCAATAAACTGTAGTTGCGCGACTGCGCTTTTAATTTTGAAACTTTGCTTTCGGGATCGTTGATGTTGCCGAATATGATCGCGCCCGCGGGACAGGACTGCTGGCAGGCGGTCTGCAATTCGTCGCCGACCTTGATTGCTTTGCCGTCGCGCACGGATGCGGTTTCGGCGTCGATCTTGTGCTCGTTGATGCGCTGCACGCAGTAGGTGCACTTCTCCATCACCCCGCGGCTGCGCACGCTGACGTCGGGATTGCGCATCATCTTGTACTGCGGCGTCTCCCAATCCGAGAACAGCAGGAAGTTAAATCGCCGCACCTTATAAGGACAGTTGTTCGAGCAATAGCGCGTCCCCACGCAGCGGTTGTAAACCATGTCGTTCAGGCCTTCGCTCGAGTGGTTGGTCGCGCCCACGGGGCAAACCACCTCGCAGGGCGCGTTCTCGCACTGCATGCAGGGGACGGGCTGAAAGAAAGCTTTGGGATTGTCGCGATCGCCCTGGTAGTAGGCATCGACGCGAATCCAGTGCATGTGGCGGCCGATGACGCACTGCTCTTTGCCGACGACGGCAATGTTGTTCTCCGACTGGCACGCGATCATGCAGTTGTTGCAGCCTACGCAGGAGTTCAGATCGATCGCCATACCCCACGCGTAGTCTTCTTCTTTATAGGGATAGGGCTTGTATAGGGTGAGGCCGGGCGCGGGTTCTTCTCCTTGCTCTTTCGCGAAGTTAGGCTCCTGGCGATATTCCTCGAGCGTAGTTTCGCGGACCAGCGGACGACGATCGCCATTCGGCGTGTCCATGGTCTGGTAGCCCTGAGTGGAGGCTAGCTTGTAGGTGCCTCCGGTCTTGCGGATTTGCAGGCCGGTCGCGATCCAGGGTGCGGCGGTTGTGCGCAGCGCATAGGCGTCGAAACCCTGCGCAGTTCCCACGCGGCCGGCGCGCTTTCGGCCGTAGCCTAACGTGATCGTGACGGAGTTGTCGGGATGGCCCGCTTGAACCCACACCGGGCCTGTGACTTTTTTGCCATTCAATTCCAGTTCGACAACGTCTTCCACTTTGATCTGCAGCCGCTCCGCCATCTTTGGACCGATGAGAATGGCATTGTCCCAGACCAGCTTGGTCATCGGCTTGGGACATTCCTGGAGCCAGCCGTTGTTGGAGAATTGTCCGTCGTAGATGGTGGGGTCGCGGCGGATGTTGAGCTCGAACCCAGGGTTGCCCCCAATGATAGGGGTGTTGTCAGGGAAATTCGTGTTCTTTATCGCGACTGTTTTGGGCGCGAATGCCGTTCCTTCAATCCATCCATCGTGCAGCGCCTTGCGCCAAAACTGCTCGAAGTCCGCACCTGAATACTGTTTTTGCCAATAGGCGCGAACGAGATCGTAACCAGTAGCATCGGTTTGGCCTGAAAGCAAAGCGACGAATTCGAGTGCGCTCCTGCCGTTGTAGAGTGGCGCAATCAGCGGTTGAATGATGCTGACCGTGCCGTCGTAAGCGCGAGCATCGCCCCAAGCTTCGAGTTCGTGCGCTTGATTGATATGCCACTGACAAAGTTCTGCGGTCTCGTTCTGATAAAGCCCGAGGTGCACCCGCAGTGGAATCTTGCCATTCTTGAGGACATTGGCGAAATCGAGATCTGCAGGCGCATCGTAGGCCGGGTTGCCCCCGAGGATAACGAGCAAGTCAACCTTGCCAGCGTTGACGTCGGCAACAAGATACTTGATGGAATCAATTTGGTTGATCGGATTCGCATCGGCCGGATCGGTGTAGGAAACAGTCTTGCCGACATTGCCAAGAAGTTCGTTCAAGGCATGTGTCACTGCATGGGCCGCTGAAGGCAGATGATCGCCCACGATCACAACACAGGAACCATGATGAGTTTGCAGATCTGTGAACAGCGCGGGATAAAATCCTAGCGGCCCAGTCGGCCCGCTGGGGAAACCCCCATTGTTGGTGAACAGCCTCCAAAGCGCATCCGCGAAAAACTCGACATCACCCGCCCGCAGCGGGAGCCTATGATCTGCCTTCGCCCCCGTAGTCGTCGGCGTGCTCTCGATCACGTACAGCCGGTTCATATTGCCATCGGGATTGCGGCGCTTGGCGAAGTCGCGGATGTAGCGGGCATTTCCCGGAAAACCCGCATACAGGAAGTCGGCGTCGAGCGAAACGATTACGTCGGCCTTTTCGAAATCGTAACGCGGCTCGACTGGCTGGCCGAAAGCCAGCTTCGCGCCTTCGAGCACGTTGTCACGATTCACAGGCTCGTACACATGCCACTTGGCCTGCGGATAGATCTTCAGGAAATTGCGTAATTGATCGGCAAGCGTGGGCGAAGAAATGGTCGGCGTAAGAATGCGAATACCCGCGCCCTGCAGCGCTTTCTGCGCGCTGAGCGGGCCACGAATCGCAGTCAGAAACCCCTGCCAGGAGCGCTGGTCGCCCATCGACATCACGCTCTGCGAGCGGTCGGGATCGTACAGTCCGAGAATCGAAGCCTGCGCGAAAATGTCGGTGCCGCCGAGCGACGCGGGATGCTGATCGTTGCCTTCAATCTTTGTCGGGCGTCCGAGGTGGCTTTCGACCAGCAACGGGCTGGCGTATCCGCCGAGCGTCATCGCCGTCGCGTAGAACATCGGACGGCCGGGAATTACATCTTCAGGTTGCCGGACGTAAGGGACGATAGGCTCAAGCGGCAGGCGCACGCAGCCGGTCATCCCGGCCAGCGCCATCGACGCGCCCATGACTTTCAGGAAGCCCCGTCGCGAGACGGAATCGACCCACTCCGATGCGCCTTTGGGAAATTCGCGGTGCAGAGCTTCCTGGAAGGCGGGGCTGCCGGCGAGTTCTTCGAGGCTGCGCCAGTATTCTGGGCCGGATTTTTCATTCGCCTCGTTGATTTGAGCGCGCAAGGAGTCGAGATCGAGTTTGCCTTTCTTGCTGGAGCAAACGTCTTCGCGCTTTGCCGGCGCTGCCGAGATGTTCTTTTCCGTGCTCATATTCAAATTGCTTTTGGGTGGCGCAGCGCTTCAAGCGCTGCGAATCAGCACCCAATTAGTAAGCGGCTTCAGCCGTCGAGGTACCTCAGGGGCTAAAGCCCTTCACCACCTGGGCTTAATCACAGGCCTGAAGGCCTGCGCCACCCAAAAGCCACTAAACAGCAGATCGCGATCGAAAGCACCAAGCATCAGAATTTCTTCATCGATGGCATGTGTTGCAACTTGTGATGTCTCTCACGTTGCGAACGCTGTATTTTTTCACCAGCGCCGAGCCCAATGCCTGCTGATTCGTGTAGCCCTGACCATCGACCACTACCGGCACCGTGCTGGTGGGCTGCTCGTAGCGCATGTTGAACACTTGATCGCGCGGGCGCAAATTCTTTTCCGGCGCGCGATGGCAGTTCAAGCACCACTCCATCTGCAGCGATTCCTGCTGATACATCAGCGGCATCTGGTCAACCGGGCCGTGGCAGGTGTTGCAGCCGACTCCCTTATTGATATGAATGCTGTGATTGAAAAAGACGAAGTCAGGAAGCTGGTTGACCCGCGTCCATTGCAGCGATTCGCCAGAGCGATAGCTGGCGCGAACTGGCTCGAGCAACTGCGCGTTGGTCCAGATCTGCGAGTGGCAGTTCATGCAAGTCCTGGTGGGCGGGATGCCGGCAAAACTTGAATTCTCGACCGAAGTGTGGCAGTAGCGGCAATCAATGCCGAGTCCGGCAACGTGATGCTGGTGGCTGAAGGGGACGGGCTGCGGCTTTCGAACTCCGGCGTAAGTAATGTAGGGGGAACGCTGGATCTCCATCGCCACCCAGCTCAGAGCGGCAACCACAAAGACCGCGCCAAAAATCGTGGCACGGGACAAGGTGTTGGTGCTGCGATGAAAAATCTGCGGCATGCTTACGTACGGGCTTCAGGGAAATGCCGATAAGACTTAATCGATCCCAGGAATGTTGCCAGTTATTTTGTTACGACGCGAAAGAAAACACCCACAGATTTTCTCGCGCCACGCGTAAGAACAGGAGATTATAAATATTTCGCCAGGAGTTGTCGCCTCCTTACAACCGTGTGAGTCAAAAATCTGCCCGACAGCGAAGCGCAGGAAAATGAAGTTCAGTCCTGCGCCTGCAGTGGGCACAGTCGTCTTAACAACCCTACTTAAAAGTCCTATCGCAGATTCATGACCAACAGCTTGGGTTCCGTCATTTCCTCGATCGCGTAGCGCAGCCCTTCCCGGCCCAGGCCGGAGTCTTTCACGCCACCATAGGGCATCTGGTCGATTCGGAACGAAGGGACATCACCAGCGATCAGAGCGCCGACCTCCAGTTCCTCGTAGGCCTGAAAGAGCAGCTTGACGTCTCGCGTGAACAAGCCCGCCTGCAGGCCGTAGTTCGAGTTGTTGACGCGGCGCAGAGCTTCGTCAAAATTCTGATAGGGCTCGACGGTTACAACCGGACCAAAAATCTCTTGGCAGTTCACCTTCATCTCGGATTTAGTGCCAGTCAGCACGGTCGGCTCGACGATGGAGCCGCGGCGGCCGCCGCCGCAGAGCAGGCGCGCGCCGGAGCGAACCGCCTCTTCCACCCACTGGGTTACGCGGATGGCATCGCTCTCGCGGATCAGCGGACCAAGGTCAGTCGATTCCTCCATGGGATCGCCGGTCTTCAGCTTCTTGACGCCGTCGACCAGAAGATCAGAGAACTTGCCGTATACCGATTGCTCAACCAGAATGCGCTGCACCGAAATGCAGGTCTGGCCGGAGTAGCCGAAGCCACCGGTGATGCAGCGTTCCGCGGCATAGCCGAGATCGGCGTCGCCGTGCACAATGGCGCCGGCGTTGCCACCAAGTTCGAGCACAACTTTCTTTTTTCCGGCGCGGCGCTTGATGTCCCAACCCACGGGCACGCTGCCGGTAAAGCTGATCAGTTTGATGCGCTCGTCGGTGACGAGAAGGCTGGCATCCTCGTTAGACAGCAGTAGCACGTTAAGTCCGCCATCGGGCCAACCGGCCTGCTGCACACACTCCGCCAGCAACAGGGCGCACAGCGGAGTTTGCGGCGCTGGCTTCAGCACCATGGAGCATCCGGCCGCGATTGCGGGAGCGACTTTGTGCGCAACCAGGTTCAGCGGGAAATTAAAAGGCGTGATCCCGGCGATAGGGCCGAGCGGAAAGCGCTTTACCATTCCCCAGCGTCCGGCAGTCGATTCCAGCCAATCGAGCGGGAGATATTCGCCGTAAATGCGGCTGGCTTCTTCGGCGGCCACGTTAAAGATGAAAATTGCGCGTTCGACTTCGATGCGCGCCAGCTTGATTGGCTTGCCGGCTTCTTGCGCCAGGGTGCGGGAAAATTCGTCGCGGCGTTCGGAAATCGAGTGCGCCACGCGCCGCAGCACGCGCTGGCGTTCGAATGCTGGCAGGCGCCGTGTTGTTCCGAAAGCTTTTACGGCGGCGGCAATTGCGGCTTCGGCATGTTCGCGACGGGCCTGGACGACGCGTGCAATCACGCCTCCGTCGAATGGTGCGCGGACTTCGACGACATCGCCATCCTCCATCCATCGACCGTCGACAAAAAAACCGTGGGTTGCGACTGGCGCGATTGTCATTTCCGCCATTGCTTCGACCTCCGGATGGGAACAGAGTTTTTGATTATAGGCCCTGGCGGTTGGTTGCTTTTTTCTGCGGCACCAAAATCTTCAACCACGGAAGGCGCAAAGTTACACGAAAGCCATGGCGCCGAGATTTCCTTCGTGTACCTTCGTGATACTTCGTGGTTACAATAAAACCCATTTCATGCAGACTCGGGCAACGATTGTGGAGCTTGCGCGGCGGCTGCGGCGGAAGGAAATTTCTCCGGTGGAGCTGACGTGCGCGTGCCTGGAACGCATCGAGAAGCTCAACCCCGCGTTGAATGCGTTCATCACGGTGACGGCCGAGTCGGCGTCGGGGGAGGCGCGCATCGCGGAGGATGAAATCTTGCGCGGAGAGTGGCGCGGACCGCTGCATGGCATTCCGATTGCGCTGAAGGATCTGATTGACACCGCGGGAACGCGCACTACCGCTGCCAGCCAGCTTTTCGAGAAGCGCGTTCCTGGGGAAAATGCGGAGGTCGTGCGCCGCTTGCGGCAGGCGGGCGCGGTGATTCTCGGTAAGAACAACTTGCACGAGTTCGCCTACGGCGGAAGTTCGCTGGTGAGCTTTTTCGGCGACGTTCACAATCCATGGAACCCCGAGCATATCGCCGGAGGATCGTCGGGAGGGTCTGCTGCCGCCGTCGCCGCGGGTCTTTGTTACGCCGCGATTGGGACTGATACGGCTGGCTCTATTCGCGAACCAGCTGCGCTTTGCGGCTGCGTAGGGATTAAGCCGACTTATGGGCGCGTCTCCGCGCGCGGAGTCATTCCGCTTTCGTGGTCGCTGGATCATGTTGGACCGCTCGCAGCGACGGTTGGCGACGCGGCCGTTGTGCTCCAGGCCATTGCTGGATACGACGCACTCGACGTCTCTAGTGCCGATGTTACTGTCGCCGATTATGTTTCTGGGCTGCGCGAAGAGACGAAAAGCCTTCGTATCGGTGTTCCGCCAGCGCATTTTTATGACGGCCTTGACGACGAAGTCAGAGCGGCCGTGGAGCAAGCTCTTGCCGTGATTGGGACGCTGGTGGGAGAGATGCGGGAAATGCAGATCGAGGTACCCACTGACCGCGTGGTGCAGGCGGCGGAATCTTTTGCTTATCATGCCGATCATGTTGCGCGGACTCCTGAGTTGTATCAGCCGGAGACGCTTAGGCGCATTCGGTCGGGGGAAAAGATTTCGGCGGCGGAGTATATTTTGCGGCGGCGCGAGTTGGATGAGGAGCGGCGACGGGCTGCCGAAATTTTTGCAGATGTAGATTTGCTGGTTACACCCACGACGCCCATCCCGGCACCAGCGATTGCCGATTTTAAAAAAGATCCTGCGGCGCTACGGCCGGCGGAGCTCATGTTGCTGCGCAACACGCGGCCATTCAATGTGTGGGGACTGCCCGCGATCTCGGTGCCTTGCGGGTTTACGAAGAGCGGCTTGCCCCTCGGGCTGCAGATCGCGGGGGCGCACTGGCGGGAAGATTTGGTGCTACGGTTGGCTTCTGCCTTCGAGCAGGGGACGGAGTGACATGGGCGGCGTACGGTGGGCTGACGGCGAGCGGGGCTATCGCTCCGCGGTGGAAAACAGTAAGGCTATGTGGGCTGATTGCCTATTTTTTCTCCGTCGCGCCTTGCAACGCTGGCGCAAGTCAGGGATCTTTCCGTCAGGAGATCTTGTGCACCTGCCGCCGCATCCTGTTTGGTTTTGGCTGGTCTTGGCTGGTCCCTATCTTGCATGGTTGGGCTTGTGGGTCATAGTGAACATTTTCGAGGTGTCGGTAAAACCGCTTGCGCCCTGGCTATGGGCCGGCTACTTCGTATTTCTCGTGCCATATCTTTTCTGCGGTTTCGCGATCTCGGGTCGTCATAGAACCTTTTGCCGGATTTCCGGCGTGGTCGCTTGGGGCTGCTACAGCATTGCGTTCTGGATCAAGAGACGCTACACGTTCGAGACTTTGCGGGGTCAGGGCGCGAAGTGGTATCTCCCTTGGAGCGGTGCCGAGTTCTCCATTGCCGCCCGCACGCGCATTTTGGGTACGGGACGTTAATTTGGTCTTACCTTGGTACATTGAGAAGTTTGGTCTCCGCAAGTTGGCGGAGAACGCTGGGGGAGAAGTCGGTGTCGCGACGCTCAGATTCAAAGAAGACGGAAGCTCGATCATACTCACTAAACGTGGAGATTTCAGAACCGGCAAGACTCCGATCTTATTCACGAAGAAAATCGGCAAAATGAGAGATGTAATGGCTGCACGCGGAGTCAACGTCGGAATTATCGAGCATGATCGACAGGGCACCTCGATATTTTCAAATCCGCGATCCGGAAGGAAACGAGATCGAGGTCATCGAGGAGCCGTAAGGTAGATCGAAACAATCCTTCTTTAAGATCATCCGTTCCGCGCGGAAAAAACCGTCGAGCTTCGCTCGACCGGACAGCCGAGGGCGGCTGTCCCCACATGGGCATCTTCGCAGACCGGCATCATACCGTACGCATATCGAGGCGCTTGCCGAGCGCCTTCAGGGCGGCGGCGATGCCGTCGATGCGGGAAGTGTGCTGGACATTGGTGAGGCGGTTGACCTCCTGCGGCGTGGTCTTCAATCGCCGCGCCAATTCCGCGGGCCGCACGTGTTGCTGGATCATCTCATTGAGGAGAAGAATCTTGGCGGAGAGGCTTGCGGGAAGCTCAACGACGTGCTGCCGAGGCTTCGTTTTGGAGGGTAGCGGCACCGCGCGGTTGTCTTCGAAGTAGAAATCGAGGGCCGTCTCCAGAGCGTCCCTGGCCGCCGCCAATGCCTCGGCTTCGGTTTCGCCTTGCGTGATGGCTTCCGGAATGTCTTTGAACGTGGCGACGAATCCGCCTTCTTCGTCGCGCTTCAGCGTAACTGGATACAGGAACATTGCAATCACCTATTTCAGGCCGAGTTGTTTCCTGATGCGCGGCTGGTTAGCCTTCCCTCAGTCCACCGTCCTCATATCATCCGGCAGCATAAGCACGAACGAACAATTCCCCGTCGCGGTTGAGCAAGACAGGATTCCGCGGCGCAGGATTTTTACGGGGGTGTCGTCGGGGAAGGTGAGACGGTATTCGGCGGTGCGAAGGGCGTCGGTGAAGATTTTCAGTTTCTCGTCGCCGCTGACGAAACGTACGGCTTCGGCTTTGGTTGGCGTGCTGGCGCCGCCGCTTAACAGCACAAAGAACTCCGCGCTGCCCGTTTCTTTGGCTTTGCCAAGGTCGACGGTTCGCAGGGATTGCAGATCTGCTTTGGCGTCTTTCCCAGCTTCCTTGAGTTTCGGGTTGCCTTTTAGCAGCACGTCGATTCTTTCACGTGTCTCCGGGATTGGCCGCAGTCCGGTCAGCGAGAGTTCGTAGGTGCGCAGCGCACGATCCTTCTTTCCTTCTTTCTCGTAGATCTGGCCGAGATGGTCGCCGACTTCGCCGTGCTGGCCCAGTCCCCAGGCCGCCGTGACATATTTCTCTGCTTTGTCGAGATTGCCTTCGCTGAAATAGACCCAGCCCAGCGTGTCCCAGTAAGCGATGAGCGAAGGCACCAGCGGCAACTCCTGCGGCGTGAGGCGGTCGAGTGACACGTTGCGCAATGCCGCGGTGGTGGCCGAGACCGCCGATTCCGCATACTGTTGCGCGCGATCGAGGTGAGATTTCTTCAGCGAGAGCTGATAGGCGATGTTGTTCCACACCAGCGGCGTCGCCGAGATTTCAACGGCGTGGTCGAAGGTGGCAAGGGCTTTGTCGTCCTGGCCGAGGTTCAGATAAGCATCGCCGAGGCTCACTTGCAATTCTGGATTGTCGGGCGTGAGGGATGCGGCCTTCTCCAATTCCGGCGCTGCCAAGTCATACTTGTGCCACTCGGAGTACATCGAGCCCAGACCGGCATGGGCGAACTTGTCGAGGGGATTAATTTCGATTTGCTTGTCGAAGGCGGTGACGGCATCGTCGTATTTGCGCTCCTGCCAATAGGCGCGACCGAGAGCGTTGTAGGCATACTCATCGTAGGGATTGATCTCAATTTGCTTGTGGAGCGCGGCGATGGCATCGTCATCTTGCCGCATGCCCATATAAGCCAGGGCCAGCGCATACCAGGCGTATTTGTTTTTGGGATCCACTTCGGCGGCGCGCTTGAGAAGTTGAATTGCCATGGGCAAATTGCCGCTGGACATGGCGGCGCGCCCGCTTTCCACCAGATCATCCGCCTTCATGTCGGCCGGCGGCGTCAGAGTGCCTGCGACTGTATTCTCAACAGAAAGAAACTGCCCCAGGTCAGAACCCACGGCCCGGCGAAAAGCCTGATAGTCCTCTCCCCGTGGTGCGGGCAGCTCTTGCTGCCGCATAGTAAGGGTCCTGGAGGCGGTGAAGGTCTTGCCCTCTAGCTTGTAAGTCGCCTGGTACTCCGCGTAGTCGCGCTTGAGAGAAAAAGGCAGAGGTGCATGCGCGGTGTATTTCGCGGGCAGATCGAGCTTGAGCTTGTAAACGTACTCTGCTTTGGGGCCGAGTTTAAGAGGCTCGTCGCCCGGATCGCTTTCCTCGTCTCCATTCCCGATGTCCGGGAGGTTGAACTGACAAAGCGGCAGCACGAGATCGGATTTCTTCTTCGACCAGTCGAGGAAATTCGGTTTTGCAACGTCGTAAGACATAGTGAACGCCTCGCGGGTCGCGGCGGGATCGCTGATCTTCAAGTGCGTAATCTCGCCGCCCATGCCGACGTTGACGTTTTCGACGACGCGCTCCCATTGCGCTTCCGGAAGGCGGCGGAAGATCGAGCGCAGCATCAGTTCTTCGTCGCCGCGGAAGGTGTAGTGTATGTGCGCTTCGAGCTTGCCAATCTCGTTTACTCTTCCGTCGACGTCGGCAACCTCGCTGTCAGGCATGGGGGTGTCTGCGGGAGTCTCTTCGAGATGCGGCGTGCCGTCGGCGGGAATGACCAGTGCCAGCTTGTTGCGTAGAGAATACGCCAGCAAGCGGAAGGGAGCGACCTCGCTGGTGGTATCCATCCAGACTTCGTCCTTACCCATGGGCAGCAAGGTGATGACGTGATCAAACTGCGAGGGCGAAGGAACGTCGGGGTCGAGCTTGCGGCTGGAATTGATGAGCACTGAAGACGCATGCAGCCCCTCGGCTTCAAGTAACGAGGCCAGCAGAGTGTGCTTGTCCTTGCAATCGCCGTACTGGTCGTGCAGAACATCGCCGGCGGCGTGGGGTTGATAACGGCCGAGGCCCAGCGACAAACTAACGTAACGGAAATTCTTCGCCACATAGTCGTAGAGCGCCTGGACTTTGTCTAACTCGCTGTCAAGGCCTTTGGTAAGCTCCTCGGCCTTGGCGCGGACTTCAGGCGAGGGCGCTCGGCGATCTTTATCGAGTCCGGCATACCAGCGGCCGATCTGCTCCCAACTGACGAACGTGGTTAGCTCGACATCGGGCCGTTCCTCGTCGGGCGTCTTCTTCTTTTTCTTTTTGTCTTTACTATTACTATTCTTGTCCTTGTCTTTGGTGTCGTCTTCGCGCTCCAGGTGTGAGCTGCTCCAGTGGTAAATTCGGCGGCCGTTCGCTTCGGTGGCTTTCGGATCCATGCCCGGCTTGTTCTTCAATTTGAGGGGACGGTCAGAGGGGACATCCACGTCGAGTTCTTCATCGAGGGTGATGTTGTTCTTGTCGAACTCGTATTCTCCCCAAAACTGGTTCGCGGCGAAGGGTGTGTAAATCGTCGTGACCATGTCGTATTCGAGCACTTCGCCGGGCCTCAGGCCGGGTACCGTGATGTGCTTCTGGCGGTAGTCAGTGTAGACGGGGGCCTCGCGCTCCACGGGCGCAGTAAGGTCCTGTACGGCATCGTCGCCCGCCTTCACCACGCTGCCATCGGCTTTGATCACGCGCACATAAGCAACCTCCAGGCGTTCGTTAGCAGAGTTATAGCCAACTTGAAGTTGTCCCCACTGCTGAACTCCGGCCTCGCTTTGGACACGGACGCGAGCAACCGTTTCCCTGCGTCCGGTGCCATCGCTTTCAAAGCGGTAGGTAGAGTGGGATCGTTCGATGACAAAGGCCTCCTGGGAATAGTCGTGTTTGGGCTCTTCCGGCTTGGAAACCGGTGTGTCCGAGGAGTTTGGTTCAGAGGCCTTTTTGACTTTTTCGGGAACGGCTGAACTACTCGGCGCCTGATCCGACTGTGCCGAAGCGCAGAAGGGCGCTGCCAGGGCGCTGGCAAGAAGAAGCCGCAGAAAGAGACTACGCATAACTTAATAGTAAGGCCTGCCGGGGTTGTACCCCAAGGTGGGGGTTGCTCTAAGAACAAATGCGCGGACCGGGGCGCGGAGCGATCAGGGCTGGCTCGGGCTGCCGAAAGGTTGCCATGAGGGTGAAAGATTTTACATATCAATTTGTGAGCTGGCTCTCATTTTTGTGCTTTCCGGCCGCAAAACCGTAGTAAAATCCCGCCTCAGATAGTCTTGCCTGGCCGCGATGCCGGCAACCGTGACGCATAACGTACATTGCGCCACGATCTTTCCGTTGGAGGGTTTTTTAGCATGGAAGATCGGGCCCCTAGCATCTCTTCTTCAGATTCCAGTTCCACTCAATCGATTTCTCGCTCCTCAGCCACCAGACGCTTTGCAGGTCGCGGCGCGTGGGTTCTCACGGCCTACGGCATTTCCGGCCTGGCTCTTTTCGGTCTGCTGGCTTATTTCTTTTCGGACTTCATCGCCCGTTAGGACGAGCAAGCCAACGAAGGAATTGTGAATGCGGTCGCCTCCTCCGAAATTGAGGCGTCGGCTCCGCAGTCTATCTAGCCCCAGGTGATCGGATGTAAGCCTTACCGAAACGATCTTTATTGTTCCATCAAACATAAAGAAAATGTCCGAGATCAGTGAGAATCGCCCTATCTCCCTTACCCCAGCGTTGCCATTACCTTTTCTCTCGTGCTCCGTCACTGACTAACTCACCCAATCCAGAAACTTGTACCAAACTCCAGCGAACGGCAGAAACCACGGTCTTCCGTTGTACAAGCCGAGGGGCGCGCCTGGGAACGGAATGCCCACGAAGGGATTCTCGGGCTTGTCGCCTGCGGTCTTTTCTGCGGCGATCAACTCGGCAATGTTTTGACCTTGGTACGTGGCCATGGCAACTCCGTGTCCAGCGTAACCGAGGGCGTAATACATGCCATCGATTTGACCGGCGTGCGGCATGATATCGAAGGCGAAATCGAGCGTGCCTCCCCAGACATATTCCACCTTGGCTTCGCGCAGTTGGGGATAGACGTCGATCATGCCGCGGCGCAGAATTTCGGCGCTGTGGCGGATGGTCTGATCGTTCTCGGGGAAGAATGCGGCGCGGCCGCCGAACAGCATGCGGCGGTCCGGCGTGAGCCGGTAATAGTAGAGATAATTTTTCGAGTCGTAAATCATGCGGTTGCGCGGGCTAAGTTCATGCGCCAGCGCTTCCGGCAGGACTTCGGTCGTAATGATGAACGAGCCGATGGGAATGATTTTCTTCTGCAGCGCAGGAGTCGCCCGGCTGGTGTAGCCGCTGGTCGCAACAAAAACATCGCGCGCCCACAGCGCGCCGCTCGAGGTACTGATCTTCCAGCCTGATTCACCCTGCTGTGATTCGCGCCGTAGCTCTTCGACGCGCGTGTGCTCGAAGATTTCCGCTCCGGCCTTCATCGCTGCGCGAGCTAGGCCCGCAACATAACGCGCCGCATTCACTCCAGCGCTGATTTCATCGACCATGCCCCCGTGGTAGATGGTTGATCCGATCTCAGCATGCAACTCCGGTTTCTGCACAACGCGCAGTTTGTGGTTGAATTCGCGCGCAATCACTTCGGCCTGGCGTGCGTAGTCGTCGAAATGCTTCTGCTTGCAGGCGACTTCAAGGTGGCCGCAGCGAGAGAAGTCGCAGTCGATGGCTTCGTCGCGGATGATCTGCTCGACGCAATCGATGGTCGCGAGCGAAGCGGCGTACATGCGGCGGGTGAGGTCGCGTCCGTACATGGAAATCAGCTTGTTTACACCTAGCTTCATGCCGGTGAGCACCATGCCGCCGTTGCGTGAACTGGCTCCCCAACCGATGGTTTCGGACTCGAAGACTGCGACTTTCGCGCCGCGTTTGGCGAGGGTGCGGGCCGCGGAGAGGCCAGTAAAGCCGGCGCCGATGACGGCGACATCGACGCGGGCGGGGAGTGGACGGGGTTCCGTCTTCGGAAATTCGGCGGTAGTGAGCCAGTAGTTGTGTTCTTGCGGTGGCATGTTTTCCTTGGTGGCGAAATTCTTAAGCCTCAGGGGCTAAAGCCGCATGTTCCAAGAGAGGTTCTTACGGCGCGTCTGAAGCCGCGCCCTTTCAAAACGGCTTCGAGGGCGAGGTTTCTTAAGCCTCCGACGCCGCGTGCTTCCAAAAGCAATTGCGTTTACAGCACGGCGGTTTCATGAATCAGGCGGCCTTCGGCGAAGCGCTTAAGGCTGAGCAATGACGCATCGATCAAGTCGGTCTTGCCGGTAAGAATAAGATCGCTGAGAATCTTTCCTGTAGCAGGAGCGTGCATTACGCCGTGTCCGCTGAAACCGTTGGCCAGGAAGAAGCCCGGCAGCCCTGGCGCTTCACCCAGGATTGGATGATGGTCCGGCGTCATCTCATAAAGGCCAGCCCAAGCCCGTTTCGGGTTCACCGGCAGATTCGCGAAGCAGGGTACTCGATCAGCCGCGCGCGTCAGGATCTTTTCGACAAAACCCGTATCAAAATCAGTTTTGAAGCCAGGAGTTTCTTCGGGATCGTTCCATGCCAGGAGAAAGCCTTGGGCCTCCGGACGAAAGTGGAATCCATTCGACATATCGATGATCATGGGCGCGGTGTGAGGGAAATCGTCGAACGGCTCACTCGGAACGAGCATACGGCGCAGGGGTTCAACGGGCAAATCCACACCCGCAAGTTTGGCGACTCCTGCAGCCCAGGGTCCGGCGCAGTTCACGAGCTTGCGAGTTGAGACCTTGCCGCGCGTGGTTTCAACCGATGCAATTCCCGCAGCGTCAGTAGTAACAGCCGTGACGACAGTGTTCTTCCACAACGCTGCGCCGTGATCGGCCGCCCAGGTCATGAATCCGGTCATCGCACTGTAGGGATCGACGAAACCGTCGGTCGAGCAGAAACTACCGCCGACAATATCCTCACCGCGGAGCTGCGGAAACATGCTGCGAATTTCATCGCCAGCCATTAATCGCACGTTTCTCAAACCCATCTTCACTTGCTGCGCGTAGTTTGTCCGGAGGTAGGCCATCTGATTCTCGTTGGTGGCGCAGAACAGATAGCCTTGCGGTCGGTAATCGCATGGATAGCCAAGACGCTCTTCGAAGCCGGCATAAAAAGGAATTGAGTAGAGCGACATCTGAATGCTGACCGGAGTCGAAAATTGAGCCCGCACTCCTCCCATACTTTTGCCGGTGGATCCTTTACCTGGTGCCGATTCGCGCTCGATCACCAGGACGCCGCGGCATCCCTGCACCGTCAAATGGTAAGCGATGCTGGAGCCGACGATTCCACCACCAATGATGACGACGTCCGCAGTTTGCATTTGTGTAGGAGGGGGAACGACCCAGCATTCTAGCGCAAGCGACCGAGCAGCACTACAAATTGCGCCAGCGTGCCAAGCGCCCAGTCGAGAGCCATGCGGCGATCACCTAGGGACATGTACTGCGGGAGTACTCGATCATTCCCGGAATAAAACTGCCCTCCACCTCAGTAACTTGCGACGGTTACTAAGGCTGCCTAGTCTGGAGATAGTATGCCCTTGCGCTGCCTCTTGTTCTCCTCGAATGAGGAGATGGTCCAGCCGATCTGGCAAATCCTTACCGATTTAGGGATCGAGGGAGAATACTGCAAGAACGCCGTGGATGCGGTCGAGAGGGTTACGACCCAACTATTCCAGATTGTCATCACCGATTGGGGAGATCAACCCGAGGCGACGTTCCTGCTCAAAACCGCCCGGGACTTGAAGGCGGCACAGCGCCCCTTGACTTTGGCCATTGTAAGCGATGATGCCAGGCCGCATGCGTTGCAGGCCGGGGCCAATTCTGTTCTGTTGAAACCGATTCGCGCCGAGCAGGTGCGGGATACGATGAGCACGGCTTGCGAACTGCTTCGGGCGAAGTTTCAACCGGGTGCGCCGACGGCTCCGCGCGGGGTACCGGATAAAACTGCGATGGCTGCCGCGGCACCGAGTGGAGCACCTTCGGTTCCCGCCTCCGTGACCCAGGCACCAGAGAAAATGCGCGCGGGAGAATTTCTCCAATCTCGGACTTCCAGCCCAGGGGGGCAGTTCGACACGGAACGTGAAGTGCAGGAGTCGATTGAGGCTCCTGTCGCGGAAGTGAACGCGCTCACAGAGTTGGAGCCGACGGCCGCTGCAGTGGAAGAGATTCCGGAACAGAAGCCTGAGCCGCAAGAGCCTCTCACTGGATGGGCAGCCTTGCAAGCCCGGCTGACGCAATCGGCACCACCATCGGCACCAGCGAAGACCGCGGATGCTCCGCCGAAAGAGCAGCTCCTGGCCTACGGGGACACATCTTCGTCCGCGACTCCGGTAGCACCGGGAATGGAAGGCAAACCTCCCACGAAAAAAGAGGAGCAACAGGACTCTCAATCTGAGGCCCTTTTTGCTTACATGGCAGGGAAGTCGAAGGAGATTTCGGAAGCTCCCGAGGCCGTGGCGCCGCAACGCGGGAAGTTCTTTCTGGTATGCGCGCTGGCAATTGCTGGCGCAGTTGTGGTCGTGTTGCCTCGAAGCCGGCAAAGCTTGCAAGTGTTTTGCCGCAGCGCCGTTCATACGACGATGCGTTGGCTGAATCCGCCGCCTGCTCCTTTGCCGCAGGCTGTTTCGCTACATGACAGTTTCGGCCAGTCGGGCGATGAGTACAAGTTGCCGGTGGGAAATATCCCCGACGCTACGACCGATCCCTCCCAGATTCGAGTGGTTCCAGTGATCGACCCGACGGCGAAACCCGGAAAGGGTTCTGGGGCAAATGGCGGACAGTTGCAAGCGACCGTCGAGAATGTCCCGCCTGATCAAAGTCAGGCTGCACAAAATCAAGCCGGACAAAATCAGGCCGCACCGGTTCAAGGCTCAGGAGCTCAGGGTGATAAGAGCCAAGTCAGCCAGAGCCCCGATCCTTTCGTGGCGAGCAGCGGCAGTGCGTCGGCTGGTGCAACACCGGCAGCCAGCGTTAATGCGTCTGTGCCGCCCCCCCGTCAGGATGTGCCAACGGCGCCGACAGTGATACAAAACGCTGCGCCGCAAATTCCGGTCGCGACGGCGCCGGCCTCCAAGGCGTCACAGGTCGGCGCCGCGGCGGCGCCAACTGGCATACCGTCGAGCCTGAAATCACAATTAGCTTCCTCTACTCCCGAAGCCAGCGGCACTAAACCAGACGAGGCTGCCATGTCGTCGATCGAGCCGGTGACTCTGCCCGAAGCAACCGCGCTCGAATTGTTGACTCAACCGGTTGATCCCGAATATCCAGCAGCGGCCAAAGCGAGTGGACAGCGGGGAAGTGTGGTTCTGCAAGTTCTCATCGGACGTGATGGCGCGGTGCAGGATGCAAAGTTCCTACAGGGATCACTGATCTTTGCCCGTGCCGCCATTGACGCAGTAAAGCAGTGGCACTTCAAGCCTTATTCCATGAATGGCCGTGCCGTCTCGGTACAGAGCGTCATCACGCTGAACTTCAAACCTCCGGCTTAGCGGCCTGTTGACGAAGCTCGGACCGGTTCGTCATACATTGGACGGCCGAATTCCCGGTGGCCAGGAATTCCCTGAAGGTTACTGACGATGCCCGAATAAGAGCAGCCGGGAGACCAAAACCGGCATCTACAAGATATAATGAGAAAAGTTTCTCAGGAAGTAACTTCCTTTCCAGAAGAAGAATTTGATGTCCATGAAAACTAAAGCTGCGATTCTGGTTTCGTCCTTTGCCGTGCTGTTGTTTGTCGTGGTCGGCTCCCTTGGAGGCGTTCACGCCTCTTCGAACGACGGCTCTTACCGGCAGATGCAGGTGTATAGCGAAGTATTGTCGCGCGTACAGAATGAGTACGTGGAAGACCCCAATATTCCAAAGGTCACCGACGGCGCATTGCACGGCCTAGTGGAGTCGCTCGATGCGAACTCCAGCTACATGACGCCAGATGCTTATAAGGCTTACAAGGCACACAAATCCGAAGTCAAGGGCGAGATCGGGGCAACGGTTTCCAAGCGCTTTGGATATGCAGACGTGGTTTCGGTTTTACCAGGATCGCCCGCGGAAAAGGCGGGGATTGAGGCGACGGACATCTTCGAATCGATTGAAGGGCAGAGCACGCGCGACATGTCGTTGCCGGAGATTCGAAACGCACTGGCTGGGACGCCCGGCTCGACCGTGAACGTTTCGGTAGTGCGTGCGCGCAGGGCGGAACCGCAGAAAATGGCGATCACGCGGGATCTGGTAAGTATTCCGCCGGTCTCGGACAAGATGCTGGAAGACGGTATCGGGTATGTGAAAGTAAATGCTCTGACCAAAGGCAAGGCGCAGGAACTTGCCCTGAAGATCAAGTCGCTGGAAAAGTCAGGCGCGAAAAAACTGGTCCTGGATTTGCGGAACGCCTCCGACGGAGACGAGACAGAAGGCGTTGCCACCGCCAATCTTTTTCTGAATCACGGCACGATCACATATCTCCAGGGGCAGAAATTCCCGCGCCAGGCGTTTAACGCCGATCCTGCGAAGGCAGTAACTTCGCTTCCAGTCGCGGTGTTAGTGAACAAGGGAACAGCCGGGGCGGCAGAGATTGTGGCGGCGGCGATTCTCGAGAACGCCCGCGGCGACGTAGTGGGTGACAAGACCTTCGGAGACGGATCGGTACAGAAAACCATCGATCTGCCCGATGGCGGAGCCCTGATTCTTTCGGTGGCAAAATATTATTCGCCTAGCGGAAAGGCAATTCAGGAAACGGCAGTCACGCCCAACGTGCTCGTAGCGGATGATACAGAGAACGCAATCTCAGACGACGATGGACAAGAGCCTGCTCCCGAAGAGCCGGAAGCCAAGCCCAAAAACACGCAGGATGATCAGTTGCACAAGGCAGTTGAGGTGTTAAAGAGCCGGACAAGCTAACCCAACACAAGCCGGCCCGAGCAATCAGGCAGTGGTTTCATCGCGCACCGTGAGGTGCGCGATTTGTTTTGCCCCTAATTTATTATTTCTGCGATTCAATCCCCTACTTTTGTTACCTTTGTTCGCTGCCTTCGGTGTAGGCAATTCGCTGCAAACAGATGGCAGTTCGGGAGGCTCGTGAGCGTCTATTGGTTAATTTCTCTGGCAGTGTTGGCGTCGATCTCGGTACTCGCGGTGCAGATTGCGCATCAGGTGTTCAGGCGCCAGGAGAATCCTGCCCCAGGCTCGGGAGCCGGACTGAATGTGACGCCCGAGGTACTCGGTAGTTTTAGCTATGCGCAACTGGCTCTCGCCAGCGCCCTTGGACTATTCGTCGAGATGCTGATGATTCGCTGGGTGTCTTCGGAGATCGGAATATTCGCTTACTTCAAGAACCTAGTTCTGGTTTCCTGCTTTCTGGGTTTTGGCCTGGGCTACTATCGTTGCCGGCGCCGGGTTCAATTGATCGCGTTGATCGCACCCCTGTTGCTGCTCACCATTATCTTGAAGGCTCCAATTTCCTCGTTACACCGTGTCCTGACGGCGTTGCCAATGTCGCTCGGAGATGGCAATGAGGTACATATGTGGGGAGGGACCGCCCTTCCCACGAGCTGGAAAGTACTGTTTCCGATCCTAATAATCGTGTCGCTATTTACCGTCACCGCAACTGTATTTATTCCGTTCGGTCAACAGGTAGGCTGGTACCTGGAAAGCGCTCCAAACGGCTTGGCCGCTTACAGCGTAAACGTACTTGCCAGTCTCGCTGGGATCGCAGCCTACACATTGCTGTGCTTCCTCTATCAACCGCCTTGGGTGTGGTTCCTGGTGGCAGGAAGTCTATCCTTGGGTCTATTCAGGCACAACCGAAAAGCATGGATCAGCCTGGGCGCAACATTCCTGGTGTGCGTGATCTTGCTGGCACTCCCAGAGGTTCGCGGCGCCGAAACCCACTGGTCGCCATACCAGAAGCTGACTCTCACCCCAATACGTGAGAACGGCGAGATCGTCAGTTACAGCCTGTTCACCAATGACGCCTGGTATCAAAGGATTGTGAACCTCTCGCCAGAATTCGTGCGACACCATCCGGAGGAGTTCGGCCAGCACCCGGTGGAATGGAATTCCTATAACTTGCCTTACCACTTTTATGCGTCGCCGCCTTCAGTGTTGGTGTTGGGATCGGGCATGGGCAATGACGTTGCCGCAGCACTTCGAAATGGGGCCGGAAAGGTAGTGGCGGTCGAAATTGATCCCTTGATCCTGAAGCTGGGACGCAAGTTGCATTTCGAGCATCCCTATCAGTCGCCACGAACCAAAGTCGTGGTCGACGATGCTCGCAGTTATGTCGAGAACAATCATGAGAAGTTCGATCTCATTATCTTTTCTTTGCTCGATTCGCACACTACGGCTTCACACTTCACGAACATCCGCATTGACAACTACGTATATACCCGCGAAGCTCTGCGAAAAGCCAGGGAGATGCTGCAAGCCGACGGTTTGTTTGTCGTGAAATTTCAGGTCGACACTCCCTGGATTTCAGGACGCCTATTCGGGCTGATGAAAGACGCGTTTGGCCGTGACCCGATCCAGTTCCAGGGCAGCGACGGACGTTTCGACACCTCCGGCCGCTTCTTCATCGCAGGTTCCTCTGAACGTTTGGCGCGCGCGATGGAGGATCCAACCCTGGTAACCTATGTCAGGACTCACTCAAACATGCCCATGCAGCCGGCGACCTTGACTACCGACGACTGGCCGTATTTCTACCAGCATGAACCCGGGCTGCCTCTGAGCGTTATCCTTGTGTCTGCTGCGGTGCTCGCAATTTTCGGATGGTTCCTGCGACAAACTAGCATGGAAGCAACATCCGACGGCGCACACTTTATGCTGCTGGGTGCGGGTTTTATGCTGCTGGAGGCACAGATCGTCAGCATTATGGCGCTTCTGTTTGGCACCACTTGGGCGGTCAACTCGGTAGTCGTAGCTGGAATTCTGTGCCTGATTGTGGCGGCTAATCTTATCTACGGCCGTTTCCCACGGATTCCATTGCCAGTTGCTTATGCTGGCTTATTACTCTCGCTTATCGTGATGTTTGCGGTTCCGAGAGAGAAGCTCTTCTTTCCCTCGCCCCTAGTTCGAGCCCTCGCTGCGACACTTGTGCTTTGCACGCCGGTGTTCTTCGCCGGAATCATTTTTGTCTCAAGTTTTGCAAGAGCGAATTTTCGGGGAACTGCGCTAGGGGCGAACTTGTTCGGAGCGCTTCTGGGCGGCCTGATCGAGTTGCTATCGTTGTGGTTCGGTCTGCGGTCGTTAACGATCCTCACAGCTCTTCTTTACTTGGCTTCCGCGATTTTCCTCGGTCGAAGCCTCTGGTCTTCCCACAAACTGAAGGTTAGCGGGTGCGCAACTAGCCTGCTATTCTGAATCCATCTCGCCATGAAGTCGCTTTATGAAGATCTTCCACTCCAGGTGCTGAAAAGCCGAAGCAGCTGGAGTCGAGTTGGCACCGGCGATCAGAATTCGTAGCGCAGAGCGAATTGCATGACGCGCGGCTGGGTCAGCAGGCTCGTGTAGGCTCCGAAACTGTTAGGGGACTGGGTCAACGAAGTGAGCAGAGACGAGCCTACACCCTGGGCGTTGAAACGGGTGAGGTTCGGCACGTTAAAAACCTCCCAGCGAAATTCCAGCCTGTGGGTCTCGGCATAAGGCATCTTCCAGCGCTTGACTAGGCTCATATCTAAACCCGCGAAGCCATCCCCACGCAGGACGTTGCGCGATCCGACCTGGCCGGGGACAGGCAAAGTGAAATCAGCCTGGGCGGCGGCGGGATCCGCGAAAACGTTGACGCTGCCGTTCCCCTTGAAAGTGCCGGTTTTTGGGCGTGAAGTCATCTGAGTGATGGCGGTCAGGAACCAGTCTGTAGGCCACCGCTGGCCACCATCCACGCTGAAGGGGAATCCGCTGGTCCAGCGTGCTATGCCGGAAAGCTGCCAGCCGCCGATAAAAGCATCCACCAGGCCGCTGTCATTGCCCGCTAGAGCCCGCCCTTTGCCAACGGGCAGTTCGGCAATCCAGTTGAGGTTGAATTGGTGGGTAAGATCAAAATCGGAGGGGGCGCGGGCCAGGTTCGGGGAAAAAGCATTTGCCAGCCGGCTTCCGACGAGGCCGATATTCGTATAGCCATAGACGGAAAATCCAACGCGTGACGCCGCGGAAGTGATATCGAGGGACTTGGAGTAGGTATAGTTCAGGTCAAACTGAACTCCGTGGCTGAACTGCTTCTTCAGGTTCGCCTGCAGGGCATGGTAGCTTGAGCTGCCAATGGAACTCCAGCCATACGTCGAAATGGCCTGGTTGTTCAAGAACTGGCCGGAGTTATTCTTCAACAAGCCGGGCGGACCATTGAAAAAATAGGATCCTGAGCCAATGTTGTCTCCCAGTCCGCCGTACAGATCAATATCCGCGAGGCCGACGATCTCGTCACCGATGACGGAAAGGAGCGGGTTGTAGTAGAGATTAAAGACTTCCTGAATCAAACCATCTGTGGGATTTGTCGCGGTGTTGACGAACCTTGTGCCGAGGGTGTCCGTATATTGAGTGGCGCCCGCGCGCAGTGGGGGCAACATGTCGATCCAGTACTGGGCTGTGGGACCAAGCTTCGCTGCGGTGACGGTGCCAATCTGGGCCGTCGTTGGAACGCCTTGGTAATAGTTAGTCGGCAGTCCGCCATTGTTGGCTAATGCGAAGGACCTTGCCAGATTCGACAAGGCAGATGCAGCTTTGTAGTAGTCGATCCCCGTCTTCGGATCCACGATGTCCAAAGGTTGATTCAAGTCGCGCTGGGTAAGCAGATCGCGGCCGAACCGGCCCACGTACGATAACTGCAGGGAGAATCGCTGGGGCAGCTCACGTCCGATGGAAAAATCGGCGGTATAGGCGTGAGGGGTCTTCAAGGTGTTGTCGGTCCCCCACAAATTGGCCTCAGCGCTAATGTTTGGGGTCTGCGGCCAGCCCGGCTGGGGCGGCGGCTGGAGGAATAGAAAGTGGTTCAGGTTGTATTGCGGGATGTTGTGAATGCCCGTAATCCGAGGCAAGTCCTCGGCACTCGTTTCGCCCGCCGTACAGCAAGTATTCTGGATCGTGGTGGTCAAGCCGGCGGCGCCGATCTGGTCGAAGCTGTTGAGGAGCGCGAAGCCCGCCCGGTCATAAACTCGGCTGAAGCCGATGCGGATCACCGTTTTGTCGTTATCGCCCACAATTTTCTTGAGAAAACCCTCACTCGCGCGCGGCGAATAGGCAATTGAGATTCGCGGCGACCAATCGGTCTTTTCGGACGGATAGAAACCTGGGCCGGCACCCAGACCGAACTCAATCGGCGGCTCCGCGCCGTAGCCGATGCCTTGGTTCATGTTCTTCACATCCTGGTTGAACTGGGTCCCCAGACCGAATGTCGGGTAGGTTTGCAACCCATTTGTCTCCCAGGGCGGAGGAAAGAACGACCAGCGCAGTCCGTAGGTCAGCGTAAGGTTCGGTTTGATGCGCCAGGTGTCCTGCCCATAAAACTCGTACCAGTCGAGGCCGTAGTTTCGATTGACCGGCGCACCCTGCGGAAGAGCATTGCCGCCTTTGTCCAGATTGTAGTTGGCGACGACATCCGAGATCATGCCGTACAAGGACAGCAGAGGACGGTCATACTGGGTTGCAGTGAGAGGCTCCGGCGCTGTGCCCGCAGCAAACCCAGGAATGTTGAGGTTCGGATGCGCGGTTGCATTCATGGGATCCAGCGTGCTGCCCGTGCCGGCAAAGCCGATTGGAGAAGTCCAGTTCGTCGTGCCCAGTCCGAGCGTGTTCGAGTGCAGATAGCTTGTGCGGGGATCGCGGGCGATTCCGATGGCGGCACCGAACTGGAAAGTATGGGTCCCCTTGGTCCATGACACGTCGTCGACCAGATTATGCAGCGGCACCTGGAAATTGTGGCTGTAGGTAATACCCTGATCCAGGCCGAGAAACTGGTTCCACTGCGCGTCGGTATTGCCCACGATTCCAAAGCTCTGGCGGGTGAATCCCCAATGGAAGGAATTAGTGAGAGTGGGACTGAGAACCGCGATGTAGCCGAGGACGAAACCTTTGCTGTGATCGAGCGTAGTTTGCTCCGGTACGTCGCCAGGCAGGAACGGAGCGCCGGGATTGCGCAAGTCTTGTCCGGCGCCCCGTGCAAACAGAGTGTGCCTGCCATCGGAGGTCAGACGGTAATCCAGGCGTCCGATGAAGACGTCGTTGTCCAGGCTGGTGGGTGCGCGGAAAACGTAGCCGGCATAGTTCAAGCCATCTCCGGCGGAAGGATCGTTGGTCGGAGTCCTGCCCGTGCAGAAAGTCGTGTCGAGATAACCGGTGTGACCGATCGGGTCGAGCATTGCCTTATCGATTCCAAAGCCGCGCGGATCGAGGTTCGCCAGGTCTCTGGGATTCATCGTGGTGATCCCGTCATTCACATTTACGTATTGGAAGATGCCCTGGCAGAGAGAGGGAGTAGGTATCACGCGCTCGGCCCGCTGCTGCTCCCGCTCGCGAGTGCCTTCGTAGTTGGTAAAGAAAAACAGCCGGTCCTTCTGAATCGGTCCGCCCACCGACACGCCAAAAATATTGCGGTTCAGCTGCAGAGGCTTATTCGGCAGGCCTATATTCAACTCTGATTGCTTGACCAAGTAGTCGTTAGCGCTGGTGATTGTATTCCGCAGGTATTCATAGATCGTGCCGTGAAAGGCATTTGTGCCACTTTTTGTTACCAGCGCCACTTGCGCCCCCGAGCCCTGGCCCTGGTCTGCCCCATAGTTCGTCGTCGTCACTCGGAATTCCTGAACCGAGTCCTGCGTCACGGGCAATACCGACGTAAATGCATAGCCGTTGGACTGATCGTTTACGTCGACTCCGTCGAGTGTGACATTACTCTGATCGCTACGCGCTCCATTCACTGCACCATTGCGCGTGTCTTGATCCTGGTCCGCGATGCGATTGCCGGTATAGGCGACTCCAGCTTGCAGGCTCAGCAAATCGGGGACGTTTCGGCCTTCCAGCGGAATCTGGCGCACTTGCTTTTCGTCGAAGGAATTGCCGACAGAAGCGTCGACCAGATTCAAAGCCGGCACCTCCGATGTGACGGTCACGACTTCGGTGGCCGCACCAACCTTTAGCTGAACGTTGGCCGTGGCTGGTGTATTCACCAGCAGCGCAAGACCCTTCTGTTCATAGCCGCGAAAGCCGGCTGCGGTTACGTGGAGGGTGTAGGTTCCGGGTGGGATAAGAAGGAACTGGTATTCTCCCTGCCCGCCGGTAGTCGCAGTGCGTTCTGTCTTGGATTCGGCATCCACGATCACAACGTTGGCCGCAACCACGGCGTTGCCGTCGGGATCGGTGACCGTGCCGCGGACCGAGGTGGTGGCCTGCCCCAGGGCGAGCCCGGTGCCGAGCGCACATGCAAGAAAAGTCAACGCCAGAGTCGAAAGAATCGGAGAGCGGCGCGAAGACCGCGAGTGGAACACCCAAGCTGCGCGAGTCAAGGTAGGTTTCTTGCGCATATCTTCCCTCCCGAACAGCGATTGGCTTTTGCGTGAGACCCTTCTGAGACGATTCCGTGTACACCTCGCCGCGCAGAATGTCAAGCAAGGAATGGCGTCGCAGAGTGTCTTATTTCGTGTTTAAGACATTACCTGGGAGCAAGGGTTGAGAGAGTATGTAGTGTGTGGCTCTTGCTGGCGAAGCCCTGCTATTCTGAGCCCATCTCGCCATGAAGTCGATTTATGAAGATCTTCCGCCGGTGGAGATCGCCGGGCGGAAGTTTGTGGGCCGCGTGTTGGTCGGGTTGCTCGTGCTGGTTTCCGCACTGGTTGGTGCCACCGCGGGCCTTCTGTTGGTTTACACCACCGATCTGCCGCAGGTCGAGGCGCTCGAGGCCTACCGGCCGAGTTCGATTACTGAGTTGTACGATGACCACGAGCGCGTGATTGGGTCGTTCGCCCTGCAACGGCGGGTGGTAGCCGGCTACGAAGATTTTGCTCCGTTACTGCGCGATGCGCTTGTTTCCATTGAAGACAAGGATTTCTATCGCCATTCGGGAATCAATTTCTGGCGCATCGTGGGCGCGGCCTACCGTGATATTGAGTCCGGTGGAAGAGTGCAGGGTGCATCGACGCTGACCATGCAGTTGGCACGCAACCTGTTTCTTTCGCCCGACCGCTCGTTCCATCGCAAGGTGCAGGAAGCGATGCTCGCGATTCAAATCGAGCGGCGTTTCACCAAACCGCAGATCTTCACGCTCTACGCCAATCAGATTTTTCTGGGGCATGGAGCTTACGGCTTCGAGGCCGCCTCGGAATTCTATTTCAGCAAGCCCGCGCGCAACCTCACGCTCGCTGAAGCCGCGCTGTTAGCGGGTCTTCCCAAAGGTCCGGGAGTCTATTCGCCGATCAACCATCCGGATCGGGCGATGAAGCGCCGGAATCTGGTGATCAATGCCATGCTCGAAGACGGAAAGATTACGGCCGCGCAGGCCGAGGCTGCTCGCTCCAATGCAATTGCGTTGCATCTGCAGCACGATCCGAATTCCCTGGCTCCTTATTTCGTGGAGGAGATACGGCGCTATCTAGAGGGCAAGTATGGCGCCGACCAGGTGCACGAAGGCGGGTTAAAGGTCTATACGTCGCTGGACGTCGACTTGCAGAAGACCGCGAACCAGGCCGTGCTGGATGGTGTGGCCGCTTACGAACGCCGCCACGGATGGAAAGGCCATCTAGAAAATGTGTTGGCGGAGGGGAGTGCGATTGACAAGTACGAGCATCCAGATTGGGATGACGAACCGGAGGTGAACGGATATGTGCATGCGCTGGTAACATCCTCGGGGATTGGAATCGCAACCGTGAAGTTTGGGCGGTACGCGGCGGCGTTGAGCCAGACCGATGTAGGCTGGACGCAGGGCAAGATACAAAACCTGTTAAAGACGGGAGACATCTGCTATGTGAAGATATTATTGTTGAGTGCCAACGGAGCGGCGCGCGTGAGCCTGGAACAGGATTCCGGAGCGCAGGGAGCGCTGCTTGCCATCGATAACGCGACTGGCGGAATCAAGGTGATGGTGGGTGGACGGGATTTCAACGAATCGAAATTCGATCGGGCGACGCAATCGTTGCGGCAGGTCGGATCGTCATTCAAACCTTATGTCTACACAGCGGTGATTGACCGCGGAGGAAGCCCGGATGACACGATTCTGGACGAGCCGGTCACTTTCGAGAGTGCCTCCGGACCTTACTCGCCTCACAATTATGACGAGAAATTTGAGGGAATTATTACCTTGCGGCGCGCTCTGGCTCAGTCGCGCAACATTCCGGCGCTGAAACTCGCCAGCAAGGTCGGCATAAAGACTGTAATCGACTACGCCGAACGATTTGGAATCACAGCCAGATTGCCTCCGTATTTGCCGGTTGCACTGGGCTCGGCCGAGATCACGCTGATGGAACAAACTTCCGCCTACAGCGTCTTTCCGAACGACGGCGTGCGCGTGACGCCTCGCTACATCACGAAGGTGACAGATTATGAGGGGCGAGTGCTGGAGGAGGATTATCCCGAGGTGAAGGACGTGATCAGCGCTCGAACGGCGCGGATCATGACTGGGATGCTGCGCGAGGTGGTGCTACACGGAACCGGAGTTGCGGCTGCGAAGATGCCCTTCCCGGTTGCCGGGAAAACGGGGACGACCAATGATTTCACAGACGCTTGGTTTATGGGATTCTCGCCGACCATGACTTGCGGCGTATGGCTCGGCTTCGACGAGAAGAAAACATTGGGAGCCAAAGAAACAGGAGCGCACGCAGCGCTTCCCGTCTGGATGAATTTTATGAATGCTGCCATGGCAGGGAAAGATGTGGGGCAGTTCCAGCCGCCGCCAGATGTGCCCGGAAGTTTCGTGCAGAAAGTGGATACGCCGGATACACAGGCGGGCGCCGACGAGACGCACTGAGTGACTGTCGTTATCAGCTGACAGTCGCGTCTGCTGGCACACGACTCGTCAGATTTCAGTTTCAGACAACTATGAAGCCTTTGTTCCGTTTTGCGATGCTGGCGCTGGTGATGGTGGTGGTGGCAATGGTGTCGGCTGTGACGGCGATGCGATTTGCCATTCACGGGCAAGAAGTGCAGGTGCCCGCGGTGGTCGGCATGACTCCTTCGGAGGCGGAGCGAGCCGTTGCCGGTTTGGGTTTGCAGATCGAGGTGGAGCGGCAATATTACAGTCCGCAGATTCCTGAGGGGCGAATCATGACCCAACTTCCGCAGCCCGGGTCCAAGGTGCGGCGAGGATGGCAGGTGCGCGTGGCGCAGAGTATGGGGCCGCAGCGCGTATCCATTCCGGATGTAACCCGGCAAAGTCAGCGGGCGGCGGAATTGAATATTCGGCGGCGCGGGCTGGAAGTCACATCCACGGCCCAAATGCAATTGCCGGGAACACCGGCAGATCAGGTGCTGGCGCAAAGTCCGCCAGCCAACGCGAGCCAGGTGTCGGCTCCGAAGACTAGTTTGCTGCTTACGATACCTGCCGATCCGCCGGCGTTTGTGATGCCAAGTTTTGTCGGCCAGCCGCTCGGCCCTGCAAGTCGAGCCCTGCAGGATGCGGGTTTCAAACTGGGCACCGTGAGCGTTGCGCCACCGCCGGCGGACAACGCAGAAATACCAGGCGTTCCTCCGGTCGTGCCCGTTGTGCCTCCTCAACCGTCACCCGCCAGCATGATCGTTACGCAGTGGCCTCCGGCCGGGGAGAAGGTTCGTGCTGGGGCCGTAGTGAACTTCGAAGTGCGGTGAGTCGGATCGTCTGCGGCTGAGCTTCCGACAGGGTTAGGTTTTCTCCAGGATCGCAGCGAAGAAGCCGTCGCACGGCTGGACACCGGGCAGCGTACGCAAGTAAGGGCCACGTGCTAGCGAGGAAGGGTCCGGCAAGATTAATTCGCCCTCCCGATGAAGCCGCTCGAGCTCAGCCTGGCAATCGAGTACGCGGAATGATGAATCTTCTCCGAACGAGCGCTCGATGACATCTTCGTTTTCTTCTTTCTCCAAGGAACACGTGGAATAAATCAGGCGACCTCCAGCGGCAACCTGTGCCATTGCTGAACGAAGGATTGCCAGCTGCCGCATTTGCAGATCGGCAAGATCTTGAGGCGTGAGCCTCCACTTGATTTCTGGATTGCGGGCGAGCGTACCCGTCCCAGAGCAGGGTACGTCGGCGAGAACGCGATCGAACTTTGCGGCGAAGGGCAGATTGCGCGCGTCGGCTACGGCTACGCGGATGTTATGGGCCTCCGCCTTAGTTTGAGGATCATGTGCGTTCAGCAATCTTTGGAGCAGACTTGCGCGGTGAGGATGAAAATCGAGGGCAGCGATATCAGCGTCAGGATTGCGATCGGCGATGGCCAGAGTTTTCCCCCCAGGAGCCGCGCAACAGTCGAGGATATGCTCGCCGTGGCCCACCAGAGTTGCAACGAGTTGCGAGGCTTCATCCTGAATGACGCAGAGGCCCGCCCCTAGAGCAGCTGCTTTTGTAATATCTCCGCGCTGAACTCGTCGCGCGGAGGCGAGGAAGGCACCGGGAGCGAGTTCGATTCCTTCAGCGCGGAGCTGGTTTTCTGCTTCATGGTGACGAAGACGGATTGCAGTCACGGGAACCGCTTGGTTCTGCAGACAGATGCGAAAAGCGGAATTGAGTCCGTAGGCCTGGGTCCAGCGTTCCACAAGCCACAGCGGATGGGCGTTCATGGCAGCTATAGTCTCGGCTGAAGCGGGACCGATCTCGTGAGGAAGCTCGTGGGGCGAGTCGCCGGGGGCGAGTTTACGCAGCACCGCATTCACGAATGAGGCGGCAGAATGTTTGCGTGCACGCTTAACCAGTTCAACGCTCTCATTGATAGCCGCGCGGGCGGGAATGCGGTCGAGCCACCGGAGTTGGTAGAGGCCTAAACGAAGTGCAGTGAGAATTTCGGGATCGAGTTTAGAGAGCGGCTGAGAGGATTGCTCGGCTATTTGCGAGTCAAGCAGCGATCGCCAGCGCAAAACACCCATGACGAGTTGCGTCGTCAGCGAGTGATTGATTGCTGTTAGCCGTCCGTAGGTCTGGGAATGAAGAAGTTCGGAGGCATAGGAAGACTCGCGCTCGACGCGCAGCAGAATATCGAATGCAGCTGCCCGGGCAGGAGAAACCGAGCGGTGCGAGTCTCGAGCCTTTGATTTCATTTCCTGCCAGTATGACGGAAGTTGCGCTTCCAGAAAACATTCGCGCGGTTCCGGACTACGCGCCCAGTCTTTCTCCCGGCCGCGGACGATAACCTCGAATGAAGTCAGAGGCCGAGGTGCGCTTCTTGCTTTCCACTTGGAGCTCGAGAATCTCGAGCGCGGTTTCCCGGCCGCAGCCGACAAAAAGATGATTGCCTTCAACTTTTATTTCAGCCGGTGCAAGCGCACGATCGAGCGCTACCGCCTTCGATATCTGTGTGGTCTTGCCGCGGAACTTCGAATAAGCGCCGGGCCAGGGCTGGAAGCCTCGCAGACGATTCAGGATTTCGCTGGCCGGTTGAGAAAAATTAATCAGGCCGTCTTCCTTCTTGAGAATGGGAGCGAGCGTTGCCTGAGAGTCATTTTGCCGGTGCGGTTGAATGCTACAGGTTTGTAATCCGAGCAGTGTCTCGACGGTAAGGTTCGCCCCCACTGCTGCTAGCTTTGGGGCGAGCGTCTCCGCCGTGTCGTCTGCAGCAATTGGAATTTCCCGCTGCAGAAGAATGTCCCCGGTGTCGAGGCCTGCGTCAATTTTCATCGTGGTAACTCCAGTGACGGCTTCTCCCTGCGCAATCGCCCACTGAATGGGCGCCGCGCCACGATATTTTGGTAGAAGCGAGGCGTGCAGGTTGATGTTCCCGAGATGCGGAAGATCGAGCATCCATTGCGGAATGATTCGGCCATAACCGACTACGATGATCGCGTCAGGCTTAAGCAGAGTGAGACGAGCACGAAAGTCCTCATTGTCCTTGATGCGTTCCGGTTGCACGATTGGCAATCCTAATTTCAGCGCACGTTGCTTGACCGGAGGCGAAACAAGTTCGAGCCCGCGCCCTTTGGGCCGATCCGGTTGCGTCACCACAAGCGGTATGTGGAATCCAGCCTCGACGAGTTTCTCGAGAGTGGGCACAGCGAACGCAGGCGTTCCGCAAAAAACGAGGGAGATTGGGTGATCGGGTGATCGGGTCATCGCGTGATCGGGTTATTCAGTGAGCGAAAATATGTAAGTCAATCAGCCGATCACCATATCATCCGATCACCGGTTCTTCTACCATTCTCCCGCCTTGATCAGCTTGCGGATCTTTCGCTTGACTAAATCGCGCTTGAGCGCGCTGATGTGGCTGAGATAGAGCTTGCCATTGAGATGGTCGGTCTCGTGCTGAAAGGCGCGCGCCAGAAGATCGTCGCCAGTCTTCTCGAAAATCTGACCGGTCAAGTCCTGGGCGCGAATAGTTACGAGTTGGGCGCGAGAGACATTCTCACGAAAGTCAGGAATGCTGAGGCATCCTTCGCTTTGCGAATGACGGCCTTCTTTGTGAATGATTTCCGGGTTGATGAGAACGAGTTTCGCATTCGGATCTTCTTTAAAGGTGATATCAATCACTGCGACGCGGCGCGGGATACCGATCTGCGGCGCTGCCAAGCCCACGCCCCGGGCGGCATACATCGACTCGAACATATCCTCGACCAATTGCTTGAGTTCCTCATCGAAGACAGTGACTTTCTCGCTCGGCTTCTCGAGGACGGGATTTCCGAATTTCACAATCGGATAGATCATCAGCGATTAGATCATAAGTAATTAGATCATCAGTAATTTTTCAGCTGCGTGCGGTAGCCTTCGAAATTGCGCAACGTCTCCCCCATGGAGTCACCGCCGAATTTCTCGAGAGCGCAACGGGCCAAAGTGAGCGCAACCATGGCCTCAGCCGCGACTCCGGCGGCCGGAACCACACAAACATCGGAGCGCTCATACGCAGCGCTTACCGGTTGACGAGTAGCGAAATCGACCGATTGCAGGGGCCGGCGCAACGTCGAGATCGGCTTCAAGTATCCGCGCACGCGGATTTCTTCCCCGTTGGAGACACCTCCCTCGATTCCTCCGGCATTGTTGCGAGTGCGAGTGAACGCAGAAAAACTCGTCGGTCCACCATAACCTATTTCGTCGTGAACAGCGGAGCCGGCGGAACCTGCAGATGCAACGCCAGAGCCGATCTCCACCGCCTTTACCGCTTGCAATGACATGACGGCGGCGGCCAGCATGGCGTCCAGGCGTTCGTCCCATTGCGCGTATGTGCCAAGGCCGGGAGGAACGCCGTGAGCGACCACTTCAAAGATTCCCCCCACCGAGTCACCCGTTTTCAGGACTTTATCAACTTCGCCTTTCATGCGTTGCTCGGTTTCTCCGTCAGCACAATTGAGCAAGACCTCTTCCTGATTGTAAAGACTCTGAATTTGATCCCACGAGACTTCTTGTTGCATGGTTGATCCGCCGACCGCCACAACGTGGCTTAGAACCTCGAGGCCGAGTTCACGCAGAAAAATCTTCGCAACTGCTCCGATGGAGACGCGGGCCGCCGACTCCCTTGCCGATGCGCGCTCCAACACGTAGCGAGCTTCAGGAAAATTGTATTTGAGAGCACCCGCCAGATCGGCGTGTCCGGGCCGGGGAGACGCCACACGCTTTTGCCGGGCAGAATCGCCTTCGCCGACAGGCAGGGCTTCCTGCCAATTCTTCCAATCTTTGTTTTCAAGTTGAACGGAAATGGGTGAGCCGATCGTCATGCCATGCCGGATTCCAGAGAGCACGTGCGCCGTGTCGCGCTCGATCTTCATGCGGCCGCCGCGGCCGTAGCCCTGCTGCCGGCGCCAGAGTTCACGATCGATAAACGTCTGGTCCACTTTCAACCCGGCAGGCAGGCCTGAAAGAAAAGCGACCAGAGCTTCGCCGTGAGATTCTCCTGCCGTAAAATAGCGCAGCATAAGTGCTCGATTCTACCTGATGCGGCTTGCCTCTTGAGTTTCTGGCCTCAGAAAAAGTTGTACGCGCGGTTAGCTTGCCAAAAAAATGTCCTCCGAATAGAGATTCACCCCCCGCAAACCCGCAAATGGTTGCTACAATGAATGAGCTTCGCAAGTCTTTTGCGGGTTGAGTTCCGCCCGAGCTGCGTCACTCCGCAAATTTTCTGGCCCAAAAGGAGCATTAGTGCGCCCACGCCCAGATACAGGAGAAACTACGTTTCCAGCCACGACGATTCGGTGCGTGATTGCGCACGACCACGTTCTGTTTCGGCAAGGTTTGCGGCGTTTGCTGGAAGATCAGCCTGATATTGATGTGGTCAGCGAAGCCGGCAACGCGGCGGAATGCCTGCGCAAAGTATATGAATTCCGTCCGGATGTGGTGGTCGCGGATGCCGCGACGTTCGGGCTATCCGATTCCGATGCCGAGCTTTGTGTCGCGCGGGAATCTGCCCGGACCAAAATAGTTTTCGTGAGCATGTGGGAGGAAGCTACCTCCCCGTTCACCGGCTGGCGGTCTGCCTCGCGAGGTTGCGCGGTGCGGAACACTTCCGCGCAAGAACTGGTGGAAATGATCCGGGACTCTTGCCGGCGCGATGGAGAGGATGCACTGCCGGAATGCAGTACACGACGTCCTATGGAGACGCAGTTGCCCTCGGAAGTGGCTCTTACGGCCCGCGAGCGAGAAGTGCTAAAACTACTGGCGGAGGGCAAGACGGTGCGCGCGGCGGCAACGGTGCTGGGATTAAGCAGCAAGACGGTGGATGCTCATAAATTCAATCTGATGCGGAAGCTTGGCATCCACAACAAAGCTGAGTTGGTGATGTGGGCAGTTCAAAAAAATGTTGTGAAGGTTCCGGTCAACTTCTGAGCGGTCGCGACCGGGTGCAAGCAGCCGCGAGTTCGACGAGACTGGAAACCTGCAGGTCAGGGCGCCCTTCGATTTCCTTGACGGCTCCGACGCCGGTTCGTACCGACGGACGGTTGACCCAAACCGTAGCCAAGCCGAGCGACTGCGCCGGAAGCACATCATGGTAGACGCTCTGGCCCACGTGCAGCACCCGATCGGCGGGCACTCCGATGCGGCGCAGCGCGAGCTCAAAAATCTTTAGTGACGGCTTGTACGCCTGGGCTTGCTGGGCCGTTACAATCTGATCGAAGCTCACTTCCAGTTGAGGCCGGGTACCGGCGAAGAGATCGTCGTCCACGTTGGAAATAATCGCTAGCCGAAATTGCCTCTGAAGTTCGCGGAGCGCTCCAACCGTATCCGGCCACGGCTTCCAGTTCGGCAGTGAATCAGGTAACGAGCTGACCTGGTTTTCTGTGGGCGCGAATCCAAATTCTTCTCCGAAGCGCTGCACCACAGACCGAAGGACCTCGCGATACCGGCGATACTCTCCCTGCTCAGCGCTGGCTTCGAAATCGCCGTAGAGCTGCAGGATCGTGGCGTCGTCCGGGTCTTTGCCGTGATCGGCAAGAATTCGGTGCAGGCAGCGGAGAAGGCCCTCCTCCCAGTTGATAAGAGTGCCGTAGCAATCGAAGGTGAGGAATTCGAATCGGCTGAAATCGAGCTCTGAGCCAGGCGGCGTCATCGGATAAGTTTCTCCATTTCTTTCTCGTCGATCACCTGGACACCAAGGTCTTTAGCCTTGTCCAGCTTCGACCCCGCATCTGTTCCGGCAACCACGTAGTCCGTTTTCTTGCTGACCGAGCCCGTGACCTTGCCGCCGGCGTCTTCAATCATCTTCTTGGCTTCGTCGCGCGTGAAATGCGCCAATGCGCCTGTCAATACAAATGTCTTTCCAGCCAGTTTAATTCCTCGTTGCTTCTTTTGGCCGCTTAGAGTGAGCCCAGCTTCGCATAGTCTCCCCACCAGTTTACGATTGGCTGCAATGCCGAAAAATTCAACAATACTTTCGCCGATGCGCGGGCCAACTTCGTTCACCTGCTGTAACTCTTCCACGTCGGCATGCTCGAGAGCTTCCATCGATCCAAAATGCTCAGCCAGAAATTGTGCAGTGCGCTCGCCCACAAACCGGATGCCGAGGCCATAGATCACGCGTTCCAGCGGCAGCTTCTTCGAATTCTCGATCTCGTCGAGAATATTCTGCGCCGACTTATCCGCGAAGCGCTCCAGACTGAGAAGGTCTTTCTTGGTCAGCTTGTAGATGTCGGCAACATCTTTGACCAGGCCGCGATCCATCAGTTGATTCACCAGCGCCTCGCCCATGCCATCGATATTCATCACACCGCGCGAGGCGAAGTGCAGGATAGTCTCGCGGAGCTTCGCCGGGCAATTCGCGTTGACACACCGGTAATCGACCTCACCTTCGGCACGGACGACTTTTGTGCTGCACACCGGACAGGTTTCAGGCATGTGAAAAATCTTGTGGCCGCGCGGATGATCTTTGTCGTCGATGACTTTGGCGACCTTGGGGATCACATCGCCGCCGCGTTCCACCTGCACCCAATCACCGATTCTCACTCCCAGCCGCTCGATCTCATCCATGTTATGCAACGTGGCGTTCCTCACGGTTGTGCCCCCGATTAAAACGGGCGCCAGCATTGCAACGGGTGTGAGTTTGCCAGTGCGCCCCACCTGCACGCGGATGTCTTCGAGTTTCGTGATCCCGGCCCTCGCCGCATATTTGAAAGCAATTGCCCACCGCGGAGCTTTGCCCGTAAACCCGAGTTCGTCCTGCAGCGCAATGCGATCGACTTTGAGCACGATCCCGTCAATCTCATACGGCAACGCATCGCGCTTCGCTTCCCACTGCCGGATGAACTCCCAGGCCTCATCCATGCTGTGCACGAGCCTGCGATTCGGATTGACCTTGAATCCTGCTGCCACCAGCGAATCGAGAGTTTTCCAGTGTCGATCGAAATATGTACGCCCGTTCTCGAGCAAGATATAAGGGAAGAAGTCCATGCGGCGTTCCGCTGTAATATTTGCGTCTAACTGCCGCACCGTACCCGCAGTAAAGTTGCGGGGATTGGCAAATGTCGCGAGCCCCTTGCGCTCTCGTTCCTCATTCACCTTCTTGAAGGCAGCAGTCGGCATCAGAAGCTCGCCGCGCACCTCGAAATCCGGCGGGATGCCGGCTTTCTTGAGCTTCTCTTTCGGAATTGAAAGCGGCACGGAACGCACCGTGCGCACGTTGAGCGTGACATCTTCTCCCACGCTTCCATCGCCGCGCGTAATTCCGCGAAGCAGCTTGCCGTCTTCGTAAATCAGCGCCAGCGACATGCCATCGAGCTTCAGTTCGCAAACGTACTCCACGTCTTTTTTCCCAGTCAGTTCGTGGACGCGGCGCTCCCAGGCGCGCAGCTCCTCCTCGCTGTAGGTGTTGTCGAGCGACAACATTGGTGATGAATGGGACACCTTGACGAAGCCTTCGCGCGGCTTGCCGCCGACGCGCTGCGTGGGAGAATCCGTGGTGATCAGCTCAGGATGTTCCGCCTCCAGATCCTTAAGTTGCTGCATCAGCTTATCGAAGTCCGCGTCGCTGATCTCAGGATGGTCGATGACGTAGTACAAGTATTCGTGGTAGCGGATCTTTTCCCGGAGGGAGTCGATCTTTTTTTCGAGGTCTTTGGACGTGGCAGGCATCGGCAAAGATTATAGGCGGGAAGGAACTTAAACTTCTTCGCCACGGATTACACGGATCCGCACGGATAAGACAATAATCTTGGGTTGATCCGTGGAAATTCGTGTGAAATCCGTGGCGGGCAGACGTCACACCAGATCATCCAGCTTCAGCGCCTGAGCCCCACCTTTCCACGACGCCTCAAACTGCTTCTGGACGAAGCCCGCGTCATACTCGCGCTTCTGCTGCAGCAAAGCCTGATGCAGTCCCCACAGCGACCGCGGATTGCGCAGATTCCGGTCCAGGTCGTCGCGGAAAACTTTCTCCGCGCCGGCCGCGTCTCCGCTCATAAGCAGCGCAGCTCCGAGCGATTCGCGCACTGGGAAAAACCAGTCAGGCGGCTCGCCATACTTGAGAGTGTCCTGGATGGCGACGGCATCGCGCAACATCGCCACAGCGCCGCTCTCGTCTTTCTTGGCGGCCGCAATCTTCGCTCCTAAGACATCCTTTGCGATCCTCATGATGTCCTTGGCTTTGTTATTGATCGGCATCTGGAAAATAACATCGGGAGGCGTGGCCGCTTCGGCATCAGAGACAATCTTGTACTCCGCCTCAGCGTCCGTAACCTTGCCTGTTCCAGCCAGTGCCAGCCCACGGCCGAAGTGCCAGAACACCGTAGCCGTCTTCATAGCCGCATCGGGCTGCGGCATCTTCAGGATTTCGTTCCAGTGATGGAAGCGAATCTCCACCGCCACCGGAATCGTCATGAAGCCTTCGAGCGGTGGCATGTCTTTCACATGGGGGCCGACATTCTCGACCAGCAGGTCCGCGTTTTTTCTCGACTCCCCATAGTTGCCGTTCATCGCCGCGCACATGGCGATGAAGTGCAGATTGTGGCTGTAGTACATCATCGGGTAGATGCCCTGGACTCCGGTGGCCTTGATGTAGGCGCGGTCCACGGCGGCGGCCTGCTCGTTGGTTTTCACCGCGGCCTCGTAGTCGCCGGTGCGAATGTAAACGTGCGCCGGCATGTGTACGATATGTCCGGCATTGGGCGCCAGCGCAGCCAGTTTGTTCGCTCCGGCCAGCGCGCGCTCGGGATTGGGCGAAGCCTCCACGGCGTGGATGTAATAGTGGATCGCACCCAGATGATCGGGGTCGCGCTTCATCACCGACTCCAGCGTGGAGACGATTTCCTCCGTCCCGGTTTCGGGCGTGCCATCGACATGCCACAGTCCCCAGGGATGCAGATTCATGCCAGCCTCGGCAAAAAGCGTGGCCGCGTCCAGGTCGTCGGGAAACTCGCTGACGAGTTGCCGCATCGCGTCGCGATAGTCCTCCGCAGCTTTTTTCAGATCGGACTTGGGATCGGCCGGAAAGCGCTTGGCCAGCGCTTGTATGTAGGCCTGGTCGCTGGGTGACGCGTCCTCGCAGAGATCGACGGCCTTTTGCACCGCGTCGTGAGCCTGCTTGTAACGGTCGGGGTCGGCGGGATCGTTGTAGTTCGGTCCCACCGCCTCGGCGACGCCCCAGTACGCCATGGCCAGCTTGGGATCGAGTTCCGCGGCGTGCTGAAACGAACGGGCCGCCTCGTCATGATTGAAAGCGTAGATGAATCGCAGGCCCTGATCGAAGAACTGTTGCGCCTGCGGGTTCTTGGTGGAAACAGGGTGATGAAGATCTCCCAGCCCGATCACCAGTGTGACCGGACGCGCCTGAGCATGCGAGGCATGGTTCTGGGCAACAGCGCCCAGGCAGAGAAGCAATCCACATAGAACGAGCCCCAGGGTTTTCATCGGATAAATCCTCCTGCATTCAATTTGTATTCGGGCGGTCAAAGAAGAGTCACAGGGCACGCACCTTACCGAGCGGCCACAGCTTATTCCAAACTCAACTGCTTGCCAAGTGGGCTATAAACGCCGGCAAAATGACTCAGGTACAATCCACCTTCGGTCAGCCCATGGAAAAGGCAGCGTTGCTTTATAACCCTGATTCCGGCGGTAGTCGCAGCCGAGGCCAAAGTGGGTTGGAATCCGTGCTGAGGTTGCTTCGTGGCGAGGGGATCGAGGCTGAGCTCGTGCTTGCCCACTCGCCCGCCGATGCGCAGGACCGGGTGCGGCAAGTAGTGCAGGCAGGATGTGACACGGTCTTCGCGTGTGGCGGGGACGGCACGATCCACAACGTTGTCCAAGTGCTGGCGAACACTCATGTCGCGCTGGCGGTCCTGCCCATGGGCACGGCCAATGCGCTGGCCCACGACATCGGCTTGCCCATGAACGTGATGGCGGCGGCGCAGGCCGTGTTGCGCGGCGTGCCCCGCCGGGTTGCGCTGGGCCGCATAGAGTGTGTCGATCTCGATGGCAACCAAGGCATGCGCTTTTTTGTCGTTGCGGCAGGCGCCGGAGTGGATGCGCACCTCTTTTACAAGCTCCATGCCGGAACGAAAAAGCGAATGGGCATGGCAGCTTACTACGCGAAAGCCTGGCATCTGTGGTTTACGCATCCCATGGCACGTTTTCGGGTTGAATTTGCGGAGACGGGCTCCAGCGAACTTCGGCGAGCCGACGTCACGGAGCTGATGGCCGTGCGGATTCGAAATTTTGGTGGAGTGCTGCGGGAACTGGCTCCCGGTGCGGCTCTGGAGCGTGGCGACCTGCGCCTGGTTTTCTGCCGCACCTCAAGCCGGCTTTCGTATCTGCTCTACGTGACGCGCGGATTGCTGGGCCTCAAATGGAAGGTTCCTGGTATTGAACTTGCCTACAGCGGCGGAGTTTCGTGCGCTTACCTGGGGGGATCGAACTTGAGCGGATCGAATTCTGCTGGCGAAACGTCAAAAGCGCAGCCGAAAGTCTACGTCGAAACCGACGGCGAACTTGTGGGCACCTTGCCTGCCAGGGCTACCGTCGTGCCCGATGCTCTCACATTACTTGCGCCTTCGCGCTGAATCGTTGGCAATTGCGGATATATCCAAATAGAATCTTCAAACCGCTTGGAACCTGTTACCCATTTTCTGACCGGCGCGTGCATGGGCCGCGCCGGACTCAACCGCAAGACTGCGCTGGCCACACTCACGTTGACGCTCGCGGCGGAGGCCCCTGATCTGGACGTCCTTGGCTGGTTCGGCGGCCCCGCCTTCGCTTTCGCTCATCATCGCGGATTCACGCATTCTTTTCTAGGGATTCCGATCGACGCCGCGGTGGTCCTGGGCTTCGTCTATCTGATTTGGCGATTGCGTGGGCGCAAAGTGAAAGATCCCAACCTTCCGCCACGCTGGGGATTGCTCTTCCTCTTCGCGTGTCTCGCCGGCCTTAGCCACATTCTGCTCGATTTCACCAATAACTACGGCGTGCGGCCATTCTGGCCGTTTTCCGAGAAGTGGTATTCCTGGGACATTGTCTTCATCTTCGAACCGATCATGTTCACCCTCTTGCTTCTGGGACTGATTGTGCCGTCACTGTTTTCATTGATCGATAGTGAGGTCGGTGCGCGGTCTCACGGGCCGCGAGGCCGGGTCGCTGCCACGCTGGCGCTGGCAGGCGTGGTTTTTATGTGGGGACTGCGCGACTTCGAGCATCGGCGCGCGGTTGGCGCTCTCGCCGCCCGCACCTATCAGGACGCCGAGCCGCTGCGGGTTTCCGCCTATCCCGCGCTCGCGAATCCGTTTCGCTGGTACGGCGTGGTGGAGACGCCTGCATTCTTTGTGCTCGCTCCGGTGAACTCCTTGGGTCCGGAGATTGATCCCGAAGGCGATCTTAGAATCCGTTACAAACCGGAGGAAACTCCGATCACTTTGGCGGCAAAGAAGTCTTACTTGGGGCGGGTATACCTCGATTGGGCGCAGTATCCGTTGATTGAGACCGAAACGCTTCCGCCTCCGGAGTCCGGATACATCGTGGATTTCCAGGATTTGCGTTTCGTGCAGCTACCCAGCTTGTTCGGCCGCCGCGGCGAAACGAGGGGGGCCTTAGCAGCCGGGGTTCAACTGGACAGGAATCTGCACGTTGTCGGCGATATCTATGGCTCCGGCAAAAAGCAAGTCCTCGCGTCCGAACCCGACTGAGGCAGAGATCGGCCAATGGTCTCGACAACGTGGTGATGGTGCAGTTTTAGACAGCATCAGCGCAGCGAACGCCATATAACTGCGCATCCTCCCCTTGACGTACGAGCCTCCGCGCGCCCAAAATGATGTTTTGCCTGCTGAGGTGCTCATGTTGCCCTACCTATTCGTTCTATTAGCAATTGCCGTTCGCTTTTTACCGTTCGCGGGACAGTTTAATGTCCTGCCACACGCTTGGCACTTTACTCCTGTGGCAGCATCGCTGCTGTTTTTCGGAGCCCGAGGCTCGCGGCGACAGATGTGGGTGCCTTTCGTTCTTTTGGCGGCGACGGACGTTGTCCTCACCAAGTTCATCTACTCGTACACTTTTTCCTGGGACCATCTTGTCACATGGGCGTGGTATGCGGCGATTTTGTGGCTGGGCACGAATCTGCGCGAGAAATCCGGGCCAGTTCGTGTGGTGGGCGCGGCGCTCGCCAGCTCAGTTTCGTTCTTCCTGATCAGTAATTTCGCCGTGTGGGCGGCGTGGCAGATGTATCCTAGGACTTTCGATGGCTTGATGATGTCGTACGCGGCCGGACTTCCATTTTTCCGAGGCACGGTGGAGAGCGATCTGTTCTTCTCAATTGCGTTTTTTGGGATGCCAGTGTTCTTGATGGCGCTTTCCCGCTGGATGCATAAATCCACCGGCGATCACATCGCCGCAGCCTAAGATTGGCGCAGATCGGATCGGCGCCGAACGTATCCTAATCTGCACGGCTGCGCCTTCGACTCCGCCGCATCAGCAGCCAGACCAACACTCCCCCTGCGATCGCGGCCAACAGCAGGGAAAGATGCCGCCTGACGAGTGCCCCTATTATTCCAACGATCTGCTGCCCGAACCATAGGGTCAGCAAAGAAAGCACGAGGAAGCGTACAAATCTTCCTGCGAAGATAGCCGCGAGAAAGTCGCGGAATCGCATCTCGAACACTGCAGCTCCAAGTACGAAGATTTTAAACGGCGTGGGTGGCGGCAACATTCCGGGAAACATCAGAGCCCAGAATTCATGCTGCTCAAACGAGCGGTGAATGGTCTGAAAGCGCTCCTCGGAAATTCGCTTGCGCAGCACTTTTTCGCCCCCTAGGTATCCGATGATGTAAAGCGGAACGCTACCCAGGGCCGATCCGAGCGAGGCCATCACCACATAGAACAAAAACCGTCTGTGATCCTGGTACACATAGAACGCCACAACCGCGTCCACGGGCATTCCGAGCAAGGCGGAATCCGCGAACGCAATCGCGAAAACACCCCACATTCCGAGGGGCGCGAGCAAGTGCAAAATCCAAGTCTTGTACCTCGCCAGAATGTGTCCGATGGTTTTCAAAACGGAAACTCAGTCTACGTGAAAAGCCGCACCGTATTCACATGGTTGAAACATTTCGCGAGTGCCAGTGCCTAAATCCCTTGTTGACCGGCAAGTGACCGGCAAATTACTACGTTACCTGCGCAGTTACCATGCACCAATTTTGATGCAACTTTCATCACCCCGTAACATTGCCTTGCTACAAATGGATTGTGGATCTGCCTGTATACAACACGCTGATCCTTTCCGATCTGCACCTCGGTGCGGACACCAGTCACGCGCGCGAAGCCACGCGCGTGTTGAAGGACAACCACTTTCAACAGTTGATCCTGTTGGGCGACATCTTCGCCGATCTCAACTTCGCCCGCCTGACCAAGGAACACTGGAAGTTCCTCGGCTACATTCGCAAGCTTTCGAATCCCAAACGTAAAATCGAGGTCGTGTGGGTGGAAGGCAACCACGACCACGGGCTCACCAACATCATGTCGCATTTGGTCGGCGTTCGCGTCTACCAGCATTATGAATGGGAATTCGGCGGACGGCGGCACATCGCCATTCACGGCCATCAGTTCGACGGCTTCCAGGTGAACAATGTGCGGCTCAGCAAGTTGGGTACGTCACTTTACCTCAAGTTGCAAAAGTTCGACTTCAAACGCAAGCCCATCGTGCGGCTGATTGACCGGCTGAACACGCGCTGGCTGCGCATGTCGTCGAAGGTTTCCGCAGGAGCGCTGCAATACGCGCGCCAGCACGAGGCCGATCGCATTTTCTGCGGTCACACCCACGAAGCTGTGCATGTCGAAGAGGATGGGATTCACTACTACAACGCGGGCGGCTGGGTGGACTCCCGCCTGACTTATGTGACCGTCGATGAACAGGAGGTTCGCATCCATGAATTTAATGAGCATGAATTCAATGAGCATGAATACAACCAGCGAGCTGACGATCGTGATTCCAGCCAAGAACGAGGCGAAGCTGCTTCCTCGCTTGCTGACTTCACTGACGAATCAGGACTACTCGAAGATGTCGAGTACGAAAGTGTTGGTGGCCGACGCTAATTCGACCGATGGCACGCCTGAGATTGCCCTTAGCTTTCGCGACCGTTTGAACATCAGCGTAATCCGGGGGGGAATGCCCTCCGTTGGCCGAAATTTGGGCGCGGCCCGGGCGGAGAGCGACTACGTTCTCTTTCTCGACGCTGACATCGAATTGGCTCATCCTTCTGTACTTCGCCGCGCCGTTGAGCTGGCCCAGCGCAAGCAGCTTCATTGCGTTACCACGAATATCCTGTGCCGCGACGGTAATTGGATCGACAAATTGTTTTACGCGGGCAACGATTTCTTCCAATACCTCTCTTGCATCCACCGTCCCTTCGCCACAGGAATGTTCATGCTTTTCGACCTGAATAAATTCCGAGAGCTTGGTGGATTTCACGAGCAAGTCCTGTATGCCGAGGACTACTTGCTCAGCCAGCAAGTTGATCGCAAGCGCTTCGCCATCGTCCGCGGAGGGGTCTATACAACCAACCGCCGCTTCCAGAAGATGGGACATCTGCGCGTCGGCTGGCTCTTCCTGAGAATCGCGATGAACTACTGGAATGAGAACTACTTCTTGCGCGATCACAAATATTGGCAGACCTAAACGCGAATGTTATAACCGCGCGTTTTCTTCGTTGCCACAAAGACAGGATCGCAGCCAACCAGCTGGATCCTGCTTTTGCTTATGGCGGAAAACTTTATCTGCTACGTTTCTCAAAACCGCAGCACGATGCCCGTCGAGATGCGCACATTGTTCTGCGTCGCCCCGAACAGACTAGTCCGCACGTAGTCTCCCTGAAAACGCCAAGCAACGGGGCGGATGATTTTGTAATCGAGGCCCCCGCCGATTGCGGTGACGAACGACGTATCGGAGCCGACACCATTGTTGACGTTGACGTGCGCGGCTCCGAACAGAGCTTCGGCGAAAGGCCGAAACTTCCCGACGGAGAATGAGACTCGCGGTCCGAACAGGAAGTTGTGCTCGGTCACATTGGCATTAAATGGGCTAATAAGACATGGAAGTGGACCGGGACACGAAGTTGGGAGAAAATTCTGTGAGCCGTAGTGGCTGTCAAAATCAGCCACAATCCCGAGAAAAGGGATAATCTTGCCTTCTACCGAGGCCTCCCAACCATTTGTGTTCGCGCGATCGATCGAAGAGAGATCGGTATTGTAGTACGAGTAGCCGAAGAAGACGTTACCACCGGGAATCTGCGCGCTTGCCAAACCTGCGAATACGAGCACAACGAGAGCACTGAAGACTATTTTTCGCATGACGATCTCACGCTAACCCTGCTAATTCCTGGAGCTTTTGCGGCAAAAATTTAGATGCGACAGAAAAGAAATAGGTCAACCGCAGTTGCCCGATTTACAAATCGTTAAGGAGGGTGTAGAGAGAATAGCGGATTGTCGGTTGCGGTAGACCCTTGTTCAGAAGCGCCACACCAGACCGGTCGATCCCCGGACGTCGTACTGATTGGCATTGAGCAAGTGGCTGTGCACGACGTCGAGTTGCAAGCGCCAGGAAAAGCGCTTGAAGGGGATTCTACGATCCGCTCCCGCGCCGGCGTCTTCGATGACGGTATTGAAGCTCTCGCCGCCGGTTTTGGTAAGTTGCTCTCCCGCTGTAACGTGCGCGAATATCCGCCATTTTCCGTAGTTCTTGGAAACTCGCGGGCCGAGTACCGCATTGTATTGCACGACGCCTGGCCGGTAAATGCCGCTGCCATCCAGCACGAAACCGAGATAAGAAAATCGAAGGAACGGCTTGACTTCGACCGATCCATCAAATCCCCGAAATGTAAGACGGTTGATCACATCCACGGAATCGGCATAAGCCACTCCGGCATAAACGTTTCCGCTTTGGATCAATTGGGCTCTCGATGCGGTGGGAAATAACATTAAGGTCAGCAACGCCAAAACGACGGCTGCGGTTTTCGACACGAAAATGAGTCCTCCCTGGCAACTGTGCCAGCAGCAAATTCTACCTGAATGTGCCAAGCGCGTTGGATGAAGTTCGTTAGATGCAGTGTAAAGCAGGCTCAGGATGCCTCGTTGCCCAAAATTGTTGCAGTTCAGAAGTGGCACTTTTAACTAAAAAATTACGCTCTTTTCATGATTCCAAAACCCATTGGCGAGCGTCTATCTATTAGCATGCAAACTAGCGATACGAATTGGCAAACATGGCTGCAGCCGCATCGCCTGGCTGCCTTCGAAGTACCCCTTAAGGAGTCGAAGTTGAAACTCAGTTTGGAAACCCGGAATTGTGGCGATGTCATGATTATTCGCTGCCAGGGCCGCATCGTCTATCGCGACGAGGCTATGGCGCTCTCGCGCCTGGTGGGGGAATTTCTCCAATATCGCAGCAAGGTGGTTCTCGACCTCAGCGGAGTGAGTTCCATCGACAGTGCCGGCATCGGAGAACTGGTTTTGCTGCATACGCGGGCTCGATCTCAGGATGCAGACATGAAATATGCCAGCCCCAGCCCGCTGGTACGCGAACTGTTGGGCCTTACCAACGTCGATTCTGTGCTCGAAATTCATCCGAGCGTTGGCGATGCTTTGGCAGCGTTCCAACCCGCGGAAGCTTGCGCCGATTGTTGATTGGCGGGCAAGCGGGTGGAGCACACCCTGGGTGGAGCAGGCCTTCAGTCTCACGCGAAAACGCCTTGGTTCAAGGTGGGCGTTAGCTCCGAAGTTTGCGAAACTGGGGCAGGGTTCGACCTCTAGCTCTCTCGCTGAAAGCGATAACGCCCCGCCCGCTCGAGCGCAACCGCCTCAGCTACTTTTAGAAAGGCATGCGCCGCGTGGGAGAGTCCCGCCTCCTTGCGGTAAATCAATCGCAGCTTGCGCTGCACTCGTAATTCCCGTACGGGGATCCGCACCAGTTCCCCGCGTGCGACTTCTGTCTCCACGCTGATCTCCGGCATTAAGGCCACGCCGCTTCCCAGTGCGACGAATTGCTTAATTGCTTGCAGCGTTGGCAGCTCAAGATCCATGTGAAGCGGTGTTTTGTGCCGTTGAAAGGTTTGCAGAACCTTCTCCCGGTAGGGCGACGACACAATGTGCGCAACAAATGATTCGGCCCCCAGTTGCCTGATGCTCACCTCACGCGCCGAGGCTAAGGGATGCTTTGGCGGTACCACCAGCACAAGTTCATCCAGATAGCACACCACCGAATGCAGCCCAGACTCTTCCGGTTTGTAAGACAGCACACCCAGCTCGGCGCTATGGCGAAGCACATCGTCCGGAATGCGGCTGCCCAGGGCCCGTTGCACCGTAATCTTGATCATGGGGTGTAATCGCCGGTACTCCGCGAGCACCGGCAGCAAGTAAAGTGCAGTGAATTCATTAGCTGCGATCACCAGCTTGCCCTTTTGCAATTCCCGCAACTCCGCCAAGGATTCGTGAGCGTCATGGCGCAGGTTCAAGAGCTTCTCGGCATATTCGTATAGTACCTGCCCCGCATCAGTAAGAACGCCCTCCCGCGAAGAACGGTCAAACAAAGACTCTCCGAGTTCCTCCTCCAGTTTGCGGATGGTCTGGCTCACGGCGGACTGGGTGCGGTAGAGTTTTTCAGCGGCACGGGAGAAACGGTGCTCGCGCGCCACGGCCAGAAAAACTTCCAACTGCGAGAGTTCCATTCCCTGCACCTCTTATGCAACTACAGCGTCCATTAGCAAATCTTATCATAGAAGGATAACTAATGATCGCTGAAGAATTATAAGTTTTGCTTCAGCAGGGATGCCCCGTACCATTGATTCGAAGCAATACTGATTCGGAGCAATATCGATTGCGTTAGATCTCGTTTCTCGAAGGAAGACCCATGGCCAGCGAGCAGGTCCGCATAACGGTTTTTGACACCACTTTGCGCGACGGGGAGCAGTCGCCCGGCTGCAGTATGAACCACCAGGAAAAGCTGCGCCTGGCGCAGCAGATCGACCGTCTCGGTGCCGACGTTATCGAAGCCGGATTCCCCATCGCTTCCGAAGGTGATTTTGAAGCAGTAAAGGCCATTGCCGCGGTCATACGCCGCCCCATCATTGCCGGGCTCGCGCGCGCCTGCCGTCTCGATATTGAGCGCGCCTGGGAAGCTTTGAAGGATGCGGCTCGGCCGCGTATTCACGTCTTCCTCGCGACCTCAGATATTCATCTGAAGTACAAGTTGCGAATCACGCGCGAGGAGTGTCTCGCGCAGGCCCGCGAATCGGTTGCCTTTGCCAAATCGCTTTGTGATGATGTTGAATTTTCTCCCGAAGATGCCACGCGCACCGATCCTGAATTTCTTTGCCAGGTATTGGAGGCGGTGGTTGAGACCGGAGCCACTACGTTAAACATCCCCGACACCGTCGGGTACACCGTTCCGGCTGAGTTCGGCGGACTCATTGCAACCATTCGCAGACGCTTGAGAGGGATCGGGAACATTACGATCTCCGCCCATTGCCACAATGATCTTGGTATGGCTGTCGCCAACACCATGGCTGCCATTGACGCTGGAGCGCGCCAGGTCGAGTGCACTATCAACGGCATTGGTGAACGCGCAGGCAATGCCGCGCTCGAAGAGATTGTCATGGCGATGCGGGTTCGTCCCGACCGCTATCCGTATTACACCGCCATCGCAGGCGAGCACCTGTTTGCCGCCAGCCAAACGCTGAGCGAAATCACCGGCGTACCCGTGCAACCTAACAAGGCGGTTACCGGACGCAATGCCTTCGCGCACGAAGCCGGAATTCACCAGGACGGCGTCCTGAAAAATCCGTTGACCTACGAGATTATGACGCCGCAGTCGGTCGGCGTGCCCGACTCGAAGCTGGTACTGGGCAAGCACTCCGGTCGTCACGCGCTGGCGATTCGCTGCGAACAACTCGGCTACCAGTTCGACCGTCGCGCCCTCGATGACATTTATCGCCGCTTCGTCCGCCTCGCCGACAAGATCAAGCACGTCGAAGATCATCATTTGCTGGAGTTGATCCGCGACACCCATAAGCCTGCTACGTCAGCGACACCGTTGTTCGAGCCGCTGCGAAGCGCAGTGGCAGCGACGGCCGCCGCAAGTGCTCCAAGCAATGAATCGCACAGACCGTTTCCAATGGCGCAGGAAACCAACGCCTTCGGCGTTCCGCTGCCCGTCGCCGCCGATCATCATCACGATCAGCAGCAGGAAGATTACCTCTGGGGCGTGTAGCTGGCCTGCTCTGACACGACCCTGTAAGGAAAAATCGAGATGGACCCTTGACTGGTTCATCTCCAGGAACCTGCGACCGGGCATAGCGGTTACTTGTCTGAATTGGCTGCTAGATTGTCGCGCGAGACTGGCCTTCCGTGAACCCAAACCGTGGTGATGCTGTCGTAGGCGTCAACGCTTTCCAACGGTGATTTTTTCAGCAGGACCAGGTTGGCAATCTTCCTCGGCTGGATGGTTCCGACTTGCGAATCGATTTTGAACTTCTGGGCGTTACTGATGGTGGCGGCTCTAAGAATCTGCGCGAGGGACAATCCGGCCTTTTGAAGTTGCTGCATCTCCAGATACCCGTTCAGGCCGGGAAGATTTCCGTAAGTCGGAGCCGATGGAGTGTCCGTGCCAAAGAGAAAGTTGGCATCTTTGCTGGCCAGGTACGCAACCACCTGGCGCACGCGCCGCAGCGGGCCTTGCTCGTACTCCTTGAGTATCACGGCGTCGGGCACACCGTCTTCATTCAATTCCTTTCCGAACCACTTGCCCTCCGGCGACTGGAACCACTCCAGCATTTCCTTCGGCGTGACCTTCGAGAGGACATCCATTTTCAAATATTCAGGGTCAAAATACGCAAGTTCGCCAGATAGAACCTGTATCGTCGGTTGATAGCCAATTTTCTTTTCCACGATCTGGTCGAGTAGCCGCTTGATCTCGTCGGGCAGCTCCGTCTTCTTATCGAGATCTCCCCAGTGCCACATTCCATGTGCGATAACGTCAACATTTCCATCGACGGCGAATTTTTGTGCTTCAAACCCGTTGGCATGGATCATCAGCACCAGACCGTCCAGAGTCGCGGCTTTGCGGATCTCGGCCAGAACATCCGGGCCCATCACCGGCAGATTCTTGTCATCGGCAAAGCCCCGCTCGAAGTACGTTTTCACGCAAACCGCACCGGAACTTTTCACTCGAGCGACGTCCACGGCAGGCGTGTGATCCTCGGGCTTATATTCCGGCGGAATGCGGTCCGCTTGTTTCGCATCGTAAATGAAATTCGGAAAGGGTTTGAATCGTACTGCTGGCGGAGCGAACGACATCGGGTACCCATTGGCAAAAGGCAGCGATCCGCCACAGTCATATAAATCCGGGTGCAGGGGAGCCTGTCTGAAGTCTTCCAACACTTGCGGGTGAACCACAGCCAGATCCACCAGCGTCGTATAACCGAAGTAAAGGTAGGAGCGGGGGAGTTGCTTGAAATATTCCTGAACCATCTTCTGCTTGCCTTCACTCTGATCAAACGACATCCCCGGAACAGAAGCCAGGTGGACGTGCGAGTCGATCAGTCCAGGAATTAGATATTGTCCGTTTCCCGAGACTACCGTTGCTCCGGTAGGCTTCTTCGCCTTCTCACCTCGCTCGACCCTCGCGATGCGCCCGTTTTCGATTAGCAGGTTGCCCTTCTCGATGTGATCGAGGTTCTCCGGTGAGATGATGGTGACATCGGTGATCCACGTTCGGTCCGCTGCTTGGCCTGAGGCGGAATCGGCAAAGGCTGCGACTGAGAGAACCGACCCAAATATAACTGCGAATATTCTCATCCAAACCTCCTCATCTTGTCAGCCATGGTGTGCTCGTCTTGGTGCGCTTTTCATGCCCTTGTTGCGGAAGGACGCATCATTGAGATGTACGGACGGGCGCGGATAAAGTTCCCCTCAGCTCGCTCGCCGGGAGCCTGCAAAGCTAAAGCAGTTTCCGTTAGACTGACCGCATGCTCCTGAACCTCTGCATCCTCCCCGGCGACGGAATCGGGCCCGAAGTTACCGAACAAGCTGTTCTCGTTCTGCAAGCCGTTGCCGACGCATTCGGACATCAGCTTCAGCTCCAGAAAAAAACCATCGGTGGCGCGGCGCTGTCCGCAGTGAACGATCCTCTGCCCGCCGATACCATTCAGGCTTGTCTCTCATCCTCTGCGGTCTTGCTCGGTGCAGTAGGCAGCCCCGCCTTCGATCACTATCCCAATCACCTTCGCCCCGAGGCCGGACTCCTGCGCCTGCGCCGCGAACTCGGCGCCTACGCGAACCTGCGTCCGGCGATCTGCCTTCCCGCGCTGGAAGATTGTTCTCCTCTGCGCGCCGATTTGGTGCGCGGCACTGACATCATGATCGTACGCGAGTTGCTGGGAGGGCTTTATTTCGGGGCGCCGCGCTCCATCGTGGGCGAGTCTGGAAATCGCGTGGCCACCAATACCATGACTTACGGCGAGCCGGCCATCGAGCGCATCGCTCGCGTGGCGTTTGACCTTGCGGTGAAGCGACGCAAGAAAGTCTTATCCGTCGACAAAGCCAATGTTCTCGAGTGTTCTCGTCTGTGGCGCGAGGTCGTGACCCGCTGCGCGAAGGATTATCCGGGTGTCCAACTCTCCCACATGTATGTGGACTCCGCTGCCATGTCGCTGGTGCAGCGTCCCAGGGATTTCGACGTGATCCTCACCGAAAACATGTTTGGGGATATTTTGTCCGACCAGGCTGGGGGCGTGGTCGGTTCGCTCGGCCTGCTGGCGTCGGCTAGCATCGGAGGCCCGGTCGGGGTGTACGAACCGGTCCACGGCTCCGCGCCAGACATTGCGGGAAAGGGAGTTGCGAATCCGTTGGGGGCGATTCTTTCCGCAGCCCTGCTGCTGCGCCATTCTTTTCAATTGGAACGTGAAGCGGGCTGCATCGAGGAAGCGGTCAACGGAGTGCTGGATCGTGGCGCGCGCACTGCCGATCTAGCCAGACGCGGGGAAGCGCCGACCTCAACTTCGGTGATGGGACAGCAGGTGGTGGAAGCAGTGAAGGAGTTGGCGCCAGGGGCGAAACGAAAGTCGGCTTGATTCTCTTCGATTCCGATGCAAGTCGAAGATGATGCGAACCGGCGCTAGGCGCTCAAATTCTCGGCGCAGGCCTTCCGGGCAACGTCTCCACTGGCTGCGCAGCTACTCTGCAGCCGCCGTTATACTTCCCTGTCAGGTCATACCAGCGGATGCGCAACATCTCCAGAAACATGTGCGCCCCGTCCAGCAAAGGATTGATTCGAGTCCCGCCGCTGTGTCCCCAGCGCACCGGCACTTCGTCCACGCGGAATCCGAACTTGCGCGCCAGAAAGAGAACCTCCGGATCGAAGCCCCAGCGTTCGATCCTCTGCAGCGGCAAGATCGTTTGCGCAGCCCGACGAGTGAATGCTTTAAACCCGCATTGCGTATCCTTGAATCGCAGCCCCAGGATCATTCGATTCAACGCGTTGAAGACCCTGCCAAATAGTTGCCGATGGAGCGACTGGCGTTTGGTCTGCAACTCTGCCCGGAGCCAACGGGAACCGATGGCAATATCTGCGCCCGACTCCAATCTCTGCAATAATTTCGGCATTTCTTCGATAGGAGAGGAAAGATCCGCGTCGCTGAAGACGATTACCTCGCCCCGCGCCTTCAACATGCCATGGCGCACACTGTACCCTTTGCCTCGATTCCCGGGATTTTCCACGAACCGCAGCAGAGGATCTTTTTCAGCAAACGAGCGGACGATCTCCGCCGTGTCATCGCGCGAGCCATCGTTCACCACGATCACTTCCGCATCCCATCCCTGCTGGCGCACATATCCCAGCACCTTATCCAAAGTTGGCGCCAGGCGCCTGCCTTCGTTGTACGCCGGGATGACGATGCTGTAGGTCATAGTTTGCATTCAAATCTGCCTGGGGCAGCTTATCCCCTTCGGCGGGAATGCTTAGGATGTCTCGATGCCCAGTCCCGTTCCCTAAAAAGTGCCATTCCCGAAAAAGGCTTGTGGCGCGGAAAGACCCGCAACCTAAAAATGCTCCGCTAATTGTACGTCCTGGAGTCGGTAGAGGGTAACCGGAAACTGAGGACCGCTTTTACGCCGCACTACGCTGTTGGATGAGCATGCTGAAAAACTCATGTACCAGTTCGGCATCCCATAGGCCCTGGCGGGCCTCCTCGCGCATGGTTTGCGCGGCCTGATCGTGGGAAAGGGCCGGCTTGTAAGGCCGCGCCGTGCGCAACGCATCATAAACATCCACTACCTGCAGAACCCTCGGCAGCAGCGGGATTTCACCCGCGCGCATTCCGTCAGGATAGCCCGACCCATCAGCGTGCTCATGATGATGCCGGATGATGGGCAGGACGAGTCGCAGAGACTTCAGGGGCCTGCAGATATTCTCCCCCGTCACGGGATGCTGCCTCATCACTTCCCACTCGTTAACCGTCAAGTCGCTGCCTTTTTTAAGGATCGCGTCCGGTACCGCAATCTTGCCCAGGTCGTGCAAATATCCCCCGCGGCGCAAGGCGACAATCGAATCTTCATCCAATCCGAGATGCCGTCCCAATTCCCCGGCGCGCGTGGCCAGGCGTTCGCAGTGACCTTCGGTGTACGGGTCACGGCCTTCGACAATCAAGCCCAGAGTACAAAGAACAGAGTCGGCAGTCTCCAGTTCGTCGGTGAATTCCTTGACCCGCAGCAGCGACTTGACCCGCGCCTTCAACTCTTCCGCCAGCACCGGCTTGTTGAGGAAGTCGTCAGCTCCAGCTTCAATTCCGCGGACTTTGTCGGAGCTATCGGTCAAACCGGTAATGAGGACAAAAGGGATCAAGCGCGTTGCCGGATCGCTTTTGAGATCGCGGCAAAATTCGTAACCGGATTTCCCCGGCATCTTCACATCTGACAGGATAAGGTCGGGTGCCTGCCGCCGCACTTCGGCTTCAGCTTCGTTTGCACCGGGGGCCGTCACCACATCGTAACCGCTCATGGTGAGCAACTGGCTCATCAGTCCGGCGATGGTTGGCTGGTCGTCTACTACGAGGATGCGGGCGGGACGACGCACTGGCAACAAATTAGCCATACTCTTATCAGAACCCGCTTCTGGCTTGGGAGTTGCTTGTTCCTCAGAGCTCGCAGTCGGACGGGGATCGTGGGGGAAACTCATCACACCATGTACACTTACGATTTTACTGCAATATCAACCCCAGTGCTGGTGTCGGATACGATTCCCTCTTCCGTCGAGATGTTGCTGCCCGTACCCGGCGCGGTAGTTCCACTTCTGAACTGGCTTCAATCTTAACCTGCGCTATTTGTGACGTCTGACCTTGTCGGGGATCACGATTCCTGCTTAACCTCGGGCCATGATCCGCATCCTGGAATCTCTCAGCCTGCTTTCTCGCCTTCTACAGGCTCTGCTTCTCTTCATTGTTCTAACTTGCGCGAATGCCGCAGTGGCCGCCTCTAAACCGCACGTTATCGCTTTCGGAAAATGGACCACGGTTCAATCGGACATGGTTCAATGGACAGGAGATTCCGGCGCTGCAGACGACAAGACTGTCGCTCTGAAAGTTCGGCCGCTCCTGGTCGATGCCCGCATTAAGGAATTCACTCTCGGCTTCGCTCACGACGTCACAGATCGCCTCTTTGTCGTCCGCCGCGCCTTTCGCCTGAATGACAGCCTACCGCAGGAGTCCGCCTCGCCGCCGCATTGGCAATGGCAGCGCGGAGGATGGTTGCTCGTCGACCGCGTCACCGGCCACATCTCAGCTTTGAACCTTCCCGAATTCGACACTCTCTATTCCGCCGCCAGTTGGTATCGGGATTATGCAGCTTATTGCGGAGTCTCGGAGGACGGCAAGAAACTGTATGCCGTCGTAGCGCAAATCAGCCGTCGCAAGCTAGTGCTGAAGAAACTCCTCGATGGCGCGACCTTTGAGGAAAATATCAAAGACGAGGCACACCAGGATTCTGCCTGTCCCTTCCCTGACTGGCAGCGAGCTCCGGCTCGCGTCACCTTCGAGGCCGCAGGCTCTCCCAAACAAACGTTCGCCATCCGAGGGCACGCGGTGGATCTGATCAACGAGAGTGAAGAGCAAGACGAGGAAGCCTCAAAATGACAGCGGATTTTCGCACGGGAGTAATAGATAAGTAGTTTCCGATGCAGTGCGAGATCATCAATTCCAGCCGGGCGTCTGTGCTGGTGCCTCCTGTGACATGTTGCGAATCCTCTATACCCTCCTAGCAGGCTGCTGAAAAACTCAATTTGCTTGGTCAGAAGTACAGTCGGCGGCTAAAGCCGCTGCTGAAAACATGCCACTTATCGCAGCGCTGAAGCGCTGCGCCAACCAAAATCAAGGTTGTGGCCGGGTTTTTCAGCAGCCTGCTAGGTGGGTTGTCGGAGCTTGTGGCTCCGGTGCCACTTGACAATCAATCGTCCTCGAACATCAATCTCCTGTGGCCTCGACCATCGGCAAGTCCTCTGGCACCGTTGTCTGCTTTACCGTGGCGCTGGTTACCAGAATGACTGCGAGAACGACAACCATGCTGCCCATCACAATGAAGCGGTCTACGCGCTCGTGCAGAATCAGCCAGCCCAGAAAAACTGCGACCACCGGATTCACGTAGGCGTATGTAGACACCTTCGATGTGGGCACGTGCTTGAGCAGCCAGATGTATGCCGTGTAGCCGATCCACGAACCGCAGACCACCAGATAAAGGACGGCGCTCACTGCGCGCGCCGTCCATACAGCCCGTGAGAAATCTGCTAACGCCAAGGCCAATACAAAGTTTGCTGCGCCTGCCGCCGTAACCTGCCATGCCGTGGCGCTGAAAATGTCCATGCCGGATTGCCAGCGCTTCGACAGCACCGATCCGAGCGCCCAGGAGAAAGACCCGCCAATCAGACTTAGGGAGGACAAGAATTCGCGCTTTCCCAGCGCCGAGGTCGAGTGCAACTCCGGCCAGAACAAAACGAAGAGTCCTACAATCCCCAGCCCCAGCCCAGCTTTGCCTCGCCACGAAATGCGATGGTGGCCCAGCAAGAGCGAATCAAGAACCAGAAACCATAACGGAGTGATGGCAACGATCAGCGCTGCCAATCCTGATGGCACCGAAAGCTCAGCCCAAGAGAGAGTCAAGTTGCCACCCATCAGCAACAAGATTCCCACCACCGATGCCAGGGCGATCTGCCGGGCTGAGTACCAAATCCTGCGCCCCGTGGCCGCGCATGCCACGAGCATCACCAAGCCTGCGATCGAGAACCTTAACGCACACATCAAAGCGGGAGGAATGCTTTGCACCGCGATATCGATAGCCAGATACGTCGAACCCCAGAACAGATACACGAGCCCGAAGGCGAGGATTACCGCGAACCGGCTCGGGTGCTGAATGTTAGTCATGGCAAAATGGGGATGGTGGGGGCTAAAGCATATCAGAGTTGCCAGTCGTATCTTTCGATTCGACAAATCTCTTAAAGATATTTCTACCGGCATTACCAAAGAATGTAGGGGGTTACGCCGCGCAGTTTTGCAAGCTATAATGGCGTAGCGATGTTGACCGTTATCGATGCTGCGCAACAAATCCAATTCGCATTTGCCCAATTCGCACCTGCCCGAGTGCTGGCTGCACTGCCTGGTGTGTCCAAGGATGTTATGTCCGCGGCGCTATCGGGCGAATCTGCCTTCGCGCCTGCGTCCCAGCCTCTTCGGTAGCGACTAGTTTCTTATCCTCCCGCCCGATTCACCTCGACCTATGTATGTCTGAACCTGAACTGCGATGGTCCGAGGTTTCATTTACTGACAACCGGCGGCTGACTACTGACGGCTGCTTCTGGAGGATTCGATGACTACCAAGACTATGATTGACACTGCCGTTCCCGAAAAGAGCGGGATCGGACCCGCGATAACCGGGGCGAAACCCACCGGACCAAGAATCAAGACCGCCCTGCCCGGCCCCAACGCCAAGCGCGTGCTCGCGGGCGACCAGCAGTATATTTCGCCGTCGTATACGCGATCATATCCGCTTGTGGCCAAGAGCGGACGCGGCATCGTGGTGACCGATGTGGACGGCAATGAGTTCTATGATTTCTCCGCCGGCATTGCCGTGACCTCGACCGGACACTGCCATCCCCACGTCGTCGCCGCTATCCAGAAGCAGGCGGGCGAGCTGATTCACATGTCGGGCACGGATTTTTATTACGAGAGCATGGTGCAGCTCGCGGAGCGGCTGGCGAAGATCGCTCCCATGCCTGGTCCACATAAGATTTACTACGGCAACTCAGGGGCTGAGGCCATCGAGTGCGCGCTGAAGCTGGCGCGCTACCACACCAAGCGCCAAAACGTGATCGCGTTTTTTGGCGCGTTCCACGGACGCACCATGGGTGCGCTATCGCTGACCGCCTCCAAGCCGCAGCAACGGCGCCGTTTTGCGCCTCTTGTGCCCGGCGTCACCCACGTGCGCTATCCCGATGTCTATCGCGGATGTGTGGCTGGTGCACAAGAAAAAGACGCGGACGCGTTCGCTCTCGGCTGCGCGCGCTTTATCGAAGAAAAATTGTTCAAGACGACGCTGCCTCCCGAGGAAGTGGCTGCGATCTTTGTCGAGCCGGTGCAGGGTGAAGGCGGCTACGTGGTCGCGCCCACCATCTTCATGCAAGAGCTGCGCCGCATCTGCGATCGTCACGGCATTCTGCTGGTGGTCGACGAAGTGCAAAGTGGTGTGGGCCGCACAGGAAAATGGTGGGCGGTCGAACATACGGGCGTCGAACCAGATATGGTTTGCATCGCGAAGGGCATCGCGTCTGGTATGCCGCTGGGGATTACGATGACGCGCTCCGAGATTATGGACTGGGTGCCCGGTTCGCACGCGTCAACCTTCGGCGGCAATCCGGTGTGCATCGCGGCGGCGATGGCCACGCTCGATGTCATCGAAAAAGAACATCTGCTGGATCACACCACCGAGGTAGGCGCGCACATGATGAAGCGCATGGCCAGCTGGTCGTCGAAGCTGAAGCTGGTGGGCGATGTGCGCGGCCGCGGATTGATGATCGGCGTCGACATCGTGAAAGACAAAACGACGAAAGAGTACGGCGCGGCGGAGCGCGACAAGATCATCGAGCGCGCATTCGAACATGGCGTGCTATTCCTGGGCTGCGGGCCGAGTTCTATCCGATTGTGTCCACCGCTGGTGGTGACGAAGGACGAAGCGGATATTGCCCTGGACGTTCTGGAAGAATGCATCCAGCAGATCGGCTTGTAGTCTACAGCGCTACATTCATTGCCGTTGGGTCAATTCTTGCCACCTTTGCCTTTCGAGGCGGAGGTGGTTTTTGTTTGCAACCGCAGTAGCGGCTACGCGGCCATAAAATCGAGCGCCCGCGCGATGTAGGGCTTGAGTTCCTTGCGAGACACGACCGCGTCGAGCATGCCATGCTCAAGCAGAAATTCGCTGCGCTGAAATCCTGAGGGCAATTTTTGCCGGATGGTTTGCTCGATCACCCGCGGACCGGCGAATCCAATCAGCGCGCCCGGTTCTGCAATATTCAAATCGCCCAACATGGCAAACGATGCGGTCACTCCGCCCGTAGTTGGATCGGTTAGAACGGAAATATACGGAACTTTCGCCTTATCCAGCCGAGCCAGCGCCGCCGAAATCTTGGCCAATTGCATCAGGCTGACTACGCCCTCCATCATTCGCGCTCCGCCGGAAGCGGACACAATAATCAGAGGGGTTTTCGAATCCAGAGCGCGCTCCACTGCCCGCGTGATCATTTCGCCCACCACCGCTCCCATGCTGCCGCCGATGAACGCATACTCCATCACGCTGGCCACCACCGGCCTTCCCAGCAACTTGCCTTGTGCATTGATTACGGCGTCTTTCAGTCCGGTGTCGTGCTGTGCCTGGCGCAGTCGCGAGGAGTAATGCTTTAAGTCCACAAACTTTAGCGGATCGGTCGAGGAGAGGTTGCCATCGAACATCTCATATTGATTCTCATCCAGCAGCAGCGCCAGCCTTTTACGCGCATCGATGCGAAAATGCTTTTCGCACTTCGGACAGACGTTCAAATTTTCTTCCAGATCTTTTTTCCAGATGATCTGCCGGCAGTTTTCACACTTCACCCACAGCCCTTCTGTGCGAACCGTCTTCGCGCCCGTAGCATTCAGTTCCCCGGGTTCGCGCTTAAACCAAGCCATAAGAATTTGGTAATTAGGTAATTTTGTAATTTAATAATTGAAAACCGTATAAACAAAGACTCTGAAAATTACCCAATTACCCAATTGCAAAATTACTCAATCAGTATTCGATTCCCCTCTGTGCGATCACGCCCTTCTCGTATGCATGCTTCACCTGTCGCATCTCGGTGACCGTGTCGGCGGC
>Ga0310037_10000028_pt1 | contig 159366 bp, 131 predicted proteins | sample Sb_taG_11_FD_200239 | JGI IMG/M metagenome (GOLD analysis project Ga0310037, IMG submission 200239) | Peat soil microbial communities from Weissenstadt, Germany - Sb_50d_3_AS metaG (v2) (version 2) | ecosystem: Environmental > Terrestrial > Soil > Wetlands > Peat | place: Germany... | reverse complement strand
GGGCCAACTGCAAGAGCGCGACGGCCCGCAGGACGACCCGCACCTGCTGCACACCGCCGCTCAACAGTTTCCTCAACGCCTTCTGGTCCTTGCTTGTGACTTCGATACGCAGGGCTGGACGGGCCATGGCTCCTTCTTATTCAACTGACCGTAAGTTCAAGGCGACAAGGAACAGCAGTCCCCGGCAGCTTTCGCAGGTTTCCTAACCTCTGGTCTGCTTGACGAGATAGGGGAGGCTCTGTCAACTGACCGGTCGGCCTGAATCGCCAGCAGAACTTGCCTCTCGGTGTCGGGAGAGAGCATGCCGCGCCATATCCTCCTGACGGTGCCATTCGAGTCAACTAACAACACCGTCGGCGTGCCCCGAACACCGATTCCCGGAAGATCGATCTCGGAGAGGGTTTGAAGGTTATTCATAGACGCCGGTATTTCGCCCGTGACCTGCTGAAGCTTTTCCCCGAACACGGCGACGAGATGAGCAGCTGTGGCCCCCCTCCTCTCCATTTGTTCAAGCCGGTCATAAAAAGCCATGCTGGCTCTGCAGTATGGACATCCGACACGCAGTGCCAGCACAAGGCTCGCCGGGTGCGCGCGCCAGGAATACCCAGCCAGCGGCGGCAGATTGCTGCCTTCCACAATCTTGGCAACCGCTGGGCCATCGATTTGGTCAGCCATTTGTCGGCAGTGCCGTAATCTTCCATCAGGAAATAATCGCAGCCGATCACCTTCAGTTCGAGCGCGCCCGGCGCGCGATACCGTCCGCCCGCCATATATTCCTCGATCGACTCTTTTGGTTTTTGTTCTTTGAACAGGACGTAGGCCAGCAGGTAGTGTGCGTCCGCGGAATCCCCATTCGCGTCCAAATACCGGCGCACAGTGCTCTCGGCGTCGCTCAATTTCCCCTGATCCAGGAGAGCCTACGCCTCTTTGAGCGGGAGAGGCGCCGGAGCCGCTGGCAGCAACAAGGCCCCAAGAAAGACAACCGCCAACATCTACTAGAGTGTAGAACAGGGCCGTAGGGGTCGGGCACTGCCCGGCCCTGTTCACAGGCTAGAAACTAATTTGGAACTGCGCCTGCCCTTGGCGTTGCGTGTTGCCCTGGCTATTGATGGCCTTGCCGAAATTCGGATCAGCGAGCAGATAGAATGATCCCGGAAAACTCCCAAACACCACGCGGTTGAGCAGGTCGAAATACGAGAAGCGCAACTCCGCCCGAATTCTTCCTTCGGTACCTAGCGAGAACCTCTTGGAGAGAGAAACGTTCTCGTTCAAGTTCCAGGGAGCCCGGAGCGGAAGCACACGGGGTTCGGTTCCCAGCGTCCAAACGCCGGGTGCGGTAAATGCCGCTGAGTTGAGCACGGGCATATTCTGGTAAACGTTGCTCCAAGAGAACTGCTGCTGAACTCCTGGGACGATATTCACGCGGTTGCACGGCGCGCAGCCATTGCCAAGTGGATCGCCCGGCGCGACGACCGTGCCTCCAGTGCCACTGAATTGACTGCCGCTCCATAGCGGAGATCCAGTGGCATATTGAAGCAACGGGCTAATTTGCCAACCGCCGAGAATGTTGGACACCATGCCCTGGTTTCCCAAAAACTGCTTGCCTTTGCCGATCGGCAGTTCGTAGGTCGCGGCAATGTTAATCGCATTGGTCTGGTCGTTGTTGTCTATAGTCCATTCGGACTTCTGGTTGTTCTTGTTGTAATCTGTGGCCGCGAACGAAGTGAAACCAGAATTAGTGTTCGACATCATCTTCGATAAGTTGTACGAGACCAGGAAACTTAGCCCGGTCGTGTAGCGCTTTTCTACTTGCACTTGTAATGCGTTGTAGAGCGAAGACCCGGTGTCATCGAAATTGTTGAAGATGCTGGAGTACTGCGGGTAGGGCATGAGCGCCTGCAACACGGTAGCGCTGCTTCCGAACTGATTGACGAAATTTGCATACGGAGCGTTCACGCCCGCCGCAACCGCCGCCGCACTGGTAACTGGCAATCCCAGTGTACTGCCCAGCGTTAGATACTTCTGATCGAGCTGATTGATCGGATTCAACGCGGCCGGCAAGCGATTTCCACGGTTCCCCACGTACGCCGCCGAAACGAACATGTTGTATGGCAGTTCGCGTTGAATTCCGAGGTTCCATGCAAGCACGTACGGCGCGATCCCATCCTGGCTGAGGTTAAAGGCATTCACGCCGGCCCCCGTACCTAGAGTTGGGCTGAACGGAACGGCGCCGGGAAGTGGAATTATGTTGCTGTCCCAAGATCCGAATCCAGGTGTAGTACTTCCCGTGGAGTTGCGCTGGAAAGAACCATCCAGCAGGTTCCCGTAATTGACGGCAACCTTGTGCGTCCCGTACTCGTAGGCGCCGCCGTCCAGATAATTCTGCGCAAAGCCTCCCTGGATCACCGTTTTGTTGTTCAGCCCGTACGAGAAACCAACTCGCGGGCTGAAGTGGTTCCAGTGAATGGCCGCCCTGTTCACACCAGCGCATCCGGCGCAGCTCCCCAGCTTCGTCACTGCACCAGGCAGATTGTCGGCGGCAGCGTTCGGTACTTTGGAGTCAAAATAAACAACCAGGTTGTTCAATTCAGTGAACGGCACCATCACGTCCCACCGGACGCCGACGTTGATCGTCAGATTTGGCCGGATCTTGATGTCGTCCTGAATGTAGGGTGAGAAGTCGAAATTGCGCAGCCGTAGTTCGTTCGTCCCATATCGGTTTGCGCTGTCCACGCTACCTAAGAGGAAGCTAGCGAACGCGTTTCCTGTAGTGCCGATGTTGTTGGGGTCTGCCGTCTCCGCGTTGCTAAAATTGAAGCTGCCCGCGCATCGCTGGCACTCGTTATCGTCCTGGTAAGTACGCCGCATCTCCCAGCCGATATTGAACTGATGCTTTCCCTTGATCCACAAGTAGTTGTTCTCGATCACCCAACCCAGCTTCCTGTTGACCGATTCAATCCAGGGAGACCCAAAGTCGGTTGGCGCCAGAGGACCATTGAAGTGGATGTCCGAAAGTTGCGGCGCACCAGGCGCGGCTGCAAAGTTTTCGCCCTTGTTGATACTGATTTGATTGTTCAATTCCCCCAGCCAACTCGCTCCCGCGGTCATGACAAGGTGTGGAGTGAGGGAGTTCGCGTAGTTCAGGATGAACACGGTGCCCAAATCGGGTTGGGTGGTGGAACTCCCTAAAGGACCTTTCAGGTGTGAACTGGTTTCCGTACCGGTGGAGGTCCACGGATCACGCCATTCGCTCCAGTGGATCGATTGCTTGTCATTAATCACGTGGTCGATGTTGAAGCCCCATGGGGTTTGCCGCGTGGGAGTAACGCCGATATTTGATTGGAAATTTTGTGAATACCCAGGACCCGTGGGATCTGGCATCAATGGAATCAAACTGGCCGATAGCGGGCTGAACCGGTTCTGCGGAATTGAGTCGTTAGGAAATGGCTTTCCAGTTGTGGGGTCGAAGATCGTTAGGCCCGTGGCGCTGAAATTCCCTTGCTTCTCTGCAGCCGTTGGCAGGGACATGAAGGTGAGATCGGGCGTATTCCGGCGATACCACTCCACGTTGAAATGGAAGAAAGTCCGGTTCTTGCCGTTGTACAGTCGGGGAATCAGGACCGGCCCGCCGATCGTGAATCCATAGTTGTTCTCTCGATCGACTGGCACCGTGGAATTGTAGGCGCCACGCGCGTCAAACATGCTGTTGCGGAGGATCTCGAAAACATCGCCATGGAAGTCGTTGGTTCCAGAGGCGGTGTTATAGGTGACCACGCCTTGCGCCAATCCGTATTGCGCCGAAAATGAGGATCGCAACACATTGAATTCATTCACCTGCTCGAACGGCGGGTTCCAAATCGTCTGAAAGCCCTGCGTTTCCGATTGCGCCATCGGTATGCCGTTGAAAACAACCTCGCTCTCGAAATCCACACCGCCGTTAATTCGCTTGCTGAACGTTCCGCCGGTGACACCAGGCGCCAAAAAGACAAACGCGTCAATCTGGCGGCCGCGCCCGTCGCCCGCGTCCAGCTCAACCGGAAGGTTTTGCACCACTTTGTTCTCGATCGTCGTTCCTAGTTCCGGCTGTGTGGTGTTCAAAGTGATGACATTTTCAACAACTTCAACGCTCTGCGTCACATTGCCGGTTTGCAGAGCCACATCCACGCCGGATTGACGTGCTACCTCGACCAGCACGCCCGTATGTACGGCGGTCTGAAAGCCGGAGATTTCCACCTGAACGGTGTAATTTCCCGGAATTAAGTCGGTTAGCGTGTAAGTTCCGGACGAACTGGTTGTCGTGTGGCTGGCAACCTGTGTTGCCGTATTGGTAACGGTCACTTTTGCGTTCGGCACCACAGCGCCGGTTGCGTCAGTAACGGTTCCCGTGATTCCGCTGAGCGTTTGAGCGTACAACCCAGCCGATACGGCCAACATCAGCAGGCAGACTGCGAAGAATTTCCTCATGGTTTGTTCGAACTCCCTATCAACTCGGATTCGGATCGAAAACTAGTACCTATCATCTAGCGCCAATAGCACAGATCTAGTAGTGAAGAAACTGTGAAATCCTAGTGAAATCTTTTGTGCCCAGAGAGATATGGGAGTGTGTAACGTGTGTTTCTGTACATTGCAGTTGGAGTATAATCAACTCCATGCTTCAGGGAGGTGACGGGGCCCTGGCGGGTGGTTCCCCTTCCGGAATGAGACTGGGTTGGGTCTCTACTCCAATTGAGGGAAATAGCGCCGGGCCAGCAGCAGGGGTGTCAGCGGGCAAATCACCGCAGCGTATTTACCGTTGCGAGGATGTCGACATTGATGGCCTGCTCGGCTGTGTGAAGCGCGATGGCCAGGAACAATATCTCCGTCAACAGTGCTTCCACGTATTGGCATACCTGGTAGAGCGGCGCGATCGCATCGTCGGAAAAGAGGAGCTCATTGAAAACTTCTGGCGCGATACGGCCGTCACGGACAATGCGGTAGTTCAATGCATTGCGGAGATTCGAAGGGCTTTAGGTGACGACCCGCGCGGTCCACGATTCATCAAGACCATTCCCAAAGTTGGCTATCGTTTTATCGCTGCGGTGACCGAGGAGCTGCCGGTCGCGGAGCTGGAAGCAACCACCAGTGCTCCGGCGCCTAAGGAGACTGCCGGCGGCAGAGCCTCGCGATGGTTGAGGTGGATGCTGCTCGCTCTGGGGATTTCAGCCGCGCTGGCCGTCACGGTCTGGACACTCGCCCGACGCTTCGGGAATGATCGCGCGCCGCACGGTTTGCAGACGTCGAGGAAAACGCTGGCGGTTATGTATTTTGACAACCAGAGCGCCCGGCCGGAATTGAACTGGCTGAGCGAGGGTCTGGCGGACATGTTCATCACCGACATGGCGCATTTTGATCGCCTTTCGGTACTGAGCCGGCAACAGCTCCACTTGTTACTCGAGCGCACGACCCGCAAGCATCCCAACGAGATTCACTTTGACGAAGCCATCGAGATCGCGCGCAAGAGCCATGCCGACGAAGTGCTGCTCGGCAGTTTCATGACGCTGGGAGATAAGCTCCTGATCAACACACGGTTGTTCGACACTGGCAACGGACAACTGATGGCAGCGGATCAGTTCGTGGTGGACCAGCCCGCAGACATCGTGACCCAGGTTGACCTGCAAGCGCCCAAGCTCGCCGCGCGCCTGGGAGCGGCGCCTAACGACGCCAGCCAGAAAGCCGGATTGGCCGATGTAATGACGAAGAACATCGAAGCCTATCGGTACTATTCGCTCGGGGTCAGCAAGGCGCAAGCGTTTCAGAACGCCGAGGCCATGGCCCTGCTACGAAAGGCTATTCAATTGGATCCGCAGTTCGCGATGGCATATGCCCGAATTGGATACGCTTATTCGGTAACGGATTTTTTGCCCGATAAAGGCAAACCTTTCCTCAAAAAAGCCATCCAGTTATCCGACCATTTGACGGCAAAGGATCGGCTCTCCGTGATGGCATGGGATGCGATCGCCCGGCAGGAATATTCCGAAGCCATACAGATCCTGGAGAAAATTGTCGACCGATATCCTCTTGAAACCGAGGCATATACGCGCTTGGCGCGGCTTCTCTACTCCGAGGAGCGACCGGAAGAAACAATCGCGGTGGTCCGCCGCGGTCTGGCTGTGGATCCGGACTACGGCGACCTGTACAACGTGCTAGGCGTCTGTTTCCTGGGGCTGGGACGGTATGACGAAGCCATCGCGGCGCACGAGCGCTACGTGCAACTCGCACCCAACGAACCGAACGCTCACGACAGTCTGGGCATGTCATTTCAGCAGTCCGGAAAATACGAGAGAGCCATGGCCGAGTACAACGCCGCGCTGGCTCTGGACCCGGAATTCGAGCCAGCAATCATTCATTTAGGCGACGTTTACTTCCAGCAGGGACGCTATCGAGAAGCGGTTGCTCAGTACCAGCGCTACGTCCAAGTGACCAGGTCCGACACGGCGAAAGCGATCGGCTACGGCAGCATAGCCAAGGTCTACGCCAGCCAGCATGATTACGGCCGGGCGGAACAGGCCGCGCGCAACGAGCTCAAGTTGGAGCGGGGAGCTGTGTGGAATTCGCTGCTCATTGCCATGGAGCGCGGGGAAACGGCAAACGCGGCCGCGCTCAAGGCAAGTCTGGTTCGCAATGTGCCGTATCCGGGGCGAGGGTCCAGAAGCGAACTGCGGAGCTACGACTATTACCTGGGCGTGCTCGCACTTCGGGACCAGCAATCCGAACAGGCCATTGCGCATTTCAAGCAGGTGCTGCATCATTTGCCGCCGAGCTCGGGGATCGATCTTTACGAGGATTGTCTGGCCAACGCCTACCTCCAATTGTCCCGCGTGGATGAAGCCATCCTCGAGTACCAGCGGATTCTGCGCCGCAATCCGAATTACCCTCTAGCGCAATATCACCTGGCGCAGGCTTACGAGCGAAAAGGCAAAGCGCAGGAAGCTCGCTCCGCCTACGAGCAGTTTCTGCAGAATTGGAAGAGCGCGGACGCGGGTATTCCCGAAGTCCGCCAGGCGAAACGAGAGCTTACGGCGTTGGCGGGGAAGCCAAGCTAGAGATTCTCGACCCGGAGAAACACGATGGCCGCGCCGTCGTGTGACAGCGCCGGATCCGCGTATGTTGCCTTCGAGCCCTCGGTAAGACTGATCGGTTCTTGACTCTGCTTCCTTATCGTTAAGTTATGTCCGGTGGAGTTTACAGACACGAGAGTGCCCTGAAAGTTCAGCCATCCTCCAGCCAGCGCCCCTCTTATGTAGTCTTCGTCGCCTGTGTCCGAATCCAAAATATCGAAGGTTCCGTCCCAGGGAGAGAACAAACCGACCGACCGTTGTGTCACCACTACAACTCTAGGGTTGTTGGCCGCGCCCAGTTCGAATCCAACCAAGCGGAGCAGATCCGGCGGTGCAGAAGCGGCTCCGGTGGTCGAATGATCGTTCAGCGAAACCCAGACCAAATTCTGACCCCGGATGGCGAGAACCTTTTGGTCATCCGGCGTGAAGACGGGAGACCGATACCCTCCATCGAAAGTCAGTTTTTCTTGAGTCTTGTTCCTGCCGTCGGCTGACACTATCCAGACGTCCGCGGCCATGGGCTGACCCACACCCTTCAGACCGCGCGGTGTGGCCGAGATCCCGGTCAGCCGCAGGATCCGCGTGATGAGGGGTTCCGTCTTGGGTGGTTGCTTCTTCGGCTGTTCTTTCTTGGCTTGAAAAGCGCGGGCGCCCGACGCGCAGAGGGCCGCCAAAAACAGACGCCGGTTTGTCATTTGGGCACCCGGAATAGAGCGAACGAAGGGAGGTTAGGGGCAGGACTGACGATTGCGTGTTGGTTGCCGCCAGTGAGTTCTTGCACGCGCTGCCCGATCCACGCACCTAACTCCTGCCACTGAACCACCCCGACATGATTGTGATCAGCCTTACCTTGCAGACCTTCCAGTAGCGCCAAAGTGAAAGCTCCATGTCCCCATTCTTTGCGCTCCGCCGATTCCTCCTGGTCAGTCGAAGCGGCGAATGTGACCACGCCGTAGTACTGATTCTGCAAGTCCTTGATGATTTGCGAAAAGGTCTTGTCGTTCCGTCGCTTCTCGCCGGTCACGGCCGCCGCACGACATGTATCGACGAAGAGTACGACCTTGCTCCTGGCGGAATTGAGCCGATCCATAATCACGTTCCAGGATACGTCGTCGGCCTCCGGATCCCCGTGGAGATCGTGCTCGCGAGAGAAGAAATAGTAATTCTCGCCCAACAGTCCGCCATGGCCTGAAAGGAACAGGATCCGTATGTCGTTCTGCGTGCCTTCGTGGCTCAACCATGTAAGCCCCTCCAGAATCTCCAACCGATTCGCTCGCGTCTCCGGAATCAAACGAGTCTTCACTTCCCGAAACAGATCCTTGGCGAGGGTCTTCTGGCTCTCGAAGACCTGTTGCATTGCCAAGGCATCAGCATGGCCGAAGCCCAGGTTCCAGGCGGGCTTTTCGTAGTGAGAAATTCCGATAGCGAGCATGATGAGAGCCGGCTTATTGCGATCCGGTGCACCCGATTCGTAGCGAACTCTTCGCGTCTCAGGATCGGACATGGCCTTCTCGTTGGCGGCGATTACGGAAATGACGTTCTGGCCTTCCGCCAGTTGCACCACAGCCTCAACCCTGCGGCGGCGCGGATCACCCTTGGATAAACCGCTCGAGTTGTTGGCCTGGACGCCGTTCAGGAGAATCTTTACATCGGTGATGGGCAAGGTGTTCGAAAGTGCTTCGGCCTTCACCGTCAATTCCGGCTCACGGACCGTGCTGTCCTGCTCCGGCGCGGAGATCGAAATCATGGGCGGAAGGCTGGCAGCTACGCTCGCGGGGCCAGCCAGAGCCTCGTTGGGACGCTCAGGGACACTTTTGAGAGCCGCCCGGATGTCATGGGTTCTGAGATATTCCGCAATGAGAGCAGGCCGGTAGAATTGCTTTTGAAACTGCGTTGCGGAATAGAACTCGGCCGGTTGATCCACACCCCGGTTCAACTGCCAACCGATGTATTTATCTCCGTTAACGCTGGAAGTGTAGTAGCCCTCGGGTGTCCAGGCAACCCACTCCTGATCTTCGCCTACGAATACCGATAGCAGGTTTCGCCCTGACGGGATGTCCCACAAGCGGACCGTCTGATCGTCAGAGCCAGATACCAGTGTGCGCCCATCCAGCGACACGGCCACCGCCCAGACATCGGATGTGTGCCCCACGAGTTGCGCGAGAATCTTACCGGAATCGGTCGAGTACAGCGTAAGAAAGCCATATGCGCCGCCGCTTGCGAAATACTTACCTTCTGGCGTAAACGAGTAGCACGTATGCCACTGGCCGGACGTGGAGTCCCGTTCGATACTGTGGATCGCGGCTTGGCCCTTGGTGATCTCGAGAATGGCACGGGGCCAGACTTTTCCTGGCTTGGTCTGGAACTGGAGGTTTCCTACCCGATCTAGCGCGCGAATGAAGTTTACCCCGGATGGCGGCGGCCCTCCCAGGCTTACAGGCAATTCTCCAGACGCGTGAAGCAGGAGGGATTGCTCCAAGGGCCCCCGATCGTTGGGCCCGTTGTAATTGGAGATGTTGCCAAACGCGATCGATTGCCCGTCCTTGGCAAAAGCGACCGACCTGACGGGCTGCCCGGCGCCACGCAACTCGCGCTGAACTTTGCCCGACGCGATGTCCCACAAGAGAATCGCATTACGATCGCCGCCTCCGGTAGCGGCGGTCCGGGCATCAGGGGAAATGGCGGTTGCCAGTACGATATTGTCGTGCTTCGTGAAACGGGTCACAGGTTTCCCAGTTGGGAAATCGTATGCCGTGCACGTGTAGGGGTGGCTGACGGCGCCGGCGAGTAGCCGCGTACCGTCCGGACTGAACGACAGACCCTGAATCTGTGTCTCCGCCTTGGCGAATTCTCGTATGAATTCGCCAGTACGTCCGTTCCACAGGCGGATTGACTTGTCGTACCCTCCGGACACAATGTATTGGCCGTCTGGAGAAAACAGGACCGACTTGACCTCTGCCTGGTGACCTGTCATGCTACGGACCAAACGACCTGTAGCCGTTTCCCAGAGCCCCAACGTACGATCATCACTTCCTGCCACCAGTAGCTTTCCATCCGGCGAGAAGGCCACTGCGTATACCGCACCTTCGAAAGCGGGTTTCAGTTGTCGTGAAGTCTTGGTTTCGACATCCCCTACGCGTACCGTATTATCGAAGCTTCCCGACGCGAGATGACGATTGTCGGGCGAGAATGCCAAGCTTTCGATTACGTTCCCATGCCCCGTCAGAAGAGCAAGCACACGGCCAGATTGAAAATCGTGGATCCGAATTGTGCCGGTGTTGGCCGCCAGCCAACCCCCCACAGCGAGGTAGCGATTGTCCGGCGAGAGCGCCACCGCGTAGATTTTGCCCTCGCTGCCATCGCCGATCTGGCCGCGCAGCACCCGCGCAACGCGCCCAGTGGTCACGTCCCAGACGCGCACTGTTTTGTCGTCGCCAGCGGAGACGAGATACTTGCCGTCTCGGGTGAACATTACAGACTTAATGGTTGCCGTGTGCCCGCCGCTTTCGATGACCAGTCGTGGGTCTTCGGCATGTGCGGCGACCACCAGCAGGAATGCCACGGAGAGAAGCCTGGTCATTGGTCTGCCTCAAACAGCACGCTGAGAATTCGATCGTAGCCCACGATCTCGGTCTTCTTGATTTCTTTCTTGTCGATGGTGATCAGTGTCCGCCTTTGTTCGGGAGCAGACTTGAGATCGGCGGACGCGGCCAGAAAGACAACACCCTCTTTGCCTTCCCAGATCCTCCACGCCTTTCGTCCCGGCGGCAACGGATCCTTGCCGTCCAGGCTCGTGACTTGCGGCGCCTCCTTGTTTGCGATCAGCACGCCGAAGGTCACGGGCATGAAGAGGAACTGGATGACGACCAGAGCCGCAACCAGCACGGTGCCGAGACTCCATCTTGCACCTTCGCGCTGCCTGGCCAGCCACCATAGACCGAGGGTGGCGAGACATGCGCCCAGCAACAGCGCGAAATAGATCTGCTGGGAACTCCCGTCCGAGTCGAGCAGAATCCAGTGCGCCATCCACCACGGGTCTGGCAGAGTCCTGGCCAGCAGAAGATTCGAAAAGTTGAAGCACTGCCGAACGACAAACTGAATCCACAGCGTGGAGAAGATTACTGCAACCAACAGGAGCTGATTTGGCCGGTCAGCGAGCTTCTGGAAGGTGCTCCACCAAGTCCGGCGCAGCGCGAACAGAAAGAGCGCGGGAACCGAGGCGAGCAGAATCATCGTGGGAATCGTGGCCACCAGATAAACGAGGAACTGCGCACCGGCGAACAAGTATCGCTCGTCGAGTACCGCCAGATCTGTGCTGATACCAAAGGCAGTGAGGTGAAATCGGAGCGTGAGGTAGCCGAAGAAGTAGAGAATAAAGGTGCCGAGCGCGGAAAATACGGCCAATTTCCCGCTCAGCTCCTTTTTCTTCTCAGCGGATTCGCCGAGCTTCCCGGAAATCTCATCCAATCGTTCGCCAATGGTACTTAGATCCGCCAACGACATAGTCATTCTGGTCCGATATTAGTGAGATTATAGACTAGACCTAGCGTACTGGTGGTGAAATCAAATCAGCATCGCCGCTCGCTATTCGGACGGCGCTTTCGTTTTGACGCGGCCATCGCATCACTGTTCCGGTTGGCGCACGTCTCGATTGTCGCCGGTTAAGATCTTTCGCGGGCCGCAGAGAGCAGCCGTCAACTGTTCCGTGCGAGCGAGATTAGCCGCCCGGGTGGGCGCTGCCCAATGGGAACAGGAACCTGTGGCTCCAGCGGTATCATCGTTCACCAGGAGTGGATTTGAGTATGGAAGTGACACGACGGGTTTTCTCCGCGGCGGCTGTCGCCACCGCATTTGCTCCGATTGGGAGAGCCAGATCTCTGGAGCCGCTGTCTCCCGGAATCAAGATTTCGATGCAGGTCGACGAAAGCGTCAGCGATCAGGATCTGATCTGGATAGAGCAGGTGGGAGTGGACTACTTGAACGTTCAGACCGGAAAAGGACGCGCTACCCTGAGAATTTTCTCGCGATCAAGAAGCGCGCCGAAGCGGCCGGCTTAACGGTCTGGAACATATCCAACGATGACAACCGCAACATCGAGGAGATCACGCTCAACCTTCCCGGCCGCGACCAGAAAATCGAGTGGCTAAAACAGTATATTCGGGACACAGGCAAAGCTGGCATCGGCTACATCACATACGCGCATATGGCGAATGGCATTTGGTCGAGCCCGCCAGAAACCACACGCGGCGGCGGCAAGTCGCGGTCTTTTCACTTGGCCACCGCGAAGGGCTTTTGGAACGGCAAGGTCTACGAGGGGCCGCTCACGCATGGACGCAAGTATTCGAAAGAGGAACTCTGGGACAACTACACATACTTCATCCGGCAGATTGCCCCGGTTGCCGAGCAAGCAGGAGTGCGTATCGGAATCCATCCTGATGATCCTCCGGTTCCCGAGTTGGGTGGCATCCCGCGGCACATCTTCGGGACGTTCGACGGATATATGCGGGCTCTAGAAATTGCCGACTCGCCAAATATTGGAGTCTGCCTGTGCTGCGGAACGTGGATGGAGGGCGGAAAGGCCACTGGCAAGAATGTTTTCGAAGCAGCGCGAGCCTTCGCGAAAATGGGCAAACTCTGGAAAATCCATTTCCGCAACGTGACCGCTCCCATTCCCGACTTCGTCGAAACGTACATCGATAATGGTTACACCGACATGTGGAAGGTGATGAAGACGCTCGTGGATGTGGATTTCCGGGGCAACCTCATCGCCGATCACGTACCCACGATGGCGGGTGGCCGCCAATCTGCCTGGTCGTACAGCATGGGTTACATCCGCGCGCTCTACAACTCCGCGCGGGAGGAGAAAGCCAGCTGATGCAGGGAAACGGTCGCTGAGGGCCTCGAATCCGGCGGACGCACTATCGCTTTAAATCCGAGGTGAGTCCGATTGTCCTTGCGCGTCTCCACAGTCCACTTGATCACGCGGACGTTCCTCTACTTACACGGATTGTCACCTATAATAGTCCGCAATGTTGTTCCCCTACAACGCGCAACTCACTGCCGCTGTCCAAACCACGGTGCAGTCAATTCCAGGGGTGCTGCAGGTCCTGCAAACGATAGACGCGACGTGCGTAGACGGCGATGGCCTGAAATGGTTCAACTGGCTCTACCTAACCGTGACCCAGGCCGTGGAAAATCGCGTCGCCACCGGGGGGTTCAATGACTCTCCGTGGCTGGCGGAACTCGATGTGCAGTTTGCGGCCCTGTACTTCAGTGCGCTTCGCGCCGCGCTTACCGGCGCGCCGTGCCCCGGCAGTTGGGAAGCCATGTTTTCGCGTCGTGACGAGACCGAAATAGCCCGCATTCAGTTCGCACTGGCCGGCATGAACGCCCACATCAACCACGACCTGCCACTTGCCATCGTCGCCACGTGCAAGGACAGGAACACCGTGCCGCGACACGGGACACCGCAGTACAACGATTACACCGCGCTCAATGCTACGCTGGACGGCCTCATAGAGACGGCCAAGAAGACCCTCAACGTTCGGCTGCTTGGCGGTCCGCTTCCTGTCGTCTCGCACCTCGAAGATCTCATCGCGGCATGGAACCTCGCGGACTTCCGCGAAGGGGCGTGGAGACATGCAGAAAGCATCTGGCAGGATTCCGCGCTTGCAGTGGATATTCTCGAGGGCACGATAGAGAAAGTCACCGCATTCGCCAGCGAAGCCCTCCTGGTACCAGTGCCCTGAGTTTTTCGCGCGAGCCTGCGAGCCTCATGGATCCCGGATAATGCAGCATGCAATGGCAGACTATTGAGGACGCGAAGGCCAAGGATCGGGTCGAGGACTGACCGGCAGGTACGGACGGTGAGTTGAAGATTGGGATTGTCCTGTCGGATCGTCCAGCGACGGGCTATCGGAATCGCGAGTCAACCCGCGACGTTGTACTCGATGGCCGTCACTTCGAAACGGGCATAGGCGAACTCCACGCCGTTCAGTACCCATGCCACCTCGACGTGTCCGGGTACGCGCTGAATTCCGGTTTTGCCCCGAACGGCCTGCTGGCTCTCGACGTTAACTTGTCGGGTCCGCAAATGAACGACGCATACAACAAGAAATTCTTCGCGGATGCCCTCGATCGCGTGCGTGTGATTCCGGGTGTGCGCTCCGCCGACGCCGTCAGGTGTCCTCCTCTCGAAGGCGCATGCATGGGCTGGACGACACCCTACTCCGCCGAAGGCCGCCCCGAGCCGCCGGAGACCCAAAAGCCCTGGACGTTTGTGAACATGATCACTCCGGGATACTTTCAGACGATGCAGATTCCCCTTCTCGCCGGGCGCTATTTCACCGCGTCGGATGATGGCCGCTCGGGGCAGGTGGTGATCGTGAATCGAATCCTGGCGCGAAAGTTGTACCCGGACGGAAATGCAGTCGGAAAGCGGATGCAAAAAGTTACCAAAATGGTAACCGCCGTGCAACACTATTCGGCTGGCTGCAGATCGTCGGCATCGCAAGCGATGTCAAACAGTTCCATCTCGCGTCGCAGCAGCAATGGCCGGTCAACTGTTCGGCGTAACCAGCCACGATCCTCTCGCCTTTGTGATTGTGGCGGTCGTGCTGTGCGGCGTTGCGCTCGTGGCCTGTTACATCCCGGCTCGGCGCGCGTGCCGAGTGGATGCGGTGGTGTCTTTGCGGCATCAGTAGGTGCCGCAGTGACGATCGTTCTTACTCTTCGATTTCGGGGAGGGGGACCTGGTCGGCGGGGACGTGGACGATCTTGCCATCTTCCCAAAAGACCATCGGGACGCCGGCGCGGCGGTGTTCGAGGACGGCTTTGCGGAAGGCACGATCCAAGGCCGCCTGGATTGCGACATCGTCGTCGATTGCTTCTTCGATTTGGGGCGCTAGAACCTCAGCCACGATTCCATTGTCGCTCAATGCCCGTCCACATTTCCACTTCGTGCACCCGGTCGTCACGGCCGGCTCCGCCACCGGCTATCAGCCGACGCTGGTGCGGAACGGAATTGTCGAAGAAACGCCAACGTGTTGCCATCGTTCGGTAAATGCCGAAGAAATTCCGGAGTCCAGCTTCGTACCTCCTTCGGACCACCTCTTGAGGCACATGATGTCCACCCAACGAGACGCGCTCGGCTACGCGTTCAACGGCAAGATCTGGCGAAGGAAGGAAGAAGTAGAACAGGTAGAATGCATATCCCGTTTGCATCAGCTCACGAATCCACGGTGCCAAGCTGCGGCTGGCGAGGGTGGTTTCAAAAGCAACGTCGAGCCTCTGATCGGTGAGATGGTGCAGGCGGCGGAGCATTACTCTACCGGCTTCGATAGCTGCACCCTCCGGGTTGAACTCCGAAAGTCCCTTGGCGATAGTATCGGCATTCACAAACTCATGGACGCCCAAGGTTCCACGCAACAGTTCCACAGACGCAGTCGTCTTGCCGGCGCCGTTCGGCCCTGCCAGCACGATGAGATGCGGGCGCTCGAGAGGCATGCGGGAGCGGGCTAAATGTCCGGATTCCAGATGTCGGCCAGATCGAGGACAAATCCCGCGACGGGGCCTTCGCCTTTCAACACCGGCGGTTCAATCAGCTTCTCGGGTTCGCGGCGGGGACGGTAAATGTGGGCAGTATGGCGATCCGGGTCGAGGAGCCAGCCGAGTTTCACGCCGTTCGCCATCCAGGCTTCCATCTTTTTGCGCACGGCTGAGAGGCGATCACTGGGCGAGACCAGTTCCACGATGAAGTCGGGCACCACTGGCGGGAATTTACGCTTCTGCTCCCGAGTCAAAGATGCCAGGCGCTCGCGGTCAATCCAGGAAGCATCGGGCGATAGAGCGGAACCGTCGGGCAACAAGTATTCAGCGTTGGAATCGAACGCACGGCCGCGTCCGTCTCGCCGGGCCCAGTTTCCGAGTTGTCTCGCGAGCTCGTTATTACGGTTACTAGTTTCGCCTCCGGTCGGCGGCACAACGATGATTTCTCCCTTCGCAGTAAGCTCCATGCGAACATCGGGGTTGGCAACGCACAAATCGTAAAACTCGTCCTGGCAGATCGGGCGGTGCGGATTAATGCGGAATGGCGACTGAGATTCGATGTTCTTGAGCACCAGTTCCATACGCTCTATCTTCCCACCACGCCCGCCAGCGGGCTGCTGGCGCTGGCGTAGAGGCGCTTGGGCATGCGGCCGGATTCGTAGGCTAGGCGGCCGGATTCTACGGCCAGTTTCATGGCACGGGCCATTTTTTCGGCGTCTTCGGCTTCGGCGATGGCGGTGTTCATGAGCACGCCATCGGCGCCGAGTTCCATGGCAATGGCAGCGTCAGAGGCGGTGCCTACGCCGGCGTCGACAATTAGCGGGACGCTCGTGATCACCTCGCGCAAAATGCGCAGGTTGGTGACGTTCTGGATACCAAGCCCCGAGCCGATGGGAGCGGCGAGCGGCATAACCGCGGCGGCACCGGCGTCGACCAGCTTGCGGGCGTTGACGACGTCATCATTTGTATAGGGGAGCACCACGAAGCCGTCTTTTACCAGCGTGCGTGTGGCTTCGAGCAGGCCTTCGTTATCGGGGAAAAGAGTTTTCTGATCGCCGATTACTTCCAGCTTGATCCAGTTCGAAAGCCCGACTTCACGGGCGAGGTGCGCCGTGCGAATGGCGTCGTCGGCGGTGTAGCACGCGGCCGTGTTCGGCAGGATGAAGAGCTTAGAACGATCGATGTAGTCGAGAAGCGACTCCTTGGATTTATCCGTGAGGTTGACGCGGCGCACGGCGACGGTCACCATTTCGGCGCCGGACGCGGCGTGGCAGCGCGCCATTTCAGGAAAACTGCGGTATTTGCCGGTGCCCACGATGAGGCGCGAACGGAACTCGCGGCCGGCGATGATGAGGTTGTCTGACATTCCTCTATTCTATTCCCGGCTCTTGGAGCGGGCGGCGGAAGGGATTGAAATTGGTCGAGCGGTCGAAGGTGTCGACGCCTTCGTGGCGCTTCAGGAAATTAACAATCTTATACGTCAGCGGCGTGGCCAGTACTTCGTAGACCACTTTGAACAGGTAACCCCACACGATCAGACTGACAATGAGCTCGGGCGTGAGCGAACCGCCAAACGCCAGCGTCATGAAAACGATGGTATCGACAGCCTGGCCGACGACGGTGGAACCGACGGTGCGGGTCCAGAGGTATTTTCCATCGGTCCACAACTTCATTTTCGCCAGCACGAAGGAGTTGGCAAACTCGCCGCACCAATAGGCGATGAGGCTGGCGGCGACCATGCGCGGAACCTGGTAAAACACCGTGCGATACGCTTCCTGATTGTTCCAGCCGGGAGCGGGCGGCAGCCAAACCATGAAGAGGCACATCAGCGAAAGCAGGCCGGATGCGAAGAAGCCGATCCAGATGGCGCGGCGCGATGCGCCGTAGCCGTAGACCTCTGTAAAAACGTCGCCGAAGATATAGGTCAGGGGAAAAAGGAGTTGCGCGCCGCCGACGCGGACCGGTCCCAGCGCCGTGATTTTCTGGCCTACCAGATTCGAGATCAGAAGAAGGACGACGAAGATATGGACCAGCAGGTCATAGTAGCGAAATTCCCGGGCCCTCATCCGGCCGCGTTACCTTCCCATTTGATGCTGTGATCGGAGGTAACGGCGAGAGTTTCGGGGGGCGAGTCGATGCGGAAATAGGACCAGGGTCCGGGAATCCACGGGTAGCGGTCGATGATGGATTCGTTGATCTCGACGCCAAGGCCGGGCTTGCGGGGCACGATGAGATCGCCGTGATCGATTTCCAGCGGCTCTTTGAAAATCTCTTCGGCGAGCGGGAACGGATACATGCCCGGGCGGATTTCACTGGAGTAGCACGGGTACTCAAGCCACTCGACCACCATCTCGGGCCAGCAGATGCCCAGGTGCGCAGCGGCGAGCACCTCCAGCGCGGTGCCCCAGCTATGGAAGGCGAACTTCAAGCCCTCGTGCGCGATCTCGCTGAACAGGCGGCGCGCCATGGCGTAGCCGCCCTGGCAGCACACATCCATCTGGACGTAATCGACGCAGCCGGTAAGGACGAGATCGAGGTAACGCAGCTCGTTGGGCTCATGCTCGCCGCTGGCGATGGGCAGCAAATCTTCTTGTTTGAGACGGCGATAGGCTTGGTGATCGTCGGGAGGAAGCGGCTCTTCGAGCCACGCCACGCGCTGCGAAGCCATCTCTTTGGCGAGCTGTGTGACGGTGGAGAAATCGTAGCTGCGGTCACCCATACGCCACCAGGTGTGGGCGTCGACCATAAGGTCGAAGTCGGGACCGACGGCTTTACGCATCAGGCAAACCGTTTCGAGATCCTCGTCCGGGCCGCGGCCGGGGCGCATTTTATAGGCGCGGAAACCGAAATCGGCAACGGCGACCGCTTCTTCGGCGTAACGTTCGGGCGGCATGTACATGCCGGCACTGCCATAGAGGCGGATGCGATCGCGAACGCGGCCGCCGATGGTTTCAGAGAGCGGAGCGCCGAGGGATTTCGCGACCAGATCGTAAAGAGCGATTTCGACCGCACAGTAGACTTTGGCTATCTCCGGGTTCTGGCCGGGGCCATCGAAGAACTGGACGCGCAGGGCATCGGGATCGGCGAGCTTGCGCCCGAACAGGAATGGCGCGATGGTGTTCTGAATCGCGGCGTGTGCGCGTTCGCTGCCGGGGCCGGGGGCATAACCGGTGAGGCCGTTGTCGGTATCGATGCGGATGAGCATGGCGTCGCGTTTTAGGATGGTGCGCTCGCCGCCGTAGAAGGAGAGCTTCAACGGCTCCTTGAAAGGATAGGAGAGCAGAAACGAGCGGACGCTGGAGATTTTCATGGCTGGCAGATCGTAAGGGGCCGCCTGCTGTCACCGTAGCAAAACGCGGACCGCTTGCGATTTTCACCCGGTGCACCCAGAATAGCAAAAGTGCCCAACAAGGTCGTGGTGACGTATGACGACCGGAAAAAGGCTGAGCCGTACGCGGCGGCGTTGCGGCGGGCTGGCCTGGAACCGGTGCTGGTTTCGGCAGAGGACGCCCGGTCACTGGTGGGATTGGATGGCTTAGTACTGACTGGCGGGTGTGACATCGATCCGAAGCAATATGGCCAGGAGCCGGCTCCCGAGACCCAGAAACCGAACCCGGCGCGCGACCGCATGGAGATGGGTCTGCTGGGAGAAGCACTGGACCGGGATCTGCCGGTGCTGGCGATCTGCCGTGGCCTGCAATTGCTGAACGTGTACAAAGGCGGCACGCTGGTGCAGCATCTCAAGGGCGATCCGCATCGGCCGCCGGAAAGGCCGCGGACGGATCCCGCGAGACCCATGCACGATGTCCGCGTGGCGGCAGATACCAAGCTGTCGGCGATTCTCGGCGAGGGGCAGCATCCGGTCAACTCGCGGCATCATCAGGCAATCGACAAAGTGGGGGCTGGGCTGCGGATTTCGGCATCGTCGGTTAAGGACGGCATCGTGGAAGGGATCGAATTGCCGGACAAGGAATTCGTGGTGGCGGTGCAGTGGCACTCGGAGGATCAGGCCGCTAGCAGCGAAACCCAAATGAAACTTTTCCAGGCGTTCGCGGCGGCGGTGAACAGACGGAGCGCGGGCTAGATGTAAGTTGGGCTAGTCATCGCCCGCGATGCGCTGGGGCTAGGTCCGAGATCCTGTCCAGGGGCAAAGGTCGCAGCTCGGGATCGTTGAGCGCGAGTGGCAGAGGGTATCCATTTTTGATCGCCGAGCGCAGCTCGCCTTCGGCTCTTGCGAGGTTGAAGCCCAAGGTGGAAACGACTGCCCCATCGTACTGCGCGTCGAGATTCCGTGGATCGAGGGAGCGCGCTGCCAGGATTGAGGCGCGGGCAGCCTCAAAATCGTCCATCTTGGCGTAGTACAGGGCCATACGGCCTCGAATACCGGCATCTTCCGGATTCACGCCGAGAGCTTCGTCGCCCAAAGCCACGGCACGGAAGTAAGTCTCCATTGCTTTGCGCCTCTGGTTGGACCAGCGATAGGCGTCAGCGAGGTTTCCCATAAGCACTTCGGATTTGGGATCCGCCTGTACAGCCTTCTCGAAGACGGATACCGCTTCGCGATACTGCCCCAGGTAAAACAGCGCCGTTCCGAGGTTGCTGTAGTTAACGGCGTCGCCCTCCATCGCGATCGCTTTTTCAAAAAGACTTAGGGACTCCCGAAACCTGCCCGCTTGCAGGTAGGTGTTGCCCAGGTCGGTATAGTTGTCGCTAATCTGCGGTTCGAGTTCGATTGCTTTCTTAAACGCCCCTTCCGCCTCTTCCAGCCGGCCGATGGAAAACAAAACTACTCCCAGGGCATTATGATTGAGCCAGGAATGAGTATCCAGGTCAATGGCTTTTCGATAGGCAGCGAGCGCTTCTTGCGGATTCCCGCTGAGGAATCTTGCGCGGCCAAGCGCCCGATATGCCTCGTCGGAGGCGGGATTCCTCTCTATCGCGCGCTGGAGCAATTCCAATGCTTCGCGATATTGGCCGGTCGCGGTTTGAATCTTGGCGAGCTCAATCTGCGCTTCGGGCCGGTTCGGGCTGAGTTCCTGGGCGCGACGGGCAAACTGCCTGGCTTTTTCTAAATATGCCGTGTCGTGGGCATCTTTGAAGATGACGAGATTTGCGTCTGCGAGACCGGCGAAGGGGTAGAAATAACCGGGGTCCTGTTTCGAAGCTTCCTCGAACAACCTAGCGGCCTGCTCTGCGCCTGAGCGATTTCGATGCAAGCGCAGCAGCAGTTTCCCTTGCATGTAGAGTTTGTAGGCCTCGATATTTTGGGTAGCGTGCAGCACCGCCGGCAAGGGCTGAGGGTCGGCGTTCCATCCTAGTGCGTTGGCAATGGCCGTCCAGATCTGTTCTTCTAACGCGTCCAGTCTTCGAGGGCTGGCGCGAAATTCGCCGGCCCATCTGCCTCACCGGTTGCACAGTCGGCCACGTGGATGGTCGCCAGGATCTGGTTCTGATCTGCGCGCACCGACCCGCTGATCGCAGTCTCAGCGCGCGACCGGCACCCGGCGTCCGTTCCGGAAGCCGCACCGTCATCCATGATCAGGCGCACCCGCCCTGACTGTGTGGCTCGGGACGACAAGGCCTCGGTCAGGGTATCGGCAATGACACGCAGCGAGCTTGAGTCCCCAATGACGCGGAGAGGAACGATGGCCAATTTGGTTGAAGACGCATGTTGTCCGGCCGTGACATGGGAGCTTCTGCCACGGCTGACTCTCCCGTTAATGAAAAAAGAGGATACCGCAAGAGCTCCTAGCGCCAACCCTGCCACAGCCAACACGAGCCCGACGTTCTTCAGCCGCCCTTTTGCGGCCTTTGCAACCGGTGTCTCACTGGAGCAGGGAGCTTTGAGACCTTCCAAGACTGCAACTGCACTCTGCGGACGCTTGGCGGGGTCCACTTCGAGACACCTGAGGATGACGCGGTCAAGGGCGGCCGGAACCTCGGGGTTCAGGGTAGCCGGGCTCTTGATGCGGCACTCAAACCGTCCATGTGAGAGGAATGACGCCGTAGCGGAGGATGGAAGGCTACCGGTGGCCATCTCGTACAGGACCAGGCCGAGGGCGTACAGGTCTGTCCGGTGGTCCACTGGCAATCCCAGGGCCTGCTCGGGAGACATATACGCAGGGCTTCCGGGGCGCTCGCCGGGGCGGGGCGGTCGGTCGGACGCGGAACTTATGGACATTTTTTCGCACAAGGCCAAGCCCGTTCGCGTCCGTCAGTGCAGTAGCGCTTGTGGTTTCCTGGGGTAAGGTCTCTAAGCCTGTGAGTGGTCCTGCAAGTGGATTGCTCTCACCTGCAGAACCTCGCGTAACACGTCCGGTAGCGCCGGGCGCTCGGCTGTATAGGCGAAGAACGCTCGACGCTTCGCGAGAAAAATGAGCAGCTTAGCGGGCTGTATCAGAACCCAAAAAAGCCTCGGAATAACTCCCAGAACCAGGAGTACGAGGCATCTTTCATGATTGGAACTGGCATACACTTAGAGAATCGGCGGGAAACGACCTAGGCGTTAGGTTAGAACGGGGGGTTCAAATTGCGCAGCGAACCAGAGAGCTGTTTCACTGCAGGCGGGGGCGTTTCTGCTCGTTCCAGACGAGGCCGTCGAAGATGGCGAGGACTTGTTTGCGGTAGCTATAAACGCGCTGCAGAGATTCGCGGAAGGATTGCTCGAAGTCCCTGGCTTTCAACCATTTATCCAGCATCGCGGGGGGGACGTCAATGTCCTGGCGCAGGGTTTCCACGGAGTGGCCGCGCAGGAACAGGCCGTAGAAGAACGCCGCCTCCCGTTGCGGGGCCAGTGGGTCGAAATCGTCTCTCGCTGTCATCATAATCTCAGCGAAAATGCCAGTATAGCCGTGGGATCGTTCTCGATCAAGTGGTTTCGAGGGCTGCTATCATTGTCGCGGAAGCCCCATGCCTACCTTGATTTCCCGCCCGTCGCGGGTTGAAGCAGCCGGCAACAAGCCCAAGCTTATTGATGAGTATATCGGTCGTGTCAATTCAAAAAGTGAGGGCGTGAGCGTGGCGCGAATGCGGAGTCCGGCGGGTTGGCAGGAACCGGGGCAAACACCTGAGTTTGACGAGTACACCGTGGTGCTGAGAGGGGTATTGCGCGTGGAGCACCGGGGCGGAATGATGGATGTGCATGCCGGACAAGCGGTGCTGGCGGCGAGAGGCGAATGGGTGCGATACAGCACGCCGGACGCGGAGGGAGCGGAATATATCGCCGTGTGCGTGCCGGCTTTCTCCATTGAGACGGTGCACCGGGATGGCGCGTGAGTCATCATGAGAGATGGAGGGTTACCATGTCGCCCAAATTGGAATCCATGTTCGAGCCGCTGACCCGGAGCGCGAGCGTCACTGCCGTTTACGGTGAGGCGATTTCCGCCAATGACAAGACCATTATCCCGGTGGCCCGCATCGCCTATGGCTTCGGCGGCGGAAGGGGCCGCAAGCATCACGAGGGAGATTCCCCGGAAGGCGAAGGCGCAGGAGGCGGAGTCTACGCGGTGCCGATCGGCGTGGTGGAGGTCACGGACGCCGGAACGAGATTTATTGCATTGAACGATAAGAGGAAGCTGGCCGGAGTTCTGATGCTGGGATTCTGCCTGGGTGCGTTTTGGGCGCGGCTGCGGCGCTAGGCGGGAGTGCTCGCGCTAAATCGCGGCATAAATATAATGGCAATTATCCCTTGACAACAAGTACAGAACCGATTAGAATAAGGCTATGCAGTTTGATTCAAAGTCGATAGCTCGCGAGCAATCGCTACCCAAAGCACAGAAGTACACCTTGGCCGATTTCGACCGCGAATTCCGCGATGAAGACGCGTGCCTTGAGTACGTGAAAGAGCGGCGCTGGCCGGACGGCATCACTAAATGCGACAGTGAGAAATGCCAGGGCGCGGAGCGCAAGCATCACCGCGTTTCGGGCCGTACCGCATACGCTTGCGACTATTGCGGCAAGCACATCTATCCTCTGGCAGGAACGATCTTCGAAAAGACCACTACTCCGCTGAAGGACTGGTTTCACGCCATCTTCCAGATGGCTACCACCCGTTGCGGAATCTCGGCGAAGCAGATCCAGCGTGAAATCGGCGTCACCTACAAAACTGCATGGCGCATGTTCACTCAGATTCGGAAGCTCATGGTGGATGGTGATCTGCGGCTGGAGGGACCGACGGTCGAGATGGATGAGACCTACTTTGGCGGCAAGCGGCGCGCTGGCAAACGCGTACCGGGCAAGCGAATGATCGGAATCGGGCGTCCACCCGCTGGCGATTCGAAGAAAACTCCCATCGTCGGCATCGTTGAACGCAAGGGCCAGGGCCGCATCGTGGCCCGTGCCACTCGCGACGTAAAGGCGAGCACGCTGATGGGTATGGTTCGCGAGCACGTGATGCCCAAGAGCACCATCTACACCGACGAGCTTCATGCCTACTCCGGTATCGAGAAGATGGAGCGCGGCTACGAGCATAGGCGTATTCATCACAGCACTCACGTGTACGTCATGGGCGACGTTCATACCAACACTGTTGAGGGATTCTGGAGCTTGATTAAGCGCGGGATCGGCGGAACTCATCACGCCGTAAGCCAGAAGTTCTTGCAGAGCTATTTGGATGAATATGCGTTTCGCTACAACCGGCGGAACGTGGACCGCCCGATGTTCAAGCTGATCTTGGAGCGTGTTTCGGAGTGCCCGCAGGGAAGATCGCCCGCCCCAACAGCGAGTGAAACTCCCCTCGCGTAAGCGGGCGCGTCTTCTCTTCGGATTTAGGTTTAGCGACGGTCTTTGACTTTCTCGCCATATTAGTTCGCGTTCGGGCGCTAGCACGCCTTCACGCCGTACAGCCGAAGTGTACCAAGAAACTGCTGTACGGAAAAGGCTCCATGTACTCGGTGGTGGAACATATCGCGAGGGTGATTTGGCTAGGGCGATACTCCAAGGAGAATCTCATGGCGCTATTCTATGCAGCATACTTTGACGCCAGTGCAACTGGACACAGAAACGACCCTTACCCCGTACTCACTGTCGCCGGTGCCGTCGCGCCCGTAAAAAGATGGATACGCTTCGTGCGCGACTGGGAGCAGGTCCTCAAAGACGAAAATATAACAGAGTTCCACGCGACGGATTTCGCTGCCAGCCTCGGAGAGTACAAGGGTTGGAAGGGAGATAAAACCCGACGCGCAAACTTCTTAAGGCGACTGGGAGGAATAATCAAGCGCGATGTGAATAGGCTGTTCATGGTGACCGTCGAACTTGATGCATGGAGCGCAGTGAACCAAGAATATCTACTAGAAGAAACCTTCCATTCCCCATTTGCGCTCGCCGGTTTCAGCGTTCTTCTTCAGCTAAGAAAATGGGCACAGGGGAAGAAAATATCTGAACGCAGGATTCAATCCGTCTTCGAGGAAGGCGATGCCGGATGGGGCGGTCTCAAGAAACTCTGCGCACGTCACAATCTTGATCCGATAGAGTTGCCAAAACCAAAGGCGGTGCCATGTCAGCTTGGTGACTTCGTGGCGTGGAAAAACAGAATAGCCGCCACAAACTCACTTCGACGACTCGCGACAGACCCTAAACAGCAGACGACGCCTGAGGTAATAGAGAACCTTCGAGGCATCCTTAAGGAATTGGCCTCGCTTGACAAAATGCTTGTGCGTCCAGGTCCGGCGGGCGTCTACAGCCCGAAGGCCCTAATCCGGACTTGTCAACGTTCGAAAGTCCCAAAACGCTCAGAGTTTGTTCCGCCCAGCGTCTAGCTCCGGCCTGTCACGTCTCAATTCTAGCGCGTGTACTTGTGGTGACGGGATAATTGCCAATATAATTTATAATTGTACCCTCTTGCATTTGCGATCCTCGCCGGGGTACACTCGACTTCAGTAATGTTGGAAGGCTCCACAACTCGGCCCGTTCGCTCCGAATCTCTCATCGTCAGCATTATTATTCTGGTCATCGTATCCGGCCCCGCTTGAGGCCGCCCGGTTCGGTTAACCGAGGCCATCAGCGGGGAGCAAGAAACCGGCTGATGGCCTTTTTTGTTATGCAGGCACTTTTTTTTGAGGCATAGAGGAATATGTCGAATTTAATGAGCGGCGCCAAGATGCTGCTGGAATGTCTGGTTCGCGAAGGAGTGGATTGCTTCTTCGGCTATCCCGGAGGCGTCACGCTGCCTTTCTACGACGCCCTGTACGACCACCACATCCGCCACATACTGGTGCGCCACGAAGAAAACGCGTGCTTCGCGGCGGAAGGCTATGCGCGAGCGACCGGGAAAGTCGGCGTTTGTTGCGCGACGTCCGGCCCGGGCGCCACCAACCTGATCACGGGTCTGGTGGACTCGATGATGGATTCCATTCCGATTGTGGCCCTTACGGGACAGGTGCCGACAAAACTGATCGGGAGCGACGCGTTTCAGGAAGCGGATACGTTCGGCATCACGCGATCGTGCACCAAGCACAATTTCATGGTGAAGAACCTTGCCGACCTGCCGCAGATCGTGCACGAAGCGTTCTATATCGCATCGAGCGGGCGGCCGGGGCCGGTGCTGGTGGATGTGCCGAAGGACGTTTTTCAGGCCCAGGGGCATTACGCGCCGGTCACGAATATTCATCTTCCGGGTTACAAAGTGTTCACCGAAGGCCATACGGGACAGGTGAAGCGCGCGGCGCAGATGATTTGGGATGCGGAACGCCCGTGGGTTTATGCGGGTGGCGGCATCATTGCGGCCGGGGCTTCGACGGAGCTGCGTGAACTGGCGGAGATTGTGGATCTGCCGGTAGTGTGCACACTGATGGGGTTGGGCGGAATGCCGGCCGAGCACCCGAACTTTGTGAGCATGCCGGGAATGCACGGCAGCTACGCGGCCAACATGGGAATGTCGAATTGCGACGTGATGATCGCGCTGGGTGTGCGTTTTGACGATCGCGTGACTGGGCGGCTTTCGGCGTTCGCACCGCATGCCAAGGTGATCCACGTGGACATCGATCCGGCGGAGATCGGCAAGAATCGGGCGCCGGATCTGCCCATCGTGGGCGATGTCAAGCGCGTGCTCGAGAGGCTGAACGAGATCCTGGCGGAAGCGACGCCTGAGCGCAAAGCCAAGCATGCGGCTGACCGGAAGGCTTGGTGGGCGCAGGTGCGGGCATGGAAGCAGGAACATCCGCTCGTGCCGTCGTATTCCGATACGGAAATCAAGCCGCAGCACCTGATGGCGGAGATCGACAGGCTCTCGGGCGGACAGGCGATCGTTTGCTCGGATGTGGGGCAGCATCAGATGTGGGCAGCGCAACTGGTACGGTTCAGCGAGCCGCGGCTGTGGATCAACTCAGGCGGATTGGGGTCGATGGGATTCGGGCTGCCATCGGCGATCGGCGCGCAGTTCGCGCGGCCCGACAAGCTGGTGTTCGCGATTGTGGGCGATGGCGGCTTCCAGATGTCCATCCCGGAATTGTCCACCCTGGCAAGCTACGGCCTGCCGGTGAAGATTGTCGTGATGAACAACGGCTATCTGGGGATGGTCCGGCAGTGGCAGGAGCTGTTCTACAACAATCGTCTGAGCGCGGTGGAGCTGGATTGCTTCCCGGACGCCGAAAAACTCGCAGGAGCGTACGGGTTCAAAGGGCGAACCATCGACAAGCCACATGAGCTGGCGCCGGCGCTCGAGGCCGCGGTTCGCGAGCCGGGACCGTATCTGCTCAACGTTAAAGTGTCGCCTTTCGAGAACGTGTATCCCATGATCCCGGCCGGCGCCGCAGTTCACGAAATGGTGATGGGACCGCCGGAGCCGGTGGCCCTGACGAGTTGAAGGGAATTTATGCTGCAAGTGATTTCGCTCTTATTGGAAAACAAGCCAGGTGCGTTGATGCGCGTGACCGGCGTCCTGACCGCACGCGGTTACAACATTGAAACGTTGACCGTGGCGCGGACGCTCGACCCGGAGCTTTCGCGCATGACCATCGTGGTGGATGTCGACGCTACGCTGCGCGCCCAGGTGATCAAGCAGATGAACAAGCTGGTGAATGTCCTGCAAGCCGTGGATCTGACGGATTCGCGAGCGGTGGTGCGCGACCTGGTGTTGATTCGTGTGCGGGCGACGCTCGAACAGCGCACGGCGATTCTCAAGGAAGCTGAGATCTTCGGCGCGCGCGTCATCGATTCGTCGACCGAGGGATTTGCGCTCGAAGCGACCGACGATCCGGAGAAACTCGACGAATTTGTACAAGTGATGCGCAGCTACGGGGATATCGAAGTGATGCGCTCGGGCGCGCTGGCGATGTCGCTCGAAACCAAGAAACTGCGCCTCCAGCCGCCGGTGCCCGCGGGGCGAGGCAGGCGAGAAGACCAGACGGCAGTGGAAGTGATCGAGGAGAACTGAATGGCGAAGCGTTATTACGAAAAAGACGGAAATCTCGCGAACTTGAAAGGCAAGACAGTGGCCATTATCGGCTACGGCAGCCAGGGACACGCGCACGCGCTCAACCTGCGGGATTCGGGAGTAGACGTGGTGGTGGGCCTGTACAACGGAAGCAAGTCGTGGAAGAAGGCGGAGACCGCGGGTCTGAAGGTGATGACGGTTGCCGATGCAGCCAAGGCGGCCCAGGTGGTGATGATTCTGGTTTCGGACCATTTGCAGGCAGACCTATACACCAACGAAATCGCGCCGCACATGACCAAGGGCAAGACGTTGATGTTCGCTCACGGTTTTTGCATTCATTTCAAGCAGGTGATTCCGCCGGCCGATGTTGACGTATCAATGATCGCTCCGAAAGCGCCGGGGCATCGTGTGCGCGAGCTGTTCACGGAGGGCGTGGGCGTTCCGGCGCTGGTTGCGGTGCATCAGAACCCCTCGGGCAAGGCGCTCGAAAACGCGCTGGCATACGCGCTGGCGCTGGGCTGTCTGAAAGCTGGTGTCATCGAGACCACGTTCCGCGAAGAGACCGAGAGCGACCTGTTCGGCGAGCAAGCGGTGCTGTGCGGTGGCGCGAGTGCGTTGATCAAAGCGGGGTTCGAGACTTTGGTGGAAGCCGGTTACGCGCCAGAGATCGCTTACTTCGAGTGCCTGCATGAACTGAAGCTGATTGTCGATTTGATCCAGGAAGGCGGCCTGAGTTACATGCGGTACTCGGTTTCGGATACCGCGGAGTATGGTGATTACACTCGGGGGCCGCGCATCGTCAACGACCAGACGCGGGCCGAGATGCGGAAGATCCTTAGCGAAATACAGTCGGGTGAATTCGCGCGGCAATGGATCGCGGAAAACAAGAGCGGGCGCAAGAAGTTTCTCGCCATGCGCGAGGCGGCGCGGCATCAGAAGGTGGAAGAAGTCGGCCGCGAGCTGCGCGAAATGATGACGTTCCTGAAAAAGAAGAAGGAGGCGGGCGTACCGGAGGAGCAGCCGGCGCTGGCAGCGCAAAAATGAGGGTCTTCACTTTCGACACCACGCTGCGCGACGGCACGCAAGGCGAATCGGTTTCGTTTTCCGTAGACGACAAACTGGTCATCGCGCAGAAACTCGATGAGTTGGGCATTGATTACATCGAGGGCGGCTGGCCCGGTTCGAATCCCAAGGACAAGGAATTTTTTGAGCGCGCCAAAGAGCTGAAGCTGCACCACGCCAAGCTCTCGGCGTTCGGCTCAACGCGCTTTGCCAAGAATCCGGTGGAGCAGGACCGGAATGTCGCAGCGATCATCGCCGCGGGCACGCCGGTGGTTTCGATTTTCGGCAAGAGCTGGGAGTTGCACACGCAGCGAGCGCTCGGCATCACGGAACAAGAAAACCTCAAGCTGATTTCCGATACCGTGCGGTATCTGAAGGAGCACGGCAAAGAAGTCGTGTACGACGCCGAGCATTTCTTCGACGGCTATCACGCCAATGCCGCGTTTGCGCTGCGGACGCTGGAAGCCGCGCAAACGGCCGGCGCAGACGTGCTGGTGCTATGCGACACCAATGGCGGGACGCTGACCAGCCGCGTGGCGGAAATTGTGGCGGAGGTTCGTAGGCGCTTCGACGGCGTGATGGGCATTCACACGCACAATGATTCCGAGGTCGCGGTGGCCAATTCGCTCGCGGCCATCGAGCAAGGTTGTACGCACGTGCAGGGTTGCATGAACGGGTATGGCGAGCGATGTGGCAACGCCAATCTCTGCTCGATCATCGCTAACCTGGAATTGAAACTGGGGCACACCACCATCGGTCCGGAGCGGCTGACCAGTCTCGCGACCGTGGCGCGCTTCATCGCGGAGCTTGCGAACCTTCCGCTGCGCGGTGATCAGGCTTTTGTGGGGCACAGCGCGTTTGCCCACAAAGGCGGCGTGCATGTGAGCGCGGTGCTCAAAGACTCCGCCACGTACGAACATGTGCAACCGGAGGCCATCGGAAATCGCCAGCGCGTGCTGGTAAGCGATCTTTCCGGGCGCGCCAACGTGCTGTACAAGTTAAAGCAGCACGGCTTGGCGGACCGTCTGACCGAGGACGCAAGGCGCGAGCTGCTGGAGCGCATCAAGGAAATGGAGTACATGGGTTACGAGCTCGAAGCCGCCGAGGGAACCTTCGAGCTGCTGGTGCGCGAAGCGCTGCATCCGGGTTTGCATTTCTTCGACGTGGAGAACTACGAAGTCACCACGAAATCGTCCGGCGCGGTGGGTTCGCGATCGACGGCTACCGTGAACATTCGCGCGCAGGATGGCGTGCACTCTGCGACGGCCAGCGGACACGGGCCGATGAACGCGCTGGATCTCTGCCTGCGCAAATGTCTGTCGTCTCTCTATCCGCGGATTTCCGAGGTTCGGCTCACCGACTACAAGGTGCGCGTGCTCGAACCGCGGAAAGGGACGGCGGCGCGGGTACGCGTGCTGGTCGAGTGGTCGGACCATCGGAAGAGTTGGTCGACCGTTGGCGTGTCGGACAATGTGATCGAGGCGAGCTGGTCCGCGCTGGTGGATGCGATCCGGCTGGAACTGATGCGGCTGACTGAGCAGGATGACTCAGTCGAACGCGCCGTCGAAGACTACTGCTGGGGCGTGTAGTTCCACGGTGGCGGCTTCCGACATCAATCTCTGGGATACGCCGGAACACCGCTCGACTACCTCAAGCGAGCCGATACCATTCCGCACCGCACTGAGGGAGAAGCCGTGTTGCTGGCGTGTTTACCGCGACCGCTGGGGCGTGTGCTCGATTTGGGGAGTGGTGGCGGACGCCTGCTTTCTCTGGTAAAGCTGGCGCGGCCGCAGGCGGAAGCGGCCGCGGTGGATTTTTCGCGGACGATGTTAGAGCAGCTTCGCGAAAGGTTTGGCGCCGATCCCAACGTTCAGATCGTGGCACATGATCTGGACCAGGCGCTGCCCTCACTCGGCACGTTCGATGCGGTCGTCTCCAGTTTTGCGATCCACCATCTTCGGCATGAACGGAAACGAGCCCTTTACGCGGAGATTTACAAACTCCTGACGCCAGGCGGCGTGTTTTGCAATCTGGAGCATGTGGCATCGCCCACTGAAGAGCTGCACCGGCGATTTCTGGCCGAGCTCGCGGTTCCTCCGGGTGAGGAAGATCCGTCCAATAAGCTGCTGGATCTCGAGACGCAACTAAACTGGCTGCGCGAGATCGGCTTCAAAGACGTCGATTGTCATTGGAAGTGGCTGGAGCTGGCGCTGATGGCGGGGACGAAGCCGGCGTCGTGAGCGTAACTTGGTACTCCCCTCCAGAAATTCGTGGGGACTCACTCGTAGACGTCTGGATTTTTCAAGACACGGCGTTCCGTCTTTCGTTATCCTGCTGCTGAGAGGAAGAGAAATGAGATCAGAACTTTCTTACGTTGAGATCGGGGCAGGCGATGCCGGTAAGGCCCGGGCTTTCCTGGGGCAATTGTTCGGCTGGGATTTTCATCTCATGGGGGGCGGTCCCGAGGGCTGGTTCCAGACTCCCTCAATCAAAGTTGGGGTGCACGGAAACGATCCGACCCCGGGAATCCTGGTTTTTTTCAGCGTGCCCGATTTGGAACAAGCGATTGCGCAGGTGAGGGAACTGGGTGGTGAGGCCGACGAACCGGGTCCCGAAGAGCCTGGATTTGGCCGTTTTTCTACTTGCCGCGACCCGCAAGGAATTCGTTTCGGCCTTCATCGGCCCTGAACATAGTCGCCACCTCAGATAGTCGTCTCCAAGCCAATTGGCGGCGACTATCGCTATAAGAGCCCACTTCTGAAACCACTCCTTTAGTTAACGTTCCCTGTCTTACTCCCCACTCCGCTTAACGGATTTTAACTCCCGCCCGCCGAAACTCTCCCCCACAACCTGGTTTTGACTGTCCAGGAAGCAATGCTTCCGAGATTTGAAAAAGACGGCAAGGAGGAGGAAGACAATGAGGAAACTGGCATTGAGCACGATAATGGCGGCGGTTGTGGCGAGCGGCGTCTACGCGCAGGAGATCAAGGACCGCAAAGAAAATCAACAGGATCGCATCGCCAACGGCGTCGAGAGCGGGCAATTGACGTCCGGCGAGACCGCGAACCTGGAGCACAAGGAAGCCAACCTGAACAAGGAAATCCACAACGATCGCGCCGCGAACGGCGGCAATCTGACCAATAACGAGAAGGCGCAGGTCAACCGGCAGCAGAATCACCTGAGCAACCAGATCTACAACGACAAACACAATGCGGCCACGCAGCACTACGGCAACAACGAAGTCGGTGCGCGGCGCGAGAACCAGCAGGACCGTATCGCACAGGGCATCAAATCAGGACAGCTAACGGCGGGGGAAACCGCCAAGTTGGAAGGGCAGGAATCCAAGATCAATCGCGAGGTTCGCAACGATCGCGCCGCGAACGGCGGCAATCTGACTAATAAGCAAAAGGCGCAAATCAACCGGCAGCAAAACCGGGAGAGCGCGCGGATTTATAACAAAAAGCACAACGGGGCGACGGGGCCTAAGTAAAACACTTCACCGCAGAGGCACAGAGTCGCTGAGAAAACCGAAAGAAGTTCGCCGTGGTCCGGAGGACGCGGCGTCCGAGCCCGCGTAGCCCTGCCGAGGCGCGCGGGCTTCTTTTATTAATAAGCGCCTTTGGGGAACAATACGGCGCGGACGGTACGCGCCAAAATATAGATGTCCAGCCAGAGGGACCAATTACGGATGTAGTACGTGTCGAGAGCTTCCTGCACATCGAGGTCGCCATCGGAACGATCGGAAACCTGCCATAGGCCGGTCAGGCCGGGCTTGACGCGATTGCGCAGAGCGCGGAAACGCGGCCCAAAGCCATCGAGGTGATACGGCGGGAACGGCCGCGGACCCACCAGACTCATCTCTCCCTTCAGAACGCTCCATAATTGGGGCAATTCATCGAGGCTGGTACGGCGCAAGAACGGGCCGACTCCGGGTAGAATGCGCGGGTCTTTCTTGAGTTTGAAACGGCGCGACCATTCGGCGCGGGCCTGCGGGGACGACGACAGCACTCGCATCAGCAAGCCTTCGGCATCCATGTGCATGGTGCGCAGCTTGGGCATCCAAAGCCCGCGGCCGCCTTCGCCCTCGCGCTCCTGGCGGTAGATCAGCGGGCCGTGACTGGTCAGTTTGATCCACAGGGCGGCTGCGGCGATGAGCGGCAGAGAGATGACCCCCAGGAGCAGCGCGCCGGCAATATCGAGAGCACGTTTGGTCCAGCGGTTGAGGGGAACCAGCAGGTTTTGGCGCAACTCGAGCCCCAGAACTCCGCCTAAATCCCGCGCGGAAACCCACAAACTTGCGACGCCGAACAGGTCGGGAATCAGAATCACGTGGCGAAAGACGGTGCTCCAATCATCGAGCATCCACAGCAAGTCTTCACGGGCGACTTCCGGCATCGCCACTAAGGCGTGGTGAACGCGAAGCGCGGTGGCGAGCGCGTGGGCCATGGAGAGCGGGCCGGCCACGGGAATTCCGGCGCATTCTCCGAGAGCGCTTGGTCCATCGTTCAGGCAGGCCACGGGGCGCAGGCCCATTTCGGGGTGGCGGCGCAGGCGTTCAATCAACGTTTCAGCCTCATCCCCTGCCCCGAGCACGATCACCGGGACACCCCACCAATGTCGCCGGGCGAACAGGTGGCGCACCAGCGAACGAACCAAGGGCACAGCCGCGGCGGTAAAGCACCCGGAGAGAATCAGAAGACCTCGTGAATACGGGCCGGTGTGCTGTAGAAAGAACAGCGAGGCCGTGAGCACAAGACAAACGAATGTCGCGCCCGCGACGGCACGCCGCAGCTCTTCCACCGCGCCGAATGCGCCGCTGGTATACAGGCCCAGCGCGGCATAGGTGGCCGCGAAGAGGCCGAAAGACTCCCAGAAGCCGAGGAAGTTCGCGAGTCCGATTGTGGGGCGAAACCAATTCCATAGCGCAACGGCGATCGCGCGCGCCGCGAAAATGGCGAGGACATCCGCGACGAAGAGGGCCAGCGACGTTGCCCAAGGCCGGGCGCGCATCCCGACGACAGGGTGCAGAACTGGGGTGTGTCTAATTGAAAGTCCCGGGAATGCCGCCTGTGCGCCCATCTATGCCGCCCTGCCCGCGTTCCATCCGTACTTACGGAAGAACCGGACGGCGCCCGCCAACTGCGACCGGCCAGCGCGACTGAACGGCCGGCGAACGCCCTCGCGCGCTTGGACGTGAATGGCGCGAGCTTCCGGGATGCGATGCACAGTCCATCCAGCCTGGCGCATGCGGTAGCACCAATCGAGATCTTCCCAGTACAGAAAGTAGTTCTCGTCGAGCAAACCGACGTCCTGGATGGCAGTACGGCGTACCATGAGGGCCGCACCGGTTACCCAATCGACCTCGGTGGAGACCGGGCTCTCGCCGTGCATCAAATAGCAGCGGACGGCCCGGCTTTTCCAAAGAGCGTCCACGCGCAGCGCGCGCAATGCCAGTGCGCTGGGGGTTGGGAAGCGCCGGACGTTGGGCTGAGAGGCGCCGTCCGGACAAAACAGTTGCGGCGCGGCGATCGCGGCCTCGGGATGCGCGTCGAGGAACGCGATCAGCCGGTCAAGGAGTCCCGGCAGGCAGATGACGTCGGGGTTCAGCAGGAGCACGTAAGGGCACCGGACTGACTGGCGAATGCCGGCGTTGGCGTTGGCGGCGAATCCGTGGCAAACGGCGTTTCGCCGGACGATGACATCGGAGTAGTGTTCGCGTGTCCATTCAGCCGCACCGTCCGTGCCGGTGTTGTCGATGAGCGTCACCTGGAAGGCCGCACGATCGGGCAAGGCGTGCAGCGAGTCGAGACACTTTTCGAGCGCAACGCGATGATTGTGACTGACGACAACAATGGACACATCGGGAGTCATCATGCCGCCCCCAGACATGCCGCAAAATTCCTGGCGAAATGTTCCAGCTCAAAGCGCTTGGCAAACGAACGGAGCGCGCTCTCTCTCATCTGGCGGTGTGCCGCCGGCGCAAGGCTGAGCCAGCGATCGAGCAGGCCGATCGTGCCGGCGACATCGGCATTCGCTACCAATCCGGCTCCGTCCGCGTCGATCTCACGCCAGATATTTACCCCGTTGGAAATCAGGACGGGAACTCCGCACGCGAGCGCTTCGACTACCGTGATACCGAAGTTTTCCGTGTGCGAAGGAAGCGCCAGTACCTCGGCGCACTGTAAGGCGCCCCATTTCAGTTCGCCGTACAACGGGCCCGTGAAGGTCACGCGCGGGCCGACGCCCATTTGTGCGGCCAGACCCTCCAGATGAGCCTGCCAGCCACACTCATCGGGGCCTGCGATCACCAGCCGCAGCAGCGGATCGCGGTGTGCCACGTGAGCGAACGCCTCAATCAGCAGGTCACAACCTTTTTTTGGATGGATTCGGCCCAGCAACAATACGATTCGCGTCCCACGAAGTTGCGGGTGCGCAGCCATGAACGCTATGCGCTGGGCCGCGGCATCGCCAGTTGGCCGCGCGATCCCCAGGCCCACCACGCGCTCGCGACACTGGTACGGACGGAACGTCACGCGCGCCCGCAGACGCTCCTCTTCGCAAGTGAAGAGAACCCCGCGAGCGTCACGGACAACGCGCGATTCCGCCGCCAGCCAGCAGACTTTTTTCTGGATGTGCTTCCACGGGAAGGCGTCCTTAAAATACGGGTCGAGCATGCCGTGCGCGAAGACGAAATAGGGGACATTGCAGCCTCGTAAACCGCGCCAGGCGCCGACGCTGGTATACCGCCAGAGGCCGTGGACAACGACGGCGTCGTACTCCGAAGCGTGGCGTGCGACCCAGTCCGCAAGGCGCGGACTGTAGAGATAGCGTGTGGAAGCCGGACCGGCGCAGTGCACAGCTCCCAGCCAGGCGTCGGACCATTCCTCGCGCGGTAGGCGCAGCGTGACCAATTCCGGCCGGTGGCCCAGGCGGCCGAGCGCATGGGAGAGCTGGCGCGCGGCTTCCACGCTCCCGCCCAAAGCCGGGTCGATGTCGCCCACGCACTGCAAGATCCTCATTGGGGTTTGCGCAACAGATAGATGTCCTGGTTGCCGTTCCCTGCCGCTCCCCTCGGCCGGGAGAGAACCATCGAGAACCTCCCCTGCAAGCGCTGGCGAACATACGGTTCCGGGTGATATACGCTGCAAAGGTTGCTGCCTGCCGCCTGGCGATAGCGGACCACGATCCGGCCCGCGCCGTAATTGGCACGTTCGGTCTCGGTCAATTTCTGGAGGTACTCGTCGCCCTGAGTAGTAATGAGGAGATATCCGCCCGGCCGCAGGATTCTCCAAAGCTCGCTCATCCACGGTTGCTGTAAGTCTTCCGGCATATGCGTAAAAACTGAGAGCGCATATGCGAACTCAAACTTTTGATCGGCATAATCGAGCCGCGGCTCTAGGGTGTTCGACTGAAATTCCGCAAACGCGAGGTTTTGACGGCACCATGCGACCAGATCCGGATTCTGGTCGGCGCCATGCAGCCTGGCGCTGGTCAGGGGACGCCAATGACGAATGACGCGCCCGCAGCCGCAGCCGAAGTCGAAAATGCTTTGGAAGTGGGCGATTGGGACGCCGGCATCGGTGAGGGTGCGGCAGATGCTCTCGGCGCCCAGCTTTCCGCCTTCGGTGTACCATGTCGCATCCGCGGAGCCGGTGACGAGCACGATCAGCCTGGCGGGAGGGATCGGAAGACCATCGGCGGATGGCGCCGGGCGCTTGCCGCGCCTCAGGCTGCGCCAGCGTTCCCGGAACCGGAAGGCAGCAGGCGCAAGGCCCAGATGGCCGAGAATGCGCTTGAGCCAGCTCCTCATAATCCCCGCGGAACGGCGCGGCGTTCGATGGCAATTACGCAAACGATGGCCCCTGCAAGGGCCACATCGAGACGCGCCAGGCCGGCGAAAGGACTGAACAGAAGATGCCAGATGGCCCGCATCAGCGAGAAGGCAAACAGGACGGAAAACACGTCGAGCCGCCGGCGAAAAATGCAAAAGTGCAGCGCCCCGGCTACCGCTCCCCCCAGATAGACAAAGAACACGGTGCCGAACAGGCCCGCTTCAAACCACGCTTGTAGGATCTGAGAATGCGGCGAGAAAGTCGAGGTGTCGGTCTGCTGGCCGCGGTACCGGATGCCGGTGCGGTCGGCGAAGATGGAATCGTAACGGGATTGGAGCGCGAAATTGTTGGTTTGCGAGCCGTTGCCCAACCAAGGCGACTCGGCGATTGCACCCGCGGCTGTAACCAGGGAGGCGGTTCGCCAGGCGTTGGAGAAATGGCGGCGTTGGGAATATTCCTCGTCCGTCAGAACGTAGGCCCACAGAAAGAGTCCGATGCCGACGGATGCGAGTGCTCCAAGCAGGACCCAGGAAATCGACTTCCAGCGCAGAAGCGAGAGGCAGCGCGCGGCGAGCAGGGCGCCTGCGAGCAGACAGTTCCCGCCGATCTCCCGCGAGTCCAGCATCAGATGTAACAAGCCGACCGTCGTGAGCGCGACCGAGCCGAGTAAGACGCCGCGTGGAATCAGCAGCGGGACCAGGCAAGCAATGAGGATGGTCACAGGCGCCGAGGCGCCAAACTTCCAGTTTTCCAGCAGCCGGCCGTTGACGGCTAGAAATGCAATTGAAGCGGATGCCGCGGCGATTGCGTAGATCAGGATGTTGAAAGGGTTGCGGCGGCAGAGAAAATACAGGCCCGCGAGGTTGGTCCCGAGGAAAATCGGCCGAGCCCATCCGCGCAGCAGGTTCTGTGCTTCGGTTCCTAGCACCAGGTCGGTGATCACGTAAGCGAGGATGGTCACGCCGAGAGAGAGCATCAGGGGGGTAAATGGCCGACGCCAGAACTGCGCGTCCGTTAGGTGTGTGACGAGCGCCCAGACGGCCACGAGAGCCAGCAGAGCTTCGCTGGCATAGAGAATTCCGCCCCACTCCAGTTGCAGCGGCGTGCACAGGCCGATGATGCCCGCGGCGACCGAATGACTCAGGTACCGTCGGGGGCGAGCCCTTGAAACCGGGCGAGGCAACAACAATGCCGGCGCTGCTTGAGCAGCCATCTATCGTACCGCCATGGCGGACATGAGGTCTGGTTGCCGCGCAAACTGATGAAATGAGTCGGATATCCAATCCATCATGGGTTCGGTTAATCCCGGGTAGACGCCCACCCAGAACGTCCGGCGCATAACGGCGTCGGTGTTCGCGAGGTCGCCCGAGACCCGGTAGTTCACGCCCTGGAATGCCGGCTGGCGCGTGAGATTGCCGGCGAACAGCATACGCGTCGCGATGCGGCGGCTTTCCAGGAATTCCACCAGGGTATTGCGGCTGAACGGTGCGTCCTCGCGCAGGGTAACCGCGAAGCCGAACCAGCTCGGATCGGCGCATGCGTCGGCGCGCGGCAGGATGAGGAACTCCTCCAACTCGCTGAGGGATTCGCGCAGCCGGGTCCAGTTGCGTTTGCGAGCCTCGATGAAAGCTGGCAGCTTGCGCAGTTGTGCCACGCCAACGGCTGCCTGCATGTCGGTCAGTTTGAGGTTGTAACCCGCGTGGCTGTAAACGTATTTGTGATCGTAACCGGGCGGCAGATCGCCTATCTGCCAGCCAAAGCGCTTGCCGCAGGTGTTGTCGGCGCCGGTATTGCACCAGCAATCGCGGCCCCAGTCGCGAAAGGATTCGACGATCGTTTTCAACAACGGCTGATCGGTAAGCACGCAGCCGCCCTCGCCCATGGTGATGTGGTGGGCCGGATAAAAGCTGACGGTCGCCAAGTCTCCGAACGTGCCTGTGTGCCGTCCCCGCCACGTAGACCCCAGCGCGTCGCAATTGTCTTCAACCAGCCACAAGTCATGACGGCGAGCGATTTCCACGATACGGTCGAGATCGAACGGGTTGCCGAGCGTGTGCGCCAGCATAATTGCACGCGTGCGTGGCGTGACGGCTTCGGCGACCCGATCCGGGATGGCGTTGTAGGTGCCCAAGTCTACATCCACGAAGACCGGCACCAGGCCGTACTGCACGAGCGGAAACACGGTTGTGGGGAAGGCAGCGGCCACCGTTACGACTTCATCGCCAGGCTGCAAACGGCGCTCGCCCAGCTTGGGCGAAGTCAGGGCCGCGACTGCCAACAGATTTGCCGATGACCCGGAGTTGCAGAGCACGGCATGGCGGACGCCCACAAAGTGTGCGAACTCATGCTCGAAGCGTGTGGCATAGCGCCCGCTGGTCAGCCAGAAATCCAGGGCGGCGTCCACCAGGTGCACCAGCTCATCGGCATCGAACGCGCGGCCGGCGCATGGCACGAGCGTCTCTCCGGGGACGAACGTCCGGTCGGGAAACGCCGCGGCGTGGTATCGGACGACGCCAGCCAGGATCTCATCGCGGGTGGCGGTTTGGATCATCGGTTTGTCTCCAGCTCTTCGCCGGCGAAAAGGTACGACCAGTGGCGGTGCAGGTTAAACTTGTACAACGTCTTCATTACGCGCACTTCCATATCGGATGCCGGCGCGAAACCCGCGGCGATGATCTTCTCTCGCAGATGGATCCGATCGAGGCCCAGCGCCTCGCGCAGCCGGCCGGAGCCGGTTATGGAGTCGCCATAGATGCGAAAATCGCCCAGGAGTTTGTTGGTATAAGCGAACCGGCAGCCGGCCAGTGCCATGTCCACCACGAGCTCGCCATCCCAAGCTGTCTGGCTCGACAAGTTGAATCCACCGGTTCTGAGGAATGCCTCGCGGCGAAAGAACGTAGCCTGCTGCCAGAAGTAGCAGCTTTCGTAGGCGTAACGGCGCAGGTCGATGCGATCCGGCGTCCGGCGGCGAATGCTCGGGCGGCCCTGCTCATCAATAATGCGGATGGCGCCGCAGAGCACGTCCACTTCGGGGTGCTTCTCGAAATAGCGCAGGACGTAATCCAGCGCCCCCGGCGTAAAGCAGTCGTCGGAGTTGAGATAGCCCAGGATGTCCGCGTTGGTGGCGGCAAAGCCTTTGTTCAAGCCATCGGGCGGGCCCTGGTCCGGTTCTAAAATCACGCGGCTGAACCGCCGCCGGTAGCTTTCGATGACTCTTCGGGAACCATCCGTCGAACCGGGATCGACGATGACATACTCCAGGCGCTCGGGGTCCGACAAGTTTACCGATGCGATAGCCTGCGCGAGGTATCTCACCTGGTTGTAGGAAATGGTGACAACGCCTATCTTCATGCGTTCCAACTTTCCACGGCAGGCGGCAGAAATCGCTCCGTGATGTAGGCCAGGCTGACTGGCCGGCGGTGCCGCCTCATCGTACTCAACCACGCTGCGGCCAGGGTGGACGCGAGCGTCCAGCGTCCTTGTGTGTGCGCGGCAAACCAGATCCGCGCCTGGTGGTAGGCGTCGGCAAGCCGCAAGTCGCCCGAATGTGTGATAGACCCCTGATGGGCGCGGAAGAACACCAGCGGCTCGGCGACGTAACCGATCTCCTCATAACGCGCCGCAGTCATCAGGTAAAGCAACAGGTCGATGCCGGCTCCGTGCTGCTCAAAATCAACGATGGTTGGGGACGGGATGCTGAGGCGCAGGCTGCCACGCAGATCGCTCACACGAAACAGCGCCGCGCCGGGTGACACCGGAACACTCCCGCCGACCAGCGCGCTCCGGATGTATTGATGGCGCGGAAACCTGCCAGTGTGCGCATCGAAACGATATGCCAGATGGCTGGCCTGCGGTTCCGGCCCAATTAGAGCCATTGTGAACACGAATGCCACGTGCGGATCGCGCATCAACGGCAGCGTTTTTTCCAAGTAGTAAGATGAGAGCACATCGTCGGAGAACAAGAGCTTGCCGTAGCGGCCTTGGGCTTCGCGGAAGCATCGCTGCCAGTTGCGCACGGGGCCGATGTTCTCCGCATTGCGAAAGATGCGCACGCGCGAATCGGCGCGCGCAAATTCCTGGCACAAGTCCCAGGTCCCGTCAGTCGAGGCATTGTCGACGACAACAACTTCTAGATCACGGGAAGTCTGCGCCAGCGCTGATTTGAGACAGTCCGCCAACAGCGCGCGCCGGTTGTAGACGGGAACCATGATGCTGACCAGCGGTGCACTCATACGGCCGCCTCCGAGAGGCCCGCCTCCGAGAGGCCCGCCTCGGAAAGGCTCGCCGCCGGCAGCGGCGCGTCGCGCTTCCAGATGAGCATCTCGACGGTGAGCTGGTAGCAAACGCTTGTGACGATGTTCGATGCGGCAAATGCCCAGGCGAACTTCATGAGCGTCAGCCCGCGCAAAGCGAACGCCCCGATCAGCGCCACGTTCACGAGCGCGTTGGCGACGTAGAAAAGTGTATTCAGGCCGGGACGGCCCATGCCGTTGACCAAATGAAAAGGTGCGGGGGATAAGGCCAGAAAGAAGTAAGCCAGGCCAAAAACCGGAATCAACGGTGCGACGGAAGCCGCCATCTGCGCCCCGAGCCACAGAGCCAGCAGGGGCCGGGCGAAAGCCACCAAGCCGGCGAATCCGGCCAGAGCGGCCAGGGCGCTCGCGCCGAGCATGCGCAAATACATCCGGCGCAGCGATGCCCTGTCCCGCGAAACGGTCGCTAGGGGGAACATCACCTCGCTCGCGGCATTGACGGCGGCGTGCAGCTTGGAAGGCGCTACCGCAGCGGCCTGGTAAATCGAAACAGCGGCCGGACCCATGGCGAAACCCACGAGAAATCTCTGGATTTGGTATAGGAAGAATCCGGCAATTGAATTTACTGTCAGGGCCCAGCCGAAACCCAGCATGCGGCGAAACGCTACCGGCCTTGCCTGGCGCATCCGGATGCCGCAATCGCGGCACAAACGTAGACCGTCGAAGGCGATTACGGCCAGTGCGGCGAAATTGGCGATCACCACCGCGGTCATCGCTTGCACCAGACCGGCTCCAGCGAGGACAGCGAGGGTTGCGCAGCCAGAGCACGTGAGGGAGAACAGAAAGACGAAGATTGCGGCGCGATCGAAGCGTCCGGCGGCTTTGGCGATCGAGACAAACACCATCGCCGGCATATATGCCGCAAACTGGAGGCCGGCCAGCCGGAACACCAGCACCGCGTCCGCCGCGAGGCGTGCGTCAATCTTGAAAAGGTGCGGGCAGAGTGGCGCCAGCGCCTCGATAATCAAGGCACCTATGGCGCCTATTCCGCCGTAGAAAACTAGCGAGGTGGCGACGACATCCGCCGCCGCTTTCGCGCGCCCCGCAGCCAGGTCCTGCGCCACAAAGCGCAGGGTCGCGGCGGAGAACCCGAGGTCGAGCAGCATCACGGCGCCGCCCATCGACATCGCCAGAAGATAGACGCCGAACGCCGTCGTTCCCAGATGCCGAATGAGCACCGGATAGCTTGCCAACACAACGACAGCGGGCGCTACGAAGCCGATGAGCCCATGCACGGCGTTCCGCAGTACGTTCACGCCGCCCACCTGCCTTTCGACCACTCGACCAGCTCTTCCATGCCCTCATCGATCGCAACCGAGGGCCTCCATCCGAGATACTGGGTGGCTTTGCGAATGTCCGCAATGAAGACCTTCTGATCCCCTGCCCGCGGCGGCCCTGCGGTGTAGTTCATGGGGAAGGCATATTCAGATTCCAGCAGCGTGAACAGCTCGACCAGCGACAGGCTGGCGCGCGGACCGCCGCCGATATTGAACGCCTGCCCAAACGCCAGGCTCTCACGCGGCGTCTTGGCGATGGCGCGATAGCACTCGATCAAATCGGAGACATGCAGCAAATCCCGCACCTGCTTGCCGTCGCCGCTAATGCGAAATTTGCGTCGCTCCACGCCCATTTGTACGAAATATGAGACCCAACCCTGGTCTTCGGATGCGTACTGCCGGCCGCCGTAAATACTCGATTGCCGCAGCGCCACGGTGCTCAACCCGTAGACGCGGTGGTAGTCGAGAGCGTACTGATCGGCCGCGCCTTTGGAACACGAGTATCCGCCATGCAAATCGATGGGCAGATTCTCGGCCAGGCCTTCCGGAAAATCAGGCAAGCGGTAGCGCGTGGCGTCCTCGGTGACATCCAGGCCGCGCAGGTCGCCGTAGACCTTATTGGTGCTGGCGTAGATCAGCTTGGCTTTGGGCAGGAACCGCCGCGTGGCTTCCAGGACGTTGAAAGTGCCGAGCGCGTTGGTGTCGAAGTCGTAGCGAGGATTCTCAATGGACGCAACCAGCGACACTTGGCCGGCCAGATGCAACACTACGTCCGTGTTGGTGTGCGCCTGCCAGTAAGAGTTGACCTGGTCGGGAAACCGGACATCCAGATAATCGACGCCCAGGCCGAAGTGCTCTCGCAAATATTCCTGGTTGTACTTGGCGCCCGCGCGGTGGAAGTTGTCGGCCAGCACACAGCGATCCCCCGCGCGCACCAGCGTCTCGGCCGCATTGGTTCCGATGAAGCCTCCACCGCCTGTGATCAGCCACTTCACGCGGACAGCTCCTTCACTCCAGCGGCCTTGTACGACTCGATGGTGCGAGCTAGTCCGTCGGCGAGACTCACCCGCGGCCGCCAGCCCAGCTCGACATGCGCTCTGGTGGGATCGGAGACCAGGAACGGCGGATCGCACCGTCCGCGGGTCGCGCGATCGAACCAGCAGAGACGAGCGGGCGCACCCATCATCTCGACGATCTCTTCGACCATCCGCCGCACGCTGCGCGCCTCGGCCGGGCCCGTGCCGATGTTGTAAACCTTCCCCACGGCAGCCTGCGCGGTGAGCCCCAGCCTGAGCGCGTCTACAACGTCCTCCACAAAGACGTAATCACGCACCTGGCTGCCCAGCGTCAGTCGGATGGGCTCACCCGCTTGCGCCTGCAGAATTGTGTAGGGCACCAGCTTGGCCGCGCTCTCACCCGGCCCATAAATACTGAACGGCCGGAACGTGACCAGCGGCAACCCCTCCAGGCGATAGAGAGCATCCAGCAGCATCCACCCCGCTGCCTTCGAAGCCCCGTACAGATTGGGCGCGCCAAGCGGTGTGGATTCATCCATCGGCTGCGCCTGCGGGCGGTATTCGAATCCGGTGCCCACATGCACAAAGCGTTCCACGCCGTGCGCCATGGCTAGGCGAGCCAGCGATGCGGTCGCAAGCACATTCACCGCCGCCACGTTCTCTAAGGTTTCTGCTTCCGTCTCGACGCCCGCAGCCGCAAGATGAATCACAGCGGAAAAACGAAACTGGCGGAAAAGTTTTTCGAGCGCAACCCCATCCCGCAGGTCGATGCGGAAGTGCCGCTTATCCTGCTCGATTCGGTTCTTGTGGAACAGGCTCACCACGTCGACGCCCTGACGCACCAGGGACCGCACCAAGTGGCTACCGACGAATCCCGAAGCTCCTGTCACCAGAATCGGATTCACGCCCATACCCTCCACGGTGCCTGGCCCGAGCTCCACAGCTTCTCCAGCAGCATTTTTTCCCGCAGCGTGTCCATGGGCTGCCAGAAACCTTCGTGGTAGAACGCCATCAATTCGTTCTCGCGAGCCAGTGCTTCCAGCGGCTCGCGCTCCCATATGGTTTTGTCGCCCGCGATGAAGTCGAGCACTCCCGGCTCGAGGACGAAAAAGCCGCCGTTTATCCAGCCTTCGCCCGTCTGCGGTTTTTCCGTAAACTCGACGATCTGGCCGCCCCCATTCAAACGCAATCCGCCAAACCGCGCCGGAGGCCGTACTGCCGAAACAGTCGCGAGCTTGCCGTGCGCCCGATGAAACTCGACCAGATCGCAGATGTTGATGTTGGCCACGCAGTCGCCGTAGGTGAGCAGGAAGGTTTCGTTCCCGATCCACTCGCCGAGGCGCTTGATGCGCCCACCGGTATCGGTATGGAGGCCCGTATCCACCAGGTGCACGCGCCAGCCAGGCTGGCGCTTATGGTGCATGACCGTGTCGCCGTTGCAAAGATCAATAGTCAGGTCATTGTTGAGCGCGTAGAAATTCAGAAAGTAGTCTTTGATGCACTCGCCCTTGTACCCCAGCGCGACAACGAACTCGGCGAATCCGTACGTGGCATAGATGTTCATGAGATGCCACAGCATTGGCTTGCCGCCAATCTCCACCATGGGCTTCGGTTTGATCTGCGTCTCTTCCGCGAGACGCGTTCCGAGCCCCCCCGCCAAGATCACCGTCTTCATGTCCTACCCGTCACGCCCCGGCCTTCGCGCCCTTGCCCTGCTTGTAATATTTGGCGTAGTGCGCGTAATAGTAATAGCTTTCGCTCGTGTCCTGACGCACTTCGTTCAGGACCACACCCAGCGTATTGGCGCGCAGCCTCGCCAGGATTCCGAGGACGGAGGCCGCAGCCTTACGCGGCGTTTGCCCAGCGCGCGTCACCACCACCACTCCGTCAACCGCTGTAGCCATTTCGAGCGGCTCGGCAAAGCCGAGCAGCGGCGGCGCATCCAGAATGATGAGGTCGTATTCGCGCGACGCCTCGTCCAAAAGTTGGGTCAGCCCTTGCCCCAGCAAGTCAGCGGCAATGTGCGAAGGCGGCCCGGCCGGCAGAATGTCGAAGTGCGTGGTGCCCACTGGCGTCAAAATTGCGTCTCGCCAGGGCAGCCCCGACACCAGCACGTTGGATAAACCGATGGAGCCGGGCAGCTGGAATCGCCGGTGTACGCTCGGGCGGCGCATGTCGCCGTCGATTAAAAGCGTCTTCTGCCGTTGTGCCGCGTGCGTGAGCGCCAGGTGCGCCGCAATAGTGGACTTCCCTTCCCCCGGCGATGCGCTCGTGATCAAGATGGAATGCACACGCCGGTCGAAATCGGCAAGCAGAATCGAATTACGCAGTGCCCGTACCGCCTCGCCATAAGCTGTCGAAACCGGGTCCTCGTCGGCGCGTGCCAGCGCCACACTAGGGCCCGAACCCTTCCCGTTCGCCGCAACCACGGAACCGATCCGAGTTCGCCAGTGCTTCACCATGGGCAGCGAGCCGATCACTTCGGCGTTCAGCAGCCGCGGCACCAGGTCGGGATCGCGTACAGTTTTATCCAGTGAATCGCTGACGATGGCCGCACCCGCGCCCATCACCGTCGAAAGCAGAAGCGCTACGAGCAGGTTCAGCCCAAGGCGCGGAAAAACCGGCTTCATGCCGGGCCGCGCGGCGTCGGCTATGCGGATCGAGCTGTCTTGAAAACTGGCGTTGATGCTGGCTTCTTTGATCTTGCGCACCAGCTCGTCGTAGACTTTGCGGTCACCCTCCGCCTCGCGCTTGAGCGACTGGTACTCAAACGAGTGCGCGTTCAACTGGTCGAATTGCGCCTTGGTATCCGCCACCGCACGCGCCAGCATGCGTTCCCGGTTCGCCGATTCTTCGAATTCCGATTCCACCCGTTGCGCGATATTGGCGCGGGTCACCTGAAGCTGCCGGTCGATCTCGGCCACCTGCCCGGCGGCTTTCTTGTATTCGGGGTGATTCACCCCATAGTGCGTTTGCGCGTCGGCGAACTTCTCCTGCATTTCGTTCTGCCGCTCCAGTAATTTCTTCAGCGCGTCCCCTTGCGTCGAGACCTGCGCTGCCGCGAAACTGCCTCCGCGCACTGAGTTGAAGGCGGCTTCTTTGCGCACGCGATCCGCCTGCGCGTTGGTGTATTCGGTGTTCAATTGCAAAAGCCGCGCCGAGAGGATATTGGTCTTCTCCTCGGGATTGATCACGTTTAGTTCGCGCTCGAACTTCAGGAGCCGCTCGGTGGAGGATTCCATCTTGGCCTTCAGCTCTTCCAGCTCCCTCTCCATGTAGGACGCGAGATTGGTGGAGGAGCGCACGCGCAGATTGTAGGCGTGCTGCAAGTATGAATTGGCGATAGCGTTGGCCACGTCGGCCGCCAAGTGCGCATCCGGCGAGCGGTAACTGATGAGCAGCAGATAAGTATTGGGTGGGCGCGAGACTTTTAAACGGCGGAGCAGGATGGGCGCCCCTTCCACTTGCGCCGGACTCAACTGAGGCAAGTCGCGAAACTGCTGCTCGCGCTCCAGCAGCTTGTATTTCTGAGCCACCGGCCGAAGAACGGCGTCGGCTTCAATCAGCCGGATCTGCGTGGCCAGGAACTGATCGGAATCGTTGTCACTGGCTCGTATGGCGGCATCGCCGATAACACCCGCGGGCGCCTGCCGGTCGATATCGATCACCGCCGTGGATTCATAAATCGGCGTCACTCGCGAGGAGACGATCAGCGTGGCCAGCTCGCAAGCGGTGATGAAGGCCATGATCCTCCAACGATGCCGCCGGAGGACCCAGAGATGATGGGCGAACGGCGGCGAGCCGTCGTCGGCATCACCTTCCAGGGCCTGCGGCCAGTTGGGGTACGCCGGCATCCGCACATCTTCGATCGGTGCGGGGAGATTACGGTGCATACTCTACCGCCAGATGAGCAGCCCGGACGTGGTGGCGGCTCCGAATCCGACAATCTTCTCCAGCGCCGACGCGCTCAACCGACGCCCTTTGTCATCGGGCACATAGAAAATGTCATCGGCCATCAGCGTCACATCGGGCGATTTGCGGGCAATGATCCGGTTCAACGGCACGGGGATTTCTTCCTTGTCCTGCGCCCCTGGTTTTAGGCGATAGATATAGGCCTGCTTGGAGGAAAACGGAGCTAACCCGCCGGCCAGCGCCAGTAGTTTCAGGACGCTGGTCTCTTTGCCGTCCTTCAGGGTGAATGCACCGGGATTTTTTATATTCCCTAGTACATAAATCCGGGCCGCTTCCGGCACGCGGATTTCCTCGCCGCCCACGAGGCGCCGGTTGAGCTCGGGATGCTCACCCTCCAGCAGCGCCCGGACCGCGATGTGCTCGGTTGTGGTTTTCCCGTCGGCCGCGCTGCGCGTCAGCAGGATCTCGGAACCCGCCTCCGGAGCCAGGCCGTCAGCGCGTGTCAGCGCATCGAGCAAATTGATATTTCCCGCTGCCTGAAATGTCACCGGATGCTTCACCGCACCCGCAACACTAACCGGCCGGCTGCGATATTCGACTACGGTGACCGTGACCACCGGGTCCACGAGGATTTGCTCGGCGCTCAGTGCGTCGGCAATGGCGCCTTCCAACTCCCGAGGCATCAAACCTGCCGCAGGAATGGCGCGCCTCAGCATCGGCAGCCGGATCTGTCCTTCCTGGCTGACTCGGATTGTCCGGGTCAGCTCCGGCGAGTCATACACGGCAACGGCAATGAGATCGTCGGAACCGATCTTCTGCGCGGGCAGGTTGGCGTTCGCCATCTCTGCGCCCTGATCCGCGCGCAGCATGGCCAGACACACGAAGACACTCGACGCCGCGAGTAGCAATTTCATAGGTGCTCAAATCACTAGTGCAGGCGTTTCTGGTTGGCTCTCAGGCAAAATGCGGGCTGGACGTGCGGGATACAAGGGATTGTGCGGAAGATTGATGACGCAGATGCCGCGTTTCCACCCGGGCCGCTCACGTGGCGCATTTTCTCTGAAAGATTTTTTTTGACTTTGGCAATCTTTCGGCTCGATCTGCCTCATTTCTAATCAGGAGGTGAGGCCCAATGCCAAATGACCAGAACCTGATGAAGGACAGTGAAACAAGCCGGCCGGACGAAACCAAGAAGGATGAGATCTCGCAGGAAGAGTTGAGTGAGGTTTCCGGAGGGACCGTTTTCAGAATTCCGACATCGATCTTCAATGCGATGCTCGGCAGGTGAATCTGCGCCCCGGCGGACGTGCTAGCAACTTGGAGTGCGTCCGCTACTCGGTTTCTCTGCCCCTAGAGTCGGTGGCGGCCGTTGGTTTCTTCAACTCTGGCCGGTCACATAGTCCATCGCTCTGAATATTGCCTCACCTTGGGCAATTTCCCTGTTTGGTCTGCATCATTTGAGCCAGGAGGTAACATTCATGCCAGATGACCCGAAAGTACTGAAGCATAACGAAACGGAAGCCAGAAAGCCGGACGAGATCTCGCCCGAGGAATTAGACAAGGTTTCCGGCGGCTTCGAAGTGCATCAGAAGACAGCCGGTGATCAGGACGACTAACCCCGGCACGTGGGCGTTGAACTCCGTCTTCTCGCTCATGAATCGAAATCCTCCTTTTTGTGCTCCGTCACTCTGCAATCTGACGGCAAATGCCGCGCTCTATGGCGTTTTCTTCGCGCCGTTGAACGATCGCTCCACCGTGTCGTGCACATCGGTCGACACACCATGGTCACGCCACAGCCAGCGCATCATTTCGGGGAAGACGGTCCGCAACATGCTTTGACCGTGCCGCTGAATACCCCAGGAGTAGTTCACCTCGTAGCCCTTTTCCGTGAGGGCCTGCTGCATGCGAACGTTCTGGTAGAACCAGTCGCGAGCCTGATCGTAAGTTCCATCCGCTCTCAGCCCACGATTATCGTTACGGCCATCGACCAGAAATATTCGCAAGGGTTTGGTTTCACTTTTGTGGATGATGTCAGGATAGGCATTTCCGCCGCGAATGTTGGTGAAACTGCCAACATTGCTCAGCACCTTGCGGAAATCGTTCGGCCGCTCCCAAGCGACTGTGAAAGCGGCAATAGCTCCTGAACTGGAGCCGCCGATCCCGTGACGCTCGGGTTCCTTAGATACGTTGTAGTCCTTGTACAACACGGGCAGAAGTTCATCCACGATGACTCTGGCATACTTGTCATCCAACGTGTTGTATTCCGTCGGCCGATTCGTGTCGCGATCTCCCCAATTGCTGGAAGTCGGTTCCGGCTGATCGGGGCGCCGACCCGGGTTGATAAAAACTGCGATCATAACCGGAATCTCCCGCCGGTAGATGAGGTTGTCCATCACGACCTGCGCACGGACGTCGCCTTCCGGAGCCATAAAGGCCTGGCCATCGTTATAAATCATCAGGCTGGCCGGCGAGGCCGGGTCGTACTGCGCCGGAACATAGATCCAATAGGTATGTTGCGTCCCCGGATATGCCTGACTCGGCAGCGTGAACGGGCCGCGAATTTCGCCTTTCGGAACTCCTTCTTTTGGAACCGCGTCAGGCGCTAGCTGATAGTAGACATCGGTATTCGGCGTCTCAGCCATCGCCGGCGCGGCGGTGTTATGAGTTGCCGCCGGGGGTGACTGCGCGACTACAGTTGCCGCGAGCATCGCACAAAGTGGTGCAAGATTGAGTTTCATGCGTTTTAGGCAGCCAAGATAACACAGGAAAACTGGACCTGTTAAACCGGCTCAGGCGATCGCGCCTGCCGGACCATCTCCACCAGCACCGCTCTGGCGTCAGCTGTATTGCTCACTTCCCGCAGAAAAGCTACTCTCCGGCCGTGCATCCTGTCGCCGGACCTCAGCTTGAGGTGGAAACCCAGGCGATCAACTGCGCTCATGACGGCCTCGTCGGCGGCCTCGCCTCCAAAGCGGCGGGCGATCAGAACGAGCGCTTCGGCGTGATCCGTATTCATGTGCTGGATGATTCCCGAGGCGGCTTCGGCCAGAGGGTCGGGCATGGCGCATCTGTAATCCTCTGCCGAAATCCATCCCATGACGCCAAAGCCGCCGATGAAATACACGCCCGCGACGTCCAGCCGGTAATACGCAAAATCGGTGTAGCCCTGCCAGTATTTTGCGTTCTCATGGCGTGACAAGTACAGGTCTCGCACCTCCACCGCCGGAGCTTCAATAACGTTGCCCAACAGGGTCAATCGGGCGGCGCCCAAGGGATCGCCGGAAATGTCCGGCTGGGTAATCAACATGCTACCGCGCGCATCCTGCTGAAGATTTTGCGTGTGCATCGCCATGCTGCTGATGAAAAAGATGGGGCGGCCAAGATCGTCAACCGCATAGGGCATCATGGAGCCGAAGGGAAATCCTGGAAACTTCCGCGAATGCGTGGACAGGCTGCCGATCCGGGCCAGCGAGGCCAGAGTGCGGGCGCGTTCAGCGAGCGACGGCTCGGGAACATCCGAAGCGGCGGGTCCGGGTCCGGCGTGTTGACGGGTAGACACGGTTCTATGGTAACGAAGGTGGCTCGAGGCATGGAGAGAGTCTGCATACGACAATCTACGTAACCTGAATGCTTTCCAGCGCTTACGGTTCCGCAGTGCCACTTCAGAAAATTCCGCTTCCCGGCGGAACAAATTCCCGGAATCCACGTATATATGCTTGCGTCACATATATGAGACCGAACAATATGGATGAAAATCTGGCGGACCCGGAATGGAAAAAAGGAAGCGCGGAGCTTCTAGTGTTGTCGTTGCTCGATGATCAGTCCCGGCACGGGTACGACATCTCAAAATTGATCCAGATCCGGTCTGGCGGGGCATTGCGCTTTCACGTGACCTCGCTCTATCCGCTCCTGCATCGGCTGGAGAAGCAGGGATGGATCGAGGGCCGGTGGGTGGAGAAGGCGGAGCAGCGCAGGCGGCGATATTACAAGCTAACTCCGCAAGGCAGGAAGGCGCTGGGCTCGAAGCAGCAGAGCTGGCGCGATTTCGTAGCCGTCATCAGCCGCATCACAGGAATTGAACATGCCTGATTGGAAGAGTTTGATTCGAGAACGGCTGGCGCCGTTACGTCTGAGGTTGGGGGCCGAGGCGGATTTCGTCGAGGAACTCGCGCAACACCTCGAGGATCTCTACCGCGAATCGTTGAATGGCGGGGCAAGTGAAGAGCAGGCATATCAGAATGCCCTTTCAGAGTTGGATGACATGTATCCGCTGGCCGAAGGGCTGGAAAGGAATGAACGTATGCCGAAGTGCGATCGTGTGCCGGCGGGCGATGTGGGCCTGGGTAACATCATGGAGGATTTCTGGCGCGATCTTCGCTACGCCGTCCGCACGATGTGGAAGAGCCCCATCTTTGTTCTGTTCGCGGTGTTGACGCTGGCGTTGGGAATCGGCGCGAACACGACCGTGTTCACCGTCATCAACACGCTGTTCCTGAATCCTCTGCCGGTTCGGGACACCGGTGAATTGGAGGCAGTTGCCGCGGCTGATGCCAAGACCACGTCAAAATCGAGTACGGCGTTTCCGATCTCGCATGTGGATCTGAAGGACTATCAGGCCAGGAACCAAGTCTTTGGTTCGCTCGCGGGTTACACATCGCCGCGCGTGGTGACCTGGCAGGACACTGGCGATTCGCAACGCCTGTTCAGCGAGCTGGTGACGGGCAACTACTTCTCGACCCTGGGCCTCACGCCAGTCAGGGGACGGTTCTTTTTGCCTGAGGAAGACACCACTCCCGGTACGCACGCTGTTGCGGTAATGAACTACGCAACCTGGCAGTCGCGGTTTGGCGGCACTGAGGATATTGTGGGCAAGACGCTGCGGCTCAATAGCATCGTTTTCACCGTCATCGGTGTCGCGCCGCCCGGATTCATTGGAGTGAATGCCATTTTCGGTCCCGATTTGTGGATCCCCGCCACAATGGCGGAACGGTTTCTGCCCAACGAAATGCAGAATGCATTGAGCGATCGCGGCAAGGCGATTTTTCAAGGTGTGGGGCGGCTCAAACCGGGCGTGACCCAGGTGCGGGCTCAAGCAAATATGGCGGCTCTCGCGTCGGAACTGGCGCGTGAATATCCCACAGCCAACGAAGGCCACACGGTCACGGTACGGCCCATCCGCGAGGCCCTGTTCGGTAGCTCGATGGGAACATCCACGCAGATGGTGTTCGCCAGCGCTGCGATGTTGATGGTTGTGGGGATTGTCTTGCTGATCGCGTGTTCCAACGTGGCCAATCTCCTGCTCGCGCGCGCGGCGGCCCGGCGGCAGGAGATGGCGGTTCGCGTGGCGATGGGTGCGAGCCGTCGAAGACTGGTGCGTCAACTTCTCACTGAGAGCGTGCTGCTGGGATTGCTGAGCGGAGCCGTGGGAATATTCGTTGCTTTTGCGGGGTTGCAAGCGCTGTTCGGAACGCTGCCGGGGGCCGCGAATTTTGTGACGCCGAAGCTCGACGCGACGGTGCTTTCCTTTGCGCTGTTCGTTTCGCTGGCGACGGGTTTTGTCTTTGGCGCCATTCCGGCTATCAAAGCTTCCCGCACCAACGTAGCGGAGGCTTTGAAGGAAGAAGCACGCACGACGGGGAGAAGCCGTAGGAGGGTTACGGTGGCCAACGCTCTTCTCGTGGGTCAGGTTGCGTTTTCGTTTCTGTTACTCGTGACGGCGGCACTATTCCTGCGAAGTATCGGGCGGGCGTACGAAATGGATCCGGGTTTTCAGACCGCGCACCTTACGGTGCTGATGACAAGCCCGGGACAGGCAGGGTACGGAAAGGCGCAAGCGAAAGCGTTCTACAAGGACGTCCGCGAGCGGGTGGCAAGAATTCCGGGCGTTGAGACCGTCTCGTGGTCGTCAAACCTGCCGCTGTGGGGGCGATCTGTAAACGGGCTGCAAGTGGAAGGGCAGCAACAGCGGTCGCAGGCAGATAAGATCCGGTCGATTGTCAACATCGTCGACGTGGGCTATTTCGAGACAGCGGGTGTGGTGATCGAGGCCGGGCGCGCGTTTTCGAATCTGGACCAGGAGACATCAGCGCCAGTGGCCATCGTCAATGAGAAACTGGCCGCGGATTATTGGCCGGGTGGAAATTCGGGAAGCCGAGTGTTAGGGAAGCGCATACAGCTGCCTGGCGAACAACAGAGGCGGCAGATCGTTGGGGTGGCCAGAACCGGCAACTATTCCACGTGGGGAGAGGCGCCGCAACTTTGCGTTTATGTGCCTCTGGAACAGGATTATTCAGACGCGATGACTCTGTACGTGCGCAGTAAGGGAGCACCGCAGGAGATTCTCCCTCCGGTCCAGCACGAAGTTCGCGCAGCCGCGCCTCAGATTCTGGCGATCGATATCCGGACAGGGAGCCAGATTGTCGACGGGGGCTTGTTCCAGGCCAGAGTCGGGGTCGGAATGCTGAGTGTCTTCGGACTGCTGGCGTTGGGGCTGGCAAGTATCGGACTGTATGGAATCCTGGCGTACTCCGTGAATCAGCGAAAGCGGGAGATCGGGCTGCGCATGGCACTGGGCGCCACGCGGGCAAGTGTGCTCGGGCTGATTCTCAAAGAAGGGATGTCGCTGGTGCTGTCGGGCGTGCTGATTGGATTCGTGGCGGCGCTGCTGATCGGACGCTTGCTGAGTGGCATGCTGTACGGCGTCGGCGCGAGCGATCCAGTCAGCGTGGTAGGAGCGGCGGTTTGCCTGATGGCCATCGCATTTGTGGCCTGCTATCTGCCGGCGAGAAGGGCAAGCCGCCTGGATCCGGTGGTGGCGTTGCGCGAGGGGTAGACGAATTCACCGCGGAGACGCGGAGACGAACCAAAAGAAACGCCCAAAGCGCGAGCCGGTGGACCGGTCTGCTGAAGGTCGGGTTTTGAGGTCGCGGAGAAGAAGATGGCCGCCTCATTTGGCGCACGGCGGGTCCACTAGTTTGCCTTCCGCAACCAAACGTAGCAGTGGTTGCCGATCTGGCGGGCGCGCGGGCTGCGCAGCAGGATGAGATCGAGATAGCGGAAGGGAAACAGCAGCCAGCCGAGCAGGCCGTGTGCGACGACGCGCGCGGGGCGCCAGGGCAACCAGAGCTTTACATATTCGAGGATGAAGACCAGGAGCGTCGCTGTTGGCCCGGTGCGCCAGCCCTCGGCCACGACCTGGAGCGGGCCGGCGAGCTGCTTCAAACCGTCGGGAGTAAAGCGCCGGAAATCGCGCGGGTATTCGTGAAATGGATGACAGAACGGCACGACGATGTGGGTGAAGCCGCCGGGCGCGAGCACGCGCGTGATCTCGCTCATCACGAGCTCGGGGCGCTCGACGTGTTCGATCACCGCGTCGCACTCCACGCGCTGGAAAATCCCGGTGCGAAACGGCAGCGCCTCGGCGTTGGCGACAACATTCACGCCATGGAGCGGAAACAAATCGACGTTCACGTAGCCATCGACACGCGAGCCGGCGCCGCCAATGTACAGGTTCCAGCGGCCGAGAGGCGCATCGATTTGCAATTCGCGCGGGTTCCTGACGAGAGGCTCGGGCGGCCGCAACGCCCGGGCCAGGCGGCGGACCAAACGTTGCGAGGTGCGATCTTCATGGAGGCGGTCGATATTCTGTTGCACAGCATTCTGTTGCACGGCGTGGGTCAGGCGATGAGCCGCGGCAATAGTTCGCCGGCGGGACCGCGCAGGGAGCAATCCACTTCATTTGAGATGGGCGTCGTGTCGATATTGATCTCGATAATCTTCGCTTTCGCCATGCGTGCCACGGTGACCAGGCTGGCGGCAGGATAAACCAGCGCGGACGTTCCGACCACGAGCAGGACTTCGGCATCGCTTGCGGCGTGCTCGGCTTCGAGCCACATGCCGTCAGGCAGCGACTCTCCGAACCATACGACGCCCGGACGCGCCATCCCACCACAGCGGCAATGCGGTGGCAGTTTGGGGAGCGGAACACGGCGGTCGGGCCAATCGGCTCGGCACTCGAGGCAGCGCATGCGCCAGATGTCGCCGTGCAGTTTGAGGATACGGCCGCTGCCGGCGCGGTCGTGGAGGCCGTCGACGTTCTGCGTAATGAGATTGAAGCGCCGTTTCTTGCATTCGAGCTCTACCAGAGCGCGATGGGCGGGATTGGGCTCAACCTTGGCGATGGCTTGGCGGCGCCAGTCGTACCATTCCCAGACGAGGCGCGGGTCGCGCAGGAATGCCTCGGGAGTGGCCAGGTCCTCCGGTTTATGCTCCTTCCAGAGGCCCTGGTCACCGCGGAAAGTCGGGACACTGCTTTCGGCGGAGATGCCTGCCCCGGTTAAAACGGCGATGCTGGAAGCGTTTCTGATCCACTCGCGAGCTTGGTCCACAGGGTTATTATCTGAAATTTCACCGCGGAGGCGCGGAGACCCGAGAACACGGGCGAGAGCAAGCCGGCTCTGTGGGGCATCGGGAGAAATCTCTAGTGTATTTCCCTGGATAACTTTGCGATGCTAACTAAGGTATATTGAGGACTCAACGGAATGTTGACTAATCTGCCGCTGGTAGTGCGGGCAGTGCTGGTAGTAATCGTCGTGACGGCTGCCATTTACGATCTCCGCTATCGCAAGATCCCAAACTGGCTGGTGCTCACCGGACTGGTGTTGGGATTTGGGCTCAACACGTTTCTATTCGGATTGACAGGCCTCGCAAGCTCTGCACTGGGCATGGGGCTAGCGCTGCTGATTTATTTTCCGCTATATCTCCTGCGTGCCATGGGAGCGGGCGACGCGAAGTTGATGGCTGCGGTCGGCTCGATTGTCGGGTGGGGCGACTGGCTGGCAATCTTCGTGGCGACAGCGGTGATTGGCGGCGTGCTCGGGCTGATCGTACTCCTCTTTGCCGGACGCATACGGAAAACATTCTGGAATATTGGTTGGATTTTGAACGAAATTCTGCATTGTCGGGCGCCTTACCACAGCAGCGAGGAACTGGACGTGAGGAGCGCGCAGGGCATGCGCATGCCGCACGGGGTGGCGATTGCCTTGGGGTCGATTACATTTTTGGTAGTGCGAGCAATCTGGGTCAAGTAATTCGAGGGGCCATTCATTTATGATGCCGGGTCTACAGGAAGAAGTCAGAGTTTCGGTAAAATTTTTCATTTATCTGCAAATATTGGATTTTCTCACCACTCTGGTGGGTTTGAAACTGGGAGTGCCCGAAGCCAGCCCGTTCGTGCGGTCGCTGATGCATTACGGACCTGGATTTGCGGTGGCGGCATCGAAGATCATGGCCATTGGCCTGGCGGGGCTGTGCGTGGCGCTGCACCGCACGCACCTGGTTCGGTGGATCAATTACTGGTACGCGGCCCTGATCATCTGGAACCTCTGCAGCATTCTTGTGTCGTAGGCAAGAACGCGCGAATGGCGAGGAATGCCGGGCGATTCAGCCTGCACTAGCTTTAGGAGGCCGTTTTGAAACCAAGCACAGTCTGTACGCTATTGCTGGGCGCCATTTCCTTTGCACCTGCCCAGGCGCCGCACAACAAGATCCAAGCGTTGATCATCACCGGGCAGAACGGACATGATTGGCGCGCGACGACGCCCGTGCTGCGCAAGTTGCTCGAGGATACCGGGAGGTTCGAGGTGCGGGTCACTGAGGAATACCGGGGCGCCGGCCAGGAGACCCTGGCGCCTTACGACGTCGTCATCCTGAATTACTATGACAAGAAGCAACCTGACCTCCGCTGGGGCGAACGTGCCGACACCGCGTTGCTGAGCTACGTGCGCGGTGGCAAGGGGCTGGTGGTTTATCACTTTGCAGTGGCGGCGTTCGATGGTTGGGACGAATACGAAAAAATGTGCGGCGGCAATTGGCGGCCGAACAACGGACATCACTCCGCGCGGCACGATTTCACCGTGGAAATCAAGGACAAGGAACACCCGGTCACGCGGGGCATGAAGGCTTCCTTTGCGCAGTCGAACGATGAGTTGTACGCCAATCTGAAGTGGCAGCCGATAGGCGCCTACCATGTGCTAGCCACGGCCTGGGATGATCATTCGCGGTACGGGCCCGCCGAAAAGCAACCGATTCCGGGATCCGGGCTGGACCAACCGATGTTGTGGACGGTGAATTACGGCAAGGGGCGCGTATTCGTTACCGCACTGGGTCACGATGCGGAAGCCATGAAAACTGCAGGATTCGTGGCGACGCTGACCCGCGGTACTGAATGGGCGGCTACAGGTGACGTATCCATTCCGCTGCCGGACGAATTGAGGTAGCTCCGCGCAGTCTATGGAGATTAGTTGCCCACGGACATCACGAGTTCCACTCCGTGGCTCCGCGCTAACTCGACCAATTGGCTCTTCAGGGGATCTTCCAGACTCCGCAAATCGTCCAGATTAATGATCTCTTCAAAAGCGTTCTGGCCGGAGACTTCAGTACTTTCAATGATCACACTATCAGGCGGGCGGATGGTCGAAACACAGGCGGTGATATTCGTCAGCGGCAGGTCTCCGAATTCCGCCAAGCGTCCCGAACTGATGGGGAATCGCAGCCCCTCGAAGAGTCTGGAAATGCCTGGGTTGCTGGTCATCATGACGTGCAGCACCAGATAATGGAGGACAAACCGGTGCATCTCTTCATTAGTCGGATTCTGGGTGGCCAGCAGCTCTTTCAGTTTTTTGGGCGAATAGTCCGGGTAGATCAGAGTCCACTTTAGCGGTGATGTCATGAGCACCGGCTTGTTACCTGTGTCACCCTTTGCCACGTGGATGTATTCCATCGGAATCATCTCGGGCATGGAACTGCTGATTTCCAAGGGCGTCTTCAACTCGTTCGTGAGATGGTATGGCTTCGCGCCGGCAATTGTCGCGTAAAGCCGTTGTAACTCCAGGACAGTCTTCTCCGCCCCTCGTGTCCCTTCCTTCGAAGCTCCTTGAACATAGTCACCCAAAACGTTCCTCGGGCGGAACAAGGGAGCTAGGGCCGACAAATAGTCTTTCAAATCGGCGCGCAGCAGATCAGCGATCGCCCGCGTCAACTTTCGCAGCGAAAGCAGCCTCTGAATACTGTAAGTTTCCCCGTTCATAAGATTCCCAAGCGCCCTATCGATTCCCGTAAACTGAATCGCTATTGTAACAAGGATACCTTGCGTTTAAGGATTGCACATCCCAGGGCAACGATCAGCGGGATGCTACGCGCGGCCCACGCAGAAATCGAAGATCTCATTCCAGACTTCCTTGAAGATCTTGTCGCCAAAGCCCGAATTGGATTTCAACAGATCGTAAGCCTGAAAGCGCCGGCCCTCTCCGGGGGCGGCCTTGATCGGTTGATACTGCCCCACGATGTCCATGTGGTCGCCGGGAACCAGCACATTTTGGCCTCTGGGCCAGAGCATGGAAGCGGTGTTGACGATGCCGTCGTTGTCACGGCTCGATCGCGGGCGGCGGAGACACGCTCAGCCGCCTGGTTACCTTGCCGCTGAGGGCCGGCCATTCGAGGGGGCCACCGGCACACGCGCGGTAGCATATGCGATAAACGATGTCCGTGCGCGCGCTCAGCCGAGTGTCTTTTGCGATCTCGGGGTAAGTCCACGGCTTCGCGAGCTCACAGGGCGGCGCCAAGCGGCCCGGTTCGAATTGAAACGGCCGCTTTCCAAGCGTCGCATATGACCGGCTTTCGATGTGCCGATCGTCCCACAGCGCAAGCTCTTTCTTACGCTCCTCATCGTTGAAGTGAGCCGGGCTCAACGGAGCGCCGTCCGGACGATGTGAATACGTCCTTCTCTGACTACTCGGCGGCGTGTAATCAATACCCGCTGAAATTTCGACCCCTCCTCCAGCACGAGCGCAGTCGGGATACCGGTAATGGGCAGTTCGCGAACGCAATGGCCCGACGACAGTTTTTTAAGTGGATCACCCAGGCGACCGTTAGGACCAACCGCGCTCCAAGCCATTGTTGAAGTTGAACCGATGTCGGTGGCTCGGCGTCACTTTTTCCATTCGTGAATTGCTTCATGTCTACCAACTGAGTTCTGACGCGGATTCGATGGCCTGGGGGCCACGTTCCAGCTATGGTAATCCCCAGAGCTACGCCCATAAACCCGTATGCGCTGAGTTTGCGCCGTGGTTCGGGTGGCTATCCTAAAGTTGAGTACCTTGCGCCGGTCTTGTGCGGCCGATCCAGGGCTTCTCACGGTCAAGATTAGGAACGAGTCGGCTAGCATCCGTAGGCTCCTCGAGGAGTTGTTTACCGCCGAAATCGGAGCAGCTGAAGTAATAGCTGCCAGCCGAGGAAGTGGGCGAGTTTTTGCGCTACGCCTCTGCTTTTGACAAATTGGTGAGCCGGGCGGGACTCGAACCCGCGACCGTTTGCTTAAAAGGCAACGGGTATACGCCGTAAAATCGCCATTTCTGAGGCCCTGTATACCATGAGTATGCCAAAATTGCGGCCACACGAATCCCGATAAGCTGTAGATTGGAGCTTGACCTTGGGTACAGGTTCACGCGTCCCAAGGTCGCGAACAACGCGTAGAATCGCCCGCAGCTCCCGGCTTGGGCACTGCGGACGATCCGACCAAAGCAGTAATGGATCGCTCAAAAACCGGCACTAACTTTTTTCCAAGGACCATCAGGGAGGCCGGCTGGTTTGGCAGTATGATTGGCGCCGGAGAGTTCAAAAAACGGCTCAATAACAGCCCGGCCAACGTCGACGCCGCTCTGAACCATTGTCCCATCGCAAGGTCGCGTCAATTCAAAGCGTTCTCGATCCGTTACGAGCTGGAACGGGCGGGGGTGGCCACAGCCTCGCGTTTGCTGGCGATGAAGCGACCCGATCTATTCATCTGCATCGACTCCAAGAGCCGTTCCGCATCGCAGCGGCCTTCGGCGTGTCCGCGGCTTCGCTCATGACCTTCGATGGCTACTGGGATCTGATCCAAAGGATCTGGAACTGTCCGTGGTGGAAAGCGCCGCAACCCAGGGCCGCCCTCGATCGGAGAATCTGGAATGCGCGGGTCGCGCTTCTGGATTCGCTTTACTACCTTGACGCTTTGTAAGCACCTGACAGAGCCGTAGGCTTAAGCCGTTCTATTGTGTGGTTTGTATGGTCCCGCGACCGCGCGGATTCCCTTTCTCTTCGTAACGCTGTTTCCATGGGCAAGTCGTGCACCGTGACACTGACGGACCAGAAGTCTTAGCATCGCGACTGCGATGGGGCCGGATGCGCTGTCCTATCGGCGTATCCGGCCAACGTCCAGTTTGCTGACAACACGCCGGCTACAGCTCTGCAAATTCCCCGATTCGGACGATGCTTGGCCGCAGGCGCCCATGGCGAACTCCACTTGGCGGAGAATTGCATCTCAACAGGGGTGCGCCGAAGTGACGCACGATATTAACTATTAATGAAACCTACTGAGGCCCGCGCCGGTAAGGATGATGGTAGGACATGACGGGGATAGTCGAGGCGGAACTCGAACGGTTTACCCGGGGCGATATCCAGGCATTCGAGGCCTTGTTCCGGGAATACCAGGGCGAGGTCTACGGATGGATCATCCGGATCGTGCACGATTCCGGCGCTGCTGAGGACCTTACGATCGAGACGTTCTGGCGGATCTATCGGGCCCGCGCCCGGTTCGATCCCTGCAGGTCGTTCGGTGCGTGGGCTCGTAGGATCGCCACTAACTTGGCGTTGGAGCATCTGAGCAGACGCCGCCTGGAGAGGTCGCTCGATAATGGCTTTCCCATACGCGCGCCGGGCACTGGAACGCCCGACCCTGCCATTGCAGCCGACGTCTGCACAAAGGTGTTGGCTGCCTTCGATGAATTGCCCGCGAAACTCAGGGTCACTGCCAGGCTGGCCATGATCGAGGAGAGGCCTTACGCCGAGATCGCCGATGCGCTCGGCATTTCGACGAACGGTGTCAAATCGCGTGTTTTTCGCGCAACCCGGCTGTTGAGGAAAAGTCTGGAGAAACGAGGAGTGCGTCCATGAATGAACAAGACGAAGCATTGAAACAGTTGCTGCAGCGCGCCGCGCCCGGTCCGACGGATCGCGAGCTGAAACGCGATCTCTGGCCTGAAATGCGCCAGCGCCTAGATCGGCCTCCGGTCCAGATTCCCTGGGGGGACTGGGCTCTCGCCGCCACGCTCCTCCTATGCCTGCTCCTGTTCCCGGAGACCATCCCCGCTGTGCTCTACCTACTTTGAGACGAGGACTGTGTTATGAAGAGCCACATCTATCTTCGTGCCTACATGGCTGGCGTGACCGTGCCCAGTGTGCTGGTGATCTTCATGCTGGCCTGTTTTGTTGTGTTGCGGTTCGGCTATAACGTGCCCATCCCGATCGAGCGCTTCCTGGTGTTTCCGCTGGCCATCGTGCCGGGTCTCTGGGGGTTGTGGAACATGCTGTACATTGTGGTGCGTAAGCATTGGCGCATTCCGCTTGGCCTGCATGGCGCACTGGTTCCGCTGGTCGCGGGCCCCCTCGCGCTCGGCAATGCGTTCCTGGCTGGCTTCGAAATCTCGCGCTCCGCCTGGACCATCTTCCCGGCCGGCGTTGCGATCGCCATGCTCGCTTATTACTTGGCGTGGAAATACCTGGTTGGCTTCTTGAACGGTGTGCTCGACGTCGACTGATGGCCGCATGCATTTTGGCTTAACACTGCCAGAGTCTGGCTCTACTCCGCAAGCGAAGGGAGGATTCGAATTGAAAGCTAAGACAATGTTGTACTGGGCAACGACATCCCTCATCGCGCTCGAAACATTCGTGGGGGGCGTAGTAGACCTGACACACGGGCGGACTGGCGTTGTTAGCGGTCCGTTTGTAACCCAAGTTGTCACAAGCCTGGGATACCCGGTGTACATCCTGGCGATCATAGGCATCTTTAAGATCCCGGGAGCAGTAACCATCGTGGTTCCGGGATTGCTCAGGCTCAAAGAATGGGCGTATGCCGGGATCGTCTTTGAGCTGTCGGGCGCTGTTGCATCGCACGGGGCATGTGGCAAGTGGGGGGACTCCATCGCGCCGCTGTCGTTACTCTGTCTCGCGATCACATCTTGGGCACTCCGGCCTGCGAGCCAGACTCTCGGAGCGAGCACTGTTCCCCGCGGACGGACATAAACGGAGTCGTTCGAGCGCGGCCGCTTCGATCTGACTCCACGAGTGGTGCCCTGGATTACGGGCTCGGAAATTGGACAACGGCCACGCTGTCCGGAAGTCGGGTTCCAGTCCATCATCCAATCGCGGTCGCCACGTGTTTGACGTCCCGTTTCGAGACCCCGCTAATGCGTCGGTGGCGCATCGGCGCACGGTCGTTCGAGAGCATCTATTTATGCCGGTGAACGGGCCGGAAACGGACGGGTGAGGGCACGGCTCGCGACACAATAGACGCCGATAATACTTCATAACGCTCCTCGTTGGGGAGTCACGCGGGAGTCACACATGCCTGTGCTCCTCATGGCGATGGAGCCAAGAGTAGGGCCGCGTCAATGCTTCGCCTGATTACTCTGATTTGACGCTTGCAAACGTGCACCGCGAATCCATTGGAGAATTGTCTTGTACTGCCAGCTCGATTCGTTGCCCTGCCAGCGCTGACCACCATTGTGTGTCGCCAGATAATCGTCGACGTTGCCGGCTGAGTCTGTCGGCCGCGTCGGCTTAATGAGGATGAGGCTGTGGTTCGGGCTGCCAATGTCCACCACGCGCATAGCGTATTTGTAGTTCGCCACGCTGTCCGGCGATGAGAACTGTCCCTCTGCGTTCGGCAGCCGCAGTTTGAAAATGACGTGCGTGGCGTGGCACATCACGCAGGCTTTGCCGTCGGCGCCTGGTGCGGCCAGAATCGGTTCCACCCTGGAAACAAAGAAATCGAAATCGAGCACGGATCCCGGTTGTACGTCCCCGAGCGCTTCGTCCAGGTTCTTGCCTTCCAGGACTCTCGTCGCAATGAGCTGCAGTCTCTGGTTGGGGTCATTTCGCAATCGCTCCAAAGCGGATCGGAACTGAGGATTCTGTTCGATGCCTTTGACTTTGCGCAGCAGGTCCAGCGATGCGGCCCGGACGTTGGCGTCCCGGTCGCTCAGGCTGGCCACCACGGCGTCGAACACCACCGGCTTATCGAGAAAGTCCGGGTCTTTATACACATATTTGCCATTGCCGGTGAAGTACGCGCGATCCTGCGAGACCGCGCCACCCGAAACTCCGAGGTGCCGCCGCATGAACTTGGGATCGTTTACCTCCTCGATCAGGATGGCCCGCTGCGAACTCCCCAAGTGATCGAAGGTCTTGGCGATCACAGGCTCCATGCCCGCGTCGTCCAGGAAGTGCGCAAGGGCGATCTGGATGCCGGCCCGCTGCACGTCCGCATCGGGATCCTGGAACACCGCAAGCGTCTGGTTACGCAGCCGCACGTCCTGCATCAGTGCAGGGAAGGAAGCTGCCGCGGTCAGAACCTGCGCGTAGTTTCTCACGCGTGGCGTCCGCTCGAGCATGGAACGGAGAGCCAAGACAATTTCGGGCTGCTGTGTCCATGGCGAGTTATCCGGCAGACCACTCAGTAACGGCAACGCCACCGCCTGGGCGTCGGGATCGCCATGGTTCAAAATCTCAGTGATCGTCTTGACTAGTGCCGGATCGGGCGCGCTTGTGGAGTTGATATTGAGCACACCGCGCTGGCCGTTCTCGTACACATACCGGACAGCATCCCGCACCTGCTTGTCCGGATCGAGGGCAAGTTGCAAAGCAGCCTCGGCAAAACGCTCGTCGCCCGCTCCACTCAGGGTGCTGCCCGCCTTCAATACGTTGATCTTGGTGTCGCTGTCGGCGCCGCGGAGGCAGGCGATCAACGCTTCTTCGAGTTCCGGCCCCGAGCTATGGAAGAAATGGATCAAGTCGCTGTCGTTCCCTATGCGCGTTTGGTAAAAGCCGTTATGGACGTCGTAGCGGAAATCGGCTGTCTCGCGATATGGCGGGTACTCGTAGCCCGATTGGTGCAACTCCGGCACTCCCGAAACATATCTCGTGAACACTGCCGGCAATGAGATCGCGACCGTGTTTGCCTTGAGCTGCGGTAGAGCGTAATGCCGTACGTGGAAGTCCCAAAGCGCATCTAGAATACCCTGGCGTCCAAGCGGCGTCGCGGTACGCAGGACCTTAGCCAGCTCCTGCGCCTGATCGCGTACCACGGCCTCATATCCGTCGTTGATCTTGTTCTGATCTTCCTTGGTGGCCGCAGCCTCGATCCATGCCCCAAGGTACCCGGTATTCTCGTCGAGCGTATCGTACAGGCTTTCGTGCACCGCGCGTCGTACCATACGGTCAGTCTCGGTATTCAGCCTTCCCGCGAGAGCTTCGATGATCCCGGTGCGCGCGTCATGATTATCGACTTTCCAGTAATACCATTGCCAAAGCCCTCGCGCGGCGTTCAGGCGGACGGCCGGGACGGGATCGTCGAGGTCGCGTGTCAGAGCGACCCGCAATTGCGGGTCGTCAGCCAGATATTTGAAATGTTGGTTGAACGCCTGAGTCGCACCCCAGCGCGTTCGCGCATTCGAAGAAGCCAGCGCTGCCGCGAGTTCGGCGCGCCCTCCTGCCGCCGCCTCGGGACGGCGCTCAATGATCATGCGCAACGCCCATCCGGCGGTTCGTTGCACCATCTTGTCCGAATCCCTAAGCGCGCCAACCAGCGTCTTTACAGCGTCGGGATCCGCCATGTGCCCCAGAGCTCGCGCCGCCGCTTCGCGCGCCAGCGGCTGATCGTTCGACGCGAGAATCGCCCGTACTTCGCGTAAGACGGGCTCGGGTGCAAGGTCCCACAATTGGTCGAGTTGCGAGAGGAGCAGCGGCAGATCGTTCTTGGCCAGCCGCGCGGTAGGTGTCGGGAATGCGTCATCCCAGCCCTTCTCTTTGGCAGGCTTCTGATCCGGCCCCGGATACAAGGTGGATAGCGCCATCACCGCGAACTGCGTGGCGCGAAAAGGCGTGTTGAACCCCTGGTACACCGGATCTCCTTCCCAACTCCCCTCCGGCCGCTGCGCTTCGAGCAGCGCCCTCACGGCGTTAGCTAAATGGCTGTCTGTCTCCGGCCTTCTACCAGCCAGCGCCGCGGCCAGGACGGCATGATACGAGATGAAGTCCGCCGGTTTTGCTTCCTTATCGAATGCATAGGGCCACATGCCGCTGGGCTGCTGAAAGCTGTAAAGCTGATCGAGCAATCGGTCCAGCAGCACCTTATACTTCTCCCGCCCGACCGTTGCCAGGAAGTGGATCTTCCAGTTCAGATCGATCATGTTCTTCGGCCGGTACGGCGCCGCAAGCCGCTCGACGCTGTCGCTCTCAGCAAGCCACTGCTTGTCGCCCGTCTGTTGGTAGAGCATCTGGAACGTCTGCCAGCTCTGGGTGGCGATCTCGAACGGGCTGATCGTTGGCTCGCAACCGTCCGTCTCGTCGCCTGGCATCGCCGTCCGGTCTTTGTAATGAATCTTCAGAAAATTCCCGTAGGGCACGTTGAAGCTCGGCCGCGGTGGATCGTGCGTCACGTTCTGTTCGAACAGATTTTCAATCACAGGCAGGCGGCTCGCCACTGTGCGCGCCGAATAAATGACCCGAACCCAATCGGCGCCGGGCTCGCCGTAGAGCGGACGCTGGTTGTTGTAAATGCGATCTGTCAGAAACTCGAGTGCCGGCCTCTGCGTCGGCGGGTAACCGTTAGCAACAGCGCTCAGGTAGCCGCGTGTCGTGAACTGCGTCGGGTGGCACGCGATGCAAAGCTGCGTGTCAGAGTGCACCATGGCGGTACGCAGCGCCACTGCCCCGCGACGTGGCGTGTTTGACAACCACGAGTCACCCATGTTGACCAGAAAATCCATCCCTGTCCGCACTGCCTGGTGAGGGTCGCGATAGGGAGGCACCGGATAGTCGTAAGTGCGCAATTGGTAGGCGGGGTGGTTGGCGTCCACGCGCACGTAGTACGTTTCTCCAGGCTTCAGAATGCGAGTACGGAATTTATAAAGCCCTGGATAATTCTGGGTCGCTTCGATCTGATAGATCGACGCGCCCTCCGTGTAAGGCACGACATCCGGCTGGCCGGCTGGGTTCTTGCCCAACTGGAAGATGTCCACATCTAGCGGCACTTCACGGTCCGTGATGTCGAGCGCAAAGTATACGAGTCTTGGTTGGTTACCGTGGAACGTGAAGCGGAACCATTGGAATCCCTTTAGCATCGCTGCATAGTGGTCCTCGCCAGGCGCCGGCGCATAAGGACGCTCGTCGTCCGCCCCAAAAATAGTCTTGCCCAACTCGAATGGCTCGGCGTCCTGCCACTTGTCGTTCGGAGCCGCCGCGATGATGGACGGTTCCCCACTCCTCATGGGGATCCGGTGGAACGCTGTGTCGATCTCCGGTATGGGTTCCGCGCCCGGCGCGCTAAGGTCCACCGTTACCGCGCCGCTGGCTCGGGGCCTGAGCGTGAGATAGAAATCCAGATCGGCAGTGTGCAGCCACTTCTCCGCCACGATCCCGCGCACGTCCGCGATCTCGACGTGTACTTGCCGGTCACCCTGTGTCTGCGCAGGATTCTTTACTGCCACTGTGATCGCGTATAGGGAACCAGCTTCCGCTGCCCCTAAGCGAATTCGGCGCTGTGTTTTCGAGTTCGGCGCGTTGCGAGGACTCGCCTGCACGCCCCGTAGCCAGACGCCCCCTGCCAGCACACCAATAGCGAGCAAAACACAAGTTAACTGTGGGGGAACTCGATCGTACGATATTTGCAATGCAAGCTCCGGGATCGGCGCGATCTTTGGATTGTCAATCCAGCAAATATCATAAGTCAGGAGGAGACATCAAGCGATTCCAACAACGTAGATCCTGCTGGTAAGGCGACGAAGAACCGCGCGCGTCATGCCCCACGCGCTCGCCAGGCCGATCAAGTTGACTTAAAACGCCCTATCCGTGGATATGCGCCAACCTTCACAAACTGGAGGTCGGGTTCGGGCGGACGAGTCTTCGGGACGCGGCAAGAAATAGCTACCGACAATGTGCGATAACGCCGTCGTGACCAGACGCATCGCCCTGCCATTCCCGCGGCTTGGCGAATAGCCGTCAGCGTGGATCGCTGGAACCCAGCGCGTTTCTCGGTTCCTAATACACTAAACGGAGAGAATGTGGCGAGTCCGGGGAAAGAATTCGAGCAGCTTCATGACCGCGTAGTCAATTTCACCAGCCTTTAGAAACCGTGCAATAGAAAGTCTCGTGCGCTCGCGAGCACTCTCGCTCGTGCTGTTTGATCTGGTAGTATTCGGGCGATTGCAACTGCCCCGATCATCGTTGAAAAGATCGAAAAGAATGCGCGCTCTTTGTCGGCAGTTCGTCGGCCCGGCATCCACGGAAGCATTCGAGTCTTGTATTTGATCAGCTCCGCGACGATCGGGACCTTCATCGCCTTGTCGGCCCGCGCTAACTCGGGCGCAAGTGCCGCCAACGGGCACCCGCAGTCGGCGTGATCGCAATGTTCCGGGCTCAGGTAGGCCTTCACGATCGCCTTCCACGCCGTCCCCGGTCGTGACTGCTCGGCAGCGTGAGCCAGACGCTCGGCTACTTCTTGGAAGGCCTCGCCCAACGACGCCATAAGCAGCTCGTCCTTGCTTTCGAAGTGCTTGTAAAAGCCTCCGTGCGTCAGGCCGGCGTCCCGCATCACGGCTGAAACCGCGGCGCCAGTGATGCCTTCGGCGCGAACACGCCGCGAGCCGTCTTTCACAATCCTCTGATGGATTTCGGCTTTATGTTCGGACTGGTAACGCATGGGCTCATTATAGGATGCTGGCGATCATCTCATGGCGCCAGGAGTCTGCCTTCTGGCCCGAAGAAAAAATCCGCATCCATAGGATGATATATGTAATCCTATACGGCCAGGAGGCCCAAATGTCGCCAGAAACTCTCTTCCAAATACATCTCGTTTTAGGTTATGTCGCGTGGCTCCTTTGCTTCAGTGTGTACGTCCTACCAAGACTCAGGTCGATGAACCGGCTTGAAGCGCAACGCGTAATCGCTACTATACACAGCTTTCGCTTCTTCGGCCTTGTCTTTATCCTTCCAGGCGTCGTTGGCCCGCATTTGCCCTCTGGCTTTGCCACCTTCGCCGCCTATGGCGACTTCGCAACCGGGGTGCTGGCCATCCTGGCGCTGGTCACCGTGAGGGTACGTCCGCTCTTTTGGCTGCTCGTTTTCGCCTTCAATCTCGTAGGGGCGGGCGATATACTCGTCGACTATTACCACGCCACTCAGATCGGTCTTCCTGCGATGGCTGGGGAGTTAGGCTCCACATATGCCATCCCGATCATCTACGTGCCGCTGCTGATGATCACGCACATTGTGGCGCTCTATTGGCTGGTGCGTTCCCGGCCCGAGACGGATCGGGCCCTCGCTACCGATGCAGCAGCGGCATCGATCAGATCGGCCGCCGTCATCAACGACGTTGCCTGGAGAACCGTTATGAGCCATACGACCACCGACGTGCGCACACTATAGCGCCACGGGCCTCACTGACCGGATCAGTCGACGCTCGCGACGATCACACCCGAAGAGCAGACGTTGACCGCTCAACTCGCTCCAGTCGGGCCGTCAGATCGTTTTTAGATACTCAAGCAGCGCGGCCTTCTGATCCTCGGTGAGGTTGGTGCCATACTTATCGCCGGCGTGTCCGATGTTACTGTTTCCTGGCTGTGAAGTATCAAAGGTCCAGCCGTTTCCGTCGGTTGCGTAACCGAGCTTCGCAGGATCATATTCACGATTTCCCACAATGAATTTCGCAGGCCGCTCAGCGGGGTGCAGAAGATGCCAAAGGGTTGGCACTGACCCATTATGCAGATACGGCGCCGTCGCCCAAACGCCGGTCAAGGGCCGAGCCAGGTATTGACCGGTTGCGCGCCAGATCACTGGGTTGGCATCCATGGTCGCCTGATCGGCCGGCGGGACTCCATCATCGGCGAAAGCGCGAGCCTTCAGGCCATCGAGAATGGGTCTAATTGCAGTCGGGAACGACACGCCTCCGGCTACCGGTTGTCCGAAGCTGCTCGCCCGTTGCGGATCTGTTCCGACGTCCGTCAAATCGTAGATGTGGTTATCGTGGCAGTTGCGGCACTTGTCGCTGAAGATCTTCTCGCCGACTTTCGCTTTCGCCTCGTCGATTGTTCCCAGAATATCGGCGGGCCATTTTGGCGCGTTGAGCTTATGGGTCAGCACTTCTAGCCTATGCAGGTTCGCAATCCGCAGCGTGGATTCGTAGGTTTTTGGATCGAACACCGCGCCCATCCCGAGGGCCTGTCCGATGTTGCGCTCGAGGATCGAGTTCGTGTTGCCATCGTAGTGGATCCAGACGGCTTCCGTGCCCGAGCGCTGCTGAGTCGTATCCGGAACGTCCCAGATGAACGGAAAGCTGACCGGCGACTGCATCCGTATGGCGTTCTTCGGAAACAGAAGATTGCGGGCTGCACCAAATGCATCGATGCGGCCGGGCCCGGGTTCTGTGCCGCCCACCAGCAGCTTGCCGTTCTTGAGGTAGGCGAGCCTGGCCTTCGCTAAAGCCAGGACGCGCTGAAAACTTGCCAAGGCGGTCTGGCCCCGTAGCGTGGCGGAGGTGTCCGCGGCGTCCGCCGTCTGAGAGGACACGCTGTGGAACTTCGGGTCTGCCGTTGGGGCCGAAGCAACGTCGCCTGCGGTCCTCGCGGCAGGATCGGCCTCGTAGCTGGTGGTGTCCACGGAGGACGGGCTGTCGCCGGCGTGTGGATCACGGACGATGGCGATCGCCAGCGCGACGGCCTTCGTGGGATCGCGCAGCGTGGCGTCGAGCGAGTCCTTCAGTTCCACCTGATAGCTCTGAAGGTCAACAAGCGAAGGTGCGCCGTCGATCCGCACCCTTTTTCCTCGATAGCTCACCTCGCCGACATGGCAGGCGGCGCAGTTGAACCCGACCATTTCAAGGCCAGTGTGGCTTTTGTCGCGCGAGTGGACCGTAGTGAGCCCAACGGGCAACCCGTGAGGATTCGCAGCGCTCGTGGCATCAGGGATGAAACCGAAGCGTTCCATATTGTCAAGAAACGGCTTACCAGTCTTCACGCTCACGAGGTGAGCAAGCAGCTCGTACGATGTAAGCTCGCTGCCCTCGGCGAGATGGTGGTATTCGGCGCGCTCGGCGTCGGACCATCCGTTCTGGCTCCAAATCACGGTTTCCGCGGAGGCGGACGGCGACACCTGGGAGGCGGGTGGCTTGGGCGTGCATCCTGCCAGGATCAATGATCCGGCCAGGGAGGTCAATAAGGAGAGGAGACTCGGTCGCACGGGCCTATTATACGCGGCCCCACTTCATTCGATACCCCTTGATGCCGGAGCATTTTGCCACTAGACCGCGTCGGATAGATTCCGATATTGCTCCATATCAGGACTGAAAGGCGTTTGTCGGGCGAAACGTAAATTCTGCCAGGCACCGATGGCACAAGAAAGTGGCGGACCCCGCTTTCGGTCCGGTTGATGTGACGGGAAGTTCGCTTGCGTGACGGGCACTGGGTGCTCGGCGGCCGAATCCATCACGACCAATCCCACCGTCGATCGGTCTATCGGCTGCTCCGGCGGCCAGGCCTTGTCAGGCCGGGACGGGTGCGAGCGTGCCCGGGAGAATCAGTGTGAACGGTGGCGTCCCCGGGGCCCCGGCCAGGATTCCCGCCATGACCAGTGTGATCGTTCCGATAGCTCCTTTAGGTAGTCCTGCTCCCGTCACCGGGGGTAGGCCCGCGGGCGGGGAGGGGCCCGGGGGCGTTGCTAGGCCCGTGGTCAGCGGGTTGGACGCCGAGATCGATAACAGGCCAACGTTACCACTGATCGTCGCAGGAATTGACAGCACCTGGGTGCTTCCTTCGAGAGGCCCGGGTGTGAATGGCGCCGGTCCGGTCTGGATGAGCGTAGCTGGTCCCGTGAGCCCCGGGATCGGGATAGCCCAACCCGGCCTCGGAATGATGAGAAGCCCCTGCACCTCATTTACGATCAATGCGCCCGTGAAGCCGGGCACTGCTACAACTTTGGTGAGGGTCGAGTTAAACGTCCCCCCTCGGCAGGTGAACACACAAGGAGTGCCGAAGAGCGCGTTCAGGATCGCGTCGGAGAACTGGATCGCGCCGAGCTGGTTGGGGTGGCCCACCGATGCGTCGTCACAGAAGATCTGCACAGCGCCGCCTCCGGGGAACGCCACGGCACAGGCGGCCCTGCGGGTGCCGGCGACCGGATCCTGCGGGCTACCATTGGCGTTGATCCCAAAAAGCCAAGCCGAGGGCGCCAGGGCGGCGTTGTCGTTCGTGAACGGTGGGGCGGCGAAGGTTACAGGCGGAAGCCCTGGCAGCGATAGAAGCCCGGCGGGAGGTGGGAGCTTGGCTGTTGCTGCGGCTGCGTTGGCTGCGGCGACGGCACCACCTAACGCTGTGGACGATACGCGGAAGAAGGTTGCGCAGTTGTTCAGGATGTTGCTGATTTCAACGGCTTCAAAAACCAGACCGATCCCCGGGAAGAAGAAATTGAACAAAGGCGCCACCATGAGTCCAATGAGCAGCGCGTTGCTCGATGGGCTAAGGATCGGGTAGTAGCCCGTGACGACAATCTGAGCGTTCGGACATGTCGCGATGATTGTGCCGAGAAGCGTCGTCATCGCCGTGCCGCACGCCGCCGTGGTCGCTGCCGTCAAGGTTGCCGTCCCAGTATTCGGATTGAGGATGGTGCCGACTCCCACGTCGTTGATGCCGCCGTCCACGACCACAACGTCGATATCTTTTGGGCTCTTGATGGCGCCAATGGCGGCGAGCTGGGCTGGGATATTGGGCGCCGCGTCCGGGATCTCCCCCGAAGCGGCTGGAGCTCCAGTGGCGGCTCCCAAGACGGCTGCTGAATGAGCTCGCATGTCGACGAACGTGTCGATGTCGCCCAAGTGGGTGGAGATTGCGTCTCGAACCAAATCCACAAACTTCATCGAGGGAGGGGCGGGCGAGAGACCCTGGCCCCAGACCACCGAGTCACCGATTGCAGCGATTCGGCAGATCGCGACCGGAACCGTTACCGTGCTCTGGTTCGCTCCGGTCGGCAGCAGGACCCCTACGGTGGCGGTGGACGCAAAGGGGTCGGTCGCTCCAGCGAAAACTAGCGGGTCGCCGCCCGGTCGGGTGAACTGAAGAGTGAGTGTGTGCTGGTCCACAAAAGTGCTCGGGGTATCTGCGAGGTTTATCTGGACCCGGCAGCTTGCTGAGAACCCGCTTCCGACGATGGTGGCATTGGAACCCCAGAGAATCGCTCCTCGCTTCTCCCGATCGGAGGAAATCAAAGCGATTTTCGGGAGGACGGTAAACGCGGCGGGATTAGAGAGCTCCCCATCGGTGCGCTGAAGAACGACCTGGGTTTGCCCTCCTTGTACGTCCGGGACGACGAAGGTGGCAGTCGTATTGGATGAGATTGTGGTCGCAGCCGCGACGTTGTCGACCAGGATGACATCCGTCGGTTCAAGATTTCCTCCGACAAGCGTAATGCTGTCGCCCACGCTTCCGAAGTTGGCTGATAGCGAGGCGACCTGCGGCGCCGTAAGCTCGGTGATGAAATCCTGCGCGGTAATCGCGTTAAAGAGAGCGGGGGTCTGGGGCGTGCCAGCAGCTCCGGCGTTTCCCACGTTGCCCGTCCTTCCAGGGGTACCTGCAGGGCCGACGCTACCAGTCGAACTACTTGAACCCTTTCCAACCTGTTGGCAAAATTTGTTTGCCCAAACGCCGCGGGCACCGCCTGCGCCTCCAGCCCCAGCCACTCCTCCGCTGCCACCGATGCCGCCAGCGCCCGCGTCTGTATGAAGGATGAGGCCCGCACCTACATAGGTCTGTTGGAACGCGGCTGGAGCGTACAAAGTGAACTGCCCGCCACTTCCCCCATCCCCGCCATTCCCGCCCTGGCCACCGGGCCCGCCGGCTCCCCCTGTCCCCCCCGACCCAGGTCCATAGGTGCAAAACAGACCAGGGTCCGACGGCCCACCTTGACCCCCTGGGCCACCTGGCTGGCCATCCTGGCCGCGGCCACCTGGCTGACCATCCTGCCCCACTAGGTCGAGACTCAGAACCCCGCTCATGCTGAGGGTCCAGATTTCTACGACTGGGCCGGGAGCGCCAGAATCGCCGTCGCCGCCATTGGCTGCTGCCAGCGCCGATCCGCCGGTACCTAGGGTGCCAGTGCCCCGGGTGGTTAGTGCTCCTGGTGCCGGGGGGGCCGGCACAACAACTCCTGCTGTGGCATTCGGTGTAGCAGGCTGCCATGAAGCGGGTTGCTGCTGCCACGAAAAACTTACGCCGCTCCCGAGGACGATGCTCTCAGCGATGATCAACAGGTTTGCTGCGCCCGGCGGTTGAATGATAACGTTAGTGCCGTCGAGCAGGTTGATGGTTTTTGCTACCCAGATTGCATCGAAGATGCTGAGCGGCGGCGAGTGGTGTTGAAACTGGGGAAGCCGTAGAGCGGGCAGCGGTATTGCCGTGCCCGCGAGTGAACGTACCTGAAGCGCACCATCTGCGAGACGGGAGAGCTGCCTAGCGCCGCTGAAAGAGACAGGGACGACGGGCGCCGGCTGAACCCCGCCCTGGCCTATCCCCGCCCCCGTTGAAGGAACGGGGCGGCCGGGCGTGGGTGGTGTCGTCAGGCCGCCCTGAACGAGCACGTTACCGGACGGTATCGCGCCCACATTCAACGTGCCCAGGGATGAGATGTCTGTGATTCCAATCGTCTTCAGCAGTGCCCGCAACGAGCTCAGGCGCGCAAGGACCACCGGATTTGTTGCGCTAATGGGAGGGCCGTTGGTGGAACCCAGGGGAGGGCCGGTGATGATGGGGATTCCTGGCTTGACAATGCCTGGCCCAAGGACACTGAGCGTGTGGGTCTCTGCCATGGTGGCGCGATTGTCCCCAATTAAAATGGTGTTGTCAACCCTAAAAGCTTCGATAAAAGTCGGCCCAAAGTTTTAACGTTTTTCGACGCGATCTATACCGTCCGTTGGCCAGAGAGGTGCGTCGGCATGCACCTGCTGCTTCAGCCGAAATGCAAGGGTTTTCGCCAATTAGTTGAGACCACGATCTCGACGAACGCCCCTCCCTCCGCTGCACACCTCAGTCCGGATTCAATCTCGGCTTCGGATTGCCGCGCAAGTCATGCAGGACCTTCGCGCACTCGGCGCTCCCCAGAGTCCGTTAGCCCGTCCGAAGTGCGTCCGAAATGCGTCCAGCAACCCCGTAGACTGTTGTCGCGGGCCTTCTCCAGGCTCGGAATGTCCGTTACCTCGGGTATTCTCAACGCGCGAGAATGCGTCTCACGCCCTCTTCATAAGTCCACATCGGAAGCATGGCATTAGCCCTGATCGCTCCCGTCAAACTGCGGTCGCGGAAATAGGTCCTCGGAAGTCGTTAGTGTCGTATCGGGAGTGCCACGGCGGGAAATGGCCGGGAGCAGAAGAGCGGTCGGGCCGTGGCACTTTCGATAGGACGACTTGAAGGGAGCGGTGGGGTGCGGCGGACCTATGGATGCCGATAGGTTCACCTCCAGTTGTGGGAACACGATAGAGGAGATCCTTTGATTCAGCGACCGTCCGAGAGCGGCTTCGCGAGCTGGTATGGCGCGCCCTACCATGGGCAACGTTCAGCGAGCGGAGAGATCTACGATCAAGAGAAGCTGACAGCCGCGCACCGGACGTTTCCCTTCGGCACCAGGGTGCGGGTTCACCGTCTCGATGGAGCGGGGAGTGTTGTGGTTCGGATCAACGATCGCGGGCCATTCGTGAAATCGCGGGTCATCGACCTTTCTCATGCTGCCGCCGTTCAGTTAGGCATGACGGGTGGAGGTTTGCTGCCGGTCACTTTAGAAGTGGTATGGACTCCGCCAACCAATCCACGTTCCTCAAATTTTTCCGGTCTTCGCGCTGCGCAATACGGCCCTGCCTTCGCGGCCGAACCTGGAAGCAGCCGGTCGGGTGATTCGCCTTTCGCGCTATCAGGCCGCAGATAGCTACCGTGAATGCGAATTAACGCTAGATTGCCGTTTCGACACCCCGACAAGCGTGAGTAGGGGCAGGCGACAACTCGTCAACCGGGAATTCCTAAGCTCGACGAAGTCAGGGGGCGGCTTTGCAATGGCCCGGTTTTGTACGGTTGCGATGCGGCATCACGTAACTTTTTCGTGGAAGAACAGTATAAAGAGGGATGAGATTATCCGTCTTTCAGGCGGTACAAGTAGCTTCCGCCTGCGCTGGCGATTGGCAAAGCAATCTGCTCTCAAAGACTTACGCATTTGTGGGCAAGAAACAAGAACCGTTTCCAGAACTGTTGGCTGCCAGACAGAATGTCAAATATCAGGGCCAGGATTGGGGGGACCAGTGTTGACTGATTTGCGGGAGGCGCTGCGCCATCTGCGTAAGGCGCCGGGCATCACCACCACGGCGGTGATGACACTAGCACTGGGAATCGGAGCGACGACGGCGATCTTTACCCTCGTGCACCAAGTGATGCTGAAGTCGCTGCCGGTGACCAGGCCAGAGGAGTTGTGGAGGATCGGGGATAAAATCCGCTGTTGCAACTGGGGTGGATATACCCAGGGCGATGAGGGAGATTTTTCGCTGTTCTCGTGGGAGGCATACAAGAACTTTCGCGCGCACACGCCCGAGTTCACCGATTTGGCTGCACTTCAGGCCGGGAATGCACCGCTGGGCGTCCGCAGGGCGGGATCGAACGCGCAGGCGGATACCCGCAATGGCCAGTTCGTGTCCGGCAATTTCTTCAGGACTTTTGGCGTGCAGCCCTGGATCGGGCGGATGATGACTGACGCGGACGACCGGGAGGGCGCCTCATCGGTCGCGGTCATGAGCTACCACGTCTGGCAGGAGAAATACGGCTCCGACCCCTCCGTGGTTGGCGCCAGTTACCTGATAAACGGTCATCCGTTCACGGTGATCGGCGTGGCGGCGCCGGGGTTTTACGGGGCGAAGCTGGCAGACTGGGGCATGCCGGATTTCTGGATACCGCTAACGACAGAACTATTGATCGACGGCGAGACAGCGCGACTGAAGAGGCCGAACGGCAACTTTCTCGACCTGATCGGACGAGCGCGTCCAGGAGTTAACCCCAAGTCGCTCGAAGCGGAACTGAAGGTGGAATTCCATGACTGGTTGGCCAGCCATGTGCCGGACATGGAGCCCGGCGAGAAGCAGCTCTGGCCGCAGCAAACACTGCACATCATTCCAGGCGGCGCGGGAGTGGCCGCCATGCGCGACCAATATGAAGATGGACTGAAGTTGCTGCTGATAGCAGCAGGAAGCGTACTGCTTGTAGCCTGCGCCAATCTGGCAAACCTGATGCTCGCGCGCGGGTTGAAGGATCGCGCGCAAACGTCTCTACGCGTTGCGTTGGGTGCGTCGCGCGGGCGTCTCATCCGCAAGGTACTGGTCGAATCCATGCTGCTGGCAATGATGGGAGCAGTTTTGGGTATTGGCGTGGCGTATGCCGGCACCAGGCTGATTTTGAGCCTGGCCTTCGAGAGTGGTGGCTCGAATGGTTACGTCCCAATCGAGGCGACACCGTCCTGGCCAGTCCTGCTATTCACACTGGGAGTATCGGTTCTGACCGGAGTTCTCTTTGGGATCGCTCCGGCATGGATGACTTCACATACCGACCCGGCGGAGGCGCTGCGGGGCGCCAGCCGCTCCGTTGGCGCCGGCCGCTCCTGGGCACAGAAATCATTGGTAATCGCGCAGATCGCGGTGTCGCTGGTTTTGCTCTCTGCAGCGGCTCTGCTGGGCCAGAGCCTGCGAAACCTGGAGCATCAGAATTTCGGATTCGAGACGCAGGGCCGATATATCGCATCGATCAATCCAATGCTAGGCAACTACAAGCCGGAGCAGATGGAGCCGATGTTTCGCCAGATTGACGATAGCCTGCTCCAGATTCCCGGTGTGCGGATGGTGGCGTCGGCGCTTTATGCGCCAATGACGGGCGATAGCTGGAACGACGGTATTCGCATCGAGGGTAGGCCGGAGCCACCCGCTAAAGAAGACACCGGTTCCGGGTTTGCGCGAGTAATGCCGGGCTTCTTCGAGGCTATAGGCGCGAAGATCATGCTGGGCCGGCCCATCAGCGATCAGGACACTGGGGCGACACGCAAGGTAGCGGTAGTCAACCAGGCTTTTGCGAAGAGATTCTTCCCGGGCCAGAACCCGATAGGGCAGCATTTCGGGCCGGACAAGATCAAGTATTCCGGTACGTACGAAATCGTGGGAGTGACGAATGATATCCGCTACATGACGTACGATTACAAAAAACCCGTGCGGCCCATGTATTGGTTACCGGAAGCACAAACCGTGCAATGGAACGACCCGGCTGACCGGGGCGGCGAAACCTGGTCGCATTATCTATACAACATCGTGATTTGGGCGCCGGGGAACTTGCCGGGTCTGGAAGAGCGTGTCCGCAAAGCGCTGGCCAGCGTTGACCCCAATTTGGTGCTCTACGGGGTTGACCCGTACACAAAGATCGTGAGCGCGGATTTCCAGCAGGAAAACATGATTGCAACCCTGACAACGCTCTTCGGTGCCCTTGGGCTCGTTCTGTCGGCCGTAGGGTTGTATGGAGTGCTGGCGTACCTGGTGGAGCGGCGGACTAGTGAAATAGGTGTGCGGATGGCGCTGGGTGCGGATCGCGGGTCGGTCATAGGGATGGTGCTTGGCGGCGCATTCTGGCAAGTAGGGATCGGCCTTGTGCTTGGCATTCCTGCGGCAATCGGGGCTGGCAAGTTGATGGCATCTCAGCTATTCGGCGTGGAGCCGTGGGATCCCGTCATGCTGATGCTCGCCACATTGCTCCTCGGCGTGGCAGCGCTGGTAGCTTCAGTGCTTCCCGCCTGGCGCGCGGCAAGTGTTCAGCCGATGGTGGCACTACGGACCGAGTAAGCATCCAGCAAATGTTTGACATCCCGTTTCGAGACCTCGCTAATGCGTCGGTGGCGCATCGGCGCACGGTCGTTCGAGAGCAGCTGTTTATGCGGTGAACGGGCCGGAAACGGACGGGCGAGGGCACGGCTCGCGACCGAATTAGACGCTAATACTTCTTAACGCTTTCCTTCCGCTGGCCCTACGACAGATTGCGCGAGAGCGGAATCCTCTTCAGCGCGGGTCGCGCCGCGGATTCTCAACGTCGTATAACCGGTAGCGGTAACGACCTACCTTGTGTCACAATCTGGCTGGTCCTTGCATCTAACCTGTGGGAGGGACTCCCATTCTGCGAATACCGTTTGTCACTCTGGGCACTTGTGCACTCCTGACGATCGTTTCGGCGTCGCCGCCCTCATCTGGAATGCATCGACGGCCCACTATCCGTTACTTCATCGCCACTGCGTATTCAGTGGAGGGCACGGGCGCTTCCGGCATGTGGTCGCATCCAGGAACTGTGGCCGCCGACCGGAAGGTTTTGCCGCTAAATAGCCGCATCCGCATTTATGGCGCTGGCCGTTATTCCGGCGACTATATCGTGGAAGATACTGGTGGGAAGGTGGACGGCCACCACATCGACGTCTACATGCCCAGCCAGGCAGAAGCAAAAAAGTTCGGGCGTCAGCGAGTGAAGGTGGTCGTCCTCAAGTACGGCGATGATGAGGCAAGTCCACCCGATCCGCAGCAAAAGGCTGATGCGAAGGCCGTAAACCGAAAAGAGCGCGCGAAAGCTAATGCGGCGCCGACAAAATGATTGCACCTGTCCGAGTGATTCCGAACTCGCAGCCGAAAAAGAGTCGAATCGCAAATTGACGCGAGTCGTCCGCGGCGTGCGAAGGTCTCAATCGAGACCTAGGAGCAGTCTTCTGGCCTGATCGTCATTCGGTCCGAAAGGTCCCAATCCGATCGAGTCGGGAAAGCCGGTCGGGTCGGACAGAGGCGGGGAAAGACGCGCTGGCGCCCTTGATTGTCTGCTTATGCGGTCCAGATCTGGCAGAGTGCACGCTGAAAATTTCCGCCCAGGATGAGTTCGATGTTCCTGTCGGTATACTTGCGCCGGACCAGACCCTCAGTTAGATCGTAAATCTTCTTGCGATAGTTGATTCGGTCCAGGTCTGTTGTTGCGGGATTGATTCGCCGTGCCCTCAATTCTTCCCGCGGAAGTTTGGCCCGCCCGTCAAGGTCGACGTCGGTTCCAATGCCGATGTGTTCCACTCCGCATAGCCTCCCCACACGATCGATATGATCCAGCGCGTGTTCGATCGTAGTCGGTCCCCGTGCGCGCACAAAACTGCGGATCAGGGTGATCCCCATCACCCCGCCCTTGACCGCCATTTTCTTGATCACCTCATCCGTCTTACAGCGATGACGGTTAGGGACCAGTGCGCGGCAATTCGAATGGGTGATGAGTACAGGTTTTTGGGAGGCTTCGAAGGTATCTAGCGTGGTCCGATCACCACAGTGCGAAACGTCCACTGCCATTCCCAGTTTGTTCATGCGCTCGACGATCCGCACCCCATAGTCACTCAGACCTCCATCTGCCTCGTCGCCGGCACCGCTTCCGATCCGGTTCGCTCGAGAAGCCAGCAGGGAAACCCGCTGGCCCAATCTGTAGAACAGATCCACATCCCCGACCGATCGAAAGTGCTCAGAGTTTTGCTCGCCGATCAGGATGCCGATCTTGCCCACCGACTTGACATATGCGAGATCGGCCGGACCGTCGATACGCACGAAGTAGTCACTGTGCCGGGAAACAAAGTTGTTCCAAAGCGTCATGTCTCTCAGGGATTCAGCGTATATGTCCCCCTCATGGTGTCCCACGGCCGGATGAAAAACCGTGGTGCCCGAGTCCTTCAACTTTTGAAAATCGGTGCTCTGAAAACTCTCCGGCTCCAGCTGCCATGCGTACAGTTTCTCGAAGTCCAATGTGAGCAAACCCAACATATCGATCACCGTAGACCTGCGAATCAACTCCAGGGTGCGCGACGAGTAATCAGTTTTGCTCTGGGCGAAGAGGGCGAATCGGCCGACATTGATCATCGGTGCAGCCAGGGGGAGCGCCGCGCTTTTCAGAATGGAACGACGAGTAATCATAAGTTCGGCGAAGTCGGCCAGTTTATCACGGTTGTGCGGTATCACCTGATCGAGGAAAACTACAAGGCCCTTAGGGAGGTCAGTGTCGGCTGGCTTTACTTTCATGCCTTGAACGAGATTGCGGGGACGTCGGAGAGCATGGATTTTCTCGCGGTGAAATAAATGAACGGTCGGAAAGGCTAAGCCAATCTGACAACCTACCGTCGGCGCCCCGTCAGCCGCAGCAAGCTAAGGAACAGGTTGATGAAGTCGAGATACAGTTTCAGCGCCCCGAAGATCGCTTTCTTGCGTCCGGCGTCGGTTGCTTCGGTGCCGGGAGCGTTCATCCCTTTGATCTTCTGTGTATCGTAGGCGGTGAGTCCCGCGAACACGATGATGCCGACGATGGAGAACACGAAGCTGGCACCTTCCGTCATCAGCGACGGGAAGAGCATGGAGAGCAGACCGAAGCCGACCAGTCCGAATAACCCCATCATGCAGAAGGAACCCACCGGGCCGAGGTCCCGCTTGGTCACATAGCCGACGCCGCTGAGGCCCGCAAAGCCGAAAGCCGTGACGCCGAAAACTCCTGCGATGCTGGAGCCCGTGAAGACCAGAAAGATGCTGGACAACGTGAGTCCGGTTAATCCCGCGTATAGAAAATAGATGAGCGTCGCGGTTAGAGCGCTGATCCGGTTAATGAGCCACGACAGCGCCAAGACGGCCCCCAGTTGGGCGATGATCAAACTCCAGAACAGCAGCCGGTTGCCGAAAATCGTTCGTACAAGGTCCGGATTGCCCGCTACGTTCCACGCCACGGCGCCGGTAAGACAAAGTCCACCCGTCATCCAGCCGTACACACGGCTCATGAACCGGGCGTTCTCTGCCGCGATTGAAGCGGGCCCGAATGCCTGATCGCCCAGCCGTCGGTTGCCGAGCGACTGATTGACAGCGGGTTGTTGTTCCATGCCCCAACTTTAGTCGGCGGATGAGTGCGGTGTCAACGCTTGTCGTTAGGACATTGGAAGGGCGCTGGACTGGCAGTCGTTTGATAACTGGTGTTCACGTAAACTTGAGTTCGGGCAAATATCGCAGGCGCAGCACCCTATTGTGAGAACCGCTTTGAGTTTCGTCGGGCGATCTTTCGGAGACCATACGGAGATTCTTTAATCAAGGCTTTCTGTGAGTTGCGCGTAGCGTGCTCCTCACAAACGGCGCTAAGCTTGAAGTGGCAAAATAGATGGCCGCGCAAGAGTCCGCGAGCCTCGGCTAGGCGATGAGGTGGAGCAGAATGGGGCTTAAGCCACCTAAAATTCATCGGAATCGGCGCTCTCCACGAGTTTAGTGTGTCGCCATGCCCAGGTTACTTTTACTGTCAATAGGTAGAGAACGATGCCTGAAGAGAAGCGCAAACTTTTGGAGAAATTGAAATTCGAATTGGCCTTCGTCGAGGACGGCGGATATGGTCGCTCGGTCCGTACGCCACATAAATCCACATCTCCTTTCCAAGACTCGCTGACCTGCCTAAATTTCGGCGATCCGTTACGCACTCATCCGTGCGCTGAATGCATTCTCATGCAGTACGTCCCGGAATCTCGCCAAACCGAAGATGTCCCTTGTCACCATATTCCGCTCGATGGGGAGAGCAGAACGATCGCCACTCTGGATGCCACCGAGGCCGAGGAGGTCCTCAAGCGGTGGCTTCGGCACGAAATCAACAGGCTTGAAGGAGAACTCGCTGTTTAGAACTGGTTGGAGGCACCTTTGGCGCGGGCGACGCCGATTGCAAAGCACCTCCGAACATCCCGATCTTAGCATTTGGCCGTACGGGCAGGGGTAGTCTTTGTCCCGCGCATCCGGCTTGCCCGCGCCAGTCTTCGCACCATCTATGCGCCCTAAATGTCATGGGTCCCGACTGGAAGCCTACGCGGGATGCGGTCCTGAAATAGTGGCCGATATTGCCTGATAACAGGCGCACCAATACCCCCGACGAACTCGCTGACTCGAGCAGAAGGCGCGTCGACGAGGCGTCCAAGTCGACTGCAGACCGAATGCGGCGATCCGTCTACAATCGCCTAAACCATTTCAAAACGTCGCGCGAACCATTGCGAGTCCTAAACCGAGAAAAGGGATGCCATTTCCCACTATTTCGCACGGGCTTTATTTATGGCGGTTACTGGCATACACTCGTGCTATCCCGCGTTTTATGGCCACCTTTCCCGGCTGGGAGGCCCTCCGCGAGACCGACAGGGTCCGCCGCGCGGTAGCGGAGACCGACAATGCAAGGCAACTCAATGAGAATAGTGATTCTGACAGCACTGGCGGCTTGCGCGCTACCCCGCGCGCACGGAGCTTCCGCAGTCAATGTTACGGTGAACCCGGCGGGTGCCATCCAGGTGAAGACGCCGGCGGCGGAGTTCGAATTACTGGCGTCCGGCTACCTTGCAGGGCGCTTGGTCAAGAACGGGCAGCAACTTACGCTGGACGATCCGGCGCAGGGAGAGGCAGGCGGCGACTTGCTATTAAGCGGCGGCGCGCCGGCTCGGTTCGACCCGCTTGATTTCCGCCACGCGAAGATCAGCGACATCCGCGGCGGGATAGGACCGCGCGGCAAGCGCATCGAGGTCACGGCAAAGCAGAGCGGCGCCAGCGGCCTCGAGAAAGTACTAACGCTGGAGGTCTACGACGACTTTTCCAAGGCGGCATTTCTGACCATTACCTACCGGAACGCGGGGAAGTCGGCCATCAAGCTGGATCAGATCTCGTTCCAGCGGCACCGGCTCAACGCCGCCATGACAGACCCCCAGGCGTCCCCATTCCAGATGTGGTCGTTCCAGGGCTCCAGCTTCAAGTGGGGCAACGATGACGTCAGCCTGCTCATGAAAGGCTTCTCGCAGCCGAACCTGGTTGGGGTGGCCACGCCGTCCGGCATGGGCGGCGGCATTCCCGTGGTGGCGTTCTGGACGCGGGCGGTCGGGACGGCCATTGGCCACGTGGAACCGCGCGCCGAGACCCTCTCGCTTCCGGTGCAGGTGGGCGACGATGGCCGTGTGGAGGCTTCCGTGCGCATCGACGCCGGCGTAAGCTTGAAGCCCGGCGAGAGCTATGCAACGCCGCGGACCTTCCTCGCCGTGTTCTCCGGAGATTATTACGAGCCCTTAAGCATGTGGTCGGCGATCCTGCAACGCCAGTCGTGGGTGCCCGCTCAACCCCCAAGCGACGCCTTCGAGGCCAACTGGTGCGGCTGGGGGTACCTGGGGAGCGTGACTCCGGAGCAAATGGTGGGCACCATCCCTAAGCTGAAGGAATTCGGGATCAAGTGGGCCACTCTCGACGCCGGCTGGTACAACGCTTCCGGCGATTGGGAACCAAACGCAAAAACGTTTGCGGGCGACGCGGTGCGGCGCATGGTGGACGAGTTTCACAAGAACGGAATTCGCATCTCCGTCTGGTGGGCTCCCATAGAAGCGGCGGACGGCCAGGGCGGAAGGCGGGGCCGCCGGGGAACTCCCTCCAAGGTGGCGCAGGAGCACCCCGAGTGGGTGATCCAGGATGCCGCCGGCAAGCGTGCCGGGCTGCGGAACAACAGCCTGGCGGCACTCTGCCCAGCGCTCCCGGAGGTGCAGTCGTACTTCCGGAAGGTGACCGAGAGGTTGATTCGCGACTATGACTTCGACGGCTCCAAGATGGACTATATCTTCTCCGTCCCGCGCTGCTACAACCCCGCCCACCACCACAAGAGCCCGGATGATTCGGTGAGGGCCGTGGCCGACGTGTACAAGATCATCCTGGAGACGTCCAAGGCATTGAAGCCCTACAGCGTGACCCAGATCTGCCCCTGCGGGACCACGCCGAACCTCGCATGGCTGCCCTTCGAGAATCAGGCAGTGACCGCCGATCCGGTGGGCTCCATTCAGGTGCGGCGCCGGATCAAGCTCTACAAGGCGCTGCTCGGCCCGCGGTCCGCGGTCTACGGCGATCACGTGGAACTGAGCAAGATCCGATTCGATCCCAACCGAGAGGTGGACCTCGGCGAGGATTTCGCCTCCACCGTGGGCACGGGAGGCGTGCTGGGCACCAAGTTCACCTGGCCGGATTACGGGAACCGTTTCGATGACGTGTTCCTCACGCCGCGCAAGGAAGCCATTTGGAAGCAGTGGATTCCAATCTATAACTCCATGATGCTCTCCAAAGGCACCTTCATGAACCTCTACACCATCGGGTACGACTCGCCGGAAGGATACGCGATTGCGAAGGACGGCAAGATGTACTATGCCTTCTTCGTGAGCGAAGCGCAGGCGTGGGAAGGATCGCTGGACTTGCGCGGGCTGGAACAGGGCACGTACCGCGTATTCGATTACGTGAACCAGAAAGAGCTGGGCAGCGTGGACGCATCAAGCCCCAGGCTGCAAACGAAGTTCACCGAAAACCTGCTGCTGGAAGTGTCCAGGCAGTGATTTGAATTACGCCAGTGTGGCACCCGACGGTCAGTTCGCGAGCGGCGGGCCGCCCGGCAGCACGATGGCACTCGATCCGGCCGCATAGGGCCGCCGCGTCGCCGTGAACTTCGCGTTGAGGTATTCGCCCATGTAGAGCGTACCGGAGAAGGCGTCGCCGGAAACGGTACCCGCGAAGATATACGGTATCGAATCTCCGCTGCCGCGCTCGGCGGTGTTACTGCGAAGTTTTATCTGGCCACCCTCGATAGTGCCTTGCACATCGCGCACGGAGAAGTCGCTCTTGTGCGAGCCGTTGACGCGGCCTCCGTCCTGCTGCAAGAACAGTGCGTGCTGGCTCTTGCTGCTGAAGAACTCGACGTTGACGTCCCAGCGTCCGCTGAGATTCGTTTCCGGCGCAGCCGGCTCGGGCCGCGGGCTGCGCTTTATCGAGAGCACCTCGTGGATGCGGTCGGCCACGATCTTATCGTCGCCCGGCTGCATCATCCAGGCGGTTATCGAAATCGAGGTCTTTCCGTTATCGGGCTCGCGCCTGTTCCGGCCGCCGCCTTCGCCGCCACCGAGTGCGATCCTGGGCTTCGTGCGTGCCAATTCTTCGGCTATTTCCTCGCCAGTGACATGCAGCTTAGCGGGATCCCAACTGACTACCAGCGTCGGGCTGTGATTCGAAAGCCCCGCAGGCTCGCGAACCGACGTCTCGATGCCGTCAACGGCCGATACGCGCTTGGAGATCGTGTCCAGATAGGAAAGCCACTTCTTCCACTCGGCATCGTGATCGCGCTTTACCCAGGCTTCCACGGCCGCCAGAAGACCCAGCATTTCCTCGCGCCCGACCTTGTTGTCGCGGCCCGGTCCATGATGGGGCGAACTCGCCTGCCAAGCCGACATCAGGATATCCTTGCGTCCCAGCAGGAGCCCCGAACACTGCGGACCGCGGATCGCCTTGCCTCCGCTATAAGCCACAACCGTTGCGCCGCGCTGAAGGTGCACGTTGGGAATCGTGAGATTCTCGGCTGCCGCGTCCACGAGAACCGGAATGTTTCTCGGCTTGGCCAGCGTGACCACATTCTCGAGCGAAAGCGGCCCCGAAACTGTGGGCCCGCCGGCAGTCAGGTAAACCATCGCGGTGCGAGGGCTGAGCGCATCGGCGAGTTCTTCCGCCGTGTCCACAACGATGATTTTGACGCCGATATTGCGTACGGCGTGATCGTAGACACTGCGCGAACTGCGCGGAATGACTACTTCGGTCTTGTCGAAGCCGGTGAGATCCGGAATGCGGATCAATTTCTCAGGATTCCCGCCCGCGACACACGCGGCGGTCACATGTTTCAACCCCGCGGCGCAACCAGCCGAGACCATCCCCCACTCGGCGCCGGTCAACTCAGCCAGGCGCCGTCCGACGCCTTCGGCCAGCTCGTCGTACTGCACGAAATACCGGGCCGCGTAGTCCATTGCCGCGCGGGTCTCCGGGGTTTCCACGGATGCGCCGATGATGGTGAACGTCCCGCGGCAATTGATGACCGGCTCGACACCGATGGATTGGTAAATCTCCGGTCCGGGTGTGAGCGGGCCGGTGGTCGCGCCGTTGGCCGCGGGTGCGCCTAACAGCACGGGCCATACCAGCGCATTTCCGATTTGGAAGAGCTCGCGCCGGGTCGCCCCGTCTGACGCTTTCTTCGCGGATACTCGAGATTCCTCGTCAGCCATAAATCCTCCACGTCCTCGCGGGAAGCCCCCGCTCCAGGTTAAGAATGTATCACGCCTGACCAACGACACGATGACAGGCAGGCCGCCGCGCGGCACCCGTCCCAGCCCCCGAGCCAGCACACGGCCAATCATCGATACAATCGCCCAGCGATACTGGCTTACGAAGCCGAAGGAACTTGGTCTGAATGTGCATGGCAACCCCCGTCCGCACACATCCATGGCCCGATTGGGGAGGATAGTCAACCCGCCTTCCGCGAATCGCAAATGGCGATAAGGAAGATCGGACACTATTTCAACGCGCCAGCGCGAGGTCCGTCCCAAATTTTCGACAAGTCCACCGTATCCAGCCTCGCGCTATTGCGCTCAGGTCATCTCCTGGGCGCTGTCGTGGGCCTGCTCGCGCAGCAGGTCGCCTTTGAAACGCGGCGAAACCTGATCCTCGGCCTAAAGAACGGGCTTAGCACCGCCGAATTCCATCAGTTCTTTTGATCTCCTACCATAAGTGATCAGCATTAGCACATCCTCGAGATTCAACCGTAAACCCTGTTGGCTGCCAAAACTCATGAAACTCAATCTTCCTCAATCCAGGCAGGCCGTCTGCCGGAAAGGTGTTAGCCGGAGCTCGAAGAAAGGAGATTCTCGTATCTAAGATGATCCGTCCTCTGGGTATTGCGCTGCTGTTCGTTGCGCAGGCATTGGCCGAACCGATTAAACTGCACCCTTCCAATCCGCACTATTACTTGTTTAACGGCCAACCGAGTCAGCGAGGGTAGTTACCGAGTCGAATCCGATGCAGGTGAGGGCCGCGAAAGAGGTCGCGTGAATGACTGCCCTCAGATCGAACTCTCGCGCATCATAAAAAGGAGTGCTGGAGAATAGCCCTCCCCAGCCTTCATGGCCCAATAAGTAGCGGACGACAGGCCCGATGAAAACCAGCAGCACGATCCCCATAAACACCAGCAGGACATCGTTAGTCCGGGCGGTCGCGCGGATTCCTCGCACGTTCAGGTAGGTGATCCCGCTGGCGAAGCCCGCCGCGATGATTACATAAGGAACTTCCGGAAGCATTCGCCGGACAATGAGCGAGCCGCGCGCCGCGAACTTTGGGTAACGCCAGAGGTACTTGCGACATTGCCCAAACTGATCCCAGCAGCATGAGCGCGGCGACCAGCGGGAGCCGTCTTGGGTTATGGAGGAATATGGTCTTCAAACCTGTCCTCAAAAAATGGCAATGGGGTTGAACAGCGAACCCGTGCCGCCGGGTAAGCGTAACGGAGCAGCCATAACCAGAAATTCCCAGCGCCGTTCTGCCTCGCAGATTTTGACCAGGTCTTCGAATTGCAGGCTATCGGCGCAAGCCATCCCCATAGATGCAATTTGCAGAGCATGGATGGGGCACGCGACTCCCTCCACATTGCTGGGAACGGTTTCGCCGTCGCCATCCGGGAAGAAGGCAGCCACTTTTCGCTCATGCAGCAACCGGATGGTCTCCACATGCAGACCGGCTTTTCCATCGCCATCGTATCCGTTATTCCATGGGCCCAGTTCGAGCCGCCGCCGGTGATGGCCGGTGCGGAAAAGAAAGATGTCTCCCTCGCCGAGCCGAACACCTTGCGCCTTCTCCGCCGCTTCCAATTCCGCTGTGGTCACTGCCTCTCCCGGCTCCAGCCACTTGACGCCACGCAGGCGGGGGATGTCGAGCAGCACCCCGCGGCTGACGATCCCGTTCGCGTAAGCGGTAATATCCTGAATCGTCGGCCCCCGGGAGGTCACGGCGCTCGTCGGCTTACCGTTATAGATCTTCCCCTTGATGCCGACATGGCACAGCGCGTCGATATGGGTGTGGCAGTCGCCATGAAACTCGGTCGCCATGTAATCGGTGGAGAATTGCGGCTCTCCACAGTCGGGAATGTCATAGCTCCGAATCATGTAGTGAGTTGCAGGGTGAGGATTGTCGGGCCCCGCCACTTTGTTAATGGGAACTGCCATCGAGACCGATCGGCCCACGCGGACCAGGCCGGCCGCCCGCCGGACGTGCTCCGGCTGAATGTAATTCAGCGTGCCTCTTTCGTCGTCCTCACCCCATCGGCCCCAATTGCAGACCGCCTGGAATAATTCGTCGAATTCTGCCCTGGAAACATGCGTGGGTATTGTTTTCGTCATCGTGCCCTCTCAGTGCCTCTTCAGTCGGTCAGGATTCCGCGCGGTGGCCGTGCCCGCGTGGGCTATTGGCTGCCGTTCAGACTGCTTGCCGCCGACGTCCGGCGCACCAAATACCCGGACGGCGCCTCACCGTGATCTCCCTGGCGCGTGGCGCCGTCCGCACGCGACTTGGCGCGATAGCCCGCCGGTGTCATTCCCACCAGTTTCCGGAACACAGTACCGAAATAGCTCTGATCGCAGAATCCCATCTCCTGGCTGATATCCGAAACCGACTTGTCCGTCATGGCTAACAGCGCCTGTGCCCGCTCGATCCGGCAATGATTCAGATAAGCCATGAACGACTGGCCGGTCGCCCGCTTGAAGAAGTTCATGAAATGTGATTCACTCATCCCGCAGATGCGCGCCGCCTCCTGGACTTGCGTTGGCTCGTCAAAATGCTTTTCCAGGTGTTCGAATAGCGGGCGCAAACGCTCCAGGGCGCGCTGCTGGCGCCGGAATGTATCAACTGTCCCGGCATAGCTGGCGTACTGGTTCACCAACAGGATGAGAATCATTTTCAGGTACGTCTTCACCGCCAGCCGCGCTCGTGGCGTGGTTGCGGGAAGCTCGGTGCGAATGCGCTGCATCAGCTCGAAGATTTGTCCGGGGATCGACGCATTCGCTGCAACCACATGCGGAAAATGCGGGTCCTGTAGCAGGAACGGCGTGAGATATTCGGCGTTGTCGGGTCCTCCGTCGGCGCGGATCAGGTCCGGCTGGAAGAATAGAACTGCCAAGGTCACTGGCGGATTGGAGCGGCACTCGAAACGGTGGTACAAAGTGCTGCCCACCACCGCAAGGTCGCCCTCGTGAAGCGGCAAGGAGCGATCCTGAATTTCCAGACTAGCCGCCCCGCGGCACAGGTACGCCAGCTCGAAGTAGTCGTGTCGGTTCTTGCGGACATTGTTCCCGAGCCCAATGGTCATGAACCTCACGTCAATCGGAAACGCGGGATCGAATGGCCACACGTGGATGCCTTCTGCATTAATCTGCGGCTCCACGACGCGGACTTGGTCCTCGCATAGCTGCTTCGGAATCCGCACCGCCGGCATTATTCCACCCCCTCTCCTGTTGGTCAATCTTTTCCGCCGCCCGGGATTACGGCAGAATCTCTTGATATAGCTTCACCTCGAACTTCTCCACCAGACCGGGCTGCACATCGTTGAAGAAGTGCGTGATATACGGCATGGCGCAGTGCTCATCGAAGACTTTCTTGTCTTTCCATTTTTCGATGTACGTGATCCACCGCGGATCATCAGTGCGCTGGTTGAGTTCGTATCGGATGCAGCCCGGTTCCTTGTGGGTCGGCTGCATGAGCGGATGCATGGCGGCGATTAGCTCATCGGTCTTGCCTTCCTTGGCGCGAAACTCCGCCACACAAACCACCTGCGTCTTTTCCATCTTCGGCATGCTTAGCTCCTGTTGGGGACCGGGTGGACCGTGGAGCCGGTCCTGGCGGCGTCCCTTTTCAATGAAAGATACAGCTCGTAGGCTTTGTCGGGTTTTTCCTGATCATGCACGACAGCCCGAACTGCCTGAATCATGGCGATGGGTGCCTCACATTGAAAGATATTGCGCCCCATGTCCACTCCGGCTGCGCCCTGGTCGATCGCTTCAAACGCCATCTGAAGCGCATCGAGCTCCGGCAGCTTCTTTCCGCCTGCGATGACGAGCGGAACCGGGCACGCTGCGGCCACGCGCGCGAAGCCCTTCTCGCAGTAATACGTCTTGACGACGTGCGCTCCCATCTCCGCGCAGATGCGGGTCGCCAGGCCCAGGTACTTGGCATCGCGCACCAGTTCCTTGCCCACACCCGTGACCGCCAACGTCGGGATGCCGTGCTTGTTACCCGCGTCCACTACCTTGACCAAATTGCCGATCGACTGATGCTCGTGCTGGCCTCCGATGTACACTTGCACCGCCATGGCCGAGGCGTTGAGCCGCACGGCGTCTTCGACATCCACCGCCACCAGTTCGTTCGAGAGTTCCTTCAGGATGCTCTGCCCGCCGCTCGATCGCAGCACCACAGGCTTGGACATTTCCGCGGGAATCGATGTGCGCAGCGCGCCGCGCGTGATCATGAGCGCATCCGCATAGGGAACCAGCGGCACAATGGCAATGTCGATGCGCTCCAGACCCGTCGTCGGTCCTTGGAAATAGCCGTGGTCCACCGCCAGCATCACCGTCTTGCCGGTCGACGGGTTGAAAATGCGCGCCAGCCGATTCTTCATTCCCCAGTCGAGCGAGTTGCTCCCCTTTAGAAAAAACGCGTGCGACTGCATCGGGACCCCGATGTGATAGTCTTTCCCATCCTGCACATCGTCAACATCAGGCATTGCCAGATTCCCCTTTCAAGTTGCTAAATCCCTTATAGAAGCCTTCGAACAGAAGGCTAATCGATACGGCTCCTGGGTCAGCATGCCCGAGCGTCTTCTCACCAAGAAATTTCGCCCGGCCATAGCGTGCCGTAAGGCTCCGCGTCGCCTCCGCTCCCGCCCGGGCTGCGGCAGCCGCATCGAACAGAGCCTCGTGCACGCTCTTTCCGGAATCCGCTGCCGCGCGCAGCGCCTGGATCGCCGGTACAAGGGCGTCCATCATAGTCTTATCCCCCGGCTGGGCTTTGGTCTGCTTTCGCAAAGCCGCAAGACCGGCCTCGAACATCCCGGTCATATCGTTCGCCGCGGCATCCGCCATCCCACCAAAGAAAACGCCAAGCAGCGAACTCGATGCCCCCCCATCCACTCCCAGAACACTCCAGCCCGCATCCTTCAGGCACGTCTTCAGATCTTCCGGCCCTCCCGGCGCAAACGCCTTCTCCAGCCTGTCCACCGTGCGCAGCATGGTCGCGCCATGATCGCCATCCCCGGCCGCGCAGTCCAGTTCGCTCAGCACGGCATGTTGCGAACGGATGGTCGCGGCCGCTCCCGCAATCATGCGCGCGAAATCGGCTTTGCTGATACCACTCGTCATCGCACCACGAAATACGGCGCATTACTAGGCGCGTCCCACAGGCGAATTAACTCGTTATCCAAGCGCGCGATCATCAGTTGAAACCCCGCCTGCTCCTGCGTGGTGATGAACTCGCCGACTTTGGCGCGCGCAAGTTTTATACCTTTGGCCTTCAGGACCTGATCGACGTGCCGGAACAGGATGAACAATTCCATGAGCGTGGTAGCGCCCGCGCCGTTAACGATGACCAGCAACTCTTCCCGGGCTTTGACGTCCAGATCCTTCAGCAGCATGTCCAGCATGATCTCCGCGGTCTCATCGGCGGTCTTCAGTTTCATGCGGCCTGTGCCGGCTTCTCCGTGCTGCCCCATGCCGATTTCCATTTCGTCGTCACCGAGCTCGAATATCGGCTGGCCCGTCGAGGGATGCGTGGCCGTCGCGACCGCCACGGCCAGCGTCCGCATGTTGCGCCCCATCCGCTCCGCGATCTCGCAACAAGCGTCGAGCGGCTGGCCTTCTTCGGCAGCGGCCCCCGCAACCTTATATACCGGCAGAAACCCAACCAGCCCCCGCCGGTCTTCGGGATCCGTTCCGCCGGAAATGTCCTCGTGAGTCAGAGTCATTTTGACGTTCAATCCCTCGCGTTTAGCCATCTCCATGGTGAGATTCGCGGAGAGCACGTCCCCAGCGTGATTCAACACAATAAACAGAACACCGGCGCCATTGTTCGCCAACCGGATCGCTTCGAGGCAACGCGGCGCGCCGGGAGCGGCAAAGATCTCGCCCGCCACGCTGATGTCCAGCATCCCTTCCCCTACGAACCCGCTCAAGCCCGGTTCATGCCCACTACCGCCCAACGTCACCACGCCCACCTTACCCTTGGCCTTTGGCACAGCACGCGCCACCAGGTTACTGCCCACCAGCCGGATCTGGCCAGGATGCGAGAGAGCGAAACCTGCGAGCAGTTCCGCCACAATGTTTTCGGGCTTATTGATGAACTTTTTCATTTTCATCCGCGCATCTCCTCGAGTTCATTCGTAATTGGCAGGGTCGGGCAACACAATCGCCTGCCGGAAGCCGCGCGTGTGCGTGGCCAGGACAAAAAGGCCGATCACGAACCAGATGCCGCCGGCGATCTTGGCGGGCGCGCCGAGTCCCAACCAAATCACGGTGCAAAACAGGAATCCCAAGCCCGGCAGCACGATATCGGCAAAAAATTCCCTTGACTGTCCCTCAGCCCGCCGCACCCAGAACTGCCACAACACTGCCAGGTTCACTCCCATGAATCCCAGGAATGCTCCGAAGTTTAGAATCTCCGCCGTCAGCTCATAGCTCATCACCAGCGCCCCCGCGTACGCCAGGATCCCGATCAGCCAGATGTTGCGGTTCGGAGTATTACGCACCGGATGCAGGTGCGCGAAGAAACGCCGGGGAATCACGTCGTCGCGTCCCATGCCGAATAGCAGGCGCGCAGCACCAACCTGCGTGGTCATCCCTGCTCCGATGTTCGCCACCACCAGCAGAATCGCCATGGCCTGGAACAGCCATACGCCCCCTACGCGCCCCGTGACCTCTATGAATGCCGTCTCTATATTGGAGTAAGTGTTGTAATCGGGCCAGACGAGTTGCCCCAGGTACACCAGCAACCCGCCGAATATGCCAGTGAATGCGCACACCGATACGGCAGCCAGCATCACATTCCGGCGTGGATTCTTCACATCTTCGGCCAGCGTGGTCACCGCATCGAACCCCAGATAGGTAAGCGCCGCGAATGAAGTAGCCCCCGCGATGTCCCGTACATTAAAGGTTCGAGGGTCATAGAACGGCTTCACCGTAAACAAGCTCGCCAATCCATAGCGCGCGAGCATGTAGCGTACAGCAAGAACGATAAAGCTAATCAACACCACGAACATAAATACCAGCAATACCTGGTTGGCGCGCGTCGTGGAGTGTATCCCGCGCAGGTTGAGATACGTGATGCCACCGGCAAAAAGCGCGGCACAAATTGGATAAGGCAGGGCCGGAACCGCGCGTTGTAAAGCCAGGCTCCCATAAATCACGCAGAACAGCGGGCTGACTACGTAATCCAGCAGCATGGCCCAGCCCGAAACGAATCCCAAATACGGATGCAGCCCGCGCCCCACGTATGTGTAAGCCGAACCTGCCGAAGGATAGAGTGCTGCCATCCTCCCGTAGCTGATGGCCGTCAGTACCATGGCCACCATCGCCGCCAAAATGGTAACCACCGCGTGCCCATGTGACCGCAGCTCCGCGAGGCCGAAAACCGTGGCCGGAGCACTCGGCGTAACCGCCACGATCCCGTACAGAATCAGATCCCAGACTGAAAGAACCCGCTTCAGCCGGCCAACAGTCTCGACACTTGCTCCCTGTCCCGTGGAAACACTCATCACTCTTGCGAAATTCCTCTCGTAAAACTACGGTCAGATCTTCGCTGTTTGTCCCCCATCCACGTACATGGCAGTCCCGGTTACGAACGAGGCATCGTCTGAGGCCAGAAACAACACGGCCTTCGCCAGTTCTTCGGGCCGCCCCAAACGCCCGATCGGGTGTGACGCCGCCAGCGCATCCAATGCTTCCGGCGAGAGTGCCTTTCGAATCATGGGCGTATCGGTAGCGCCCGGAACCAGCGCGTTCACGCGCACCCCTTGCCTGGCATGGTCGATCGCCATTGCTTTCGTGAACATCGTCACGCCACCTTTGGAGGTTACGTAAGCCACGGCGTTCGCGCAGGCATCATGTGCGCCCACCGTCGATGCCACATTTATGATCGACCCACCACCGTGCCGGATCATGTGGGGCAAAACCGCCCGGCAGCATAAATACGTTCCTGTCAGATTGATAGACAGCACGCGATGCCAAGCCTGCTCGTCGGTATCAAGTACCGTGCCATAAAGGAGTACTCCCGCGCCGTTGAACAGAACGTCGATGCGTCCATACGTTCTGAGCACCTCTTCCACCATGCGGGTGACCTGCGCGGTGTCTGACACGTCAACCTGCGCAAATATCGCATCTCCGCCGGACGCATTGATGGCTTGCGCCGTATGCTGTCCGTCCCCGCTGTAGTCGGCAACCGCCACGCGCGCGCCCTCCCGGGCGAACAACTCGGCTGTCGCCTTGCCAATGCCCGATGCCCCGCCCGTCACCAAGGCCACTTTTCCCTTAAGCCTCAACGCCCAAATCCCTCCCACCATCAGGACAGTAGGGGCGAGGCATGCCTCGCCTGGCCCGCCAGACCCACCAAGCGTCCTATGGACCCGGCCAGGATGGATATAAGAATACTCTGAAAGACTTTTGAAATCCCACGGCATGCGCCTGGCTCCCTCCGAGCGTGGTGCCGCAACAAAAATTTAGGCGATCATTACAGACTGCCGGCACGCCGGCTAATACTTTACCTAGAGGGAAACAGACGGGATGGCTGATCAGCACTCGAACGGAATGGCGCGTTTCACAGGCCAGGTGGCGCTGGTTGTCGGCGGCGCTCAGGGTATTGGAAAGGCGATTGCCACGCGCTTAGGCGGGGAAGGCGCCCACGTTGTAATTGCTGATGTCGACTGCCCCGCGGCCGACACTACCGTTCGCGAGATCTGTGCCGCCGGATCCGATGCGCGGTCGTTGCCCTGCGACGTGCGCGACTCCAGCCAGGTTCAAACCATGGTAAAGCAGGTTCTGGACTGGCACGACCGAATCGACATACTGATGTATGTGGCCGGCATTGCTCCCTCCGTTCCATTTCTGGAAATCTCCGCCGAGACCTGGGACGACACCATAGATACGAACCTGCGTGGCGCGTTCCTGGTTTCCAAAGCCGTTGCCCCCCACATGGTCGCCCGCAAGCGCGGCAAGCTGGTTTTCATGGCGTCTACCAACTGCTGGGATGCGGAGGCCACCCTCGCGCACTACAATGTCTCGAAATCAGGCGTGTTTCTTCTTGCCAAGACCCTGGCACGCGAGCTCGGTCCTTACGGTATCAACTCCAACGCGCTCGGTCCTGGGTTCATCAAAACCCGCCTGACTGAACCGTTGTTGAACAACCCGGAAGCAATGAAAAAATATGATCCGGAAAGGGGTCTCATACCGCTCGGCCGCTTGGGAACGCCCGAGGACGTAGCCGGCCCAGCCCTTTTCCTGGCGTCGGAGGATGCCGCCTACATCAATGGCGTGTTGCTGTTCGTAGATGGCGGGCAACTGGCTTAGGGAGAGAACAATCATGCATCGGCGCGATTTCTTGAAAACGGCGGCGGCTTGCGGTGCGGCAGCGAGTTCCTGGAAGCCCATTCAGGCGCAGATCGTGCGCCCGGCGACAGGACCACTGCGAGTGCATCCGCAAAACCCGCGCTATTTCACCGACGATAGCGGCCGGCCCATCTTCCTCACCGGTGCCCACACTTGGGCCAACTTGCAGGACACCGGCGTCGCGCCCGTCCCCATCTTCGGCTGGCAGGCCTACCTCGCCATGATGCTGGGCCACAACCACAACTTCATGCGCCTGTGGGGATGGCAGCAATCCGCCTGGGCGCCCTGGACACCGGACAAGATCCTGTTCGAACCCACTCTCTATGTGCGCACTGGCCCCGGCACCGCCCTCGACGGCGGCCTCAAGTTCGATCTCAAAAAATTCAACCCCGCGTATTTCGACCGTATGCGTGCGCGTGTTACTGAATGCCGCGACCGAGGCATTTACTGCGCCGTCCAGCTCTTCCAGGGCTTCAGCTACAACCGGCCGCACAATTGCGGGCAGCAAACCTGGTCGGGCCATCCTTATAACTCTCAAAACAACATCAACGGCGTGAATGGCGACCGCAACGGTGACGGCCAGCCGGACCTCGAAGACCCGCAAGTGCGCGAGCAGCAGGCAGCTTACATGAAAAAGATCGTCGATACCGTGGACGATCTCGACAATGTGCTCTATGAAGTCGTCAACGAAGGCGGCGGCAAAGACTGGGACTGGTGGGTGGTTGACACCATGCATAAGCTCGAAACCGAAAAGGGCAAGCGGCACCCTGTGGGCCTGACCGGTGCCGGCGTCGAGCGCATGGAAGAGATGATGGCCAGCCCGGCGGAATGGGTCTCGCCCTTTGGCCACAATTTTCAATTCGGCCCGCCCGCCTGGGATGGTAAGAAAGTTAGTGTGAACGATACCGATCACCTTTGGGGCCACGGCGGCACGGTTGCCTGGGCGTGGAAGAGCTTCGTCCGCGGGCACAACACGCTGCTCATGGACAGTTGGGACCCGATCGCGGGCGGCCCGTGCCCGGAAGTGAACTGGGGGCCACGGCCCGGCTATCCGCTGCGCGACCTCAACCGGCGTGACGATTGGACCTGGGAACCCGTGCGCAAAGCCATCGGCCACACACGCGCCTATTCGCTCCGCATGGATCTAGCATCCATGACGCCGCAGAACGACTTGACATCAACCACGTATTGCCTGGCGAATCCGGAGCGCGAGTTCCTGGTATATTTCCCCGAAGGCGATCGCGCTGATGTGGATCTCTCGCACGCCCAGGGACGATTCCGCGTGGAGTGGATGCATCCCGAGGAAGGCGCCATCACGCCCGGCGGCAGTGTCACTGCCGGAAAGCAGCTAACCTTCGCCACGCCATTCATGGGCCCCTCTGTGCTTTACATGAAAAAAGAGAGCGAATGAAAGCCGCGGTCTGGCACGGACGCCAGGACGTCCGCATCGAGAAAGTGCAGGAACCGTCCGCGCCTCCGCCCGGCCAGGTGCAGGTCAAGGTGGCGTGGTGCGGCATCTGCGGTACGGACCTGCATGAATATCTAGGCGGTCCGCTTTACATTCCGCTCAACCACCCGCATCCCATAACCGGCGTGCAAGCGCCAGTCATTATTGGCCACGAGATGTCCGCCGAAGTCACCGCCGTCGGCGAGGGCGTCACGAATTTCGCGGTCGGCGATCGCGTCGCGGCTTGCCCCATCATCGGCTGCGGAAAGTGCCGCTGGTGCCGAACGGGCTCGATGGCGCAGTGCGATCAAGTCGCCTTCCTCGGCACTTCCTGGACCGGCGGCGCACTTGCCGAACGTCTGAACCTGAACGCCTACCAGTGCTATCACCTGACACCGGCCCTTTCCGACGAGATTGGCGCGCTAGTTGAGCCGTTCTCGTCCACTGTGCGCGCCGTCGCACAGGGTGAGCCGGGTGCGGAGGACCGCGTAGCCATTGTTGGCGCCGGGCCAATCGGCCTGATGGCTCTGATGGCTGCGCGCCTTCGTGGCGTGAAGCAAGTGGTCGCGATAGAGATGGCGGAACGGCGCATTGAAGCCGCGAAACTCTGCGGCGCCGACGAGGTGATCAATCCGCTGCGCGAAGATCCCGAGAAACGCGCGCGGGAAATCACCGAAGGCCAGGGCTTCGATCTGGTCATGGAGTGCGCCGGCCAGCCCGCCTCGGTCCTCATGGCCGCCAAAGTGACCCGCACGCGTGGGCGCCTCGTGATCATGGGCGTTTTCGAAAAGCCCGCCGCCATCGACCTGACCGACGTGGTCTTCCGCGAAAAAATGATCTCCGGCAGCATGAGCGGCTACGGCCTCTACGACGAAACCATCCGCATCATGACCGACCCCCGCTTCCGCGGCGACTTGCTCATCACCGACCGCATCGGCCTCGACGACCTGGTCGGCAAAGGCTACCACGGACTGCTCCACGAGAAAGACAAGCACGTGAAGATGCTGGTACGGCCGGAGTGAGAGCGAGAGGGGCCTGACTGAATTATGTCGACGAATCGCGCGTCCTACGTCAAAGTGCGCGCTCAACTTCCCACAACGCCGTCTGGACCGTGCCTGATCGCTTGTGGCATGGGCTGTGCACGACAGGTATCAGCGGCGTTGTCGAGAAGGTCGAGGTGTGATTCTGTTCCCGTAGCAAGTGCGCAAAATCTTCAAGAGCTTCGGCGCGATGAACAACTCCGCGGGCGTGTTTTGACCCGTGGCAGGCGAGGGGCGCTCGACCGGCTGCGGATGGCCGCATCCGGCGAGACACGGGGGATTGGTAAGATATCCCTGTTGACGCCCTCCGCAAAGGCTGGAAGGATGAGCTTGCAATGTCTGAGACGATGCTGATCTTACGCGGCATTGCCGGGCACTTTGCCGGACGTGATTGGCCGCGCGGAGCGTTGGACGAACCGTCTGCGCTCGAATACGCGCGCCGCAAAGGCTATGTCGGGCAAGTGCTGGATGTGGCGGGCGCGACCGGCGCGAACAGTCCGCAAACTCAAATGGCCTTGGCTGAGTTTAGTCGCGACCCGACTGTTACCGCGCTCTATGGATTTTCGGGCGGCGGCTACAACGTGCTGCATATTATCAACGCACTGGCGGCCGCCGAACGCGCCCGCCTTCGATTGGTTGTCGTGCTTGGTGCGCCGCTTAATCCGTCCCATCTGTATAACGGGCCTTGGGATTTGGTCTATCGAACTGATCCGCCAGGAGGCCACATGGACGGCCCGCGCGCGTTGCTCGCGACACTGCATTAACCAGGCGGTCGGCCACCCAACAATGGCATGCACGCTTTAGGCTCCGAATTGAGCACCGGCTTTGGGGAGTGGACCTCGCAGTGTTGCTAAATCCCCTTCTCTCAAGCAAATGCCGGAGGCCTGCTTGGCGAAGACCATGGGAAGAGTTTACTACCAGGGAGAAAGGCCGCCTAAGCTGAAGCTACTCTTACTTGACCTGCTCCAGCAAAAGCACCCAGTCACCTTCCCCGGGCGGAGTAAATTGCCGCTTCCCCTCTGCGTGGGAATCTTGGGCGGAATCCCACTTGCCCGTACGCGGGTTGAACCAGGATCCTTTCGCACGCTTTCCGGCCACTTTTGACATGTCGACGGTAATAGTTCGCGCCGTCGGCATATAGGCGATCACTGTTCCGCCATCTGGCGCACGCGCCGCAGCCAGATAATCCAGCCCTCGAAACTCACCCAGCCCGTCGACCACTACTTCGTGCTTTTCGTCGGGGACGAGCTCGTACCAGGGCCGCGAGCGAAACAGCTCTCCCCACCGTGTCATGTCTTGTGCTCCGGTGGAATTTAACGCCGCCTGCCATCCCGGATCGAACAGCCACACAGGACGATTCCCCATGAACTGCCCGGTCGCGCCGCACAGAATCGCCCAATATGCTTGCCTGCGGATTTGAACCGCCGAAGCGTTGTGCTCGCCTTCGTACGTTGATTCCGTCAGAAAAAACGGCATCGCCGGTTTTCGATTGTAGTCGGCGAGCAACATTCGATGGACGATTCCGTAAGTGTAGGTGCTATTCAGTTCCAGCCAGCCATCGTTTCTGTACTGGTCAATCGCCGAGTTCTCCGGGTGGCAGTGCGCCGTGAACACGTGCCGGTTATCGAACTCCTTGATGCCGGCGACAATCGCGTCCACGTCTTCGCGCGCCTTGTCGGGATTGCGGTCGCCGCCGATCAGCCATACCAGGTTGTCGAAATCCCGATAGCGTTTGCCGACGTAGCGGCCCCATTCGCGACACTTCTCGGGGCCATTAGCCAGCGTTTCTTCGATCCAGCCTTCATCGGTCCCGATGTAGCCCAGGTAAATCGGTGCGAGAAACACTTGCATGCCTCTCTCCGCGGCCATGTGTATGATCCTGTCGGCGTGCTCGAAGTATTTCTCGTTAGGCTTCGAGAAATCGCCGGGCGTCGCGAACGGGCCGTCGCCATACCGGTTCACCGGCCCGCGGAATTTATGTTCAATCAGGTTGACGATGATCGAGTTGAACCCCTGGCGCCGTCGCGTGTCGAGATATAGCTCCGCTTCCTCTGTGGTGAGTCCCGAAATGAGGGACCAGGGCGCGTCACCCTGGATCAGAAATGGCTTGCCACTTTGGTCGACGAGATGGCGATGGTCCGGGCCGATGCGGACGGGGTACGGGCCGGCTGCGGGAGCCCTGCATGCACATACAAGCGCACCAACTACAATTGTCAGATGAAAGCGGAGCAATGGGTTTCTAGACAGAATAGCTAAGCTAGTCGGGGGACGGCAGGGGCGTATATCACCTTCCGCGTTCGTTTTGTTGGAAAAGCATAAGTCGCTCGCTGCCAGCGGGCTGTCACGGACTTACAACAGAAATTTGTGGTTTTTTGATAGATACTGGGCCTACGTTTGCGCTACAAAGGACGGTCGGAAACGGTATGGACTACGAAGCCTTATCCAACGAATACGTGCTGCACGGCATCCGGCGGGAAAAGTCGCTGATTTTCGAGCGCGCACAAGGGTCGCGGTTGTGGGATGTCCACGGCAAGCTCTATCTGGACACAATGTCGGGTTCGGCGGGGCCCGCCATGGTCGGCCACGCTCATCCAGCCGTCGCCGAAGCCGTCGCCAGGCAAATGGCGAAATTGCCTTCGACCAACATTCTCCACGACAGCATACCGGTGATCGAGTTTTGCGCCCGGATGGCCGCGATAGCACCACCCGGGTTAAGCAAGACATTTCTCTGCGTGGGCGGCGGCGAGGCAGTCGAAGCGGCCATCAAATTCGCGATCCGCACCACCGGCCGCACAGAGGTATTGTCGCTCACTGGAAGCTACCACGGCATGTCGCTTGCCACCATGGGTCTTACCGGCATGCCGAACCTGCGGAAATGGGTGCCGGGCGCGGTGCGGTGGCCGACTTTTCGCCAAATCCCCTCAGCGGACGCTTACCGCCCGCCTTTGGGCGAAGGTTCCGAGGGCTGTGGCGCCGCGGTTCATGCGCTCGAAGCCGATCTGGATGGGGCCAGCTCCGGACAGGTTGCCGCGCTAGTAATGGAAATCGTGCAAGGGCCCAATGGCCACGTGGTCTTCCCGGCGGAATACTATCACGGCATCCAGCAGGTCTGCCGGGAGCGCGGAATTCTCCTAATCGTCGACGAGATTCAAACCGGTTTATGCCGTTGCGGCACAACCTGGGCTTGTGATCTTTTCGATGTGCGGCCAGACATCCTGGTGGCCGGGAAGGCTCTGGGCGGCGGGGTGCCTATTGGCGCCTTCATTACCCGCAAAGACTTGATTCCAAATGGCCTGGAGCTGGACGGCTGGCACATGCTCACGTTCATGAACCAGCCGCTTTCGGCCGCCGCCGGCCTCGCCGTGCTGGACATTGTAGAGAAGGAAAACCTCGCCGAACGGGCCCGCACACTAGGAGCTCAGGCGACCGAGTGTTTCCGGCACCTTGCGCGACGATTCGAGGTGATCGGCGATGTCCGCGGCCCTGGCCTGTTCATTGGCGTCGATTTCGTGGAAGACCGCCAGACCAAGGCGCCGGCCACGGCCGCCTGCCGCAAAGCCTGGGAATTCGCGCTGGACCGTGGTTTGATCACGCAATTCGGCGGCATCGGCGGCAACGTGTTGAAGTTCAAGCCGCCTCTGACCACGCCGCCCACGGACTTCGAGCGCATGCTGGAAATTGTAGAAGACACCGTAAAGTTCATACAAAGCGAAGTGGATCAGCAGCGAAAGGCGACCCCGGAACCGGCCGGTATCGCCGGCTGAGAGAGCAATGAAAGCTCCCGTTGAGTCCGTGCACCCCGAGACTGCCGCACACGGCAGTTTTCGGCCCGTGCTGTCGCTCTGGGCTCTGGTGTTATTTGGATTGGCGTTCGTCGGGCCGACCGCCCCGTACACGTTTTTCGGTGTCGGGTCGGTGAAAGCGCAGGGTCATTTCGCGCTGGTTTATCTCATCGCGATGTTCGCGATCAGCTTCACCGCCGTGAGTTACGGGCGTATGGCGACGGCATTTCCCGAGGCCGGTTCGACTTACGCCTACGCGTCGCGCGCGATCCATCCCGCCGCCGGTTACATGGCCGGTTGGGTCATGATTTTGGACTACTTGCTGATGCCCATGCTGTGCGTCATCATCGCCGCCGTCACATCAAACAAACTTGTTCCCGCGGTGCCGTATCTCGTTTGGGTTGTGATCACTGCCGCCGCCGTTACCGGGATCAACCTCTGCGGGATTGAGATGACGTCGCGGGCGACCATAGCATTCAATGCCATTCTGGCGGTCTCCATCGTGTGGTTCGTGGCGGCGGCGGTGCGGGCGCTGGTTGGCGGAACAGGCGAGGGAACGCTGCTATCGTTGAAACCGTTCTACGATGCTCCGCATTTTTCGTTGGCTGCGGTGATGTCGGCCACGCCTATCGCGGTACTGTCGTTTCTGGGTTTCGACGGGATCTCGACGTTAGCGGAGGACGCTAAAGATCCCCAGAAAAACATCGCGCGAGCGACGGTCCTGGTGTGTTTCGTGGCCGGGACCGTTTTCATCTTGCAAACGTATCTGGGCCAACTGATCTGGCCGGATTATACACGGTTCTCGCCCATCGAAACGGCTTTTTCCGATATTGGGCGGCTAATCGGCGGGCCGGGCTTGTTCTATTTAATTGCTTTCCTTGTGATCGCTCAGGCCTGGGCCAGTGGGATCACCAGCCAGGCGAGCGCGTCGCGCCTCTTGTTTGGCATGGCGCGCGACGGCCGGTTGCCACACCGCCTGTTCGGCTACGTGCATCCAGTGCTGCGCACACCAATCTATAGTGTGCTGTTGATGGGTGCCATTGCCGCGATTGGCGCCGCGCTGCTGGATCTCGACGAAGCCGCCGAATTGGTCAATTTTGGAGCGTGTTTGGGATTCATGGCGGTCAACCTTTCGGTGTTGAGCCATTACTTCGTGCGACGGGGCGAGCGAGGCATCTCCCGGCTCTGGGCTAACCTCATATGTCCCTTGGCTGGATTCGTAATTTGCTTCTACATCTGGCTCAGCATCTCGCCTCTGGCCATGCGGCTGGGGGCGCTGTGGACCGTGGCAGGTATCTTGTACCTGGCCGTCCAGACGGGCGGTTTCCGGAGGAAGCTCAGTGCCTGATTTGGCGAAGCTCAGAAAGACGGACATCGAAACGCCCGCGCTCCTCGTCGACCTCGACTTGATGGAGCGCAACCTGGAAACTATGGCACGGTTTTTTTGCAACCGGCCGGCCAAGCTTCGCCCACATTTTAAGAACCATAGGGTGTTGGAATTGGCTGCTCGCCAGATGGAGCACGGCGCCATCGGAATCACTTGCGCCAGGCTTTGGCAGGCCGAGCGGTTGGCGAAGTTCGGGATCCGCGATATTTTGATCGCCAACGAGATTGCCGGCGACGAACCGGTGGCGCGATTTGTGGAGTTCTCCCGCGAAGTTCCGGTGATCGTCGCGGTCGATAATCCCAAGGTCGTCGCTGACATGGCCCGATGCGCACGAAACTCGAAAGCCGATGTCAACGTGGTGGTTGATGTTGACTTAGGGCTAAAACGCTGCGGCGTTCCGCCTGGGGAGGCGGCGGCTTCGCTGGCCAAACTCGTGGTCGCGTCGGGTCTGAAATTTCGTGGCGTGATGGGTTACGAGGGGCACTTGCAATCGCGGCCCCCGGGTCCGGAGAAGCAGCGCGTGGTAACCGAGGCCATGCAGGCTCTGGTACAAACCCGAAACCTGATCGAATCGCAGGGCATTCCGGTTGGAATCGTGAGTTGCGGGGGTACGGGAGACTACTCGATTGCGGGCGCATTCCCAGGCGTTACCGAGAACCAGGCGGGTTCGTATCTGCTGATGGACACGTGGTATGCTCCGGTGGTTTCGGACTTCCAGGTCGCTCTGAGCGTTCTGGCTACGGTCATCAGCAAGACGGCGCGAGAACGGCTGGTCGTGGACGCCGGGTGCAAGGTGATCAGCGGGGAACGCGGGCTGCCGTCGGTGAAGGGGATCGCCGGCCTGACGGTCAAAGCTCTGCACGCCGAGCACGCGCCTATTGAAATCCAGGATCCGGCGGTGGATGTAGAGGTAGGGGACAAGATCGAAATGGTGGTGCAGTATCACGACGGCACCGTCAATCTTCACCGGCGGATGTTCGGAATCCGCAACGGCGAGGTGGAACGGGTCTTCAACATTGAACAATGAGGGGAGCATGCGGTTAAAGAACAAAGTCGCCATCGTGACCGGCGCGGGGGCGGGGATCGGACGGGGAATTGCGGAACGATTCGGCCGTGAGGGAGCGTCGGTAGTGGTTGCGGAAATCGACACGGCGAACGGGGCTGGCGCGGAGCGAGCCATTTGTGAGGCCGGCGGCAGCGCGGTCTTCATCGAAACCGACGTCTCCAACGAGGCGCAGGTGAAATCCATGGCGCAAAAAACCCTCGATCGCTACGGCAGAATCGATGTCTTGTGCAACAATGCCGGGATTCTGCTGATCCACGAGGAAACGCGCGCTCACGAGCTGACGAACGAAACTTGGGATCGCACCATGGCGGTGAATCTGCGCGGATATTGGTTGTGCTCGAAATACGTGATTCCGGCCATGCTCCGGCAGGGCGGCGGATCCATCATCCACATGGCCTCGCCCACCGGCATATTTGGCTTCACGCGCCTAACTGCGTATAGCACCAGTAAGGGCGGCGTGGTCGGTCTGATGCGGGCCATGGCGGCGGACTATGCACCGGACGGCATCCGCGTGAACGCGATTGTGCCCGGTACGATCGACACGCCCATGAATGCCACTGAACTTTCCGACCCCAAGATGCGCCAGCATTTCGCCGAAATCGCACCCGCCCGCAGGTTAGGGACCCCGGAGGACCTGGCTGGTATCGCGGTTTTTCTGGCCTCGGAAGACTCGAACTACTGTGTCGGAGGCATTTTCACAGTGGATGGCGGGCTCACGGCGGTCTGAAAGCTGTCCGGGGTGGTGAATAACACATGACTATCGAACGTTACCGCATCAGTTGGACGGTGGTTATCCTGCTCACAGTTACAGCGGCCGGGGCAGGCATCGCGAAGTTAAAGGCCGGTGCTTCGCCCGGTTCGAGCGCGCCGGTTTTTCCACTCAAGGTGAGCGCGAACCGGCGATATCTCGTTGATCAAAAGAACGCACCGTTTCTCATCGCCGGCGATACGCCGCAGGGACTGATGGGACGGTTAAGCGAGCAGGATGCGGAATTCTATTTTGCCGACCGCGAGACGAATGGGTTCAATACGGCGGGTTGGATCGACGTCACCTGTGCGGGTCATGACTATCCCGATAACGTCAATGCCACGACTCCCGACGGATTACGGCCCTTCTTGGGATTTGTCCGTGGGGGAACAGACTTCCAGCACTACGACCTTAGCAAACCCAATGAAGCGTACTTCGCGCGTCTCGACCACATCGTAGAGATCGCGGCTCGCCACCATCAAGCCGTCTTCCTGGATCCCATAGAAACGATCGGGTGGCTGCCGACCCTGCGCAATAACGGTCCCAGCGCGGCCTTTGCTTATGGGCAATATCTCGGCAAACGTTACGAACGCTATGCCAATGTTCTTTGGCTGAATGGCAATGATTTTAATAGCTGGAAGAATTCGACTGACGACGCGCTGGTGCAAGCTGTGGCCAAGGGTATCCATTCCGTCGATCCGGACCAGCTGCAGACCGTGGAACTGAACGTGTTCAATAGCTCGTCATTTGACGATCCGACGTGGATCCCGCTCAGCGATCTCAATAGCACTTACGCCTATTCGCCGACCTACATGCAGATGCTCCACAGTTACAACCAGAAACCGCCGGCCCCGACCTACCTGGTGGAGGCGCATTACGATCTGGAAAACGTCGGAAAGCCGCCCGATTTCGGAACTCCCGCGGTGTTACGGCGCGAGGACTATTGGACGATGTTGTCCGGCGGCATCGGACAGTTTTACGGCAATGCCTACACGTGGTCGTTTAAAGCCGGTTGGCAAAGCCACATTGATACGCCCGGAGTCGCGCAACTCAAAATCTGGAAGGAATTCTTTACCGCCCTGCCGTGGCAGGATCTTGTTCCGGACCAGGACCATGCGATTCTAACCGCCGGATATGGAACCTACGGAACCCTGCAAACGCGCGTCAGTGAAAGTGATTACTCGACCGCGGCCGAAACACCTGATGGAAGCCTGGTCGTGGTCTACATGCCGACTGGTCGAACGATCACGGTCAACATGGGGGTCCTACGAGGCTCAACCCGCGCGCGATGGTTCGATCCGACAATCGGCTCTTACCAGGACGTTCCTGGCAGTCCCTTCCCGAAAAGCGGCAGCCATTCATTCACACCACCAGCAAAGAATCACGATGGGGATAGCGACTGGGTGCTGTTGCTGGACGCCCGGTGAAGTAACTTAACTTGCTTCGAATTTGGTATCGGTAGTCAAAACGGTGGATGGCGGGCTCACGGCCGTCTGAAAGCTATCCGGTGGCTGCGGCGGTGGGGATTGCCAAAGCCAGTCGGTTTCTTGTTGCGTCGGGGCAATTTCCTCGAACGCCGTTTTCTGGTCCATATCCGGATAGCCGACGATTCCAGACAAAACTGCCGCGGGACACTCTCCGATAACCCCACTTCATCGGAGCTTATCGGAAAATGTGCTGGCGGAGCCCCACGTCGGCTACCGGGCTATGAAGCAGCCGACAGCGCCGCCACCCACTCCGATTGAACGCAGCCGGCCATTCTGTAGAGAGTGGCTCCAGGCTCGCTGAAGGCGCGTGACGTCGTGCGGTGACGGCGCGCTGATCCAGGCGCCTCGCCCAACTGCCCCGCGACCCGAAATTCTGATATTTTTCTTGGCGCCCGTTACAGTTTCTCCTCAGTTCTTCCGCCCTATAGGGTGAGAGAGATCGGGGCACCCGAACTCGGCACCCGACTCGGTGAAACGGAGGAAAATTCCATGTCGAAACATCAGGTAGTTCGCAACGTTCGCTTCGCCGCTTGCGCGGCGATCGTCATCAGCGGGCTGACGGTACCCGCCTCAGCCCAGAATCCCGGCACGCCACGGATCGTTCCGGAGAAGCACTTCACCATTCCGCCTGACGTCCCCACCCCGGTGGTTCTCCAGGCCGAACCCGACGCGGCTTGCGACTTGCATGCCGCGGGCGTCAAGGACCCGTCCCATACTATGCGGCTGTATGGAAATATCGAGGGGTACGTACGGTTCCACTTCACCCCGGACCAGGACATCCAGGATGCGGACCTGCAAATGGACTGCACCACATCGGCGGCGGTCACGACCCACCCGCTGCATTTGCACATCGCCGAAACTCCCACCGCGGACATGCCAACGCCCGATAGCGTCATACCCGCGCCAAAGGGCTCGAAGGTTCGGCCCGCGCTGACAGATGAGGCTGCGCGGCAGCTCTCCGACGAAGAAGTCATCGCCCAAGGCTACCCCCCTCGCCCCGACTCCTCGGAATCGCCCGACGCTTACGCCGCGTGGCTCAATCATGTTTCCCAGCCCATGACGACTCTCCCACCGCATTCGGTGAACCGTGCCGACATTTCTCACCCCACACTAAGCGTCACGGAGGGCACGTCCTCCAACTCCCACTGGAGCGGTTTCGTTGCCACGGGCGTGAAGGACAGTTATGGGTCAATTGACGGCTCGTGGAGGGTCCCCTTTGTGAGTGCCGACCCTTCCGGTCAGCCATGCTACTCGTCCGTCTGGGTTGGGCTGGACGGTTATAACTTGAGCGATTTGGTGCAGGCGGGAACGGAACAAGATGCCCAGTACATATATCCATTTGGGACGGCCACTAACTATTATGTTTGGACCGAGGTACTACCGAACGAGCCAACCTCGGTGGAACTTTTCGGCGTCAACAGTTCGGATCTGATGTACGTCAATCTGTGGGTCGGCGATTCAACCGGAAAGATCAACCCGAGTGGCGGCTACGCCTGGTTCTCAATCGGTGACAGTACTTCGGGGCAGGAATACCACTCCCCCACGCCGCTCGGGAAGGGCTTCGGTTTCAAAGGCAGCACAGCCGAGTGGATCGTGGAACGGCCTACGATTAGCGGCTCGCTTCCCGATTTCGCCAACTATGGAAGTTTCGGGATGGTAAACGCGTACGTTTTTCCCCCGGGAGGGAAAGCAATACCCTATAGCACGGCTGCGACCGTGCAACTCACCATGCGCGAGAAAAATACGCCCTATCCGGATAACGATGTGTTGTCCACGGCCAGTTCAGCCACGGGCCACGCCGCCTGGATCAACTTCTTCTGGAAGAATTTCCACTAGGTCCCTGGCCGCGTGACATTATTTTCCTGGCGGCGGGCACGAAGCTCGCCGCCAGATTTTTTTGGGATCAGGGATCGAGGAACATCTGGCCGCAGACGGCGTCCAAATCGGCCCCCAGCAAGTGGCGGCGACAGTCGGCGACGCGCGGCCAATACGTGGTGATTTATTCCACGGGGCTGGGAGCAGGTGTCTCGTCGATAATCCCAGTATTTACGTGCATGATGGCCACTTACAGAGTTACCGGAAAGTACGCTGGTTCCGGCCGGATGACGCGTTACCCGGAACTTGCGACAGCCGCGTTGTCCAAAAGTCCCTTCGAGGAGATCATCTTCGCGGCCGGATGGGTGGCCAGTAACTTACTCGAACGCGTTTCCGGGGAGCGTACGGACAGGCTGGCAGGTTTATTTGCGCAATTGCCTTCGGCGAATCTGTGCAAAGTTGAGAGCCGAACCACGGTTGGTGGGTAGTCGTCCTCGTTGTGGGCGTGCCATCTGGGAACGTGATTTGGCTTCACTTCTTGCAAACGAAGTAGAGCCTGTGTGATTCCGCTGAAGGGCGCCTACGGTCAGGGTCAATGATCTCCACGTGTCGAAAGTGGACTCTTAACTCGCGGACGATACTACGCATCGGGAAGGATGTCTCTCGAATGTTTTCTTCATGCAGCAAATATCGATTTCCCTTCGTCCGCTCAAACACCTTTATGTTCCAATTTGCGGCATTTCTGCTTATAGCCGTAACCTTCATGATGAGGAGGTTATCCCCAAACTGGTGAACCCAAGGAGGTCCAGCAATATGCCGATCCAATTTTTTGCGCGTGTTGACGTCAAATATGAAAGTACCCTCGTCTGATAAGTGGCGATAGGCGTTGACAAAGAGCTTTTTCCAAGCGGCGAAGCTTAAGAGATGGTTGACCGAGTCGAAAACGCAGCAGATCACATCGAATGGTTCGCGTAAGTTAAATCTCACCATGTCCTGGCGTGACAGCCTCGCCTGCGGGACCTTCTCTTGGGCAATAGAGAGCATGGTCTTGGACAGATCCAGTCCGCAGACGTCATACTCTTTCGCCAGGTGTTTCAGTACCGAGCCTGTGCCACAACCGAGCTCTAAGACGTTCTTTGCTTTTGGACTCGCTTTGCGAATGAACTTTAGAAGGCGCTCCGTTGGCTTCGCGCGATTTCCCATGATTGCATCATAGAATCTGCCAAACGTGTCGTAATTCGCCATTGATCCACTTACCTACCGTACCTGAAGACGGTCTAATGTCGTTATATCAAACATTTCCAGATGGCGATATTAGTTGGACGCGGGTGTGCGAGCGCGCCAGCGTCTCGCGGTTGCCCCACGGCATCCACGACCGAAACGCCCGTGAAGTCCCGTTGTAGGAAGCTGGCGGGCTTAGACTCGCCGGAACCGGCGCGCTGCTGGGGACGCGAGAGGACCTGGCAGGTATCGCAGTGTTTCTAGCTTCGGAACACTCGAATTACTGTGTGGATGGCCGGCTCACGGCCGTCTGAAGACTTCCGCCGTGGTTGATGCGGTAAGCCAGCGGACTCATCCCCGTGACCCTGCGGAAGATGACGCCGAAGTAGCTCTGGTTGCAGAAACCGGTATCCAGGCTGATATCGGCGATAGACCGGTCGGTCGCCGCCAACAGTTGCTGGGCCCGTGCGACACGGAAACGATTCAGATATGCGACGAAGGAGTGCCGACCCCAAGATGCGCCAGCATTTCGCCGAAATCGCACCCGCCCGCAGGTTAGGGACCCCGGAGGACCTGGCTGGTATCGCGGTTTTTCCGGCTTCGGAAGACTCGAACTACTGTGTCGGAGGCATTTTCACAGTGGATGGCGGGCTCACGGCGGTCTGAGGGAAGTGGACCGGAATCTGACCGACCGTATTGTATACACTAGCACTTGAAAACTCCCATGGCGATCAGTGGAATCTTTACGCTCGCGATTTGTGGGGGGCTTTGCATGTCCTGTGCGGGCGCCCAGATAGCGGACATCAGCCAACGGCAGTATCTGGAGCGCTGCGCCGGCTGCCACGGCGAAGATGGGACCGGGGGCGGGCACGGGCCGACCATCGTGGACGTACGCAGGTCCCGCGCCACGACGAAGGACGCGGTGCGCGATGTAATTCTGAAGGGCATCCCCGATGGTGGAATGCCGGCCTTCCGAGTTTCCAACGAGGAAGCCGAAGCCATCGCGACTTTCGTCATGAGCCTGAAGACGCCACCTTCCGGCGGCCTGACAGCGGCGGCGCCTACGCCCGGCGATCCCGTTGCGGGTGAACGCTTTTTCAACGGGGAGGGCGCCTGCATCAGTTGCCATATGGTGCGTGGGCGCGGCGGCATCCTAGGGCCTGATCTTTCGGCGATCGGGCGTGACCAAAGGCCGGCGCAGATCGAACAGGCGTTGCGCGATCCCGGCGCCACCTCTGCCACGCCAGCCGGTGGTGGCCGCAGCCCGGCAAGACGTGGCGGCGGTGTGCCTTCCTATCGCGCGGTCAGCGTGCGGCTCAGCGACGGCCAGACCATTCGCGGCATCGCCAAGAGCGAAAGCACCTTCGAGTTGGTACTGCTGGGCACGGACGGCCAGTTGCACCGCCTGTTGAAGGACCACCTGACCGAGATCGTTCACCAGAAATCTCTCATGCCGAAGATCAAGGCGACTCCCGATGAGATGCGCGATCTGATTGCCTATCTCAGCCGGCTCATTCCCGATCCAACCGCCGAGGCGATCCTTGCCACCGGTGAAATGGGCGCGGGCGCATCGTTCGGCGACATTGCCCACCCCAAGCCCGGCTCGTGGCCGACGTATGACGGAAACGAGAGCGGCAACCGCTTCAGCCCGCTAAACCAGATCAATACGGGCACCGTGGAACACCTCGCTCCGAAGTGGATGTTTTCCATTCCGGGCGCGCCGCGCTCTCTCGAAGTCACACCGGTGGTGGTGGACGGCGTGATGTATGTAACCTCCGTGAATGAAGCATACGCGCTCGATGCGGGCAGCGGCCGCGAAATCTGGCATTACAGTCGCCCTCGCTCGCAGGGCTTGGCAGGCGACGCCGCCAGCGGTATCAATCGCGGCGTGGCGGTGCTTGGCGATCGCGTCTTCATGGTCAGCGACAACGCGCACCTGTTCGCGCTGCATCGTTTTACGGGCCAGCTTCTCTGGGACGTCAAGATGGCCGATTCCCACCTGAACTATGGATCGACCAGCGCGCCACTAGTGGTTGACGACCTGGTGATCGCCGGAGTCTCCGGCGGCGACGAAGGGGTCCGAGGCTTTCTCGATGCTTATAAGGCCTCGACTGGCGAGCACGTCTGGCGCTTCTGGACCATCCCGGCGGCCGGCGAGCCGGGCTCGGAGACATGGGGAGGACGGGCTCTCGAGCACGGTTGTGGTGCGACATGGCTTACGGGTACCTACGATCCCGAAGCCCGGCTGCTTTACTGGCCCACCGGCAATCCCTGTCCCGACTACAACGGCGACGAGCGCAAGGGCGACAATCTCTATACCGCTTCCGTGGTGGCGCTCGATCCCGCGACGGGAAAATTGCGATGGTATTACCAGTTCACGCCACACGACCTGCATGACTGGGACGCGACCGAAACGCCGGTGCTGGTAGATGCGCAGTTCCATGGCCAGCCGCGCAAGCTGATGCTCCAGGGGAACCGCAACGGCTTCTTCTACGTGCTGGACCGGCTAACAGGAAAGGTCCTGCTGGCTGAACCATTCGTCAAGAAAGTCACATGGGCCAGCGGCATCGGGGCCGACGGGCGGCCAATTCTGCTACCAGGGAATGAGCCGACCGTGGAAGGCCAGTTGATATGTCCCTCCGTGGCCGGCGCGGCCAACTGGCCGTCGAATGCGTACGGCCCCTCGACCGGCCTCTTCTACATGTTCGCGGAGGAATCGTGCAACGTGTATACGAAGAACGACCAGTCGTGGGAGGCGGGCAAGTCGTTCTACGGCGGCGGTGCGCGCCGCGTTCCCGGCGACGACACCGGGGGAAAATTCTTAAAAGCAATCGATATCCAGACTGGAAAGACGGCTTGGGAGATACCCGATATCGGTGGAGGCATTTTGGCGAGCGGTCTGATGGCCACGGGCGGCGGCCTCATCTTCTACGGGGACGGCTATGGCGCCTTCATTGCCGCGGATGCAACCAACGGCAAGCTGCTGTGGCATTTCAATACCAGCCAGAGCTGGAAGGCGGGGCCGATGACATACATGGTGGATGGCAACCAGTACATAAGTGTGGCCGCGGGGAATACGATCCTGGCTTTGAGTTTGCGCTAGACGACGACCAATGTGTAAAGACGAGAATTTTCAAGGCTGCGTGGTTCGCCAGGTGCGTTGTCGCGCTGTTGACCGGATGGACGGTTAGGTCAGGACCGCACGGGGGCCATCATTCAAGTCGATCCGGACGGCAAATACAAAGTGCTAGCTGCCGCTCGCAAAACGGATGGAACTTTCATTTGGTTACTGCTTCGCCGAATGCGACTTGATATAGTCTTCCAACTCCTGGCGCAAGGCCGGGTCGCGTGGCTGCCCGTAGAGGTCGCTGGACTTATACTGGCGCGTGTCCATCTTTAGCTTTATCCATTCATCGCGAGCCTGGGTGCTGGCCGCGGCATCGAGGGCGGCTTTTACCAAGTGAGGCGGTATGAATAATAGCCCTTCCTCGTCGCCCAGAACCACATCACCCGGCATCACCGTGGCGTTCCCAATACGGATTGGGATATTAATGCCCGTCAGCATTACATTGCTGAGAGAATCCGGCGCGGTTCCACGGTAATAAGCCGGCATGCCGGTGGGGATGATTTTTCCCAGCCAGAACATGGCACCATCTACCACCATGCCGGTGCCGGTGGTCTTCCAGATGTAGTAGGCGAGCTTGTCTCCCACGAATGTGCCGCCGTCGATTTTGCCAAACAGATCCACCACAATCACGTCGCCGGGCTGGAGCATGTCGATAACGGTCTGGTTGCGCAGCCGCCCGAGTCCCTTTTTCTCAGCCTCTGCCTGCATGGCATCGGCTACATCCGGCCGCGTCGGCATAAATTGAACGGTAAAGGCGCGTCCCACCAATCTCTTGCCGGGATTCAGAATCTTCCAGTCTCCCGAAAACTGATTGGGGAAACATCCTGGTCCACTGGCACCTTCCCCTCCGGTTGTGGCTGCGCTCGCCCGCTCGGCGCCCCCGCGGCCGGCGTTGGGGCCTCCGCCACGACCCGCCGCGGAGCATCCGGAACGTACCGCGCCCCAGGCTTCTTCAATCACCAGCCCTTTTACCTGCTCCAGGAGATTGTCCGGCACCTTGGGCCGCCCGTCCGGAAAACGATCGTAGGGATTTTTCGCGGTATACGCGATCATCTGCTCTTTAGCCAGCGTCCACTGCCCCTGCGCACAAAATGTACCGAGCAGCAGCGATACCGTTGCTGGCGCCCATTTCCATAGTCTCTTCATGACAAGAATCTCCTCGCACCTTACCAACTACTGCGTGGGGGGAATTTTCACAGCGGATGGTGCCGTCTGAAGACTCCCGCCGTGGTTGATGCGGTAAGCCAGCGGACTCATCCCCGTGACCCTGCGGAAGATGACGCCGAAGTAGCTCTGGTTGCAGAAACCGGTATCCAGGCTGATGTCGGCAATAGACCGGTCGGTCGCCGCCAACAGTTGCTGGGCCCGTGCGACGCGAAAGCGATTCAGATATGCGACGAAGGAGTGTCCCGTCACTTCCTTGAACAAATGCATGAAACAGCAGGCGCTCATGGCGCAAAGCCGGGCGGCCTCGTCCACGCGGATCGGCTCACTGTAGTGCCTTTCCAGAAAATCCAAGGCGGGCGTCAAACGGTCGGCATTTCTCTGCTGGCGACGGAGGGCATCGTGAGTTTCGCCAAACGCCGCGTAATGATTGACCAAGTTGAGCAGAATCATCTTCAAATAGGTCTTAATGGCCAATCGCGATCGTTCCGATGTTCCCGGCAACTCCGCGCGGATTCGCTGGATGAAATCTGAGATTTCACGCGAACGTCCGGCACTGGCTGGAATTACGTTGGAGCAAGAAGAATCCTGAAGCATGAAAGGCATCAGGTACTGCATGTCATCTCCAAGTGGGCCGGAATGGACCAATTGCGGGAGAAACGAAAGGACCACGGCGCGGGCGGCTTGCTGCGAGGCGGCCAGCGGCAAGCACCGGTGGTGGATGCGGTCCCCTACCACAATGACGTCGTTCTTCTGCACAAGGCAGTGGCGATCCTCGACTTCGTAACCTATTTCTCCGAACTCGAAAACGACGACTTCCAGGTGGTCGGGCCGGTGCTTAGGTACCTCATGCCGGCGATCCATGATGAGGAAGCGCACGTCGATCGGGTAGGAGTGGGCGAACGGCCAGATATGGAACTGCTCCGCGTTAATCTGGCGGTCGACTAGTGAATCTACCCGCTCCCAGGTCAGTTCAGCTTGCGTTCGCATCGGCGTGACGCCGTCCGTATCAGGCAATGATACGCCGATTACAAGTGTTTCGCCACGGCCCGGCGATGGGCACAATCAGAAAATAAACTTCAGGCCGAGCTGCAAAATGCGCGGCCGGGCGGCGCTGGCGACCTCGCCGTTCCCGATATTCTGGTCTCCGTTGCAGGGGGCGCCAGGCGCCGTGGCCCCGTTACAAGACAGATTCACAGTGCTCCACTGCGGGTGATTGAATGTGTTATAACTCTCCGCGCGGAATTGCACGGAGCTGTGTTCGCCCCTAAACCACGGCGTCTGAATGTTTTTCATCAGGGCCAGATCCCAGTCGTTACGCCCCGGACCGGTAAGCGCATATTTCCCGATATAGCCAAACATTCCAGGCTGGTTATTCGCATAAAGCTGGCTTACGGCGGGTTGGCCGAGCAGGCTGGGATCGAACCAGGTCGGCGTCGGACCGAATTGGGGATCGTCCACGACACCTTTCTTAATGCCAAGGGGCCCGAGCGAGTTGCAGCCGGTCGGGCCACCGATCCCCGTGGACATGCCGTTGATTCCGCAGGTTACGCCAATTGGCGTTCCGCTCATGAAGCTCGAGATCCCGCTAATCTCCCATCCGCCCAGAGCGTGGCGGGCAAGGGAATTGGATACGCTTTTGAAGAATGGCAGTTCGTAGACGTAGTTGAGGATGAGGATCTGCCCTTGGTTCAGGCCGCCGGTTCCGTACCAACGGTGGAGGTTCTCATCATTGATTCCATTTGTGCCCCCGGAGTTGGATCCGCCAGACTGGAACATGTCATCGAGCTCGTGCGACCAGGTATAAGCCGTTTGGAACGTGAGGCCATGACCAAACGTGTGCCGGAAGTTGACCTGGAGCGAATTGTAATTGGAGTTGCCCGTCATCTGGCGCTGGGCGATCCCGGTGTATCCGCGAAACGGCACGAAATAGATATTGGGCTCGAGGTTATTCATCAGGATGGACTGAACATCGCAGTTCCCCTTGGCATCGCATCCGGTTGTGCCGGCGAGCGCAGGAACATTCTCCGTGCCAACTCCCACGGGAACCTGATTGATGTTGACATTCTGCTGGAGGTGATGGCCGAGGGTCCCGACGTAACTCACGGTGATGATGTTGTTCCCCGGAAACTGATGCTGCACGCCTAGATTGAACTGCTGGATCTCCTGCCAGCTAGTGACGTTCACGTTGGAAAAATTCGCGGGTCCGAGCGGACCGGGAACTACGTTCTGGTATCCGAGAATGTTGTAGCCGAACAGATTCGTGGCCGTCGGCGGATTCCCATTGAAGCCTGCTCCGTTGTGGAGCGGGTTACCGCCATCCCAAGTCAAAGCGTATCCACCCCGGATGGCCGTGGTGCCGTGTCCGAACGGGTCCCAGGAGAATCCGAAACGCGGTGAAACCGTACCGCGAGGCGGATTGTAGCAGCCTTCCGGAATGCCTCCAGCGCCGCACTGCACCAGTCCGTTGCCATAGTTCAGATAGTTGGCGCCGCTCCCCGGAATCAAGTTGCCACTGCTATCCAGTTGCGCCTGCTTGGCAGGGTCGTAGAGGGATGGCACGAAGAGAGAATCGTTGGTGGGTGTCCTGACGTCGTGAAAAGCAGTCAGCCAGGAATAGCGTACGCCGAGGTTCAGGGTGAGATGGGAGGTCACGTGCCAGTCGTCCTGGAAGTAAGGTTCGAAATCCCATTGGCGCCAGTGGCCCAGTGCCGCTCCTCCCAACAAGTTGCCGTTTACCACGCGGCCGTACTCCTGGTAGTTGGCGATGCGGGCCAAATACATATCCGCAAGCGCGTTTCCGGTGCTGATGCCCGACCCATTCCCGGGGCCGAAGGAAAGGAACCCTTGGGTGTTGAAACCGATATTGGTGGTCGTGTTGATGGTGTTATAGAGGAGAAAGATACCGGTTTTGATCGTATGCGCGCCGTGGGTCCACACCAGGTTGTCCTTGATGGCCGGCTGAGGATCCCAGAAGAAAAACTCGAAACCGGTCGACTCGGCGAAGTTGGACGGTATGCCGCCGCTCAAAGAGATGCCAGGTAGCTTCGGCTGATTCTGGTTAGCGGGAAACAGCGTTTTCATCGAAAAATCACTGGGCTTGTCGATGGAGTTAGCGGGCGAGTCGAAGCCGGTGTAGTTGTTGACTGTATTCACATCCGCCGAGAAGCTGGCGATGAACTCATTCAGCAGGTCAGGGCGGATGGTCTGGGTCAGGTGGAATACGGCCGATTTTGCCGGGCTGGTCCATTTCGATTTGACTGTTCCGAAGTTCGCTGAAGACCAGAGCGTGGGGACGTAAGTTTGTTCGAATGCGTCCTGTGTGTACCGGAAAAAGGCACGTATGTTGTCGGTGATATTGTGATCGATCTTGAACATATCCTCCCGGAACGACGTCGGCAGGCTGGGTGCAGCAGTGTAGAAATTGACACCGTTGTTGGGCAAAGGTACGAGAGCGTTCAGAAGCGCCTTGCCGGTGGGGTCGATCGGGACGATATCGTTCTGGTACGGCAGATTTGTTGCCGGGTTGACGGGGACCACGCAACCGGAGGCCACGATGGCGTTATAGTTGGCGGAGTTGGAATCACACTCGCTGAAATCGCCCTGGCGCATCCGCAGGGTTGGAACGTTGGCGTTGATAACGGTGCCTTCGCGATTCTCACGCCATTCTTCGGAAACGAAGAAAAATGTCTTGTTCCTGTCGCGGTTGTAGTGCCCGGGGATGAAGACCGGGCCGCCCAATGAAAATCCCCAATCATTCCTCTTGAGGGGAGTCACAGGCGCCGAACTACCGTTTCCGGTGATGGTGCGATTGATGAACCAGTCATTGGCATCGAACGCGTCATTGCGCACGAACTCATACATGCTTCCATGAAAGTCTTTGGTGCCGGACTTGGTCACGACCTCGATGTTGGCGCCTCCCGATTTGCCGTATTCCGCGCTGTAGTTGGAGGTCGAGACGCGGAACTCGGCGATGGAATCGATGCTCGGATAGGTCATGATGGAGCCGCTACCGGAGCCTTGATCGATGTTGTTTGTGCTATCGACTTCCCAGTTCTGGATGTTGACCGGGAGCCCGTTGAAGGAGATGGCTGAGGGAGCGGAGACCCCTACCGCAGAAGGATCGAAGCCGGAGCCTAGCGTAGCCGCTCCAGGAACAAGAGTGGCCAGGTTGGCGAAGTTTCTCGCGTTCAGGTTGAGTTGACTGACCTGGGTTCCGGTAACGACATCAGAGATCGCGCCGGTCTCGGTTTCCACGTGGGCGGCGTTCGCATTGACCACCACTTCCTGGGTGGCCGACCCTACCTGAAGCTGAAGGTCTACGCGCAGCGTCTGGCCGACTTGAAGGGTGATTCCACTCCGGATCAGCTTCTGGAAACCGGTCTTTTCGACGGTGATAACGTAGTTCCCGATGGGTACCCGAGCGGCGGTATATTCACCGGCGGCGTCGGAAACCACTCTTCGCGTCAATCCCCTTTCGGGATTCGAAACCAGGACTTGGGCGTCAGGAATGACGGCCCCGGAAGCATCGGTCACGGAGCCGACGATTGTGGCGAGGTCCTGGGCCTGGATTCCAAAAGGCGCCAGGAACAGCATCCCGACGATTGCGGTCATCAGAGTTTTCATTGCGGTGCCCCTTTCCATCGACTGACGAGGGCGAACACAAGATCGCCGAAGTCAACGCGGACCTTTGCGCGAGAGTAACCTGAAGGCTTCCCTGGGTATATCGAAATCTGTTTTTTCTTTGTTACAAAACCACGCTGGCCGGTGAGCTCTGAGGGGCGGAATGGCGGCGGCGAGTGTTAGCATAGGTTCTCCATGCTGCGGAGTGCTGCTGGAATATGGGCCGGTTCTCTGTTTCCAGCCTTTCAATTTTGCCTTGGATTCGCGGGCCAGCATACCGAAACGTCCGACCCCAAGCAGCTGTTCGAGCGTGGACGACGCGCGCTTGCGGAAGCCGATTATGGCGAGGCAGAGCGTGACTTCAACCGGCTGCTCGAGATAGGTGTCAACACGGCGCCGGTCTATACCAACCTGGGCGTCACATACCTGCGCACGGGAAAGATCGAGAGCGCTGTCCGCGTACTAAAGAAAGCGAAGGATCTGGCGCCGGGAATGACGGGGATCGATTTGAATCTGGGACTCGCATACTATCGGCAGCGTGAGTTCCAACAAGCTGCGCCATACTTTGCGACCGTTCTTTCGGCCGATCCGGCAAATGTCCAGGCGCGCTACCTGAAAGGCGTCTGCCACTTCATGATGGACCAGTTCGAGCCCGCGATCGATGCATTCGACCCCATTTCAGACCGCGAGCAGAATGACCTCGAATACCTCTTCATGCTGGGGATTTCCTACGGCAAGGTGAAGCGCCCGGCGGACGCGCAGCGCACGTTTGCGCGCCTGGTGGAAGCCGGCGGCGAGACTCCTCACCTGCACTTTCTGCTAGGCAAGGCTTACCTCGCGCTGGATGAATACCAGAAGGCGCAGGCGGAACTCGAGAAAGCTGCCACGAACGGCTCGCGGCTGCCGTATGCGCATTACTACCTGGGCGTGCTTTACGAAAAGCTGGGGCAACTAGACGCTGCAGCGGCCGAGTACGCACGGGAAACGGAAATCAGTCCAAACGACCACTGGGCGTACGAAGACCTGGGGAGGATTAAGCTCGCACAGGGCGATACGGATGGAGCAATCTCTCTTCTCGAGACGGCGGGCGCGCGGATCCGTGACTCGGCCAGCTTGTTCTCGGCACTCGCCAAGGCCTACTTGCAGAAATCAGAGCCGGACCGCGCCATTTCGTACCTTCAGCGGGCGCTCGCGTTAGAGCCGAATAATGGCAACTATCATTACCAGCTTGGCCGCGCCTACGAGCAAGCCGGGCGCCGGAGTGAGGGCCATGCCGAAATGACAAAAGCCCGCGGGTTGCAGGTGGAGGTCTTGAGAGGGCAGATGGAGGCGCTTTCGAGAGACGTCGAACACGAGACCGGTACAGGCTCGGTCCGCTAAATCGTCAAGTGCGTTTCACTCGCAGGGCCACGTCTACGGAGTGTACCGGAGTTGTAAGGGTGCGATTGCCGCCTTCGTGGTTGAACTTTTCCGAGGAGATCACCGCTCCGGTTGCCGCATCCACCCAGTCTGCCTGATACGACCCAGCGGGCAAGTAGAGCAGCAGGTTCTCCTGGTAGTTTCCCGGCGTTACTTTATAGGACGCGGTGTTTCTGCCGAACGAACTGTGATGGTGATAGTAGGCGTACTGCTTCCCTGGCTCGCTCATCCCGCGCGCGTAAACACCCAGGGGCACGCCACCGCGGATGAAGGTTCTATCAGGGCGCATTTTGAGGAAGTCAAAGCTGTACATGAAATCGTGCAGGCTCTTCAATGATCGGCCCAGTTGCGCGTTCTCCTCCGTCCTACCGCCGGGATCGCGGACCGTGTACAGACCGTTCAACTGATTGAAACTGCCGCCGCCGCCCACGATGAACTCCCAGGCTTCCACGCGCGAATCGGCGATGCGGTCGCCCTGATACCAGGTCGGATAATAATCAGTCTCGTTGAAATCGATGGGTTTGTTTTTGCCGTATTCGTAATCGAGGGCCATCAATCCACCCATTTGCTCGTGGCTGCCTTCCCAGGCGTACTGGGTGACGATGACGGAAACGTCGGGGTCTGAGGTGAAATCGATCGGCCCGCCGATGGGGCCTTCCATTTGCTGTGCGATGAGATGCTTTTGCGGCAGCGTGCTCTCGGCCTTCTTGATGACTTCAACGTTGTGCCCCACCCATGGACCCGCCAATTCGATGGGTGTGCCAGTCAGGTAGGGCTCGTCACAGATCTCGAGAATGACATTGTCGAATTCGTTGACTTCCTGAGTAATCTTGCGGACGTAGTCGTCTTCGCGCCGGACCAGATCGGCATGCTTCAGCGTCTGGGCGTCCTCGTAATCGCAGCGGCCTTCGCCTTGGACGTTGTTCTCGTAGTAGAGGGGTGACATCGGCCAGGTGTCGCCATATTGCGCATTGTAGAAGCAAATCTCGACGACGATGCCGCGCTCGGCGGCTTTAGCAATGAAATCTTTCAGGCGCGCAAAATATTCGGGATTCCATCTGTCCAGATCAAACAGATTCCCGCCGAGCGCATATCCCGGCTTCTGACTTCGCGCCCACGGCAGGGTGAGGCTGATGGGCTTCGCGCCCAGCGTGTTCCCCTTCATGAACTTGCCCATGGGCTCGAACAGATAGCCCGGATAGATGCGTGTGTAGTTGAGCCCGTACTCTTTCAAGGCATCGAAGTACGCCACGTAATCGAAATCTTTGTTCACCACGCCGCCATAGTGTTCGGCGGACGTAATGAGGATGGTGGGTTGGCCGTGGAACACATAGTAGTGCGGATTTTCGGGATGGAGCTTGATGGGCTGGGCAGATAACGTTACCGCAAAGAGAAGCAACAATATCGTGCGCTTCATGCGATTTGTCTTTTCTCCAGTTGCTCTCCCGCGTAATGCTGCCGGCAGTACATGACGGAGCTAGTGATATTGGCCAGGACTGCTTCGTCGGCGAGTTCGAACGGGTAGATGATTTCGAGGAACGCCGGAATGTCGCCAAGACCAGCCTCGCGCACTTCCTGTGCGAAACCTGCGACGTCGAAAAGCCCTCTCTTATCGGGCCAGCCCCAGTGAGAATCGCTTTGAAAATCCGTGTTCTGGAGATGGAAGGCGCCGATCGACCGGCCCAGGCCGTTCAGCCAGTCCGGCATATTGGCTTTCGGACCGTACAGGGGCTGATACAACGCGTGGCCGATATCGACCAGAAGTTTCACGGGAATCTTACAGCGCCCTTCCAAGTCGTGCATCAACTTGCGCCCCTGTTCGACGGTGTAGGGGATCTCGCGCGCGAGCGGTGTGCATTCTACCTGGAGCCGCTCCAGACCGCTAGCAGCCGCAGCGTGCGATAACTCCTCGACGGCGTCCAGCAGACTGCGGTATCGCTCGTCGCGACGTTTGGGATCGGAAGCATCAGCCACGCTCATACCTCCGAGCGGGCCGCCCGAGACTTTCGCGCCGACTTCCGCCGCCACCTCGAAGGCGCGCTTCCACCATTCGAGCGACGCGCGGCGTCCGTTCGGATCCGGGTGCAATAGGCCGTCAAAGCAATAATTGGCCAGCCCACTGAAGGCGCTCTCGATTTCAATTCCCCAGTCTTGGGCGGCTTTGTGGACGTCGGCAGCCATCGCATGTCGTACGGGATCAGGCCACCATGGGTCCAGCAGATCGTAGGTGAACTGTACCAGGTTCAGCCCGAGGGTCTCGCGCACCATTCGAGCCCACACCTGCGGTTCGACCCAACGCTTGATGGCAAAACTCAGATTGACGCCAAAGTTCATGACAACCCTCCTTTTGGCCGGATCATTCCAGGTTGGTGTGGCGGGCACGCATCTGGTCGGGCGACTGTCCGGTCTTTTCGCGTAACAGGATGGAGATTAAATCGAAGAACACAAGCTGCGCCGCTTCGTACAGGCTCCCCATTGGCAGGAGGCTGGCGGTCCCACTCCGATCGTTCGCCATCGTCTGGGCGGGAAGTTCGATGACCACGTCTGCCGCCGCAGGAGCGGGTCCTGCCGATTGCGCGGTAACGACCATCGTACGAGCGCCGGCATCGCGCGCCACTTTGAGCAACGCCATCACGGTGGAGAACACTCCCGGGCCCGCGCTGGCGATTACCAGATCACCCGTGCCGACCGGCGGAGTCGCCATATCGCCCACGACATGCGCATCGAGACCCAAGTGCATCAAACGCATGCAAAGAGCCTTCATCATGAGACCCTCGCGTCCGACTCCGTAACAGGCGATGCGGCGTGCTTTCAGGATTTCGTCGCACATGCGGTCGGCTGCATCGGCCGCCAGACCGGTGAACACGGAATCGATCTCAGAAAGCGCCCGGTGAGCCATAGCCTGCACGCGATGACCGGTCTGTCCGCCCTGGGGCGCGTGCATCGTTTCTACCTCCCTGCCGGGTCAGAATTCCAGCCGGAACGTCGCTTGCCCTTGACGGTTATTGAGTTGCGAACTCAGGTTGGTAATCTGCCCGAATGTCGAATCAAGGGAATTGTTATCAGGCTGTTGCAGTTGCGTTCGATTAAAGAGATTGAAATAGTCGATACGCAAGGTCGCTTTCACGTGCTCGCCAATGTTGAAGTACTTCATGGCAGCGATATTCTCGTCCCGCAGCGGCGGCGAACGCAAGGCGGAATAAGCGCGCAGGGAATTACCAAGTTGCCACGGGCCGGTGTTGACGAACGCATTTGTCGGAAACTGTACCGGCTGCGCACCGTTGTGATTCGAAAACCAGTTCTTCGACAGACTGTAGCTATACGTGGTGAGCGGCACGCTGGAATTAATATCTGGCCGGTCAAAGCTATTCACCAGCAGTGGATTGTAGGAATTTTGGGCTCCAAAAGGAAAACCTCCTGCGTAAGTCAGAATTCCGCTGACCTGCCAACCACCTAGCACTTGCGCTACGATACCCCGTGAATTCAGATATTTTTTCCCGTAACCGATGGGCAACTCATAGGTTAAGACCGTCTTTTGCGAATATACTTGATCGAGGAAAGAGGGTACATATTCGGATCGATTGTCAAACGCATTCAACCCATTGGGGGAGTACGGCGCAGATCCGATGGCCGTGTTGCCCATGAGCCTTCCCAACGTCAGATTCGATAGAAAACTCAGTCCGCCAGTGAAGCGTTTCTCTACCTGGAGCTGCGCAGCATTGTAAAAAGTAGTCCCGGCATTCTCGTAGACAGGGAAGAAACCTTGGTATTGAGGAAATGGCGTCAAGGACTGTATGAGTGTCGCCGAGGCTCCCAACTGCTGCATGAATTGCGGATAAGGGGGCTTAAAGCCTGCGGCGACGACCGCCGGAGCATTGATCGGTTCACCCAATAGCGCTCCCCATTGAAGAACTGATGGGTTTGGCTGATTATTCAAAGACAGAGTAGTGGGAAGGTGAATGGCGCGGTTGCCGACATAGTTGGCGGTCAGGAACATCTTCCAAGGAAGCTCTCTCTGTATGCCGATGTTCCAGGCGGTAAGGTATGGTGCCCTGCCGACTTTCTGAGGATCGAAGGCGAATATGACGCCTCCATTTCCGATCGATGCATTGAAGGGAGTTGGCTGGGGCAAAGGCAATGCGTTTGTATCCCAACTTCCCACACCTGGAACACTGCCGCCGCTGGAGTTGCGCAGGTAGGTGCCCGCCAGAAGAGACGACATAAAAGAGGCGGCGAAAGAGGTTCCAAATTCATAGGCGCCACCATCCAGCGTAGTTACGTAACCACCCGCCCGAACCACCGTCTTGGAATTTAGTCTGTAAGCAACACCGCCTCGGGGCTGGAAGTACTTCCAGTGAATGTCGGCGCGGGTAATTCCAGAGCATCCCGTGCAATTGCCGAATTTCGTGGCGCCGCCGGGTATTCCGCCGGCTCCCGGGTCGGGTAGTTTAGCATCCACGTAGATGATCTGGTTATTACTCTCGTTAAACGGAACCATCACATCCCATCGGAGGCCGATATTTACCGTAAGCCGGCTATTGACCTTGATCTCGTCCTCGGCATAGGAGGCGAATTCTTTATTTCGCAAGTGGTCGAGAGGTGAAAGTTGGCGAATGTCGGAATCAGCCAGACCCAGGAGAAAGCTTGCAAAGGAGCTGCCGTCACTTCCGAAATTTGGATCGTTCGAATTTGGAATGGACGTTGTCCGCTGGCTGAAATTGTAAGTACCGCTGCAAAATTGGCAGGATATGACATCCTCCCACTCGTGCCGGAACTGGAAGCCAAAGTTAAAGGTGTGACGTCCAGTCGTCCATAGCCAGTTGTTGACCGCCACGACACCCAGCATTCGGTTGTTGATGTCGGTCAGTCCGCCGCTGCAACAGGCAAGATAGGCGCCACCATTCACTCCCCAGGGCGTCGGGCCATTCTGTCCATCGAAGCCGATCAAAGGGAACGTGTTACCGCCGGGCGTCCCCGCAAAGGTGACGTTGTGGTTGGCATTGTTCTGGTTTGCGATGTACCCAATCCAATCCGCACCCGCTGTCATCACGAGATGCGGATTTATGGTCTTTACGTAATTGAGTAGAAAGCCGGTTCCCAGGTTCGTATTGTCGATTCCACTTTGCAGCGGGTTGTTGAAGGGCACGATCGGAGCTGACGTAAAGGAGGGCTGCGTTACCGAGTCCCGCCATTGGCTGAAGTGGATGCTTTGCGTCGAGCTGATATTGTGGTCGATCGTGTAACTCCAGAGGTGCTGGTTAATCGCCACCGAATGAATGGCTGGCAGTTCATTACTTTGGAGCCCGGAAACGATACCCGCGGTGTTTGGGTCAGGAATGAGCGGCAGAAGGGATTGCGCGAGCGGGCTGAAGCGCGATTGCGGAATCTTGTTTCCGGGGAAAGGCGCCCCAGTCATGGGGTCATAGACCGGGATCTGGGTCCCACTGGCATTTACGAACTGGCTGAAGTCGCCGTTTTTCATCGCCGCGGTCGGCACCGTGCCGATAGAGTTCTGCGCTTGGTTCTGTTTGAACCAATCCTGTGACAGATAGAAGAACGTCCGATTCTTCCCGTTGTAAACCTTCGGGATGAGGATAGGACCGCTCAGGGTAAACCCATAGTTATTTTGCTGGTCAACCGGGGGAATGGGTTTTCCCGCGCTATTGAACGTCGTGGCAAACGGGGCGAAATAAGGGGAGTCAAAGTACTGGTTGCGAAGGATGTCAAAGCCGTCGCCGTGGAACTGATTGGTGCCAGATGCCATTTGGAAGGCGACGGCGCCTTGCCCGATCCCGTATTGTGCATCGAAGGTGGCGGTGTTGACGCGAAACTCGCTTACCGCTTCGTAGGGGGGATTGATGTAAGTTTGGTTGCCCTGGAATTGGACGAACGACACTGGAACGCCGTTGAATTGGACTTCGTTTTCATACGTGACCCCGCCATTGATCCAGTGGCCGCCGGCATTTCCCCCTACGCCAGGCGCAAGATACATGAACTGGTCAATTTGGCGTGCCAAACTGTTGATTTCAATAGGAGCATTTTTCACCAACTCAGGTTCCAGGGTTGTACCGATGACGGGTGACGCTGTATCCAACGAGACGGCAGATGCTTGCACCTCGACGGTCTCGGTAGTGGCGCCCACCTCCATCTGAATGTTAATGGTTGTCATCCTGGCCACTTCGACGACTGCATCCAACTGAGCCCTCTTGAAACTTGGTGCGTCCACGGCAAGCGAGTATCGGCCGGGAATCAATCCGATAATGGTGAAGGTGCCTTCTGATGAAGTCACGGCCGAAGCCGCAACGTTGGTAGCCGCGTTGGTGGCAGTAACACGCGCGTTGGGAATCAACGCTCCAGTCCGATCGGTGATAGTCCCGTTGATACCGGTAACTGCCTGGCCGTTCAGCAAAACGCCCACAAAGAGCAGGACGGCAGAGAACACCGCCATGGGCAGAAAATCCATGCCCGGACGATTCTCAAAACGCGCATTGAAAAAACCTGATTTCTGAGTCACGTTTGTCTCCCTAAAAGCCTGATGATTCGCGTTGAGCATAAACTCGGACGTCGGATGCCCCGCATCAACGGCGAACTCCCTCCCGGCAGAGATCCACTACCAGAATTGTTTAAGCAAATGTAATCCCAGCCTCGGCAACCGTCTAGAGGATTTCCATGATTGTTTCTCGTAAAACTATGATGTGGGCCTGACGGCGAGACGCCCTATTCCACGACGGCCAGCATCATGTTCAGCCCGGACTTGAGTTGCAACTCCTTGTCAGCCGAGGCAAATTTCGAGGCGCGCTGCGGCCCTTCGTCCACATCCAATGTGACCCCGGGCATGCCGATTACCGAGCCGGTATGCGCCGCCACGGGGGCTCCCGGTTGGGTGGCATCTGGCCGCTCCGTCTCGGTCACCTTGCCAGCCCGTGGAACACCGCCCCGCATGGGCCGGTCGCCCGGCGTGGCAGCGTCCAAGGATGTAGTGGCGTCACCGGGCCGCCTCGCTGCCCCTTCCTGATTTGGCATCATGGCCGAGCGGATGGAGAGCTTCACTGGGGTTGTCTTGCCCTTGATCTCCACTTGGTCAAACGAAATCGCAAGCGATTTCTCATCTGCCGCGCGCACCTCCCCCAGGAGCGTCGAATCCTGCGGGATGATGAAGCCACTGGGCAGAGTAACGTCCTGGACGGCACGAGCCTTGACGACATCTCCTGCCTTGGCCTTCTTAGCTTTGATCGTTTTGAGTAATTCCGCCTGTATGAATTGCTTGGATCCTTGCGCGGATGCCATTTGCAAACCACAAAGAGCCGCCACAACCCCACCCAGTAACCAATTGCGCATGATGACAGAGGACTCCCTTCGGCAGAAATCCACTAACCGAATTGATTAAGCAAATGTAAACCTAGTCTCGGCAACCGTCTAGAGGATTCCCACAATTGTTTCTCGTAAAACGGTAGTGCGGATCGTGGCGCCGCGTATTGACGGCGGTAGCTATTCGAGTGTTCTGGGCGGAAGAATCTCGGAAAGCGGGACGCAACGCCGCTCGGCCGCGCTTCGGTACGCGGCTTCGACTGCCGCAAAGGTGCGCAGGTACTCGGAGCCGCCGGATTCGAACCGGGTCCCGCGTTTCAGGCTGGAGATGAAGTGGGCCTGTGTAGCTCGTACGCTGTCCCCGCGGTAGCCGGCGGTGATATCGTTCTTCCAGGCCAGCGCATGATCTCGATAGACATCGCCGGTGCCCTGGATCGAAATCGTGCCGAGTTCACCTTCGAAGAATGCATCGCCCATGGCCGGGCCATCGGGATCGGGATCGAGGAAGCGATGCCCGTCGATCCAGCCGTGAACTGATCCGCCGTGCGACAGCACGAGGATGGCCTGGTCTTCGGCGGTGACGTGCGGGTTCCGGCGGCTAGCCTGGGCGTAAACTGAATCGATCTCGCCAAACAGAAATCGGGCCGTGTCCATGTGATGCACCAGAGCTTCGTCGATCAGCAAGCGCCGCAATTGACGGAAATAGGGTTGCCTAGCGTAAGGCTCTGCTCCCGTTCCATCTTGCGTTCGCGTTCGAAATCCGTAGCCAATGGGAAGGCCGATGTCCCCGCGGGAAATCATTTCGTGGGCCGCTCGATACCATGGTTGCCAGCGCCAATTCTCGTGGATCATGAAGGGCACGCCAACCGATTCGACCGCCGTGACGACTTCCACCGCCGAAGTCCAGTCGGGCGCAATGGGCTTCTGGCAGATGATTGGAATCTTCCTTTCCAGAGCCAGCCGCACAAGCGGAAGATGGGTCTCCACGCGGGTGACGATGTCCACGAAGTCCGGCTGCTCGTGATCGAGCATTTCCTCGGCCGACCTGTAGGCACGGCGTGCGAATTTTTCCGCGCGCTCCAGTTGCAGGTCCGCGGCGGCGACGATCTCGACTTCGGGAATCCGCCGCCAGGCTTCTATATGGCGTTGCGCGAAGAAGCCGCAGCCGATGATGGCCCCTTTCAGGGTGGGCAAGCTGCTCAGATAGTTGCCTCCTTCGTGGAGTCCTTACTGGCCATCCATCCTCCCATCGCCGCCAGCGCCGCTGCTACTGCCACCGAGCTCATGGGAATGGCGAAGCTGCCGGTCCGATGGGTGACCTGCCCAACCGCCCACATCGCCAGAGCCCCCGCCAGGGAACCGCAGCCACTGAGAATCCCGATCGCCGTCGAAACGTGCGTGGCGGAGACCTCCTGCGCCATCGTCAAGTACACCACCACCCAGATGCCGAGGCCGACATTGACCAGGATCAGAGCAGTCACCGCTTCGGCCATCGGCAGTAACGGAACGGCCGCGCAACAAAGAACCCCCAGTGTCGCCAGGAGGAACACGATTCTCCGGGCTTTCTGCACGTCGATTCCCCACCGCGTCAACGCCAGAATCGCACTGCCACATGCGACATTGCCGATGTCCAGGCCGAGGTAGATGGCGGTGAGTATCCAGCCCAACTGCCGGCCCGGGGCCAGACCGCGTTGCTGCGCGAAGTAGGTCGGAAGCCAGTTCACGCTGAAGTAGACACAGGGATTTACCAGCACGGCAACCACGAGCACGGGTAGAAAGCGGGGGCTCCTGCCGATTCCTGCGAAAATTTGCCATTGACCCGCGAGGCCGGCCGTTTTCGGGATGGCCGGCTCCCGCCAGACGTCCTTGAGGCTCACATCCCGCGTTCCGAGAATCCAACCGCAAATCCAGATCGCTCCCAGCGAGCCGATCAGTACAAAAGCCCAGCGCCATCCGAGCATCGCGGAAATGCCGAGGATCAGGCCAGGGGCCACCAACGCTCCCACACTCGTTCCGCTGGTAAAGATACCGTTGCCGAGCGCGCGCTCGCGCGGCACGAGAAGTCGCGATACCACGCGCATGCCGGCGGGCCAGTTGGCCGCCTCCACCACCCCCAGCGACAGCCGGAAGATCAGCAAAGCCACAAAGCCATTGGCTAATCCCGTGAGCACCGACACGATGGACCACAGCGACACCGCCAATACAAACGCCCATCTCAAATTCGAACGGTCGAGTATCGGGCCAACCGCCATGTGCGCAAACGTGTATGCGTAGTAGAACACCGCAAACAGCCACCCGAGGGACGCATTGTCCAGATGCAATTCCTTTTGCAGAGACGGAGCCAGAATGCTCAGGGTCTGGCGATCCAGGTAGTTCAGCGTCGTCGCCAGGAACAGGATGATGCAGATCTGCCATTTTTTTGGCAACAGCATTCGGTCAACCTTCTAGCCTTAGTATTTCTTCGACGGTCCCGTTGCGGATACCATACATTCGTTCATGCAGATTGACGGTCGCGTCGCTGTAGTGGGCCCAAATCTCTATGGTGTCGCCAACCTGGACCGGGTCGGAAGAATCCAGCACATCGATGATGCCGTGTTCCGCGTTCAGCTTTCTCAATCTCAGGCCTTCGTGGGCTTTAACAACGGGCATGCCGTGCTCGCCGCTGATGGACTTCAGGCCCGCATCCACGACCACCCTCTCTTCCTCGGTCTTGCTGATGACCGTACCCAGCACAGTGAGCGCGCGCTCGAAATCTTTGCAGGTGTTGGCGTATTCCGTGTCCATCACCAGGTAGGAACCGGCTTGAAACTCGGTGATGCCCGGGAATCGGGGCGTCAGATGGTGCGTGCCTGTTCCTCCCGTGCTGACAATCTCAACCGGAATTCCGTTTTCGGCCAGAAGGCACCGGCAGTTCATCAAAGTGCCCATGGCCAGATCGTACGCAGCCTCCTTGTCCGGTCCTTCCACTAGATGTGCCACGTGACCTTCGTAGCCCATAAGACCGCGCAAGAACAATCCTTCCGATTGGATCTGACGAGCCAGCTCTAGAACAGGGGCGCCGGGCTTCGCGCCAGTGCGATTTTGGCCCACATTGACATTCACCAGAACAGGGAGACGCCGCCCTTTCGCCCGTCCCGCTGCCGCGAGTGCCGCTGCAGCCCTCGGATTATCCACGACTGCCTTCACGTCCGCCTGGCACGCCAGATCAACATAGCGCGCGATCTTGCGGTCGCCGGCGAGTTCGCTGGAGATAAGGATGTCGGTAATTCCGTTCGACACCAGAGCTTCAGCTTCCGTGAGCGTCGCGCACGTCATCCCGATGGCTCCCGCGTCGATCTGACGGCGGGCCAGTGCGGGGCATTTATGGTTCTTGTAATGAGGACGCAGCCGGGTCGGACCCGCGCCGAAGAAGCGCGCCATTTTCGTCAAATTGCGCTCCATGGCATCGAGATCGAGCAGAAGCGCCGGCGTGTCGATTTGGCGTTGGTTCACGGCGGTGCTCCTACCGGCTGGCGATCGTTATGTGATCTGTCGTATCCACCAGGTAAAGCACGGCATCTCCGATAAACGGCGGTCTGAACGACTGGGCGGATGATCCGGACGGAACCGGCCTTCCGGCGAACGCGGCCCCGTTCTCAGGACGGAACCACTCTACGGCTAGGGTCCTCGTAGCGGGCATCGCGGAAACGTCCACTGTGAACGAACCACCGGTAGGCGCATAGACCAAATACTCTGCGCCTGAAGACGCCGTATGCGCGAGACAAAACTTAGTCGAACTCAGTGAGCTTTGTGGAGTGACCTTATCGAGATGCAACTTGCGCGAATAGCGCAAAATGTAGCCGAGATTGTCCCGGAAGCTGTCCCACCGGGCATCAGGGGCGTTGCAGATACCGTGAGTTGGAGAGACGCACAGATTCCGGTTCTCGCGCGGGTAGTACACCACGTAGGGGTCCATGAACAGCACTTGATTGCCGGTCATGAAATTTTCCCATGCGTAATTGCGATTCTGTTGTGGAGTATCGTTCCACATACCGAAATTGGAGTGGTCACTATCATTCACGTTCACTTTGCAGGTGGGATGCCCGCTTCCACAGGAGGTTACAGGGGAGATTTTAGCTTGCGGCGCGACCCAGTCGGCATCAGAGTTGTAAATGATACTATCCGGGGCGCCGATAAGCGCCGCATAGCCGATGGGGTGCTGGTGCGGCTTCGTCGCTTCGTACGCTCGGATGTGTGAAATCTGATGAGCATTCCACCATGTGGAATTGCTCGGGGCTTCCTCGGAGACGATCCAGAGCACGTTGGGCGAGTCGTTCAAGGTATCGATTACCTTCTCCACGTAAGCGTCCTGGAACCGGGTAATGGCATTGGGTGCGGTCATCGTCGTAGCGCCAATACCCTTCTTGCCACCGGTGTAGCCGTCACCCACACCATTGATATTATTTACTTCAGTAAGCGGATAACCGTCACTGGGGCACCGGAAAACGTTCTGCCACTCACCAGTGAATAAGTACACCCCGACATAGATACCCGCGCTTCGCAAAGCCTGAACGCGCGTCCGTAAACGATCGAAAAAGCTCTGGTCGAACTTGGTGAGATCGAATTTCAGGCCTCCGTCGCTGGCACTCCCCGGGCCGGTCCTCAGCCACGGAAGCGGGCTAGCCACGAAATCCGGTGGCGAACCCACAGTGATTGGCAGATTACAGAATTTGGGTATCTCCGTGGCCCAGAGCAAAGTGAAATTGTGTCCGTGCGCAGTGAGAAAATCGACGAAGGCCTTGAAGTCCAATGGCTCGATCGACCCGTTGGTACCCCAGTCTTGAAAAGTATTCCAGGTCTGTGATCCATTCAGAATGAGTATGGCGCCGCTAGCGTCCTTGAAATAGTTCGGATTACCGGAGACCGTGAGCGGCCCCACGATTTCGGCGGGTGAGGTAACCCGCACGCCGAGCAACAGGCAGAGGACAAGCGCCATGCGCCGTGTAAGCATAGTAGCGAATTGTATAACGCATACTGGGCGAATGGCGCTTGCGGCCGGCGAAATCGTAGGATTTCGATAACCAATCGTAGGCTTTCGATAGACACGAGGTCTGGCCGTTCCGTACCCTAAAACGACATTTTGAGGGGGAGCATGGTTCGAAACATCTTGTGGTTGACGGCTATCCTGGCCCCGGTATTGGCCGGCGCGCCTCGCGAAGTCTCATTTTCACAGCCGGCGGGCAGCGTCGAAGCCTACGATTTTGTCGAAGTCACGGTGAATGTCACGGGACCCGACGCGCCGAATCCGTTTATCGATGCGACACTCCACGGCACCTTCGGCAAAACCGGCGGCAGCGCAAAGACCGCGGTGGAAGGATTCTGCGATTCCACCGATGGCCGCGTATTTCGCATCCGCTTCATGCCGTCGTCGCCAGGCGACTACACATACTTGATCAGCTACCAGCAAGGTGACTTCGCGAAGACTACGTCCGGCACATTCCGCGCGACCGGCGGCCACCGGCGCGGGCCTTTGCGCGTGGATCCTAAATATCCCTGGCACTTCATCTGGGAAGGCACTGGCGAGCACTATTTCTTCAACGGCACCACGGCGTTCTGGCTGATGGGCTTCAAAGAAGAACGCCACATCAATTATTCGATCGAACGTCTGGTCAAGATGAAGATCAACCGGATGCGCGTGCTAGTGGCGGGAGCGGCCGACATATTCTGGGGCGAGCCGGTCATGACCGGCGAAAACTTCAGTATGGCCCTGCGGCCTTGGCTGGCCACGGATCCCGAAAGTTTCACCACACCGGGGATCGACTATTCACGGTTCAACACACCTTACTGGCAAAAGTGGGAGCGCATGCTGCGATTCGCTCGGGACCGCGAGATGATTATTTCGGTGGTGCAGGACATTTCGACTCACAAAGCGCAGCCTAAGGAATATAGCGACGACGAGCGGCGTTACCTGCGCTACATGGTGGCGCGGCTGAGCGCGTTCTCGAACATCACCTACGACCTCGGCGACGATATGGACAGCTTCCGCGATGAGAAGTGGGTGCATGCGACGGGAGAGCTGATCGAGAGCTGGGATCCGTACAAGCATCTGGCCACCAGCCACCCGGTGCACCGCGAAAACCAGGATCGCGCCTCCGGCTGGTTCGGGTTTACCTCCATTCAGGACTGGCGGCGCCCGCAGCATCCCTTGATGCTGGAGGAACGGGAGATCCAGAAGAAGACCGGACGCATTATCCCGCAGACCAACGAAGAGTATGGATACGAGGACCACTATCCACACTGGGCACCGGGACCGGGAACGGATTCAGCCGAGACCTTGCGGCAAATGGCCTGGGAGATCGCGATGGCGGGCGCTTATGGGACCGCCGGCGAAAGCTCGCGGCGCGGCACCAACATCTGGCCGGACACAGGCGGCGGCTGGATCAACGGACGCGGCGACGACACGCAGAGCATGCTCAAGGGCTACGAGCACATGGTGGATTTCTTCACCAGCTTTGAATGGTGGAAGACCGAGCCGCACGACGAACTGGTTAATAGCGGCGCTATGTGCCTCGCGAAACCGGCGGAGATCTACGCGGTGTATTTGCCGAAGGAAGGCAAGGTGACGATCAAGCTCGAGCCGGGAACTTATGAAGCCACTTGGTTCAGCGCGTTCACAGGAGAAAGAGTTCCGCTGCCGCCGGTCCAGGGCGGGGAGTGGACGTCCCCGCATACACCGGGCTGGCTGGACTGGGGGTTGCTGCTACAGAAGAAGCGGTGAGGACCGGGGAAATTTTTTGGTCCGCTTGTCGGCCCTTGTGGTAGCAGCAGGCCATCAGGAGGACCGCTGATACACTGTCCACGCCGTTTGCGCGCCGTGATTCGGCTGTTAACCGAAGGGTCGTAGGTCCGAGTCCTACCTGAGGAGCCAAGGCCTAGATACACTTTCTGCCATGAATTCAGAAGTGGTGGAACTCGGAGAATACGGGCACGGAAGAGGCTCTCTTGCTTGAAAGCGCCACGAGAATTCGGGGCGCATTAAACTGCTCATTCGAAGAAGCCGTTCGCATCCTTCAGGAGTTGAGACAGCGCGGTGAAATAGATTTCCGAATGACACTAGGAGGAGAGTTACCGCCACCGGCAGAGGTTCGCTTCGCCCGCTGGCTCTGGTATATCCCGTAGCTGGCACTCAAATAGCGCACTCCCAAACGTGATCGGTTGGGCAGGGGGCGCGGAGCGTCATCCCTTTTGTAATTTGTTCGCGTTTCCGAACACGCGCTGCTCAAACGAGGTTAGGGTGCGTTCGCTAAATCCTAAAAGCATGGTAACGCCTAAGGAGCTTCTCAAGCTTCCGCTTCTTACGGAAACCGGGCACCCACCACCACCATTTGCGCATTTGTTAAGCGAGTTGCAGCCGTTTCAGCTTTATGCGGTCGCGGTGGACTTGGGCGAGGTCGTATTGGGCCTGTTGCAGCAGCCAGCTTTCCTCGTCACCGCCGAAGACCTTGGACAGCCTCACGGCCATTTCAGGAGATATGCCGCGCTTCCCGTTGACCAGTTCCGAAAGCGTGTTGCGCGTCACGCCGAGAGCTTGGGCCGCATCGGTTATCGTCAAGCCAGAAGGTTCAATACACTCCTCTAACACAACGAGGCCGGGGTGCGGCGGATTTTTCATGGTCATGGGTGGTTCTCCCTGTCTAGTGGTAATCGACATAATCGACGTCCTCCGCGCCGTCGTCAAAGCGGAAAATCACCCGCCAGTTGGCCCGAACGGTCACGGCCCAGAAACCTTTCATCTCGCCTCTGAGCGGATGCAAACGGAACCCCGGCAAGTTCATATGGTCAACGGTTCGAGCGGCGTTAAGCGTCGCCAGAATATTCCGCAGCTTGCCGACGTGTTCCGGGTTTACGCCGCTAGGGTCGTCCTGTTCGAACAACCGTTTCAGTCCCCGGTGGCGAATTGTCCGTACCATCCCGAAACGTAACCCGCCACGTGGCGCATGTCAAGAACCATGTTAGCAAGATTGTTGCTTTTTGGATTGGTGGCGCGACGCTGAGACACTTTGCTTTGCTGGCATCCCTGCGCTGTTGCGCGGGTGGACCGCGCCATCAGTGGCGCACATGGCCACGCGCACAGATTGCCGCTAGGCAATTCTGCTTGTCTCAAGTTCAACGCTTTCTAGAGACGCGCCGAGACTTTCGCGGCTCACTTGGCCGTGTAAGGCTCTAGCCGCGGATGCGCCAACGGCGCCAGGGGCCTACTTGCAGATTCCACGCGTCGACTATGCATCCAAGTGGAGCACGTTGAACACGAATGCACCTGAGCAAACGCCCGGTGTCCGACCCCTTGACCGCTTTAGACCTGTCAACCGTGCCCCGTCGGGTCAAGGTCCGGCTACCCCACGCTGAAGAACCACGGCCTACGCACCCCGCACTAGCCGCGCACAATCCCCGCAGAACTCCGCCGATTTCACGTCCACCAGCTCCACCGAGTGGCTCGATGCCATCACGCATTGCCAATCCTCGCAATGCCGCAGCCCGAAAGTGTGCCCAAGCTCGTGCACTCCTTCCTTGGTGAGCCGCTCCCGCAGCTTGCCTTCATCCGCCGGCAGGCCATAGTGCTCCTCACTCAGCCGGTACATTGACGCGAGCGCGCAGTTTCCCTCGATCTGCCCTTCGCCAAAGATGAATGTGAAGATGGGAACAAACAGATCTACCGCGGTTACGCCCAACAATCTGGAATTTCCGTTGGAATGAACCGATTGCATCCGCTCAAGAATGGCCGTCGAGTGATACTGCCCGCGCGCGGCATTGTGTGCGAATTTCGCATCCACCACGCCGTCCAGCACACGGCAAGAGGTCCGGAAGATCCGTGCCAGATCCCGCGTAAGTGCATCCAGCCGCTCCCGCCCGACGCCATCGCCGACCGCGACCAGCTCGATCATCACTCCATCCCGTAGCGCTTCAGCTTCTTATAAAGCGTCGTGCGGTCAATCCCCAGCGTCCGCGCTGCCGCCGAGTGATTGCCACCGGATTGGCTCCAGACGTACTCGATGTGCGCCCGCTCCACATCCTCGAGCGAGCGCCCGTTGGCCGGTGCACCCGCCGCCTGCAACTGAAAAGAGAAGTCCGCCGGCCGCAGTTCCTTACCCCGCCCGATCACGAGCGCCCGTTCCACAGCGTTCTCCAGCTCTCTCACGTTACCGGGCCAGTTATTGCGGATCAGCAAGTCCATCGCCTCCGGCGCCACTTGCGGCGGCTCCTGCCGGTTCATGGACGCGCATAGCTTGGCGATGAAATGATCCACCAGCAGCGGAATGTCCTCGCGGCGATCGCGCAACGGCGGCATGTCGATCATCACCACGTGCAGCCGGTAGTACAGATCCGGCCGGAAGCTGCCCGCCTGCACCAGCGTTTGCAGATCTTTATTGGTAGCCGCGATGGCGCGAAAATCCACATGAATCGGCTGCGTGCTGCCCACGCGCACAATCTCTTTCTCCTGGAGCACGCGCAGCAGATCGGTTTGTGTCTTCAGGCTGATGTCGCTGATCTCGTCGAGAAACACCGTGCCTCCCTCGGCGATCTCGAACTTTCCCTTTCTGCGAAATTGCGCTCCCGTGAACGCTCCGCGCTCGTGCCCAAATAGCTCGCTTTCGAGCAGCGTTTCCGTCAGGGCGCCGCAATGAATCGTCACCATGGGCATCAGCCGCCGTGGGCTGGCGGCGTGAATAGCACGCGCCACCACTTCCTTGCCGGTTCCACTTTCGCCGGTAATCAGCACCGTGGAATCGGTTGGCGCCACGGTCTCGATCATCTCCGCCACCCGCCGGATCACCGGGCTCTTGCCGATCAGCTCCGTCCTGGGAAAGATCTCCCTCAGGTTCTCCTGCAGTCGAGCCACTTCCTGCTTCGTCCGCCGGTGCTCCAGCGCCTTGCTCACCAGGTGCGTAAGCTCGTCCGGATCCACGGGCTTGGTCAGATAGTCGTACGCGCCGTTCTTCAGCGCCTTCACGGCCGTGTCCACCGTAGCGTAACCCGTCATCATGATGAGGATGAGATCCGGGTCTGCCTCCTTGAGCCTGGCCTCAAGCTCCATGCCATCCATGCCCGGCATCTTGATGTCCAATAGCGCGAGGTCCCACTCCTGCGTGGCCACCTCGAGCGCCTCGCGCGCGCTCCCCAGCGCCTTGGTCTCGTATCCTTCTGATGTGAACCAGCGGGCCAGCGAATCCCGAACCACTAACTCATCATCCACGATCAGAATTCTGCCTTTGTTAGGAACGCTCATACCCTGCTCCGGCGGGTTCGGACGCGCGCTCCGCTCCAGCAAGCGCTAGCGTAACTACGAACTCCGCACCTTGTCCTTCTTTGGAATGCACGTCGATCGTGCCGCCGTGCTGATCGATAATGCTCTTGGCCACCGCCAGACCCAGACCCGTGCGCTGCTGTTCATCCTTGGTCGTGAAGAACGGTTCGAAGATGTGCGGCAGCACATCCGCGCGGATCCCCGGACCCCAATCGCGCACAGACAAGCGCACACTGTTTTCCGCAAGCTCAGTTGCGATGCGCAGCCTTCCGCCCTGCGGCATAGCCTCCGCGGCGTTCCCCAGCAGCACCAGCACCACCTGCTGGATCTGGCCGGCGTCACAATCCACCTCGGCTGGCTCGGCCGCCAACTTCGTCTCGATCTCGACTCGCTGCAGCTCGAACTGATGATGCATCAGGCGCACCGCTCGCCCTACGAGCTCGTTCACGTTGTTCGGCTCCCGCCTGCGCGGCGCTTGTCGCGCAAACGTCAGCAGATTGCGCATGATCTCGCCGCAGCGCCGGCTTTCCCGCTCGATCACGGTCAGTTGCTCCACCAGCGGCCCGCGCACTTCTTCCGGCAGTCCCGATCCATCCACCGCCTTGTGGCACAGCTTGGCGTACGTGAGGATGCCGAACAGAGGATTGTTCACCTCGTGCGCCACTGTGGCCGCCAGCTTGCCGAGTGACGCCATCTTCTCGCTGCCCGCCAGCGCATTTTGCGTCTGCTCCAACAGGCGCGCCCGAGCTTCGGCCAGCTCCGCCGTCATTTTGTTGAACGATTCCGCCAGATCCGCAATTTCGTCGCGCGAGCGCACCGGCAGCCTGTAATCCAGATCGCCCCCCGCCACGCGATGCGTCCCCGCGATCAGCTCCTGCACGGGCTTGTGCACCACCCGCCACACGAATACCGTGCTCACCACCAGCAGCAGCACGAGGGCTGTACCGGTAAATCCAAGAAGCTGTTTCTGCTGTACCGCCAGATTCGCGTCCACCGCGGCCAACGACAATTGCGAATCGATTACCCCCAGGATGTTGCGCTCCGGCGGGTGCGCGTGACAGGCTGCATTCGAACAGGCCGGCTGATTTTCGATGGGCCGGATCACTCCCAAGACGCGCGCCCCCGTAGCTTCCTCGGTAAAAATGCGGGCGCGATCCGGCCGCGCCAGTTTCACGAGCGGCGCCGCCTGCGCATGGCAACCGTAGCAGGCCTCCGCGTGCTTATCCACCATGGCGTGGGCCTCCGCCGGATCGGTGGAGAACATGATGCGGCCTTCTTTGTTGAAAATGCGGATGCGGCGAATCCCCGGCTGACTGCCCATATCGCGAATGGATTGATAGAGTGCCGCCCGGTCGTTGTCCAGCATCTGGTACCGTGTGCTGCGCTGGATGATGTCGCTGATCCGCTCCGCGCTTTGCAGTACGAGATCTTCCGAGTTCCGCCGGTGCGCCCGCAACGTCAGAAAACCCAGCACGCTGAAGATCGCCGCCGCGCTCAAAATCAAACAGAGGGCCAGCTTGTAAGCCAGCCCCGTGTGCTTGCGCAGGACAACATTCAGCGACTGCATCGGTTCCTCACACGGAAACCGGCTCCAGGTCCTCTTCGATGGCGGCCGGTTCCGGTTCCGCGAATAACGGCAGGTGGAGCGCCGCCGCCCGGAAGGCCGCGAACCCCACGCTGACCAGGCTCAGCGTGATCATCACTTCCGGCCATTTCGGAAGGTAGTGCGTGCCCAAACTCGACTCCAAACCGGTGATCGCTACGTTCAGACGGTTCGCCACGAAGCCGAACAGCACCATCAGGGCGCAAATGTAAAGCGCGTGCGCGCTGGCGCGAATGCGTGAACGAAACAGCAGCAGCATCGGAAATACCAGCAGTGCGTTCTCCAGCAGGAATAGCCATGTCTCTCTGCGGTTCTTCATCAGTACAGGGAGCACGGCGCGGCGCGACAGATCGACAAATCGCAGTGAAAGATAGAACAGCAGGATCACCGCCAAAACGCGCGCCAGCCCATCCAGCAGCGGCAACGCCAACTGCTTGCCGAGCGCCCGATAGCTCTGCCACGAAGCGAAAATCACCATGGCGAGCCCGGCGCACACAGCGGAGATGAAAAACAGAACCGGCAGCAGGGGCGTGTACCAGAGCGGGTAGAGTTTCTCAGGCACGATCAGGAACAGGCTTCCGAGCGAAGACTGGTGGAGCGTGGAAAGAATCACGCCGAAGATCACCACCGGCGGCGAGATCACCCGTACCCAGCTTAGGACTTTTTCCCAGCCGAACCGCTCGCATACTGCCGGGGCGAGCTCCAGGCTCAACACCATCAGGTAGAGCATCACGCACCAAGCCACCTCGAACAGCACCGAGTGCTCGTTCCACATGAAGATGGGGTGCCAGATGCGGTAGGGGCGCCCGATATCGATCGTGAGTGCCACCGCCATGAGCGAATAGCCCAGAAAGGCTGTCATCAGCGCAATGCGCAGGATAGGTTTATAGCGCTTCAGATTGAAAACATGGACCGTTGCAGCGACCGTGAATCCGCCCGCGCCCAGGCCGATACCAGCCAGCACGTTGAGCCCTTTCCACAGACCCCAGGGGAAGGCATCGGAGAGATTGGTCGCGCCCCCTAAGCCGTACATAAACCGTACATACAGTCCGCAGGCGCCACCCAGAAGAATCAGAAAGAAAACCACCCGCCAGATCCGCGAATTCGGAAGTTCCAGCAGCTTTCTCATGGCTTTCCCTCCCGGCGCGGCTTGCCTTCGGCCGCTGCCACCGCTTCGCGGCGATGCGTGATCCAGTAAACGCCTCCCAGCAGCACGCCCGCCAACGACGCTATATCCGGAGTTCGCGAGAGCACCTGCCAAGTCAATTTCGGCAGGGCGGCATTGGGAAGATTGGTGGGCAGTCCAAGTTCCCCGAACGGCACCGCGGAAAGGAACAACGTCGAAGTTCCACCAGCTTCTTCGATCCCGTAAACCCGCCCGAAATATTGGCCCGGCTTTTCGGCAATGCGCCGTTTGGCTTCCGCGATCAACTGATTCCGCTCTCCGCTGATCGTGGCTCCCGTGGGGCATGCTTCTGCGCAGGCCGTGGGCTTCCCCGCGCGCAGGCGGTCGTAGCACATGTCGCACTTGCGCACGCGCGGCAGCCGGCTCGACCACTCATAGGTCGGCACACGGAAAGGGCACGCCAGCATGCAGTAACGGCAGCCGATGCATTTGTTCTCGTCGTACGTCACCGGTCCGAGGGCGGTCTTTTGAAATGCCCCAACCAGGCAGACCGATACACAGGTCGGCTCATTACAATGCATGCATAAACGGCGGCTGAAATGGTCGCCGTGCGTCTGTATGGCGGTAAGCTTATGGGCGGAGATCTGTTCTTCCGCCGCGATGTTGTCGTTATAAGGAAGTTTCCAACGCGCTGCACAGGCTTTTTCGCATTCGCGGCAGCCTATGCAGAGCGTGGAGTCATATAGAATTCCGAGGCCCATGTCCGATTTTCCCCCTACTTGTGGTGCAATCCCCCCGCCACTCAGGACAGGAAGAACTCGGCTGTGGTTTTCGCCCAATTAGCCGTGGGGATAGCCTCCAGCAAGTCGTCTACGGGACGGCCCCCATCGGCAGCAACAGCACCGGCGAGAGGTGGCTGCTGGGCATAGAGCCGCGCCACCGAATCCCGCATCCAACCCTTCACTAAACGCGTGGGAAGCAAGTTGCGCCAAGTGCTTTCCTCGTCGGGTACGTTGACCGTCATGAGCCAGCCTTTGCCGTAGGGATCGTGGCGGAGGAGCGATGGGTCAAGCAGCAGTTCCTGATTGACTTCAACCACTTCGCCTTCGATGGGTGAAGTCATGGCTGCTTTCTCGCCCTTACGGAACAGATTCCAGGCCGTTTGCCCCTGGCGAATCCATTGGCCGGGTTTGGGCAGATCGAGCTTCTCGATATGTCCAGCCAATCTAGCCGCGAACTCGTCGACGCCGACGCGCGCCAAGTGCGGCCGTTCGCGAACCAGCCAGGTGTGGCCGGGATGGTACCGAAGCCCGTCGGGTACTACAAAGCCGTCAACGAAATTCGGGGCGGGTGTGGGCTGAGTGGCGAGCTTGACCACTGGCACTTTGTGGCGGTTTAGAGCCCAGTCGAATAATGCGAAAACCAGAAACATCGCGAGAACCAGTAGGACAGTCATGGCAAAGCCTCCACTGGAGAAGAGACACGCCAAGGCCCACAAATAAGCCGATTATTTTCAATTGTTTGCGGAATTTCTGTAGAGCCCTGCTGTAGAGATTGTCAACAGAGAATCAGGGAAGCCGAATGGTATCAAGTACCTACGGATGCAGAGAATCGCAACAGGGGGTGTTGCTTTCTACGATATGGGCATTTGCCACATCAGATCGGGGCATTATCCGCATCGTCACGGATCACAAAGGGTTGGCCGAGTTTGCCGTCGTGCTCGGTTTGAATGCGGGCGGCGAGCGAGCCGGCGTCATCGACAGTCGTGGCACGACCGACCAGGACGCGCCAGAGCGGCGGGTCGCCGGGGCGAAGCACGATGTGCGCGGCGCCGTAGCGTGATTCCATTTCAGCGCGCAGGCGCTCGGCATTAGCGCGCACCTGGAAAGCGCCCACTTGCACGGCGAAATAGCCCGGAGCAGGCGCGGCCGGCATCTGCGCGATCTCGACACGCACGCGAGCGGTTCCAGGACCGATCATGTCGATCGCGCGCGCCGCCGCGTGGGAAAGGTCGATAATGCGGTCACCAACGAACGGACCGCGGTCGTTGATGCGGACGTCCACGGATTTGTCGTTGTCGAGATTCACCACGCGAACCAGAGTGCCGAAGGGCAGGGTGCGGTGGGCGGCGGTGAACTGCTCCATGTCGTAGATTTCGCCATTCGCGGCGGGGCGTCCGTGGTATGGATGCCCATACCAGCTCGCAATTCCGATTTCCGCTCCCATAACCGGAGGCGGCACGGCTGCCCGCACCGTTCGCTTCTCTCCGCATGAGGAGAGAGCCAAACAACCGGCAATGGCCAGGAATTTCCGCATCTGTGGTCCTAGTATGTGTCAGCTCCTGTTACTGTGAGGCAGCGGCCGCAGAATGGTTTTGGGCAGCGGCAACGGCATTTTTCGGATTGATTAAGTGCCGGCGCCCGTCCGCGGTGGCATCCGATGTGTCCCGGATGATGCGGATCACCTCGGGTGGATGGAGGTTGGGATTCACGGCCAGGATCTTCGCCGCCAGATTCACCACGTTGGGCGATGCCATGGAGGTGCCGGAAAACTTCATGCGCTTGCCGCCGGGCACGTAGCTGTCAACTTCGTAGCCGTTGGAGTGAACCACGACGGTCGGTCCATAACTGGTGAACGGGGCCTCATCGCCAGACTTATCGACGGCGCCCGCGGTGATCAGGTTCGGCAACTGGATGCTGGAGGGGATGAATTCGTTGAACGTAGCGTCATTGTTGGCGTTGCCGCCAGCCGCGACAAACAGAATCTCGGGTGCGGACGCGAACGCTTTTTCCAGGCCGTGCTTTTCGATATCGAACATCTCGCGCGCCATCTGCCTGCGCTCATCAACGGATTTACCCATGCCGCAACGTTCGAGGCCTTGTTCGTTGTCCTTCATCGAACCGCCCCAGCTCATATTGACGATGCGAACGTGGTTGGCTTTGAAAAAGCTCACGTAATCCATGGCCGCGGCCGCATCTCGTTCGGAAAGTTCGCGGGAGGGACAGGGATCGGGGATCAGCTTGTAGTCGAACGTAATGCGAGCCACCCCCAGACGCGCATAGGGATTGCCGTCCATCGCGATGCCGGCGACGTGGGTGCCGTGCATGTAGCTGGCGACTTCACTGATCTGCTCGATGAAGGGGCGGACCTGGTCGGGCTTGAGCGCAGCCATTTGCTTCTTGATGACGCTGGCCTCGGGGCTGTCGACATTCGCCTGCAAATCGAGCAGGCCCTTAACCCGCCCGGTGACTTCCGGGATCTTGGCCGCGCGCTCCGCCGGAAAAGGATAAAGGTCGCCGGTGGTTTTTTGGGCGTTGATGTCGTAGGCGATGACCGCGGGCTTGCCGTCTTTATCGAGGATCAGTTGGCTTTTGAAAACGGTGGTATCGACGCCGCTGTCCCACACGGCAATATTGACGGGCGTGTAGTTCCTGCCGGGCTCGAGCCGCACCGCGCGCGCCGCCCAGATATCGGGCTTCTCTTTCTGATTGGCGGAAAGGTACGAGCCGAAGGCCTCCACCAGTGAATCTTTGAGCGGGACGACTTCGACCAGCGTCAGCTTGATAGCAGGCACCTGGTCGGCCAGCACATCGCTCAAGGCTCCCGTCTTTTCGACCACGGGATCAAATACCGACTGAATCTGGCCAATGATCACGCCTTCGTTCAGCAGCTCGTATCCAGCCTTGGCGCTCTTGATTTCGTTCTGGACGACCTCGAAGGGCATGGCGTCCAGGCTTTGATGCACGAGCTTGTAGACTTCGCGGCGATACTCGGGCGAGTTGCGATCCTTATATTCGGCGCGTGCCTGGAGCATGGCGCGCAGCACCAAACCGCTGGTCAGTTTCTGTGCGGGCTTGTCTTCGAGCTCGCGGACTTCACCGAGGCGGTGCAGCGCGTCCTGATCCTTGCCTTCAAGCATGTCCAAGCGGGCGAGGGTACCGATGAGCCGGCGCTTGGTAGCTCCTTCTTCGATATCGTAGTTCGCCAGGACACTTTCGATGTCCTTGCGGATCTGGGCGATCAACTTGCCGAGGGCCTCATCTGAGTGCAAGAGATCCTCGACCTTCCCGCTGATGGGATAGTTGAACTGCGGAACGTCAGCGGCGCGGGTGATCTTCTTCTTGGGTGCTTGCCCCAAAATAAAGGGGGCGGCAACCAGGCCCAGCAAAGCGAAAATGCATCCACGTTTCATGGAGTACGGCCTCCAGATCGGGCCCAATATCGTGGTCCCGGCGTCAGCGTGCTTCTCTCCACAAAAAAAGAGGGCCGGTCCCGCGAAAGCTATTGGGTATCTTGAGTGATACTAGCGTGCGGCGGGGATGGAGGCAACCGGAACTCGATTAATGACGGACGGCCACGCACACAGTCATGCCCGCTGTGCTTTGCTGGGGGGTTTCGGAATGGCCCGAAATCCGTGATGGTTCCCGCGATTATTGAAGGAGATTTTTTTGACTTCACTAAGCTCGTACCTGGTAATCCTGGGGATTATTCCACGGAGCGCCCATTGGTTCAAACACCAGGTCTACGCTCCCGGCGCCTACATGGGTTACGGGGCCAAGCCGATCGCAGCCGTTCGGGAATATCAGGCTCTGGGGCCGGGGAAGTAGGAGCGGGAGCGATCCCACCAGATCTCATTCTTGTCTAAAAAACGGCCCACGCCTGCCGATAACACTGATGGGTATGAAGCTCTTCGTTCTTATTGCGGTGATGGGGGGCGCCGAGGGGCTCATGGCTCAACAGATTCTTACCGACACCGACGTCGTAAAGATGGTGCAGGCCGGTGTGGCTCAGGACATCATATTGAAATTGATCGGGCAATCACCGGTTCTATTTGGACTCCAGGCAGATCACGTCATTGCATGGAAAAGGGCCGGCGTCCCGGACGACCTCGCGCGCGCGATGATGGCGCGCCAGAGCGATGCTCCCCGGATTCAGTACGTACATTTCTCATCAGAAGTCCGCGTGATTCCCGCGAAGCGCAGCCGAAAACCGTGGGCGCGGCTCAAGATCTGGTGACGATAATTCGGTAGCGTGCGCAGAGTGCGAAAGATCACAAATTAGCCCGTTGCGCGATTTTCGTCTAGTGGAATTCTAATAATTACGCAATATTAATCGTGAATTACTAGGGATTTTCCTAGTAATTAGGAGTTGGCTGTGATATAGCTAATGAAAACCTGGTTCCCGGCGATAGGCTGGTGAACGAGAAATGGAGGCACGGAGCGCCACCCGTGACGACAATTCTAATTCTCGAAGACAATCCCATAGTACGGCAGATGCTGGGATTTGTATTGCGCGGCAAGGGCGGCTACCGTGCCCTGGAAGCGTCAACGCATGAAGAAGCTGTTTCTCAAATGGAGCGGCATCTAGACGAGATCGACATGCTGATCGCCGATGTTTGCATAGACGACCAGCCGGGCCGAGCCGCTGCCGACCGGCTCACCAACCTTTGCCCTCGCCTTCGCGTGCTGTTCATTTCGGGGTACCCGAAGGATCATCTGGTGGAGAGCGGATGGTTGCTGCCTGAGGATGCGTTCCTGGCTAAGCCATTTGCGCCGGAGCGGCTGATGCGCAGTGTAAGAGAGGTTTTGGGGGATTCCTGCCAACCGCACGTGCTGAGCCGAGGGGCCGTTCGGACTGCGTGTGCCGGGGGCGCGGCGTAGGGCTCACGCGGCGCCAAGGTCGATAAACTCCACCTGCCACGGTGTGAGTTCCACATCCAGCCGCGCAACCGTTATGGGCAATTGAAAACGCCGCGGTCCGGCGCTGCCGGGGTTGATGTAAAGAACGCCATTCCGTTCCGAGCGCGCCGGTTTGTGCGAATGGCCGCTCACGACGACGTGGAAGCCTACCGCGGCGGGATCGAGATCGAGCGCGTGGACGTCATGGAGCACGTAGATCATGGCCGAACCGGCCTCGGCGACGGCGGTTTCCGGCCACGCCGACGCCCACGATCCCTTATCCACGTTGCCTCGGACAAACACGATCGGGGCTAACGCTTTCAGCGCATCAATGATTTCGGGCTTGCCGACATCACCGGCGTGGATGATGAGATCCGAACCTTGGAGCGCGCGTACGGCCGACTCTCGCAGCAGGCCATGCGTGTCCGAGATCAGACCGATGCGCATGACCTCAATTGTAATTTCACCGCCGGGATTGAGATGGGAAGGCCGGACCTTGGCGGGATGCTGTTACGGACGGATCCGGCTACACGTGTTGCCGGGTCAGTTCTTGGCTTTTACGGGTCTCGTGCAGCGCGGCGAGGCGGCGCTTGAGATCCGCTGCAATTACTTGAACGTTGGGCGGCTGAATGAGACTTGTGTGAGTGCCGGGGACGCGCACCACTTCCACGTTGGGCGCGATGCCATGCCAAGCGCGGTCCACTTCGAATAGGTGGGTCAAGGGTTCGGTTCGCGATTGGTACAACAGCACCCGGCCGTGATACGGCTTGGCCACATAGGTTTTGAAAGTCGTGTAGAGCGTCCGCATGAATTCGGCCCGCTTATCAGAAAACGTGACCAGGTCCATGAAGCCTTCCAACTCATAGACGGCGCCGTTGTCGCGGCCCAGCAGCGCGGACAGAGCCCTCTTGGCGGTCGCAGTCGCTCTCCGCCACAGGCGGGGGCCAAAAGCCTTCCAAGAGAAGTGATCCAGCAGATCGTCGGTCACCCACAGCGGCACGTTGCGAAGCTGCTTCCAGTAGTAACGGGGGTTCCAGCGCGACGTCTCGTAGCCGGTATTTTGCGGCGAGCCATCGATGGAGATGAGCAGATCCACTTTGTGCCCCGCCGCCTCGAGTTGCTGGGCCATTTCCAGAGCGACGGCGGCACCGAGCGACGCACCGGCGAGAATATACGGCCCTTCGGGCTGGAAGGCCAGAAGCTCGCCCACATAGTAGGCGGCGATCCGCTCGATCGACCGAGCTAACTCCGCCGGAACTTTCTCGAGCGGCGCCTGAATGCCGTAGAAGTTGATCTCCGGCCCCAAAGCTCGGACCAGATGCCGGAAGCCAGCGAGGTCGCCACCGATGGTGTGCAGGCAGTAAATAGCAGGGCCGCTTCCCTTGTCATTTAGCGGGGTGACGGTGGGGACCTGATTGGGCGTGGCGCGCCGCACATATTCCGCAAGAGCGGCAATGGTTCCGTTCTCGAAAAATGCATGCAGCGGGACGCTTTGCTGGAATTCCTTCTCGATTCGAGTGAGCAGCCGCACGGCGATAAGCGAATGGCCGCCGAGCTCGAAGAAGTCCTGGTGGATGGAGACGTGATCGACGCCCAGCAGCTCCTGCCACCACTGAGCCAGGGTTTGCTCCACCTCGTCGCGCGGTGCGCCGTTGGAGGATACCGGGGGCGAAGACGGCCTTGCGGACGGCGCGGCGGGTGATGGCGCATTCAAACGCAGGCCGGAGGGAACCGCCAGTATGCGCGAGACCAGTGGGCCCGCCAAAATCGCGGCGAACGCCGCGACTCCCGCGGCCGAGGCGATGGTGGCATCGGCGGGCGGCAGTGCGCGCGCGGTTGCATCGCCCGACAGCATCGCCGTGCCAGCCAGGCGCCGCAGCGCAAATTCCTGGATTTCGGCGACCACCAGACCGCGTTCATCGGCGATTGTGAAATCGAACGTGGCGACTTCCTTTTCGGCGTGGTTGCTCTGGGGCCAGCGGATATGACACCACAAGCGGCGCGGCAGATCCCCGAACACCCGGATGCTCCGGTAGGAAACCGGCACGTACAAATCGTCGCTCTGGTCGTAACCGGGGATGGTGAACATCGCCGATCCGGTGGCGGCATCGAGCAGGGCCGGATGCAGGCGGTAGGTTTCGAGGTCCGCCGCGTACTCCTCGGCTAGCTCCAGCGAGCTGAGGGCTTCGTTGGCGCCGAGGTGCATCTGGCGCAGGCAGCGCCACCGCCGGCCGAACTCGATATGCCGCGCCTGTTTTTCGTTCTGCTCATTGGGGCCGAAGGTGAGCTGGCGCTCGGTGGCGCGTTCCATCAGAGCGGCCAAGTCGATGGTCCGGGGCGCGACCGCACCGAGAGAGCGCACCGATCCCGCGCCGTAGGGCGCCGCCGACGTGCCCGCAGCCGCGACCGTGTAGTGATAAGCCTCGCCCTCGCGCGTCATGCGGATTTCGATAGCGCGGGTCCTGCCCCGGCCCACGCGCAGCGGCGCGGTGAACGACAACCGTTCGAACTCCATCGCGCCTGTTCCCAAACGCTCGACCAGAGCCGCGCGCGCCAGCTCGATGTAGCCGGTTCCGGGGAACAGCGCATCCCCGCCGCGCAGGCAATGCTCGTTGAGCAGCCAGTGATCCTGGAAATTCAGCTCGGTGTGGTACACCAACGTGTCGGGCGTATTGGTGGAGCGAACGCCGAGCAACGGATGACCGCCCGCGGCCACGCTCGGCGCGGCGGCCATGCCAGTTTCGCCCCAACGGCCCCAGTTGATGGCCACGGTCCAGGGCCGGCCCGGGGCGTTGCGCGAGGCCGCATAGGCATCCAGAAAAGCGTTCGCGGCCACGTAATCCACTTGCCCCACTGGAGCCGTGTAGCAACTGACCGAAGAGAACAGAACCAGAAAGTCGAACGCCACCCCGGCCAGCGCTTCCTCCAGCACCAACGTGCCCGTGACCTTCGGCGCGAGCACGCGATCGGCGGCGTCTTGTTGCTTGAGCTGGATCAGGCCGTCGTCGAGCACACCGGCCGCATGGATGACGCCATCGATGCGGCCGAACTTCTCGATCGCGTGGGAGACGACGCCACGCATCGCCGCCAGATCGGTCACGTCGGCTGTCGCGATCTCAACTTCCGCACCGAGTTCGCGCAGCCGCGCGATGGTATCCGCTCGCCGCGGCCGGCCGGTGCGGCTCACCAGCACAAGTTTCGCTTGGAGGGTGCGCGCCAGATGTTCTGCGATCTCGATGCCGATGCCGCCCGTGCCCCCGGTGATCAGGTACACACCGTGCTGGCGCAGGCGCGGCGCCGCGCGTTCGACACGCGACGGCTCGATGCTCTCGACCCAGCGATCCTCGCCGCGATAGGCAACCAACTGCGTCTCGTGGAAATCCTGACTGGCCTCGGCCAGGATCTGTCGTGCCACGCGATCCGGCTCCCCAGTTTCCGTGAGAGCCACGTCGATCGACCGCGTGCGGGTGCTCGTAAATTCTTTTGGAATGAGTTTGCATGGGCCCAGCAGCACCGCCCGCTCGGGATGATGCACCGCCTCGCCCGCGACCGATTGCAGACCGTTCGATACAATCGCCAGCGACATCGGTTGCGCAATATCCCGCGCGCCGATGGCCTGCACCAGATACAGCAGGCTATAGAAGTTCAGGGCCTTCGCGGTGTCGAGATTTTCCCCGGCCGCAGGCACATTGCCGGGCGCCACGAGCGGCCACAAATGCAGGATGCGCTCGGGCATGGTCCCGGAGCCCAGCAGTGCGTCGAGCAGGCGGTCGTAATCGGCGCGGCTGGCGGGTTCGAGAGTGTAACTGTGCTTGCCGGTTTTCGCGAACCGCTCGCCCGGCGTGAGTGTGACTACAGTATGGCCGGCAAGCTCCAGATCTTTCGCGATCTTCAGGCCTACGCCCATCGAATCCAGAAAGATCAGCCATGTGGCACGGTCGCCCGTCGCGGCAGGGAGATCCGCGCGCGTCCACACCGGCTGGTAATAGGAAATCGCAAGCGGGTCGTCGATCACCGCGCTGGTTTCCGGCGCCTGCGGCTTAGGCGCATCGATCCAGTAGCGCTGGCGCTCGAACGGATACGTGGGTAGTTCCACGCGTTGCCGCCGCTCTCCAGCGTGGAAAGTGGTCCATTCCACTTTCGCGCCAACCACCCAGAACTGCGCCAGTGCCGCAATCAGAAACTGCGCGTCTTCGGCAGGACCCTGCGCACTCCGCAGTGATGAAACAATCCTGACGCTTTCTGTTTTTGCCGGATGGCGCGCGGCCAGACCGGCGAGCACACGTCCCGGCCCTACCTCGAGCATCGCGGCGGGCTGTTCGCGAAACAGCGTGGCCACTCCATCGGCGAAACGCACCGGCTGGCGCACGTGGCGCGCCCAGTACGCCGGATCTGTGGCTTCGCCGGCCTCGATCCAGGTTCCCGTGACGTTCGAGACATATGGAATCCGCGGGGCCTGTAATCTACAGCCGCGCATAACCGCGATGAACTCCGGGAGAATGGCGTCCATCGATGCCGAGTGAAACGCATGGGACGTCTGCAAGCGCTGCGCCATCACGCCATCGGCGGCCAGCTTCCTTTCCAGCGAATCGATGGCTGCAGCCGGCCCCGACAGCACACACTGCTTGGCTCCATTGACCGCCGCAAGCGAGATCTCACCCGACGCGAGCGCGCGCGCTTCCGGTTCGGCGAGCTGTACCGCGAGCATGGCACCCGGAGCCGCGGACTGCATCAAGCGCCCGCGCGCCGCTACCGCCATGAGCGCATCTTCGAGCGACAGCACGCCCGCAAGATGGGCCGCCACGAACTCGCCCAGGCTGTGCCCGATCATGGCCGCCGGCCGGATGCCCCACGACATCCACAACTTCGCCAGTGCGTACTCGATGGTGAACAGCGCCGGCTGCGCGATGCGGGTTTCGGTTAACAGCGCCGTGGCCTGGGCCAGGTTCGCGCCCTCGGCGGGAAACAGCAGCGTGCGCAGATCGAGTCCCAGGTGCGCCTCGAGCAGTTCGGCGCAGCGGTCCACTTCCGCGCGGAAAACCGGTTCACTCTCGTAAATCCCAAGCGCCATGCCGGCGTATTGCGCGCCCTGGCCGGGAAACAGAAACGCGACGCCCGTGCGCGCCGTTTCCTGGCCGCCAAAAACCTGCTTGGCACCGGCAGTGCGCAGCGCCTCGATAGCTTCCTCGCGTGTGCGGCACACCACCGCGCGCCGGTGGGCGAATGCCTTCCGGCCCAAATGGCAGGTGAACGCGGCGTCCGCCAGGTTCAGCTCTGGGTGCTCGGCCAGGTGCTCCGCCAGATTGCCGGCAGCGGAATCGAGCGCTGATGCGGTCTTCGCCGACAGCGTCAGCACCTGCCAAGGCCGCGACGGGCCCGTGGGCTCAGTCTCCGGCGCTTCCTGCAAAATCACGTGCGCGTTGGTGCCGCCGATGCCCAGCGAGGTCACCCCGGCGCGCCGTGGCGCCGCCACGCTTTTCCACTCCGCCAGCCGGCTGTTCACATAAAACGGGCTGTTGGCAAAATCGATGCGCGGATTCGGCTTGGCGAAATGGAGGCTGGGCGGCAGTTGCTGGTGCTCGAGGGCCAGCACGGTCTTGATCAGCCCGGCCACGCCCGCGGCCGCGTCCAGATGCCCGATGTTGGTTTTGAGAGACCCGATGCCACAGAAGCCGCGCGCTTGGGTGCTCTCGCGAAATGCCTGTGTCAGCGCCGCGATCTCGATGGGATCGCCCACCGGCGTGCCGGTACCGTGCGTTTCAACGTAGGAAATCGATTCCGCCGGCACATCCGCCACCGCCAGCGCTTCCGCCACCACCTCGGCCTGCCCGTTGACGCTCGGCGCCAGATATCCGACCTTGCGCGCGCCGTCGTTATTGATGGCGCTGCCGCGGATCACCGCATGGATGCGGTCGCCATCGGCCAGCGCATCCACGAGCCGGCGCAGCACCACCACACCCGCGCCGCTGCCGAATACCGTGCCGCTCGACTCCGCATCGAATGCGCGGCAGTGCCCGTCGCGCGACAGGATCTCGCCTTCGCGATACACGTACCCCTGCTTGTGCGGGATCTCGATAGTCACTCCACCGGCCAGCGCCATGTCGCACTCGCGATTCAACAGGCTTTGACAGGCCACGTGCACGGCGACAAGCGACGTCGAGCACGCCGTCTGCACGGTCATGCTCGGCCCCGTCAGGTTCAACTGATACGACACCCGCGTGGCCAGCACATCCTTATCGTTGCCGGTCTGCTTGAGGAGAAACAGTCCCGCGCTGGACATGAGCTTTTGATTCGGCACCAGGTGAAACATCAGATACGCGTTCATGCCTGAGCCGGCAAAGACGCCGATCGAACCGGGAAACTCGTCCGCGCTCCAGCCCGCGTTCTCCAGCGCTTCCCAGGCGCATTCCAGAAACACGCGGTGCTGCGGATCCATGATGGCCGCGTCTTTCGGACTGAATCCGAAAAACGGCGCGTCGAATAGCTCAATGCCGTCCAGTACTGACGCCGACTTTACGTAATTGGCTGCGCGCAAAACCTCTGGGTCCACACCCGCGGCCAGAAGTTCCTGGTCACTCAGGCTACGGATCGATTCGACGCCACCCCGCAGATTCTCCCAGAACTCGGCCAGGTTCTTCGCGCCGGGAAACCGCGCACCCATCCCCACTATTGCTATGGCCGTGGAGGCATAAGGAGGCGGCGCCATGTGTCGCTCGAATTATAGCGGTGACAGCATATGGAAGGCCACCGGCGTTGCGTTTGTTGATTTTGCGAGCAGTTCTTTTCGTTTTAGGTAGTAAACCCATGCAATCTTAGCCACCTAGTCGACTCAGATGAAAAGAACTTCCGGGTCTCAACCCCTCCTGCCCGGATCTTCACGAATCGTTAACCTAAGTCCGCTGGACCTGGGTCCCAGGTCCAAGATTTTTGCCAAGAATTCGGAAATTTAACGAATTCTTAGTCAATATGAAAAATCGGACCCCAACGCTCGGACCAGCCATTGTGCGCAACGCGGGACTGAGCGCGCAACGTCGGGCCTCCGGGTGCTATATATTTGAAGACTGCGGCCTAGTAGCCTGCCGGTGGGCCGAGAAAGAGATTCTGAAGCGATGAATGGAATGAGCTTGAGGGGATGCATCCAAGGTGGATTCGCCGCGCGTTTGGCAGCGTTGTGGCTGGCGCTATTGGCCTGTCCCGTCTGGGCCGCCACCGCCGCCCAGGCGGAAGCGAACCAGGCAGCCCCGGCGGCCAGCCCGGCGCACCCGCCCCAGCAGGATACGGCGTACCGCATCGGCGCGAGCGACGTGTTGGAGATCAACGTGTGGAACGAGCCGCAAGCATCCGTCGCGGGCGTTGTGGTGCGGCCTGACGGCAAGATTTCCCTGCCGTTGCTCAAAGACATCAGCGTAGTGGGCCTGACTCCGATGGAGTTGCAGCAGGTGCTTACGGGCAAGCTGGATAAGCTGATTCACGGGGCCGATATTACGGTGGTGGTTAAGGAAATTCGCAGCAAGAAGATATATCTTGTCGGCCAGATAGGCAAACCTGGCCCCATGCTGCTGACCTCCGACAATACGACAGTGTTACAGGCGATGACCGAGGCCGGCGGTCCGACTCCCTTCGCGAAAAAGTCGAAAATTTATATACTGCGTATTGAGAACGGAAAGAAGGTCAAGCTTCCGTTCAACTACAGCGCCGTTCTGAAGGGCGAACACCTGGACCAGAACATCGCATTGCGTCCGGACGATACCATCGTGGTTCCATAGGCTGCAGGCCGGCTGTGAACGCTTCCAAAAATCGAGAACTAGTGCGAAATTTTGGCAAGAGGCCGCGCCAAACCGGCGGAAACGCCGCTAAGCGCATGTAACGGTTGGGGTAAGCTGATATCCATATGTGGCAGCAGGCGTGCTTCAACTCAGGTGCACAATAAGTTGTTGACTGGGCGGAAACTCACCAAGTTGATGGGGATAGACATTATGTTGCGACTCGAAGCGATGCGAGGCAAACGGCTGCCTCTGTTGGTGTGCCTGATCCTGGCTTTGATGGTATGCGGCGGCTGCCGGCGCTCGCCGGAGGCCAAGAAGGCGAAGTTCATGGAGAGCGGCAAGGCCTACATGCAAGCCAAGGATTACCCGCGAGCCATCCTGCAGTTTCGGAACGCGGCACAATTCGCGGGGAAGGATCCGGAGCCGTACTACCAAATGGCCCTGGCGTTTCTGGCCGACGGCCAATTGCAGAACGGCGTGGACGCGTTGCAGCAGTGCCTCAAACTGAACCCGAAGTACACGGCAGCGAAGTTGAAGATTGCGGAACTAGAGACCATGACCAACCGGCCGGCGTATTGGAAGGACGCTGAGAGTAAGCTGCAGACCATGGTCGGCGCAGCGCCCAACGACGCGGAAGCGCTGAGTGCGCTGGCGTGGGCGGAGATCCGGCTGGGCAACGAACAGGATGCGGTGAAGAACCTGGAGACCGCCCTGGAAAAGTCTCCCGAGAACTTGAGAGCTTCAGTAACCATGGCTAATGTCAAGGCTCGCAAAGGCGACCTGAAGGGCGCGGAGCAAGTGCTCAAAACGGCGGTGCAGAAGGCACCCAAGTCGGCCGATCCATTGGTCGCGTTAGCCAGCTTTTATGCCCGCACGCAAAAATGGCCGGACGCGGAACACACCCTCCAGCAGGCGCTGCAGATGGATCCAAAGAACGATGCGGCGCTGTTCGGCCTGGCGGCTGTACAAGTGCGAACGGGACAGAAGGACAAGGCGGAACAGACCTACGCGAAGTTATCGGCGCTGCCCGTAGCCCGGTATAAGCCGATGCATGCGCAGTTTCTATTTCAGGAAGGCAAGCGCGACGCCGCCATCGTGGAGTTTGCCAAGCTTGCCAAAGACAGCCCCGAAGACCGCACGGCGCGGGCGCGCCTGGTGCTTGCCTATTGGGCGGCGAACCGCAAGGCGGAAGCGGAAAAGGTACTGACGGAAGCGTTGCAGCACAACCCCAAGGACGTGGATGCCTTGATGCAACGCGCCCAAATGGAGATTGTTACGAGCCGACCCGCGGAAGCACAAACGGACGCGGACCAGGTTTTGCGTTATCGTCCGCAGTCTGCGCCGGCGCACTTCGTGAAGGCCCGAGTCTACGCGATGCGGGGCGAGGGTGGGCTCGAGCGGCACGAACTGGGCGAGGCCTTGCGTCTCGATAAGAACCTGCTGGCGGCCCGCCTCGAACTGGCCCAGTCGCTGCTGCAACAACACGACGGAAAAGCGGCATTAGCCGTGCTCGAAAGCAAAGATATCAACGACGCCCAAAAAGGGACGCTCCCCGTATTTGTGCTGCATAATTATGCGCTGTTGGAGACAGGCGACTTCGATACGGCCAGAAAGTATGTGGACGGCGCGTTGGCTCGGGTGAAGACGCCCGACCTGCTCTTGCAGGACGCCATGCTGAAGGCCAACAAGAAAGATTACACAGGGGCGCGAACGTCGCTCGAAGCGGTATTGAAGACGAATCCGGAAGATCTCCGCGCGCTCGAGCTACTGGGGAGGATCTACCTTGTGCAGAATCAGGTGGCGGTGGGAACGGCGAAGATCCGGGAACTGACGGCCAGCCAACCCAAGTCCGCGCGGCTTCAGAAGTTCCTCGGAGATTGGCTGGCTGCCACAGGCGATCACGCGGGCGCGCTGCAGGCTTATGCGGCCGCCAAGCAGCTGGACCCGCAGGCCACCAGCATCGACATGGCCATGGCGCGGTTAGACCTAGCCGATAGCAAGAATGACACGGCGCGCCAGATTCTTACGCGTATCATCCAAGCAGACAGCAACAATGCGGAAGCATACATGTGGATGGGAACGCTGGAAGAGCGGGCTGGAAGCTTTGACGCCGCTATCTCCGATTACCGCAAGGTGCTCAGCATCGACTCAAACAACGTGATGGCACTCAACAATCTGGCGTTTCTGCTGGCCGAGCACGGACAGGCGCAGCAGCTCGATGAAGCCCTTAAACTGGCCCAGCAAGTGCGGGCGCTCGTTCCGAAGAGCGGCAACATCGACGACACGATGGGCTGGGTTTATTACAAAAAAGGAATATATCCGTCGGCCATCCAGCAACTCGAAGACGCGGTGTCGCAGGATAGAGCGGCCAACGCGCCGTCGGCGCTGCACCGTTACCACTTAGCCATGGCTTACCTAAAGAAGGGCGATCAAAAACGCGGCAACGACGAGTTGAACGCGGCGCTGAAACTCAATCCGAATCTGCCAGAAGCCAAGCAGGCAATGACGCTGCTGGCGCAGACCAAGACGGCATCGAACTGAGTTCCACACGGCGTTCGCCCGCGAAAAGCCGACTGGAAAAGCGCTCAGAGATATGGAGGCGCCGGAGCTTCCCAACCCAACCCAAAAAACCGGAGGTGGTCAAAATTTCTCGGGGATTCGTTCGATCACTGCACGAAACAAATCAACAGCGTCACTGACGCGCGGATGAACTCGATTCACAGCACGCCGGACGGCAATCTCAACGGCCGGGAGCTTTTACTGGCTCTCTGCGTGCACATGGCTCATCATCGGGGGCAGGCCGAAATTTATCTCCGCATCAAGGGTATTAAACCTCCGGGGTACGTTTTCTGAACGAGAAGAAGGTATGAAGAAATCGGGTCGGGCGTGCCCGACCCCTGCATGCGCTTTCGTAAATTGTTATAGGGGGCGAGCACGGCTCGGCCCGAAGTGCGAGCTTATTCGTCGCGCAGAGCCACCATGGGGTCGACGTTCGTAGCGCGCCGCGCCGGTATTGCACACGCCGCGAGTCCGACGCCTGTCAATATCGCGGCCACGCTGGCGAAGGCCGCCAGGTCCCGGACAGCGAGGCCGAAGACCAGACTGGAGAGGGCGCGGCCCATGGCAAGGCCACCGAGCCGACCGTTGGATCGATCAATCCCAGATCCGGAAGGGCGAATCGGAGAAGGTGGCGGAGCTCGACCGGGCGAACCAGCGCGTCACCTCCGAGCCGATTAAACCGCAGGAGCCAGTCACAAGAACGGTTCGTCCTCTTCTCATCGCTGCACCCTTTCCGCGTTCATCGTTCTGCGATGTAAAGTGAACTGCCAGCATCCTTCGAGAGTAGACTCAGGTGATATCTCCTCTCGACAAGATACTGAGTGAACCAATCGTAAGCGCCGTTCGCCGAGCGCAATATGAACTTCTGGTGTGCAACTTGAAACGCTGCAAGATCTTCGACCTGCAAAGGAATGAACTGGGCTAGGAGGCGATTCGTCTTATCGGGCGTATCCGCTCCGACCAAGCGCGTAGCGTTATCCGCATCGACAACCTCAACGAGCCGACCCCGCAGTTCCGGAGGCGAGTACTCGGCCGCCTCTAAGTATGCGAATGGACTGCCAATCACGACAGGGATATTTGGTTCACTGTGGCTGAGTTCCGCCAGACTAGTCCAACGTTTATCCACTCTGCTTGAACCCGCCTCGTGTAGGCTCCGGACATCTCTACCGCCTTGATAGGCGAAGGCAATCAGTAAGGCCACCAGGAGGTAGGTGGAAGAGGACTTGAGCCAAATACTTCGGACTAAATACACTGATCCCAAAACTAGGCCGAGGATTGCCGGCCATCCGTATCTGGGGGTGTAGCCGGAGTGCAGAAACTTTGTCAGCACAACCAGTATGGCGGGAAAATACAGAAAGCCGCCGACAAGAATGATCTCGGGTGAGCCGAAATCGCGCTCGTCAAGTGATCCTTCCCCGCCGGGTGTCCGGCACATCCGTAGGAGCGATTCGCCGACCACTATCCCGAAGAAAGCGATTAGGACAAGAGCAAGTGTGGAGTCAAGCCCCAGGTCCAGGTAGGATCCATAAGTCCAAATGACCGCGGCCCAACTCGGTCGCGACCAGAAGTTCTTACCGAAAATGTCCCGGTAATGCAGAAGGATTGGAAGACTCATGAAAAACGGAAACGTCGCCAACACGCAGGCAGCCCACACCCCCCACCGGATTCGGCGCGACAGGAGGGTCCAGGTGAGTTCAGCGGCGCCGAAGGCTGAAATTACTACCACGGCAAGATGGTGAAAGGAAACAGCCAAAGTTAGGAACAAAGCAAACAGTGGCGTCATAAACCGCTTCTCGCCGATCCTCTGCCATAAGACCGCGGATATTGCGAGGAAACCGACCAGCAAAGAGTAAGATCGCGCCTCCAGGGCATACCCGCGGAACGGAGAAAGCGTTATCAAAAAAACAGCCGCCAGACCGGCAAACGCTGGCAGTCTTTTCCGCACAAACCAGTAGACTCCCAACAAAGTCATCAGGTACCCAAGAATGGAAGGCAACCGGAGCGTTACGTGTGGATCACCAGGGAGTATCCTCGCTACCCGAACGAGTAAATAGTAGCCGAGAGGCATTCCGTCCACACCCGCCTTGAGTGCACTCCAAAAAAGGGAAAATGGCTGAAGACTTGAAACATGAAAGGTAAGCAGCTCATCATACGAAAAAAGCTTTCTACTCGCCTCGAAAAACAGGACGCCGAACTCCCATACGAGGACGGCTACAAGTAGGGTCGAGGCGAATTGGGGAGACTTCATCACTCGGGCGCAGACATCTCCCGCCCAACCCGCTAGGCCGGAGATCTTCGACTTTGCTTTCACATCTTCCATTTGTTATTAGATAATGCCACCAAAGCGAAGCGGAAGGAACTGACGGGCTTGCTTTTAAGCACGATAAAACACGTTGAACTAAGCCGCAAGCGGCAGCCTGACGGGGCTTCGTTTTGAACGGGCGCGCGGTGGTGCGCGGCGGTTTCGTTCTTTCCTCGGTGATCTTCTTTCCTCGGTGATCAAGGCCGGGCCGGTTTTGGGCATTCGCCGAGGTCTTTTGACCACCAACTTCTAAACCGGCGTAACCCCCATCGATTGCCGACCGCTGCGCCTGCAACTTCCGAGTGGCCGACCGTCCATTCATTC